>Ga0268353_100036_pt1 | contig 22418 bp, 20 predicted proteins | sample G5R2_NF_18SEP201_FD_190168 | JGI IMG/M metagenome (GOLD analysis project Ga0268353, IMG submission 190168) | Phyllosphere microbial comminities from switchgrass, GLBRC, Michigan, United States - G5R2_NF_18SEP2017_LD1 | ecosystem: Host-associated > Plants > Phyllosphere > Phylloplane/Leaf | place... | reverse complement strand
GCTCATTTTCTTCGGTGTAGGCGGGCTGCTATTCACTGTGCCGCTGCTTACGGCCCTTAGTCACAGCACCAACCCGTGGGTAGCGCTGGGCTGGCTGGTAGTGGCCCTTACTATCGTGAGCGGCTATAGCGGCATCAACGTGGTGGTGAAGGCCGAGCTGTTTCCGGTGGAGGTGCGGGCGCTGGGCATCGGCCTGCCGCACGCGCTCACGGTGGCCGTGTTTGGCGGCACTGCCGAATACATCGCCCTCTGGTGCAAGCGCGCCGGCCACGAGTCATACTTCTACTGGTACACGGCCGGCTGCATCGGCCTTTCGCTGCTGCTTTTTCTGACAATGGCCGAAACCAAGAATACCTCGCGCCTGAACGAGGACGTGACCTAGCGCCTAGTCTTAGTTAGCCGGTTTTCAATCAATAGTTTATCTACCCAATCTACTTATGGCCTACGCCCTCGTCTCTGACCTCCTGCAACGTCTTCAACCGCTGGGCATTAGCCAGGCGGCCGCCGTTTGCCTGAACCTGCCGCCCGCCGCGCTGGTGGCCGAGGCACTGCGGCGCGGCGAGGGTGTGCTCACCGACACCGGCGCGCTGATGGCCGATACCGGCCGCTTCACCGGCCGCTCGCCCAAGGACCGCTTTATCGTGCGCGATGCCACCACGGCCGACGCCGTGTGGTGGGGCGATATCAATATTCCCTTTGACGCCGACAAGTTTGAGCAATTGCACCAGAAAATGGTAGCTTACTTGGCGGACAAGGAGGTTTTTGTCCGCGACGCCTACGCCGGCGCCCACTCCGCTGCTCAGCTCAAGCTGCGCGTAGTGAACGAGCTGGCCTGGCACAACCTGTTCTGCTACAACATGTTTCTGCGCCCCGAGGCTGGCGCCGACACCAGTTGGCTCCCCGACTTCAGCATTATCTGCGCCCCTGGCTTCGAGGCCGACCCGGCCGTAGATGGCACCCGCCAACCCAACTTTGCCATCATTGACTTCACGCGCCGGCTGCTGCTCATCGGGGGCACGGGCTACGCGGGGGAGATGAAAAAGGGCATTTTCGGTGTGCTCAATTTCCTGCTGCCGCACCAGCACGATACGCTGCCCATGCACTGCTCGGCCAACGTGGGCGCGGCTGGCGATACGGCGCTGTTTTTCGGCCTCTCGGGCACGGGCAAAACTACCCTTTCGGCCGACCCCAACCGGGGCCTCATCGGCGACGATGAACACGGCTGGCTCCCCGGCGAGAGCGGCATCTTCAATTTTGAAGGCGGCTGCTATGCCAAGGTCATCGACCTGAGCCGCGAGAAGGAGCCCGACATCTGGGATGCCATCCGCTTCGGCGCCATTGTCGAAAACACGCGCTTCGTGCCCGGCACCCACACTGTAGACTACGCCAATAAGAGCGTGACCGAAAACACCCGCACCGCCTACCCCATCAGCTTCATCGCCAATGCCGTAGAGCCCAGCTTAGGCCCCGCGCCAAAGAATCTGTTTTTTCTCACCGCCGATGCCTTTGGCGTGCTGCCGCCCCTGAGTAAGCTCGATAAGAGCCACGCCATGTACCACTTCCTCTCCGGCTACACGGCCAAGGTGGCAGGTACGGAAATGGGCGTCAGTGAGCCGCAAACCACATTTTCGGCCTGCTTCGGCCAGGTATTTCTGCCGCTGCACCCCACCCGTTACGCCGAGATGCTGGGCCAGAAGATGGACGAAAACCCGGACATCAACGTCTGGCTCGTGAACACGGGCTGGACGGGCGGTGCCTACGGTACCGGCCACCGCATGAAGCTGGCTCATACCCGCACCCTGATTACGGCCGCCCTCTCCGGCGAGCTCCGCGAAGTACAATTCAAAACTCACCCCATTTTCGGGGTAGCCGTGCCGGGCGCCGTGCCGGGCGTGCCCACCGAAATCCTCGACCCACGCGCCACCTGGGCCAGCCCCGAAGCCTACGACCGCACGGCCGCCGCGCTGGCCCAGCAGTTCGTCCAAAACTTCGAGAAATACGCCGACTTCGCCAATATCGACATTCTGGCCGGCGCGCCCACGGTAACCGTAGAGGCGTAGCAATGAAAGAGGCCGTTGTGCAACGCGTAGCGAAGCATCTCGCGTGAATCGTTGAATGATGCGGGCGAGACACTTCGCTACGCGCTGTATGATGGCTTCTTCTGTACAACCTGCGCTGTTTAGCACCAGCCGCTTACTTCTCAATCCCACCCAGCCCCGGCCTTGCGCGCCGGGCGCGCCATTCTTTTGCCTTTTTGCCCATGAAACGCTTATTTTCCAACCTCACCGTGCAGGTGCTCACCGCCATTGCCCTGGGCGTGCTGGTGGGCGGGCTGTTTCCCACCTTTGGCGCGGCCCTCAAGCCGGTAGCCGACACGTTTATCAGCCTCATCAAGATGCTGATTGCACCCATCATTTTCCTGACGGTGGTGCTGGGCATTGCGGGCATGGGCAGCCTCAAGAAAGTGGGCCGCGTGGGTGGTAAAGCACTGCTGTACTTTGAGATAGTAACGACGCTGGCCCTGGCCATCGGCATCGGGGTAGCCAACCTGACCCAGCCGGGCGCGGGTGTGCAGGCTACTGCCCAGGCCGTGCTGCAAGACAGTAAGAAGACGGCTGAAGCTGCTAAATTCACCTCGCAGGCTGGCGAAATGAATTGGGTAGAATTCTTTACTCACATTGTGCCCGACAACGTGGTGGGTGCCTTCGCCAAGGGCGACATCCTGCAAGTACTGCTTTTTGCAGTACTCTTTGGGTTGGCCCTCAACAAATTGGGCGAAACTGCCCAGCCGCTGGTCAAGACCTTCGACCGGCTCTCGCACGCCATGTTTACGGTGCTGGCGATGGTGATGAAGCTGGCACCGCTCGGGGCCTTTGGTGGCATGGCGTTCACCATAGGCAAGTACGGCATTGCCACGCTGCTGCCGTTGGGCAAGCTCATGCTGGTGGTGTACGCCACCATGTTTCTGTTCATCTTCGTGGTGCTCAACCTCATCATGCGCTACTACAAGCTGCGCCTGATGCCCTACCTGAGCTTTATCAAGGAGGAGATTTTGCTGGTGCTCGGCACCTCGTCGTCCGAATCGGCGCTGCCCCGCATGATTGACAAGATGGAACGCTACGGCTGCTCACGCTCGGTGGCGGGCCTTGTCATCCCCACGGGCTACTCCTTCAATCTGGATGGCACCTCCATCTACCTATCCATCGCGGTTATCTTTCTGGCCCAGGCCTTTAACATTCACTTGGCGCTTTCGCAACAGCTTTCGCTCATTGCCATCTTGGTGGTGACGAGCAAAGGCGCGGCGGGCGTCACGGGCTCGGGCTTCATCGTGCTGGCCTCCACGCTGGCCGCCACTAAGGTGATTCCGGTGGAGAGCGTGGCCCTGCTGCTGGGCGTCGACCGCTTTATGAGCGAGGCGCGCGCCATCACCAACGTTATCGGCAACGGCATCGCCACGCTGGTGGTCGCCAAGAGCGAGGGCGAGTTTGACGAGGCCCGCCACCAGCTGGCGCTGCAAGGCCGCTCGGTGCCCGAGGCGCTACGCCCCGAGCCGGCGGCCCCGCTACCCCGCGTAGAAGTGGCCCACGAAGAAGCGGCCGTAGCGCACCGCTAGCGTAAGAAGCGGCTCGATAAGCAGCGCCGTAGCGTGGACTTGTAGTCCGCGAGTACGAAGTGCTGGCACGCGCGGACTACAAGCCCGCGCTACTTGTCACGGAAGCCGCTGGCTTTCCTCCTTGTAAAATCCTGGCTTTTGCGGCGGCTCTGCGTGAACTGCCTGGTCGTACCATGTCCTTTCCTGCCTGTTCCCACCCGTTTTATTACGCTGCTATGTCTTCCTTTTACGGCCGCTTACTGGCCGCTGGCTTGTTATTGCTTGGCCTCTCCGCTCAGGCCCAGGTGGTGATACCGCCCACACCCGGCAGGGCGCCCAACCCGGCTTCCAATGAGCTGCCCCGGCCCATGACGCAGCCGGCCAAGTCGGCACCGTACGGGGCGGGCATGAAAATCAACATTTCACCTGACGGCTCAAAATACGTGCGCCTGATGACGGCCGTGCAATTTTGGAGCCGCTACACCGACAACAATACCGGCACCGTCTCGGGCACCGAAGAGCCCACGAGCAGCCAGGTCGACTTTGGCCTGCGGCGCGCCCGGCTGCTGCTGGTGTCGCAGCTCAATTCGCGGTTCGTCATTATCACGCAGCTAGGAGTTAACTCGCAGAGCACCATCTCGGGCGGCGCGCCGGGCGAGGCCACCGGGCCGGGCAAGAAGGCGCAGTTTTACCTGCACGATGCGATGGCAGACTTCAAGGTTACTAAGTACCTGAGCATCGGGGGCGGCCTGCACGCCTACAACGGTATTTCGCGCCAGAGCAGCTTCGCCGCGTTTTCGCTGGTCACGCTCGACGTGCCTGGCACGCAGTGGCCGGTGCTCGACGCCATCGACCAGACTGGGCGCGGCCTGGGCCTCTTTGCCCACGGCCGGCTGGGTAAGTTCGATTACCGCCTCTCGGTAAACGACGCTTATAAAAACAACCTAACCAGCACGCCGGCCACCCTCACCACGGGCGTGGCGCAGTTCAACCCCCGCGCCCGCGGCAAGGTCTACCAAGGGTATTTCGATTGGGAATTTCTGGATAAGGAGGCTAACCTTGTGCCCTTTTCCGTGGGCTGCTATTTGGGTAGCCGGCGCGTGCTCAACGTGGGCACGGGCTTTCTGTATTACGGTGATGGGATGTACGTGCGGCAGCAGGCGGCCCCCACCCCGCTGCCCACCAGCGCGTGGTCCATTCCCTATCAGAAGCAGGATTTGAGCGTGCTGGCGGCCGACGTTTTTTTCGATACGCCCCTCGATACGGCCCAAAAAACAGCATTTACCTTCTACGGCGCGGTCTACAAATACAACATGGGCGACAATCTTGTGCGCTACGCTGGCAACCTGAACCCCGGCTACGGCTCGGCCGCCCTGCGCGGCAATGCGGTGCCTGTGCTGGGCACCGGTACCGCCCAAACTATCCAGACGGGCTACATCCTTCCTCAGCGCCTGCTCGGCCCCAAAATCCGCCTCCAGCCCTATGTCGACTACACCCACGGCCGCTACGAGGGCCTACGCCGCGAAGACGGTACTATTCAGGACGTGCACCTCTTCGACGGCGGCGTCAACGTGCTGCTCGACAACCACAATGCTAAAGTGACGCTCAACTACCGCGCCCGGCCCGATTTTACCAACGTGAACGACGTAGTGTACCGCCCCGAAGTAGTGATGCAACTCCAGGTTATTCTGTAGCCGCGCACCTCGGCCGCGCTAAGCCAGCGCCAGCCGCTCGCGCCAGGCCAGCCCGGCCGGCAGCTCTTCGGCCGAAAACTCCAGGTGAATCACTCGGCGCGGCCGGGCGCTGGTGCTGCGACTGGAGGCGTGCAGCAGCAGCGGCTTCATGAGCATGGCGCCGCCGGCGGGCACGGCGCACACGGTGGCCGTAGCGGTGTGGCTGGCAATGGTTTCGGCGGGCACCACGCCCTGGCGGTGCGAGCCGGGCACCACTTTGAGCGCGCCGTTGGTGGCGTCGCAGTCGTCGAGGTGCAGGCGGATGGTAACGGTGTTTTCGAGCACCGCCGCGGGGGGCTGCACGGCTACCCAGCCGGCCTTGGCCGTCCAGGGGCCAAAGCCAGGTGCATCGGTGCGCTGGGCTACGTTTATCATCAAGTCCTGGTGCCAGGCTACGAGCCAGTTAGACTCCGCTGGCTTGTCGAAGTAAATAGCTTTGGTAAGGTGGCAGCCGGTCGGAAACAGCTCACCTAACAAGACGCGTAGCGCCAAGGTAGCCAGCAGCGGCCCCAGTGCCGGGATTTCGCCCACCAGATTGCGGATGGCAAACACGTCCTGGCTGCGCCGAAAATTGGGGCTGGCGGCGGGCGCGCCTTCAACGCAGGCGAGCAGCGCCGCTACCTCGGCTGGGGTGTAAAGCGCCGGTAAGGTAGCGTGACCAGCAGTGGCCAGCTGGCTGGTTAACGAGGGCTGGGCAGTAATGGCGTTCATAGTTGGCAAAGCTACGGGTAGCCTTTCAACTACTTAATGCGCAACTTGCGGCCTAGCTCACCACCCTTGTTTGCTTTTAGCCGCATGAGAATTAGCCCTGCTTTTTTACTGCCAATACTTTTAGCTGGCACTACTCCTGCCCTCGCCCAAAAAATCATGGCCGAAACAGAGGCAGTAAAGCAACCCATTAAGCTATTTTTTGATGGGTTGCGCCAGGGCGACAGCACGATGGTGCGCCGGGCGCTGGCCCCGGGCGCTGTACTGCACAGCATCAGCAGCCAGCCCGGCCAGCCCGTCGCCCTGCAACTGGGGAGCGTGAACGATTTTCTGAAAGCAGTAAGCTCGCCCCACGCCGCAGCCTGGGACGAGCGCGTGCAGTTTGAGCGCGTATTAATTGACGCTAACCTGGCCAGCGTGTGGGCACCGTACGAGTTTTATCTGGGCGGCAAATTTAGCTACTGCGGCTACGACTCGTTTCAGTTAGTGAAGCTTGCCGATGGCTGGAAAATCGCCTACATTATCGACACGCGTCGCAAGGAGAAGTGCAAGTAGCGGTTAGCATTAATCGCCGAAAGCCACCAAGCCACATCTGGCCGCGAAGGCTTGCTTCAAGAGGCTGGCTAGGTTTGGAATAGCTGCGGCAGTAGCAGATGTTAGCTGCGTATTTTTCTGCTGAATGTTCTGGCTTATCCAACGAAACTTGCCGTAATAATCAAGGTGGTTTTCAACGATTTTTAACTCCCAGGCCTTCTCAAATTCTTCGTATTCAATACCACCTGCATACTTCAAGGCTGGGGTATGCATCGGTTTTTCGTCGGGAATAAAGTAGAAGGCTAGCATCCGCACCGCCTAAAACTCAGCGGGCACTACCTCCTTCTCCAGCCACTTGCCATCTTCGCGCATCAATTCGATTAGCTCATCAACGGCACGCTCCTCGGGCACGGCTTTCTTGATGACTTCCTGGCCGCGGTAGAGGGCGATTTTGCCCTTGCCCACGCCCACGTAGCCGTAGTCGGCGTCGGCCATTTCGCCGGGGCCATTCACGATGCAGCCCATGATGCCGATTTTGATGCCCTTGAGATGGTCAGTGCGCTTGCGAATCATGGCGGTGGTTTCCTGCAAGTCGAAGAGCGTGCGGCCGCAGCTGGGGCAGCTGATGTACTCCGTCTTGCTCATGCGGGTGCGGGCCGCCTGCAAGATACCGAAGCTCAGCTGGTTGAGCTGGCTGGCCGTATCGAGCCACTCGGCTTGTGTGGGCAGCGCCAGCATTTCGGTGCCCAGCACCACGCCATCGCCGAGGCCGTCGATAAGCAGGCCGCCAATGTCGGTAGCAGCATCGAGCTGGGTTTGCTCCAGCGGCTGCTTGGGGTATGAGCGGGCGATGATAACCGGGCAGGTAATCTGGTTATTGAGCAGGTCGAAAAACGCCCGGCGCAGGTCGGGCATGGCGTGGGCGTTGCGGGTGTAGAGCACGAGCACCACGGTGGGGTCGTGGCGCAGGTGCAGCAGCAGGTTCTGGTCCAGCGTGTCGGGGCTAACTATCAGAAAGTTGAGCTGCGGGTGGCGCACTGGGTCGTCCATGTAGCGGTCGGCCGTCATGAGCGGGTAGTGGTGCGGGCGCTGGCCAGCATCGAACCAGGCCGGGTAGTTCAGAATTTCCTTCAGGCCGTTGGGCAGCATAAACGGCACGGGCCGCTCGCCAGTATAGATGTAGTCGGCGCCCTGGTCCGACATCTGGAATTTGTCGAGAAACGGCGAATACAGGTGGCCCGCCGCCCGCAGGTCGGCGTACTCTAGCTGCGGCAATTGCGGCAGGCTAGCTATCACGCGAGGCACGTTGAGGCCGCCGATGTTGAGCACTTCGTGCGTGGGGCGGCGCAGGTACTGGAAGGGATTAATCGGCTCGGGGCCAGCCAGCGGCTTGATGGGGTCGGCCTGGGCGGCGCGGTCCACGTAGCGGTTAATGAGCATGCGGGCCACCGGGGCTTCGGCCTCGGGGGCCTCGGTGAGGCTCACGCGCACGGTGTCACCGAGGCCGTCTTCGAGCAGCGTGCCAATACCCACGGCGCTCTTGATACGGCCGTCTTCGGCCTCGCCGGCCTCCGTCACGCCCAGGTGCAGCGGGTAGGGCTGCAGGCCTTCCTCGTCAAGCTTTTGCACTAGCAGGCGGTAGGCCTGCACCATCACTTGCGTGTTGCTGGCCTTCATGCTCAGTACCACGTCGTAGTAGTTTTCTTCCTCGCAGAGGCGCAGAAACTCCAGCGCCGATTCTACCATGCCCAGCGGCGTGTCGCCGTAGCGGCTCAGGATGCGGTCGCTCAGCGAGCCGTGGTTGGTTCCGATGCGCATGGCGGTGCCATACTGCTTGCAAATCTTAACCAGCGGCCGAAACCGCTCCCGAATACGCTCTACCTCGGCCGCGTAGCTGGCGTCGGTGTACTCGATTTCTTCGAATTTCTTCTTGTCGGCGTAGTTGCCGGGGTTCACGCGCACTTTCTCGATAATGCGAGCGGCTAGCTCGGCAGCATTGGGCGTGAAGTGGATGTCGGCGATGAGTGGCACATTACAGCCCCGCGCCCGCAGCTCCTTCTTGATTTCCAATAAGTTCTGGGCTTCTTTTACGCTGGGCGCGGTGATGCGCACGTATTCGCAACCGGCCTCCACCATGCGCAGCGTCTGCGCTACCGAGCCCATGGTGTCCATCGTGTCCACGGTGGTCATACTTTGCACCCGGATGGGGTAGTCGCCGCCCATCGGCACCCCGCCAATATTTACGACGCGCGCCACGCGGCGCTTATACTCGGTCAGGCTAGGGCAATAGGTCTTATTCATCACGCAAAGAGGCTAGCGCCGGTAAGTAGCACGGGCGGCCCGCCACAAAGGTACGACGGCCGCTTAGTGCCGGTTTACCAACTGTTCATACTGGCAGGCAGTACCGACTACTTACTATTCCTGTGCCAGAAACACTGTGGCATCCACACTAAAAAAGCCGGCGGAAGACCAGCTTTTTTGCATATTTATTAGGTTAAGACAAGGCTACTGGCCGAGTTGCTTGCGCAGACGCTGCACCTCGTGCTCCAGCTCCAGGTTGCGAAATACTACTTTGGCCTCCAGGTCATTATAGGAGTTTTGCAGTTGCTCTTGCAGGTGGCGCATCTCCGTTACGTCGGTGTTGGTACCTAGCCAGCGCAGGAGCTGGCCCTGCTCATCGCGCACGGGCACGGCGCGGGTCAAGAACCAGCGGTACTCACCATCGTGGCCGCGCAACGGGAAGGTTAGTTCCCAAGGCTCACCCTTTTGCCAGGCAGTGCGCACAAATTCTACTACCGCCGCCATGTGGTCGGGGTGGTGCACTTTGTCCCAGCCCCACCCTTCCATTTCAGCCAGGTTGGTGCCGGTGTAGTCGTACCAGCGCTTGTTGTACCAGTAGATGTGGCCATCGGGCCGGGCCATCCACGAGAGCTGGGCCACATTATCGGCGAGCGTGGTAAACTCCGACTCGCGCTCAGCCAGCAGGTCGGCGGCTAACTTTTGGTCGTGAATATCGGTGCAGGTGCCGAACCAGGTGACAATAGCACCCGCCTCATCGCGCCGGGGCAATGCCTGGCCCAGGAACCACCGGTACTCCCCATCGCGGCCCTTAAAACGGTACTCAATTTCGTAGTCGGCACCGGTCGCCAGCGAGTGGCCCCATATTTTGCGGGCCCGCTCGCGGTCGTCAGGGTGCAGCAGGTTGTTCCACATATCCGGCCCCACGCTGTCGGCCAGGGTATAGCCCGTGTAGTCAATCCAGCGCTGGTTGAAGTAAGTATGAAACCCCGTGGGGTCAGTTATCCATACCAGCTGCGGAATAAAATCGGCCAGAAAATGAAATTCCTCCGCCGTATTTTGGGGAGAGCTAGGTAGGGTATCGGAAGGAAGCACGGTAGACAAAGCGGCTAGGGCGACTTAGGATAGAAGAATGAACCGGGCGTTAGGGCCGGTCGAGCTGCATTTCGAGCCCCGAACTGAAGTACAGGTTGAGCTGGCTGCGAGCCCCGTCGGTGGTGCGGCGCAGGCGCGTAACCAGTGCTTTCATCTCCTCGGTCGGGAAATTGAGGCGCAGATATGGCCGATTCAGCAACTCATCGCGCTGCACGGCCCAGCTTCCGGTTTCGCTGAGCGAAGGCGCTTGCAGCTGCAGCAGCTCGTCGGCCAGCACCAAATTGGTGGCCTGAGCGAGCGGGCTGGCCGGGTCGGCACGATTGACCACCCGGTGCGCTACCCGCCAAGCGCCAGCCAGGTAGCTGTCCGGCACTTGTTGAAGATTAATATCGAGCAATAAATCGGACATTGGAGAAGGAGTAAACCGCCTTTTACGCGGGTTTTTCAGCCTAGCCTACAAAGATATGCGTTGCCGCTTTCAAGCCGAGGCCGGGGCTATAGCAAGGGCACAACAAGACAAGTTCGGCCTTGGTTTCTGGCTTATGGCCGGGCTTAAAGCCACGCCCACTAAGCTCGCATTATACGCTTAGCTGTCAGTTGCTTGATTCAAAATTCTTTTTATTTCAAGCGCCTTCTTTATATTTTATCGGGCTCTACCGTGGCGTTTTGCGCGGCGGTTGTCGTAAAATGCTTTTGTGGCCACCTGGCTTTTCTCTTCTTTTACGGTATGAAGTACTTTTCGCTACCTACTAGGCTGCCCGGCCAAGTGCTGGACGCCGCCCGCCAAACCGGCCTGCGCGCCTGGCAGACGGGTCGCCTCTTTCGGCGGGTGGCTCAGCGCACGCTCGACTCGGTGCAGGAGGTGCTGCGCGCCGAGATTCAAAATGGCCATGCGCGCCTGGTAGCCGACTTTCTGGCCGATAAGGCTCTGCCCGCTGCCAAGGCCCTACTGCTGGAGCGCATGACGGCACGCTTACTATTGCGCATTGGCCTGCGCGGGGCGTTCGTAACCAATATTGCCGGCTGGGTGCTGCCCTTTGTACTCGAAAAGCTTTTTCAGGCGGCCCGGGCCAGCGGCTTGCTCGCCCGCCTCGAAGCTAACCCAACTGTGGCCGATGCCCTGGCCCGCCTCGACGAGTTGCGCCAAGCGGCCAGCCGACTCATCTTTCCCGATGGGGCCACCGAAGCCCGCGTACTTACCGACGAGGAAGCCGCCTCGCTACTTAGCCAGCCTGAAATCAAGCAATTAGCTGCGAGCGAAGGTAAGCTGAGGCCAGCTACTTCCTCCTGACTCAGTACCCCCGCGTCAGCGTCACCTGGTTTTCCAAGGCCCGGCCGGCTTGCAGGTGCGCTACGTTGCGTAGCAACTGGGCTACTTTACCTTCAGCCTCTTCGGGCTGCCCACCGCCGGTATGTTGCGTAAGCAGCACGTTGGGTAGTGCCCAGAGCACGTGGCCGGTGGGCAGTGGCTCGGTTTTCGTCACATCAAGCACAGCGCCGCTCAGCCGACCGGCTCGCAAGGCGGCAATAAGCGCCTCCTCGTCAGTAGTGTTGCCGCGGCCCACGCTGGCATAGATGGCGCCAGGCGGCAGGGTGGCAAACTCTTCGGCGCCAAAAAACTTGGTGGCGCTGCCGGGCAGACAGTTCACCACAATGTCAGTAGCAGGCAGCGTGGCCAACAGGTCGGCACGCGAGTGCAGCTGCGCCTGCGGGTCGGTGCGGGCCAGCAGTTGCACCGAGCAGTCAAAGCCAGTCAGCTGCTGCTGCACTGCCCGGGCAATGGTGCCTGCTCCCAGAATGACTACGCGCTTGCCCCGCAGGAGGCCCATCCGGCCCCGAATAGGTGCCCCTACCCAGCGCTGCTCGGCTTGCAGGCGTGTCAGCTCGGGCAGGGCGCGGTAAAGTGCCAGCAGGCCCGCCACCATCGTTTCGGCGCAGGGCCAGGCGAAGTAATCGCCCATATTGGCCACTGGCGCGGTTAGCTCTAGGCCCTGGTAGCGGTCGAAGCCCGCCGAGTCGAGTTGCCACAGGCGCAGGTTGGGCAGCGGACCATCGGCCAGCCACTCCGGTGGCGGGTTGCCAAAGATTAAATCAGCCTGCCGGCACTCGCTGGCCTGTTGCTCAAAGGGCAAGTCATTGTTAAATACAATAGCTATAGCAGTTGGCAAGCTTTGAATAAGCTGGGCGCGAGCCGCCGGTGGCAGAGCCGAATACACGAATAATTTCATAGCCTGGAAATTTTACAATAAGTTGGTATCACCCATACTCTGCCCGGCTACCGGGCTTGCATACCTTGTTTTATTTACACGTATGGGTACTGCTTAGTACTTAAGCAATGGGTTTAATCCATCAGAGAGCACAGTGGATTTCTGAAGCTTAAGGATAGTTCGACGTCTTGGATATCGAAACCTAAAAGCAGTTGGGCTATGCTACGGAAGAAACCCCGGCTTTACTCAACTGGACGCCCTTGCCGCTGCAAAAGCATCGGTTGCCCAACACCGTGGTCGTACGCAACCTTACCAACAACGCGCCTCTGCTGTGCCTGGAGCTCTGTATGCTCCAAAATTCGTGCGCCCAGTTCTCATGAGTAACTACTTGTCTATTTTGAGAGCACTGTATTGCCACTGATTCCCACGTCTAAAATACTCGGGGCTTCCGCATGGTGGATAGTAAAGGCAACTGGATGGGCTGGAATTTCCGCTTCCTAGATATCAGCGGCGAGGCGCTAGGGCTGGTAATAAAAAATAGGCTAGCGTAGGCCGCTAACTTTTTGCCACCGCCGATAACTACCTAATATCACTCACCAACTGCGGCGCGGCCCAGCCTACCAAGGCCGATTCACTGCCCGCCACCGGCTTAGCCATCGACATCTCCATAAGGAAATACGCAGCTAAGCTACTGGCGCTCCTACCAGTGATTTTTCCTACACGCTAGAGTAGTCACAGCCCCAATCAGCTCAAATAAAAGCGGTGCTACCCTGCCCTACCGGCCGGATAACACCGCTTTTATTTGGGCTAACTACCGCGGCTGGCGCTTAGGCCTGGCCGTCGGTGCCCCGGTTGTTATTTTTCAAATCTTCCTCGGGCGAGGTATTGCCACCTTGCAGCTGGCCAGCGGCGGCTAGCAGTGCGGCGCCCAGCTTCTCTACGTGCGGGCGGGTATTGCCCTCGGCAAACGAGGCTACGCGGGAAGTTTCGGTACCCAAGTGATGCACCAGACGGCCCACTTGGTCGCCGTCATAAGTGCCACTATTCAGCAAAGCTTTCAGGGCCTGCAAGTCTACTACCAGCTTGTGAAACTCTGGGTTGTTGGCGGCTTTCAGGTCTTCAATCCAGCGCTGGAGTTGGTTGTCGATGCCGGCGCGGCTAGCTTCTTCGGCGAGGTCGCCGGTGAGGATTTTAATGGCACCTTCAAGGTGTACCTGGTTTTGAACGGGCGTCTTTTCCATGATGCTGGCTACGGGAAACGGGTGGGCAAGCCAAGCGGCTTGTGGCCTTCCTCAACGCAAGGTGGCCCGTGCAGGTTAGCCTTAGGCACTAAAAAACCCCGCCGGAAGCCGGCGGGGTTACGTTTAGCAGTGGGCAAAGCCTACTCGATTTTGCTCATGCGCTCCTTCACGGACTCTAGGGCCACGCGCATGTTTACAATGTCGGCGCGAGCGGCTTCCTGCTCCTTCAGGTTGGTGTCTACCTGGTTGTTAAGTTGCTGCAATTCAGCCGCGTTAGCAGCCAGCTGCTGCTGAATTTCAATCTTACGCGCCTTGTTGCGCTCAATATCCTTCTTGATAGCATCGGCCTTGCTGATAACAGCCATGTGGCTGTTTTGCGAGTTTACCAGCGCCTTTTCAGCGTCGGTAATCTGGGCCACCAAGTCTTCGCGGTACATCGAACGGGCAAAGTCTTTGAGGTACTTCTCAGCAGCTTTCCATTGCGTCGGGGTCGAAGCCTGGCCCAGGTAAGCGTTGCCCAGGTCGATGCTCCACCACACGCCGGTGCCGGTAGGCAGGGCATCTACGCGGCTGATGATGCGCACGGGCGTGGGCGAAATGTCAGCAATCGTCACGCCATCGGCCGTGATGATACCCTTGTTATTCTTCACCTTACCCGGAAACTGCTCGCTGAGCTGCTTAATCCACGACGTCTCCACGCGCTTGTTATCAAGCTGCAAGCTTACGCGCTGGCCTTTGCGCGGGATGTTGTTGATGTTCTGGTCGGCTTCGTCTACCGGCGAGCGTTGAGCCGACGCGTGCAGGGCGCCCAGTAGCAGGCAGAAAAGTACTAGTATGTTTCGTTTCATCGGAAAGTAAAAGATGAGTAGAAGAAGGTAAATGCAAAAGAAATGAGACCACGGTGGTTCTCTGACAGCCCAAATTTAAGCACTTTAAAGCAACTGTATGAGGTTGCAAGGCATTTTTTTCGCCGAGTTAATTTTTTATTCGTTAAGTACAATAGCTTTGACTCAGCCCCGCTAAGTGCAATCGCCGGGCAAGCTAATTTTTTATTTATTAAGTGCAATAGCATCCTCGCAACCAGCCCGCTTCAACAAAAGACCGGACCAGCGGTTTCAACCCCTATGCCTCAGCTCACTATTTGTCGTTCCGAGCACTTCAATGCCGCTCATCGCCTGCACAACCCCACCTGGGATGCGGCCCGCAACCAGCAGGTATTTGGTAAGTGCAACAACCCCAACTATCACGGGCACAACTACAACCTGACCGTGCGCCTGACCGGCGAGGTAGACCCCGCTACCGGCTACGTCTTTGACCTGAAGGAGTTGAGCGACATTATTAAAAAGCAAGTGCTCAATCGCTTCGACCACCGCAACCTCAACCTCGACACGGAGGATTTTCGGGAGCTAAACCCCACGGCTGAGAATATCGCGGTCGTTATCTGGCAGCGGCTGCGGGCGGCGCTGCCGGCCCCGCTCACGCTGGCCGTGACGCTCCACGAAACCGACCGTAATTTTGTGGACTATTATGGAGAATAATTCTGCCGGGACGCCTGCCGACCACGCCGCCGGGGCGCACCCCGACCACCACCTACCTGCGGGCCTGCGCACCCCGCTGCGCCCCGATGCCTTTGACCAGGCCGACGACGACAAAATTGCAGCCATCAGCGGCCACTTCCGCGCCATCATGCAGGAACTGGGCCTCGACCTGACCGATGATAGCCTGGCCGGCACGCCCCAGCGCGTGGCCAAAATGTTTGTGCAAGAGTGGTTTAAGGGCCTCAACCCCGAACACCGCCCTGAGGTACGCCTGTTTGAGAACCGCTACGAGTACCAGCAGCTGCTAGTGGAGCGTGATATCACGGTGTTTTCGTGCTGCGAGCACCACTTTGTGCCCATTATTGGCAAGGCGCACGTAGCCTACCTACCTGGCAAGCACGTAGTTGGCCTCAGCAAGCTTAATCGCGTGGTGCAGTACTATGCCCGACGCCCGCAGGTGCAGGAGCGCCTCACGCGCCAAGTAGCTGAGCATCTGCGTCAGAGCTTGGGCACCAACGATGTGGCCGTGCTCATTGAAGCCGACCACCTGTGCGTGATGAGCCGGGGCGTGAACGATACCAGCAGCTCGACCATCACTAGTGAATACGGAGGCAGATTCTTGGAAGACAATAATTTACGTAGTGAATTTTTGCGTCAGATTGGCAAGTAGCCTTTCACCTGTGTGGGCAGATGGCCCGGCGACTACTCCGGCTTGGCCTACTTTGCGCCTCCCCCACTTACCAGCAAGCGGCAACTTCTTATGAAAATCCTCATCACGGGCGGCACTGGCATGATAGGCCAGCGGCTGGCTGAACTGCTGATTGACGGCGGCCACGAAGTGGCACTACTCACGCGCAAGCCGCAGCAAGCCAGCCACTTTCGGCTTTTTGGCTGGGACCCGCAGGGCGGCACCATCGACCCCGCCGCTCTCCCCTACGCCGACTGCATCGTGAACCTAGCCGGCAGCAGCGTGGCTGAAGGCAAGTGGACACCCGAGCGTAAGCACGAGATTATCCGCTCGCGTCTCGATGGCCTGGAGCTACTATACCGCGAGTTGGCTAAGCCCGGCCACCACGTAAAAACGCTCCTATCGGCGTCGGCCATTGGCATTTACGGCGACCGCGGCAGCGAAATCCTTTATGAAAATTCCCCCACTGCCGCGCCTGGCGACGACTTTCTGGCCGACGTAGTGGTGCAGTGGGAGGCCGCTGCCCGCCGTATCGGCGAGCTGGGGCCGCGCGTGGTGCTGCCGCGCATCGGTATTGTGCTCAGCCCCGAGGGCGGGGCCCTGGTGCCCATTGCCAAAACGGTGCGCTACGGCGCGGGCGCCCCGCTGGGTTCGGGCCGGCAGTACATGAGCTGGGTGCACCTCGACGACCTGTGCCGCCTGCTGGTGCAGATGCTGGAAGGTGAGCGCTGGCTCGGCGAATACAACGCCGTAGCACCCAATCCTGCTACCAATCAAGAGTTTACCGAAACGCTGGCTCAGGTGATGCACCGCCCGCTGCTACTGCCCAAGGTGCCAGCCTTCGGCCTGAAGCTGGCAATGGGTGAGATGAGCGAAATTGTGCTCGGCTCGCAACGGGTGAGCGCCGATAAGGTACTGAGCCAAGGTTTCACCTACGAGTACCCGCAGTTGCTGGCAGCACTGGCTTCGTTTTATGAATGACAGTAGTAGCGCGGACTTTGTAGGCCGCGCTGGGGCGTTCAAGACGCATGCTAGAAGCGATGCTACTGCAAAATCAGCCCGGTAGCCGCCAGCAGGTCCGCTACGCGGGGCTCATAAGCGAGCGGCTCGGCGTGGCCCACCAGAATGCCGCGCACCCCTAGCTTAGCCCCGGCCTGCATATCACGGGCGCGGTCGCCCACGAGCCAGCACCGGGCGGGGTCGAGGTGAAAGCGGGCTACGGCTTTTTCGAGCATCCCCGAGTCGGGCTTGCGAAAAATAGACTCGCTGACGGACGGATGATTTTCGGCAAAGTAGAGCGCGTCTAGCTTGTAGTCGCAGGCCTGCTGCAAAATGGCGTGGCACGCCAGCACGTCGGCGCGGGAGTAGAGGCCTTTGGCGATGCCGGCTTGGTTGGTAACCACGATGAGGTAGTAGCCAGCAGCCTTGAGGCGGGCAAGGCTTTCGGGCACGCCAGGGCAGATGCGGAAGCGCTCGGGCGTCCAGACATAGTCGCCCATTTCCTCGTTGAGAACGCCGTCGCGGTCCAGAAAAATTGCTTTATTCATTAGGTATCGGTTAGGCTGATGGCCGCCAGCAGTTAGCTTTCCGTCATCATCCACGAACAAAGCTATCGGTTAGCGGCCATCAGCCCCCAACGTAGATTTATGCGCATTGCCATTATCGGCGGCGGCCTCACGGGCCTCACGCTAGCCTATTACCTCCAGCAAGCGGGCATTGCCTATGACCTGCTAGAGGCCAGCGCTCGGCCCGGCGGCAACCTGCTCTCGCCCCGCGCGCCCGAGGGCTACCAACTCGAAGCTGGGCCCAACTCCCTCTTACTGAGCGCCGAGCTAGAAGAGCTATTGACCGAGTTGAGCCTGCAAGACCATATTCAGGAAGCCGCCCCCGTGAGCCAGCACCGCTACGTGCTGCGCGGTGGCCAGTACCAGGCGCTGCCCGGCTCGCCACCAGCGCTGCTGGCCAGCAGTTTTTTTAGCTTCCGTACCAAGCTGCGGCTGCTCACCGAGCTGCTACGCCGCCCCGCGCCACCTGTGCCGGGCGAAACGGTGGCCGCATTTTTTGAGCGCCATTTCGGGTCCGAAGTGGTGCAGTACGCCGTCAATCCTTTCGTGGCGGGTATCTACGCCGGCGACCCGGCCGAGCTGTTGCTCTCACTCACGTTTCCGCAACTGGCGGCGCTGGAAACGCAGTACGGCTCGCTACTGCGCGGGCTGGCCAAAGGCCCCAAAACCGGCCGCCGCCGCACCATCACGCTACGGGGCGGCGTGCAGGCGCTCACTGACGCGCTGGCGGCGCGCCTTGACAGCTACCAGCCGGGGCAGGCCGTTTCGGCTGTGCACCGCCGCCCCGATGGGCAGTACGAGGTGAGCGCCAATGGCCAGCCGCTGACCGCCAGCTACTCGCACCTGGCGCTGGCGCTGCCTGCCTACGCAGCGGCCCCGCTGCTGGCCCCGGAGTTTCCGGCGGCGGCGGCGGCACTGGCGGCCGTGCGCTACCCACCCATGACGCTCGTGTACTCGGCCTACGACCAAGCCGCCGTGGCGCACCCGCTTGTAGGCTTCGGGGCGCTTAATCCGCAGGTGGAGGGCACGTACTCGGCTGGCTCCATCTGGACCAGCTCGCTGTTTCCCGACCGCGTACCGGCGGGACAGGTGCTGTTTACCAGCTTCGTGGGTGGAGCACAATTCGCCCGGCAAGCCGAGGAGCCCGAGGCCACCCAACTGGCGGCGGTGCATGCGGAACTAAGCCGGCTCTACGGCATCGGCGCCGCGCCGCGTTGGCAGAGTCGCGCCTACTGGCCACGGAGCATTCCGCAGTTTGACTACCACCTGGCAGCAGCACGGGCAGCCGTGGCCCCGCTGGCCGCCGAGGGCATTGTGGCCACGGCCAACTGGCAGGCCGGCGTGAGCGTGCCCGACTGTATAAGGCACGCCCGCCAGCTGGCACAAGACCTAGCCCTGCAGAAATAGTGGCTGCTAACCCGGCGTGCAACTTTTGCAAACTCTTCCTTCTTTAGTTCAAATGCGCAACCCTATTCCATCGCCTTGTATCTTTGCTTGCGATGAGTAATACGGCCGCCGGACTGGTATTAATTCCGACGTACAACGAGCGGGAAAATGTGGAACTGATTATTCGCGCGGTGTTTACACTGCCGAAAGATTTCCACGTCCTGATAATTGACGACGGTTCGCCCGACGGCACGGGCGCGCTGGTGCGCGGCCTGCTGCCTGAGTTTGCGGGCCGGCTGTTTTTAGAAGAGCGCGCTGGTAAGCAGGGCCTGGGCACGGCGTACATCTTTGGCTTTCGCTGGGCGCTGGCGCGGGACTATGACTATGTATTTGAGATGGATGCCGACTTCTCGCACAACCCACAGGACCTGCTGCGCCTGCACGAGGCCTGCGCCGTGCAGGGCTACGACCTAGCCATCGGCTCGCGCTACAGCGACGGCGTCAACGTAGTCAACTGGCCCATGAGCCGGGTGCTCATGTCGTATTTCGCCTCCAAATACGTGCGCCTCATCACGGGCATGCCCATTCACGATGCCACGGCGGGCTTTAAGTGCTACTCGGCGCGGGTGCTACGAGCCATCGACCTCACGCGCATCCACTTCGTGGGCTACGCGTTCCAGATTGAGATGAAGTGGCTGGCCTACCGTCTGGGCTTTCGCATCAAGGAGGTGCCCATCATCTTCACCGACCGCACCCGCGGGCAGTCCAAGATGTCGAAAGGCATCTTCAGGGAAGCACTTTTTGGCGTGGTGCAAATGAAAGTAAGCAGCTGGGTGCACCCGCCGCGCCGCACCGATGGGGCGCCCCAGGGCCAGCCCCGCGTGGCGTCGGCCCAGTAGAGCCTCAACGCGGAGCTAGCGGCTTTCCGCAATGATAACGAATGGGTGATTACCCAGCTTGTTGTTTTTTCGTATTTCAGCCGCACGCCTTGCCGGATGGAAAATACGCCCCTGTTCTGGATTTTATTCAACCTATTTGTAATCGGGCTGTTGCTGCTCGATTTACTGGTGTTTAACCGGCGCGCCCACGCCGTAAAGCTGCGCGAAGCCTTGGGCTGGAGCGCCTTCTGGATAACGCTGTCGCTGGGCTTTAACTACCTCGTGTACCGCACGATGGGCCACGAAGCCGGCCTGCAATGGCTGACCGGCTACCTCATCGAGAAGGCCCTGAGCGTGGATAACCTCTTCGTGTTTCTCCTCATCTTTACCTACTTCAAGGTGCCGGCCGAGTATCAACACCGCATTCTGTTCTGGGGGGTACTGGGGGCACTGGTGCTGCGTGGCATTTTCATCTTGGCAGGGGCAGCGCTGCTGGCCAAGTTTCACTTTCTGCTCTATATCCTCGGCGCGTTTCTGGTATACACGGGCGTTCGGATGGCCTTCAGTGGCGACAGCGACCCCGAAATTGACCCCAACAATAACCCGGTAGTGCGGTTTCTGAGTCGGCGCCTGCCCATCACGCGGCAGTTCGACGGCGGCAAGTTTTTCACGCGGCGCGACGGCCTGCGCTTTGCCACGCCGCTGCTAGTAGTGCTAGTGATGGTCGAAACCACCGACGTAGTATTTGCCGCTGACTCCATCCCGGCTATCCTAGCCGTTTCGCGCGATACGTTTGTGGTGTATACCTCCAATGTCTTTGCCTTGCTGGGGTTGCGGGCCCTGTATTTTGCGTTGGCCAGCCTCATGACGCTCTTTCACTACCTGCACTACGGCCTGGCACTCATCCTGGTATTTATTGGTGGCAAACTACTGACCGAAGATATTCTCCGCGAACATTTTAACCTGGAGCTACCCGTGCCGGTTTCGCTCGGCATAGTGGGTCTGCTGCTACTAGGCTCGGTCGGGGCCTCGTTGCTGTGGCCCAAAAAGCAAGCGGCTTAGCCGCCCTTGCCCGGCAGCCCAATGAACCCACTCAACCACCCACTGTTTTGAATCAACTCGCCGCCCACCTGGCCCAGGGTTTCAGCCAAACGCCGAAAACCCTGTCGTCCAAATATTTTTACGATGCCACCGGCAGCCGCCTGTTTCAGCAGATAATGAGCCTGCCCGAATACTACCCCACGCGCACCGAGCTGGCTATTTTCCAAGCGCAGGGTGCAGCCATTGGGCGGGCGCTGGGTGCCGGGGCCGCCGGCCAGTCGCTAGCCGTAGTGGAGCTGGGAGCGGGCGACGGCCTGAAAACCAAGATTTTACTGCGTGAGCTACTGGCCCAGTCGGCGCCCATCACCTACGTGCCGGTCGATATCTCGCCCTCGGCCATCGACGAGCTTGTGGCCTCGCTGCACGCCGAGTTGCCGGGCCTGCCCACCGAGCCGCTGGCCGCCGAGTACGGGGCGGCGCTCACTGGGCTGGCCAGCCGGCCAGGGGCCAAAGCGGTGCTGTTTCTGGGCTCTAACATCGGCAATTTTACCCCCGAAGAGCAGGTGGTTTTTCTGCGCGAGCTAGCCCAGCCCCTCACGCCAGCCGACCGCCTGCTGGTAGGCTTCGACCTACGCAAGGACCCGCGCCGTATCCGCGCGGCCTACGACGACGCGCAGGGCGTCACGGCCGAGTTCAACTACAACCTATTGCGCCGCCTCAATGCCGAGGCCGGGGCTGACTTTGAGCTCGATGCTTGGCAGCACTTTCCCGACTACGACCCCAGCACCGGGGCCATGCGCTCGTGGCTGGTGAGCCGCCGTGCCCAGACCGTGCGCCTGGCCAGCCTCCCCGGCCAAACCTTCGAAATTGCCGCCTGGGAGGCCATCCACACCGAAAGCTCCTTCAAATTCACGTTGCCCCAGGTGGCCGGGCTGGCCGCCGCGGCGGGCCTGCGGGTGGTAGAAGTGTTTCAGGATACCGCCGGCGACTTTGCCGACGTGGTCCTGGCCTTGGCTGAGTAAGGGCGTAAATTTGCCGTAAGAAAATCCTTCAGCACGTCATGCTGGGCTGGTCGATGCATCGTTACCGCACGTCAGGGCAACCAGCCCAATGAAGCGGCAACGATGCATCGACCAACTCAGCATGACGTTCTTTATTAAACAATTAACCCTGCGCATTAGCTAGTCAACTGTCGTAAGCAGTGGCCGAGGTTATCGCTTTGCATTAACTAATTATCTTCGTGAAATCCCACCTCCGACCCACTATCCTCCTCGCCTACCCCGTCGTCCTTAGCCAGCTCGGCCACATCCTAGTGAGCGTGTGCGACTCGGTGATGGTGGGCCAAACCGGCAAGCTACCGCTGGCCGCCGTGAGCGTGGGCGTGAGCACCACCACCGTGCTGCTGGTGCTGGGCCTAGGCATCAGCATGGGTGCAGTGCCGCGCGTGGCCGCCGCCAACGGCCGGGGCGACCACGCCGCACTGGGCCACCTGCTGGTGGGCACCATCTGGCTCAATACCTTGGTGGGCGTGCTGCTGGCGGGCCTCAGCCAGCTGCTGCCGCTGGTGATGCCGCACCTGCACCAGGCACCCGAGGTAGTGGCGCTGGCCACGCCCTGGGTGCGTGTGGTGGGCTTGTCGCTGCTGCCGCTCATGGTGTTTCAGGGTTTTCGCGAGTGGGCTGAAGGGCTGGGGCTCACCAGCCAGGCCATGCAGCTGTCCATTTTGGGCAACGTACTGAATGCGCTCCTGTGCTACGCCTTGATATTCGGGCACTTCGGCGCACCTGCAATGGGCCTGATGGGTGCCGCCTGGGCCACCCTAATTTCCCGCGTGGTGATGGCCGCCATGATGGCGCTGTTTGTGCTGCGGGCCGAGCGCCTGCGCACCCGCCGCCCCGCCGAGGCTGCCACCTG
>Ga0268353_100035_pt1 | contig 22488 bp, 21 predicted proteins | sample G5R2_NF_18SEP201_FD_190168 | JGI IMG/M metagenome (GOLD analysis project Ga0268353, IMG submission 190168) | Phyllosphere microbial comminities from switchgrass, GLBRC, Michigan, United States - G5R2_NF_18SEP2017_LD1 | ecosystem: Host-associated > Plants > Phyllosphere > Phylloplane/Leaf | place... | reverse complement strand
CAGCCAGCCGGCCGGACTTACAACGTGACCGCCACCGTGTACCAGGCCGTGCCGGGCCAGACGGATGGCAGTCCCTTCATCACGGCCGACAACTCGCGTATCAAGCCGCGCTACGGCAGCCACACGCGCTGGCTGGCCCTCTCGCCCGATTTGCTGAAGCAGGGTGGCGGCAAGTTTCACTACGGCGACAAGGTGCAGGTGAGCCGCGTGTCGCCGCAGCTCGACGGCGTGTACACGGTGCACGACACTATGAACCGCCGCCACCGCCGCCGCATCGACATCCTCACGCACCGCCGCGAAAAGCTGTCCGTTTTTGCGCCCGGTGCCAAGCTGCGGCTGGCCGAGGCCCCACGCAAAAGCCGGGCGAAGGCTACCGCAGTAGCCCACGCCCGGCCGGGTCGGGGTAGTCAGGCGCGGGCCGTTAGCTTTCGCAGCCGGGCCAGCCACAAGCGCGCTAATTACTTAGCCAGCGCCATTTTGTAGATGCGGAACGGTTCGCGAGGCTGGCCCACGCCCTTGTTCCAGTTCGGCGTTTTGTGGATGGCCGAGGTCGTGAAGTAGATGTTGTTGCCGTCGGGGTCCCAGGCGAAGGTGTCGGGCCATTCGAGGCGTTCTTCCTGCACTACGGTTTCGATTTTGCCCTCGGGCGTGCGGCGCAGGATGGCACCAGCTTCAAAATTGGTGAGGTAGAGGTTGTTCTTGCTGTCGATTTCCATGCCGTCGCAGGCGGGGGCGTCGGGCAGCTTCTCCACGGCGGCCTGCACCTGGGCGGGGCTAAGGGCGGCATCGCGGAGCACGGCCGTTTTGATGCGGTAGAGCGAGTGGCCCGACAGCGCACGATAGTAGAGATACTGGTTGTCGGTGCTCAGGGCGATGCCATCGGCCTTGAACTGGCCGGGCTTGCCCATCGGGTCGTAGAGGGCTTTGCCCTGGGCCTTGGTGATGAAGCCCTTATCGGGGAGCGTGGAGGGCTGTTTGGGCAGCAGCTGGCGCGACTTAGTGGTTTTCAAATCGACCACTACCAGCGCACCGGTACCGGAGTCAGTGAGGTAAGCATAGTTGTTCTGCAAGTCGATGCGCACGTCGTTGAGGTACGACTTGCGCGGGGCCACGCTCTCGGGGAACGGGATAACCTGCACCACTTTATTGGTTTTGGGGTCGGTTTTGACCAGCTTCACGCCGCCGGGCACCGTGAACTTGAGGCCGGGTGCGGCGGGGTCTATTATCCAGAGCATGCCCTCCTTATCGACGTAGCCAGCCTGCGGGCAAATCCAGTGCTTGAGGGGCTCGGTTTTCACCGAGTCGTTCCACATGCACCAGCCAGCATCGGGGTAGGGCGTGAGGGTATTGCTGGGGCCGACCACGGCCACCGGGTAGGTGGGGTTGTAGTCCCAGCGCGGTGAGAAAGCGAAGACCTTGCCGCCCGGGGCCACGGCCACGCCGGTTACCTGGGGAGCGTTGAACTCGCCCACGATGGTGAGTGGCGAGCCCGCCGGCACGGGCGCGGGCACGTGGGCGGCGGTCGAGTCGGCGGGCATGGTGCCGCGCGGCTTGTCGGCGGTGGAGCCGCCCGAGTTGCAGGCGGTCAGCAGCAGACCGCTGGCCAGGGCGACGCAGGAAGAGGAAAGAAGGGAGCGCATAAGCGGAAAAGGAAATGAAAAGCCCCGGCCCCTAAAAGTCAGGGCCGGAGCTTCGCATACGAGTAGCACGGCTTGGCCGTTGGGCACGGCTACGCTTATGGTTGAGCTTAGGCTTGGTAAGCGAGCACTGCCAACTGCTCGGCAGCCTCGGCGGCCGACTGCGGCTGCCCGGCGGCATCGTAGAGCAGGGTGAGCGGTTGGAAGGGATTTCGCAAAATCACTTCCTCGCTGAGGCCCCAGCGGTGCCAGAGGCCGGTGAGGGTGTGGCCGTAGGTAAGGTTTTCCCAAGGACTGAAGATGGCGGAGGTCACGTCGTCCACCAGGGCATCGAGCACCAGTTCGGCGCCGGGCGCGTCGGCGGGCGTGGGGCGGCGGGGGTACACGTCGGGAATCACCGCCAGCAGGTAGGCGGCGTAGTAGGCACGGGCCTTGAACTCGGCCACCTGCGCCGGATGCAGCGGGCGCTGGGCATCGGCATACACTTGGCGCATGGCCTGGCCGATAAACCCGATATCGACCAGCGTAGCCACGATGACGGTCTGGCCCAGCTTGAGGCTGATAACCATCGTGTTCAGGTCATCATCCAGCTCAAAAACCGGGGCTTCGTACGCGGCATCGGCTTCGAGCACGAACACCGAGCCGGGCACAAAATCGGCGTAGTCGGTGGGCACGCGCAAGCCTTGCAGCAGCTGAAAAAACGCCCGAAACCGCTGCACCAGCTGCACGTTTTCGGCCAGCGGGTACTGGGGCTTAATGAGCGGCTCCTGTTGCTGAATCAGCTCGGTGACGAAGATGCCGTAGAACATCTTGGCTAGCCACTGCCACAGCCGGGCCGGCGGCAGGGCGCGCAGCGCAGCCGGGCCGGCCTGCGCCGCCGCCTGGATTTCGGCCTCCAGCTCGGCTAGGTGCGGGTGCAGCGCTGGAGCCAGCGGCAGGCGCAGGGCGCCGTAGGTCGTCTGGCTCTGGTCGAGCAGGTAGATGGGGCGCTCGGCCAGCCCATAAGTAGCTTGCAGCCAGGCGGGAAAAACCGGAATGGTATCGGCCGGGCCCACGGGCTGGCCGGTGAGGAAGCAGCGGCCGGGGCCAAACTGCATGCCTTCGAAGGGGTCGTAGAGAGTAATCATGGCGGGGCAACTTGCGCCCGCAAAGGTCGGCCCGCGGGGGCAAACCCCCGGTGGGCCGGGGCGGCCTAGCCAGGCCAGTAGGAGCTAGTTGCCACCCGCCTGGTTTTCGCCGCTGATAAAGGTGAAGTATAGTCCTACGTTAAACAAATTACCCAACGTATTGGCGTTCAGCCCAAAGTTGTTAGTCGTTGTTTTAATATTGTTGCCCTCCTGCTTGGAGGTAGTGCGCTGGAAGCCAAACGTGCCAAACGAGCCTACTAACGTCACGCGCTTGGTGAGGCCGTAGCCGAAGCCGGCGTTGAGGTTGGCCCCCAGGTCTAGGGTGTTGGCCTTAACGGTACCGCCCGCCACGCCCACAAACTCGGACGTACTGTTGCCCGGCAGTACCGACGCGTTCAGGCCGATGAACGGCCGGAAGTTGCCTTCCCCGAAGAAGAAGCGGCTGTATACGGTACCGCCGTAGCGGTTGATGCGGGTATTGTAGGCGGTGCTGTTGATGGTAGCGGGCGTTTCCTGCCGCGAGCCGCTAAATGTGAAGCCTACCCCCAGCTGCACCTGGTTGGTCAGGAAAGTGCCTATTTCGGGCGAAAAGCTGTAGTTATTGCTTTTGCTGGTTCTGACGCTGTTGCCATTGTTTTCAACGTCCGTCGAGGTCGAGTTGAACCCGGCCTGGCCGCCAATATAAACGGAGTTTTTTTGCGCCTGCGCGCCTAAGGCACTCAGCGAGAGCGCGGCAATAAGTAAAAGGTGTTTCATTCGAAAAAATTGAACAAGGCAATAGAAGAGGCCAGCCCCACGGCAGCCGGCTGAGGAGCCGCCCGTGAGGCTGGCCAAAAGTCCGCCTTGTACGGGTAGCAGTGGCCGGAAGGTTGTCTCGACAATCAACTTACCACCCTCGCTAAGAGGTTAAAAAGCAATTCGAAAAGTGGAGGCTTTCACCAGCATGAAAAAGAGCCAGCAAAAGCCCCTTACCGGGGACTTTTGCTGGCTCTTACTAAAGCGGGACCAGGGCGGGCCTGGCGGCGGGCGGGGCTTAGCGCGAGAGTAGGTTGCTGGCCTTAATCAGCAGCTTGCTTAAGTTGTGCAGAGCATCGGAATAGCCATTCGCCGACTCCTCGGCTACTTTGGCGGCTTCGGCGCCCAGGCTTGCCAGCACCTCGGCCACCTCGTGGCTCTGGGTGTCGCTGGAGCTCAGCATCTGGCGAAGCAGCTTTACTTCCTGCTTAATCTTAGCCAGGCCGGGGCGGTCGCTGGCGGTAAGCACGGTTTCCCAGCGCTCCAGCTCGCGCAGGCCGGTGGCGCCATCGGCGTTGGGCAAGCCCTGGCCGAGCAGGTTGAGCGTATCGGTGAGCAGGGCCGTGCTCTGCTCGTCGCTGATGTGCAGCTGCACTTCGGGGGCAGGCGTAGAATGCGGGGTGGCGGCGGTAGAATCCATGAGCGGGAAAAGGGGGTAAGATTAGCTGGCTATACTTAGGCCGGGATTAAAAAGTTAATTACCCAGGGCAATGGTGAAGGTTACCTTTTGCCCGGCTGGCCATTAAGGGGTGTAGTCTCACCACTTACCCCTCCCCTTTCCCATGAATAATTCGCTTAAATCCCTGTTTGCTGCCGCCATCGCCCTGGGCTTCACCGCTTGCTCGACCGATACCGACACCACCAAAAACGCCGATGGCTCGACCACCACGACCACCGAGGTAACTACCCCCAGCGCTGACCAGGTAGGCGACAAGATGGAAGCCAAAGCCGACCAGGTTGGTGATAAAATGGAAGCTGCCGGCGACAAAATGGACGCCAAAATGGAGGCTGCCGGCGACAAAATGGATGCCGCTGCCGACCGCGCCAAAATGAACGCCAAGGAAGCCGGTGCCAAGATGGATGCCAAAATGGACGCCGCTGGCGACAAGATGGACGCCATGGGCGACGCCGCTGCCAAGTCGGCCCGCCAGACCAAGGAGAACATGAAGAACGCGGCCCAGTAGTCGGCCCCGCTTCACTGCTTTAGAGAGCCCGCGCCGCTAGGTGCGGGCTTTTTTGTGGTTGCCTGGCGAGGGCAATGCTCCCGAATAGCCGTATTTTGCTGCCGTGTTCTTCCGCCGCCGTGCTTCTGCAGCCCCCGCCGCTACGCTTTCCGACCAGGAGGCGCTGGCCCGCTACCGCCAGGGCGGCGACGTGGCCGCGCTGGGCTTGCTGTATGAGCGGCACCTGCCAGAGGTATTTGCCGTGTGCCGCCGCTACCTGGCCCCGCCCGATGAGGACGCCCAGGATGCTACCATGCAGCTTTTTGAGCAGCTCGTGGTGAAGCTGCGCACCCACATGCCCGACAATTTTCCGGCGTGGCTCTACACCACGGCCCGCAATTTTTGCCTCATGGAGCTGCGCGCCCGGCAGCGCGGCACGGCTAGCGGCGGCCCGCTCGTGCTTTTCCCCGAGGCTACTGATGTGGAAAACGCCGCGGCCCGGCATCTGCCCGATGCCGGGGCTGAGGCCGACGAGGCCAGCCAGCACGAGGCCGACCTGCAAGCCCTGGAACTAGCTCTTAGCCAACTGCCGCCCGAACAGCGCCGCTGCCTGGAGTTGTTTTACCTCGAAGAAAAATCGTATCAGGAGATTGTGGCCGCTACTGGCCTAGCCCTCAACCTCGTTAAAAGCCACCTGCAAAACGGCCGCCGCATGCTCAAGCGTACGCTAGGCAAAGAACTGGGAATGAAGAATTAAAACGGACAAATTTCTTTTATTAGGATTTCACCCCATTTCCTCCTCCCCCTAGCCTTCTTCCAAAACCATCCCCGGCCCTCCACAACTCAGACTTAAAAAATGCTGCCTACCAACCCGCTGCTGAACGCTACTGCCCCGGCTGGCCCGCACCTACCGGTGGCGCTGCTGCGCCAGTATGCGGCGGGTACGCTGGCCCCGGCGGCTCAGCACCGCGTGGAGGCGCACACCCTGGCCTGCCCCCGCTGCGCCGACATCCTGGATGGCCTGCTCCAGACGCCAGCTGCTACCACCGACCAAACCCTGGCCCAGCTGCAACAGCGCTTGCGCCAACGCGTGCAGCAACAGGCGGCTCCCGCCCGGCAGGTAGCTGCCCCGCGCCGCCACCGCTGGCTGGCTCCGCAGCTGGCCGCCGCCGCCGCACTGATTCTGGGCCTCGTGGCTGCTGGCTGGTGGACCTGGCAGCAGCGGCAGCATGCCCCAGCGGCGGCCCGCATCGCCGTGACCAGCGTGCCCCAGGTGGCACCCACTCCGCAGCCGAAGCCAACTGTGCCCCAGCATACGGCTGTAGCTACTGCCGCAGCAATCTCAGCCCCAGTGCCCGCCGTGCCTCAAAAGCCACGCGCTACGGCCCCAACGGTAGCTGCGCGCTCGGCAGCCCGCACCCGCCCGATGGCAGCCGCGGCTTCAGCGCCGGTTCCTAGGTTGGCACCGGCCACGGCCCCCATGCCCGATTCGGCAGTGCTTGCTGAAGTCAATCCGTCCTCGGCAGCTCCGGCCACTGCCACCGCGCCACCTGTAGCCGCCGCGCCTGCCCGCGTGAGCGAGCCGCTGGCCAAGCTGCGGGCAGCGATGCCCCCACCGCCAGCCTTACCGGCTAGCCCTACGGGTGGCTACACGGCGCTACGTGAGTATTTGAAGAAAGGGGCCGCCGATTTTGAGCCGGAAAGCCGCGATGGCGGCCACCAGCCGGGCCGCGTACTGGTGCGCCTGCACCTCGGCGCCGATGGCAAAATCGAGCGGGCCGAGGCCGTGCGCAAGCTGCGCCCCGACTACGATGCCGAGGCCATTCGCCTCTTGCAGGAAGGCCCGGGCTGGGTGCCTGGCGTCAGCGGCGGGCGGCGGGCGGCGCAGGTCGTGGATGTGCCAGTAATTTTTGAGTGAGAAAGAGGTAAGATGGCTACGCCCCTCTCCTTGTCACTTCTCACTTCTTCACCCCCTCAAACGACCCATCGTCCACCGTTTTCAGGAACCTGACGAGGCCAGCCATGTAGGTCTGCTGGTCGTCGTACATGGCCATGTGGCTGCCTTGGGGGCAGATGAGGGAGGCACCTTTCTGCACTTTGGTAGCAATCATGCGCATGTGGTCGGGGTCCATGGTATCGTATTTGCCCCCGATAGACAGAAATGGCACCGTAAGCTTGGGCAGGTCCGGTACCCGGTTCCAGGTGGTGAGCTTGCCCGAGATGCCGAACTCACTGGGCCCCTGCATGGTCACGTAAAGCGACTGGTTTATTTTGCTCATGGCGCGGGTCACCGGCTCGGGGTTGGGCACGATGCGGCACAGGTGCTGGGCGTAGAAATTGGGCTCCAGCAGGCCCATATAGCGCGGGTTAGCAAAGTCCTTTTTGGCCTCAATCTGCCGGATTTCCTTTAGTACTTCGGGCTTTAGCTGCTTGGCCAACACCTCGTCGGCATACTTGCCATAGGCGGGGCAGCTCATCATCATGTTGCTAATGATGAGGCCCTTGAGATTTTGCTGGTACTTGAAGGCGTACTCGGCGGCCAGGATACCGCCCCAGGAATGGCCAAGCAGGTAGAAGTTATTTTTATCGAGCTTGAGGGCCTGGCGCACCTGCTCCACTTCCTCCACGTAGCGCGGCAGGCTCCACATACTGGTATCGCGGGGATTATCGGAGTTGCCGCACCCTAGCTGGTCGTAGTAGATAAACTCGATGCCTTCCTGTGGCAAGAAGCTCTCCATGCATTCGAAGTACTCGTGCGTGGCACCTGGCCCACCGTTGAGCAGCAACACCTTGATTTTGGGGTTATTACCGAAGCGCTTGGTCCACACGTTGAACTTACCCTTGGGTGTGGTGATAGGAATCACCTGGATGCCGCCCGTTTTTACGCCCGCTTCGGGCGCGGGGAAATAGGTAGCGAGGCTGGGGCCAGCCGGGACACTGGTGGTGGGGGCGCTCGGCTGGCAGCCGGCTAGCGCGGTGGCTAGCAGCAGGCTAGCGGCGCGGGCAATAGTAACAAAGGACATAAAGCACGACTAGGCGACACGCGTATTCGTATCGAAGAGCCAAGCTAGCCAGAATTTACGTCCAGAAACAAGAAACGCCTGTCATGCTCACTATAGGCAAGCATAACAGACGCTTAAAAACACGTTGCCGCGAGGAGAGGCTAGCCGCTGTAGCCGCCACCGCTTTCAGGCTCGGTGGCGCTGCCGCCGGCCTTATCGGGCGTGGGTAGGTCCGACTCGGTGTGGATTTCGAGGTGGCTATAGTCGGGCGCGCCGTTGCCTTCGGTGGGTACGGGCGGCTCGGTGTGGGGGTCGGGGGTGGGCGTGGGCTGGTTCATAGGTTGTGGAAAACGGTTGGGAAACTGCTGGGTGTACGGGCCAGCCCCGCCAATGGCTGCCTAGGCCGGCCTGGGGCGGCTAGCCGGTGTACTTTTGCAGCCGTTGCCAGAGGCAGTTTTCCCACTCCTACATCGTTCAAATGAGCCAGTTTCGCACCGAAAAAGATACCATGGGCCAGGTGCAAGTGCCCGCCGACGCCTATTGGGGCGCCCAAACCCAGCGCAGCATCGAGAACTTCCCGATTGCGCAGGACATCAACAAGATGCCGAAGGAAATCATCAAAGCCTTCGCTTACCTCAAGAAAGCTGCTGCCTTTACCAACCGCGATGCGGGCGTGCTCGACGCCGACAAGGCCGAGCTGATTGGCCGCGTGGCCGATGAAATTCTGGACGGCAAGCTGGCCGACGCTTTCCCCTTGGTAGTGTGGCAAACCGGCTCGGGCACGCAGTCGAACATGAACGTGAACGAGGTCATCGCCTACCGCGGCCACGTGCTGCACGGCGGCCTTCTGAGCGACGAGAAGAAATTTCTGGCCCCGAATGACGACGTGAACAAGTCGCAGTCGAGCAACGACACCTTCCCGACGGCCATGCACATCGCGGCCTACAAAATCCTGGTGGAGCTGACTATTCCCGGCATCACCAAGCTACGCAATACGCTGCACGCCAAGGCTGTGGAGTTTAAAAACGTGGTAAAAATCGGCCGTACTCACTTCATGGATGCCACGCCGCTGACGCTGGGCCAGGAGTTTTCGGGCTACGTATCGCAACTCGACCACGGCCTGCGCGCCATCAACAACACGCTGGCCCACCTGAGCGAGCTGGCGCTGGGCGGCACCGCCGTGGGCACGGGCATCAATACCCCCGCCGGCTACTCCGAGAACGTGGCCAAGCACATTGCCGACCTCACCGGCCTGCCCTTCGTGACGGCCGAAAACAAGTTTGAGGCCTTGGCCGCCCACGACGCCATCGTGGAAGCCCACGGCGCCCTTAAGACCGTGGCCGTGAGCCTAATGAAAATCGCCAACGACGTGCGCATGCTCAGCAGCGGCCCGCGCGCCGGCATCGGCGAAATCTCGATTCCCGACAACGAGCCCGGCTCCAGCATCATGCCTGGCAAGGTGAACCCTACTCAGTGCGAGGCCATGACGATGGTAGCTGCCCAGGTGATGGGCAACGACGTGGCCATCACGGTGGGTGGCTCGATGGGCCACTTCGAGCTGAACGTGTTCAAACCGGTCATGATTTACAATTTCCTGCACTCAGCCCGCCTCATCGGCGACGTGTGCGTGGCCTTCAACGACAAGTGCGCCGTGGGCATCGAGCCCATTTTGCCCAACATCAAGAAGCACGTTGACAGCAGCCTGATGCTCGTAACGGCCCTCAACCCGCACATCGGCTACTACAAGGCCGCCGAAATTGCCCAGACGGCCCACAAAAACCATTCGACGCTGAAGGAAACCGCCGTGCAGCTCGGCTACGTGACGCCCGAGGAGTTTGACCAGTGGCTGAAGCCCGAAGACATGGTCGGCGAGATTAACGTGGGCTAGTTTCCGCGCTTCTTCGTTTCGAAAGCCGCCTGACTTTGCGTCGGGCGGCTTTTAGTTTTTTGCATCTTTGTGGCCTACCATCTGCCTGCTACGCTATGGATTTTGCCCAAAACCTGGTTCTGGAAAACAGTCGCGTGCGCCTACGCCCGCTCGATACTGCCGATTTTGAGGAGCTAAAGGCCATTGCCTTCGAGCCCACTATCTGGGAATTCACCATCACTCGCGCCGACGATGCCCTGAGCCTGGCTGACTACCTGGCCCAGGCCGTGCAAGACCGCACGGCGGGCCGCCGCTACGCCTTCGCCATTATAGATAGGGCCAGCGGGCAGCTGGCGGGCAGCACCAGCTACTACAACATCGACCCCGACAACCAGAAGCTAAGCATCGGCTACACCTGGGTGGGCACCGATTTTCAGCGCACCGGCCTCAACCGCGCCGCCAAGCACCTGCTACTCACCCACGCCTTCGACCAGCTTGGCTACGAGCGTGTGGAGTTGGAAACTGATAGCCGCAACCACAAGTCGCAAAACGCCATGCGGCGCATGGGCGCCACCGAGGAAGGCACCCTGCGCAGCCACCGCCTCACGCAGGGCGGTGCGCGCCGCGATACAGTAATTTTCAGCATTATCCGGCCCGAGTGGCCCGAGCTACGCCGCACCACCTTTGCCGAGTTTGATGTCCGGGGCTAGCCCTGGGCCGGCCAGCCGGCCGGGCTTGCTGCGCCGCCGGGCGGCTAGCTTCGGGCACGCGTTTCGGGGCGTAGGCGCGGCTCTGCGCTCCGAGTTGCACTTGCAGTTTCACGCTGTGGCTTCGGTAGTGGTGCTGGGGCTGGGGCTGTATTTCGGGCTGAATGCTACCGAGTGGGCGCTGGTGGCGCTGGCCGTGGCGGGCGTGTGGGCCGCTGAACTGTTCAACACCGCCATCGAAACGCTCACCAATCTGGTATCGCCCGATTATCACCCGCTGGCCGGCAAAACCAAGGATGTGGCCGCTGGTGCCGTGCTGCTGGCCGCGCTGGGCGCGCTGGCCGTGGGCATCTTGGTATTCGGCCCCAAAATCTGGGCTTTATGGCCCCGCTAACTATTGGGGGCCGTTGGCGTAAGCATCCGTAGTTCCTACGCTCGCTTTTCTACTCCCGTTATTATGCGCCGCTCGTTTATTCCCTTTATCGCGCTAGCCCTTTCGCTAGGTGCCTGCCAGCAAGATGTAGTGGTGAATACCCCCACCACGCCCCCGGCCGAAGGCTTTGTAAGAGACGCCAGTACGCCCGCCCCTACCAGCGCCAATACTGTGGATGCCGTGCCCGCCCGCGACATGCGCCTCGACAGCACCGCTCGACCGCAGTGGCTGCAAAGCCGCATCCAGAACATCCTGGCCACGCGGAAGCGCAACCCCATTATCCGCATCTCACGCTACCAGTTTGAGGGCGAAACCGTGTACTACGAGTCGGCCCCGTGCTGCGACCAGCAGTCCACGCTCTACGATATGGAAGGCAAAATCCTTTGCCACCCCGAAGGTGGCATCACTGGCAAAGGCGATGGCAAATGCGGCAATTTCAACAAGCGCAAAACCAACGAGCAACTTGTGTGGCAAGACCCCCGCTGAAGCACTTTCATGGGATAACTCACTTATGAAGAACGTCCTGCTGCGCTTGACGGAGCAACTGACCCACGCCGCTAGGGTGATACTCCGCACGGTGTGAGGCGGCTGCTTCGCTAAGCGCAGCAGGACGTTCTTTTATTTGTGTCCCCAACCTAATTTTTGTCTTCTCCTCCATGATTAATACCATCGCCAAGCTCGGCGTTTTCAACGTGTGGGCCAACGAAACGCTGCTGCGCCGCCTCGACTCGTCGGTCGCCGCTGGCCACGAAGAGCCGAAAGCTGCACTGCGCATTTTCAGCCACGTTATCAATGCCCAGGCCATTTGGATTGCCCGCCTCAGCGGCACGGCCAGCCCGCTCAAAGTGTGGCAGGAGCACGACCTGACCGGCCTGCACCACTGGCACGAGCAAACCTCCCAGAAGTTTGCCGACCTCTGCGCCACTACCGACGAGGCCGAGTTGACCCGCCACATTCAGTATAGCAACTCGCAGGGCGATGCCTTCGACTCGCAGGTGAGCGACATCCTCACGCACTGCGTGGTACACGCCAGCTACCACCGCGGCCAAGTGGCCGTGAAGATGCGCGAAGCCGGCCTGGAGCCTGTCAACTCCGACTTTATTACCTACTGCCGCGAGCAGGCTGGCCAGGTGCAGCCGCAGCTGTAAGCAACCTCTTATGCCTTAGCGGGCCGCCCGGCACTAGCTTGCGGGGCGGCCTGTTTTGTTTTTGGGCTAGCCGCGTAAGGCTGGCTAGCCCCTTTGCTTATGAAAATTCTGCTGGTTGAAGATGAGCCGCCACTGGCCTCGTTCGTGAAGAAGGGCTTCGAGCACGAAGGCTACGACGTGACCGTGGCCTACGACGGCCGCACCGGCTGGTCGTTCTACGAGCAGCAGCCCTACGACCTTGTTATCCTCGACGTAAACCTGCCCTACGTGAATGGGGTGGAGCTGTGCCGCCGCATCCGGGGGGCCAGCCAGCGCGTACCGGTGCTGCTGCTCACCGCCCTCGACAGCCTCGACGACAAGGAAGCTGGCTTCGCCGCCGGAGCTGATGACTACCTAGTCAAGCCATTTGAATTCAGAGAATTACTAATGCGCGCCCGCGCCCTCACCCAGCGCTACGCCGTAGCCAACGGCCAGCGCCGCGAGCTGCGCATGGCCGACCTCGTGCTCGACCTCGACGCCAAAACCGTCACCCGCGCTGGCCAGCGCATCGACCTCACCACCCGCGAATATTCGCTGCTGGAGCACCTGCTCCGCAACCGGGGCCGCGTCATCTCGCGCGTGGATATCGCCGAGCGCGTCTGGGACCTGGATTTTGACACCACGACCAACGTTATCGACGTGTACGTAAGCTACTTGCGCAAGAAATTGGACCGCGATTTTACGCCCAAGCTTATTCATACCGTGGTGGGCATGGGCTACGTGATGCGCGAGCAGTAGCGGAGCATGTAAAGACGGTCGTCATGCTGAACGCAGTAAAGCAGCTCGCTCGCTTCAGCTGCACTGTTCAGCGATTCGGGCGAGCTGTTGCCCTGCGTTCAGCATGACAACCATTTTTCTTTTACAATTACTTGGGGCATGCTGATTCGCAATAAGCTGATGCTGCGCTTTACGCTGGTGGTGCTGGCTATTCAGGTCAGCTTCTCGGCGTTTATTTATTACTTCAATGCCAGCACGCGGTCGCAGCGCTTCGAGCACCGGCTGGGCACGAGCGTGACCCTGGCGGCGCGGCTGCTCATCCGCCCCGGCAAGCTCGAAACCGGTAAGCTCGGCAGCCTGCGCCGCCGCGATTTGCTCACACTAACCAACGAACAAATAAGTATTTACGGCCCCGAAGGCGACCTGCGCTACAGCAGCGCCGACGACATCGACCAAACCCTGAACCGGGCCCAGTTGGCTAGCCTACGGCCCGACCAGCCCACCGCCTTTGCTACCGGCCAGCTGCGCGAAGCCGTGGGCATGGGCTATAACCACGAGGGCGAGCAGTACGGCATTTTTGTCTCGGCCGAGGACCAGGTGGGCTGGGCGCGGCTGCACCAACTGGGGCTGCTGCTACTCGTGGGCAACGTGGGGGCGCTGGCGCTCACCATTTTGGCTGGGTGGTATTTTGCGGGGGCAGCGCTGGCCCCCGTGGCGCGCATCAGCCGGCAGGCGAGCCGCATCTCGGCCAAAAGCCTGGGCCGGCGCTTATCCGAAGGCAATGGCCGCGATGAGCTGGCCCAGCTAGCCCGTGTTTTCAACGAGATGCTAGCCGGGTTAGAGCAAGCCTTTGAGGCACAGAAAAGCTTCTTGGCCCACGCCTCGCACGAACTGCGCACACCGCTCACCACCCTCACGGGCACCCTCGAAACGGCCCTCACCTACGACGACAACCTGCCCGCCGCCCGCGAAAGCCTGGCTCATTCGCTCGATGCGGCCCGGCACCTGCAAAGCCTCACCGCGAGCCTCCTGGCCCTAGCCAAGGCTGATGGCACGCTGCCCGACTTCACTCCCGTGCGCCTCGACGACTGCTTGAGTCAGGCGCTGGACTTTGCTCGCGCCAAATACCCTGGTCGCGAGTTACGACTAGCCTTCGGCATGCTGCCTGAAGCCTTTGAGAGCGACGTATTTATGCTGCCCGGCAACGCCGAACTGCTTACTACTGCGCTGCTCAACCTGCTCGACAACGCCGCCAAATACTCGGCCGGCCCAGTGCTGGCCGAAGTGGGTTACGACGCCCCCACTACCCTGCGCGTGCGCGTCACTGACAGCGGCCCCGGCCTAAGCCCCGAGGAATTGAGCCACATCTACGAGCCACTATACCGGGCGGCCGGCGCCGTGGGCCGGCCCGGCTACGGGCTAGGGCTACCCCTCACGCAGCGCATTGTGCAGCGTCATGGTGGCCGGCTAGAACTGGCTTCGGCCTTGGGCCAGGGTACTACGGCTACAGTGTGGCTGCCGGCGCTACCATTGTGAGTCCGGGCAGGGGCTGAAGTATACCGCTGGGATTTTCTAGCAATGGCGCAAAAGCACGACGGGCCAGCGTGCTGCCTTCGGCCACTCCGGGCTCAAAGGCAAGGCGAACGCGGCCCTCTAGCACGCCAACGCTTGCTGCACCCAAACTGCGGCCGCAGCCTCTAGTTAGCATCCAGCCCCGGCAAGCCAAGCAGCTCGGCAGCGCGGTGCGCCACGGCTTTGACGCTGGCCACATCCGGGCCGGTGATGGTCAGGTGACCCATTTTGCGGCCGGCGCGCGCTTCCAGCTTGCCATAGAGGTGCAGATGGGTGCCCGGCAGGCTCAGCACGGCGCGCCAGTCGGGCTGCTGCGACTGGCCGGCGGCGTCAAACCACACGTCGCCCAGCAAGTTGAGCATAATGGCCGGTGAATGCTGGCGCGGCGTTGGCAAGGGTAATCCCGCCAGGGTATGCACTTGCAGGTCGAATTGCGACGCGTCGCAGGCGTCTATTGTGTAGTGGCCGCTGTTGTGCGGACGCGGAGCCATCTCATTGACTACCAGCCCACCATGTTCGCTACCGTCGTCCACCACGAAGAACTCGACGCACAGTACTCCCACGTAGTTTAGCTGCTGGGCGATGGCTACGGCCGCCTCGCGGGCTCTGGCCGCCAGGGCCAGGGGCATAGCGCCTTCGTAGGCGTGGGTCACGGCCAGAATGCCCGCGACGTGCACGTTGCGCTGCGGGGCAAAGCTGACGACCTGCCCATCCCAGCCGCGGGCCACCAGCACCGAGCACTCAGCGGTGAGGGGCAGCATTTTTTCCAGCACGCAGGCCACGCCGCCCAGCTCGGCCCAAGCGGTGGCCAGCTCAGCAGCGGACTTGACGCGGACCTGGCCCTTGCCGTCGTAGCCCAGGCGCGCGGTTTTCAGGATGCCGGGCAGTAAATCGGGTTGGTCAGTTTGCACTGCTTGCAGCTGGGCCGGCGTTTCGAGCACCGCGTAGGGCGCGCAGGCCACGCCCGACACCGCGGCGCAGGCCGTGAAGTGGGCTTTTTCAGCGATGCGGTTCTGGGCGATGCCCACCACGGCCGCGCCCGGCGCCACGGGGCGGGCCTGCGCCAGCGTGTGCAGCACCTGGGCCGGCACGTTCTCAAACTCGGTGGTGATGGCCTGGCACAACTGGGCCAGCTCCGCCAGCCCGGCCGGGTCGTCGTAGCCAGTCTGGATGTGGTGGTGGCTCACCAGACCGGCTGGGCTTTGGGCGTCGGGCTCCAGCACGGCGGTGAAATACCCCAGGCGCTGGGCGGCGTGCACAAACATGCGGCCCAACTGGCCGCCCCCCAGCACCCCGAGGGTAGCCGGCCGGCCGGCGGCATCTACACTGCCCGGAAAAATCGGGGTCAGCCCGGCAACGTGACTAGTGGCGCTCATACGGGCAGGGTCATGGCGCGGGCGGCCTCGGTTTGGGCGGCGCGAAACGCCGCCAGCTTGGTCGCCAGGTCCGGATTGTGCAAGGCCAGCAGGCTGACGGCGAACAGCGCAGCATTGGCCGCCCCGGCCGTGCCAATGGCAAACGTGGCTACGGGTATCCCCTTGGGCATCTGCACAATGCTGTGCAGCGAGTCTACCCCTTGCAAATGGCGGCTGGCCACCGGCACCCCCAGCACGGGCACCGTGGTTTTAGCGGCCAGCATACCCGGAAGGTGAGCGGCCCCGCCCGCGCCGGCGATAATGGTCTGCAACCCGCGCGGCCCCGCCTGCTCGGCATAGGCAAACAAATCGTCGGGCATGCGGTGGGCAGATACCACGCGCGCCTCGTGGGCCACGCCAAAGTCCGCGAGAATCTGCACGGCGTGCTGCATGGTGTCCCAGTCGCTGCTGGAACCCATGACCACGCCAATCAGCGGCGTAGCCGGCGCGGCACTAGAGGTGTCGGAGGGGGAAACGGTGCTCATGGGGAGTTTTATCGTGAGGGGCGTGACCGCCCTGAATGGTCGAACAACGGGAGTGCGAACGTAAGCGCGGCCCGGCCGCCACCGCCAAGCCCGCGCGCGGCAAGCCGTTGCCAAGGCTACAAATTTACGGTCGCAACATAGGCGACGGGTCAAAATCCACGGTTAATCCTGAAAATACGGGCTCTGGCTAAATCGGAAGTTGCAGGCCACCCGCTTTATACAATGGTTGGGGTTATGGTGAATACTCACTCCATTTTCATCTTTTCTAATACGGTTCTCATACCGTTTTAATGTCGGCGGGGGTGCTTTGCGGGCAGTTGCCACTGCCCCGCCTTGCCATGCCCAGCCCTTTTCGGTCCTTAAACTTCTTATCAGTGCTGCTGGCCGGGGCGCTGGTGTTGTCGCTGGTGCTCAACGGGTTTCTGCTCTACAGCCGCCCCCTAGTAGCGGCCGACTTCGACGACCTGCAAGAAACCGAAGCCGACCTGCGCCTCACGCAGCGGCTGCTGGCCCGCTGCCAGGCCGACCACCAGCAGCAGGACAGTCTGCTAGCCCGCGGGCTTACCCTTCCCCAGGCCGTGCCCACGGCTGCCACCTCGGCCCAGTAGCGGGCCGGGGCTTTTCGCTTGTATACCTCCTTCCCTATGAACCCCTTGTGTAGCCGCTCTTTCTTTCATTACCTCGCCACGGCCAGCGCGGCGGGCTTGCTGGCGTTGGGCCTCGGCGGCTGCTCGGCCAAGGCCGAAAAGGACACTGCCGAAGCCCCGCCCGTGGTGCCCGTGGTAACCCTCAAAACCTCGGAGCAGCAGCTGCACCGCGACTACGTGGCCGACGTGCAGGCCGTGCGCAACGTGGAAGTGCGGGCCCAGGTAGCTGGCTTCTTGGAGCAGATTTTTGTGGATGAGGGCAAGCCGGTGAAGAAGGGCCAGCCACTCTTCCGCCTTAATGCCAGCGCTTACCAAAACAAGCTGCGCCAGGCCCAGGCGGCCGTAGCCAGCGCCCAGGCCCAGGCTGCCGCCGTGCGCGTAGAGCGCGACCGCGTGCGCCTGCTGGTTGATAAGAACATCATCGCCAAAACCGAGCTGGCTCTCTCCACGAGCAAGGTGAAGGAGGCCGATGCCCGCGTGGCTGATGCTCGCGCCGGTGTGGCCGCCGCCCAGCTTAGCCTGAGCTATACGCTAGTACGCTCGCCCTTCGATGGCGTACTCGACCGCATTCCGCTCAAGGTGGGTAGCATCGTGGAAGAAGGCACGCTGCTGACCACGGTCTCGGACCTCAGCTCGATTTTCGCCTACTTTGACGTGGCCGAGGGCAGCTACATGAACTATAACAAAGCCCGCCGCGAGCACCCCGAGCTGCACTCCGATTCGGTGCGCCTGACCCTGGCTAACGGTGACACCTACCCCCTAGCTGGCCACATCGAAACCGCCGAGAGCGAGTTCAACCCCAACACGGGCTCCATCGCCCTGCGCGCCCGCTTCCCCAACCCCGACCGCCTGCTCAAGCACGGCGCTTCAGGTAAGATACGCCTGACCAGCCAGTTGCCCGCAGCACTGCTGCTGCCGCAGAAGGCGGTGTTCGAGATTCAGGACCAGAACTTTGTGTACGTGGTGGACCAAAATAGCATGGTGCACACCCGCAGCTTCACGCCCCAAACGCGCCTCGGCGACTTCTACGTGGTGAAAGAGGGCCTCAAGCCCGGCGAGCGCGTGGTGTACGAGGGCGCGCCCGAGCTGCGCGACAAGCAGCAAATCAAGGCCAAAGCCGTGGTGATGGACTCGCTGGCCGTGGCCGCGCAGTAGCCCCTAGCCAGAAGCCCATCCCCCACGCTCGTCATGCAGCGCGCAGCGAAGCATCTCGCGTGCTGACGCCAGGGGTTACTAACCCAACGATGCGAGCGAGATGCTTCGCTACGCGCTGCATGACGAGCGTTTTGGTGCTGTGCATGCAGCAATGCAACTGATTAGCCGATAAAAATTCATGTTCGATATCTTCATTCGCCGGCCGATACTCTCGCTGGTCATCTCCGTGTTTCTGGTGCTGCTGGGCGGGCTGGCCCTGTACACGCTGCCCATCACGCAGTTTCCTGACATCGTGCCGCCCTCGGTAACCGTGACGGCCAAGTACACCGGCGCCAATGCTGAGGTGTGTGCCAAAGCCGTAGCTACGCCGCTGGAGCGCGCCATTAACGGCGTGCCAGGCATGACTTACATGAACTCGGTTAGCTCGAACAACGGCGTGACGCTCATCACGGTGTTCTTCGAGGTGGGCACCGACCCTGACCTTGCGGCGGTGGGCGTGCAAAACCGCGTCACCACCGTGATTGACGAATTGCCCGAGGAAGTTATCAAGGCCGGCGTGACCACCGAGAAGGAGGTAAACTCCATGCTGCTCTACCTCAACATCACGAGCGACGACAAGAAAGCGGGCGAGAAATTTATCTACAACTTCGCCGATATCAATGTATTGCAGGAGCTGAAGCGCATCAACGGCGTGGGCTTTGCCGAGATTATGGGCTCGCGCGAATACTCGATGCGGGTGTGGCTGAAGCCCGACCGCATGGCAGCCTACGAGGTGGGCACCGACGAGATTGTGGAGGCCATCCGGGCGCAGAACGTGGAGGCGGCGCCGGGCAAATCGGGCGAAAGCTCGGGCGGCGCGGCCCAGCAGCTCCAGTACGTGCTGCGCTACACGGGCAAGTTTTTCGAGCCCGAGCAGTATCGCAACATCGTCATTCGCTCGAACCCCGACGGCTCGGTGCTGCGCCTCAAGGCGGTGGCCGACGTGGAGTTTGGCTCGCTCACCTACGGCATGTCGTCGAAGAATGACGGCCAGCCCTCGGCGGCCATCATGCTCAAGCAGCGCCCCGGCTCCAATGCCAGCGACGTTATCGCCAACGTGAAAAACCGCATGGCCGAGCTGCAAGCCACGAGCTTCCCGCCCGGCATGAAATACAGCATCGCCTACGACGTATCGCGCTTCCTCGACGCCAGTATCCACGAGGTGCTGCGCACGCTGGTGGAGGCGTTCCTCTTGGTGTTCGTCATCGTGTACCTCTTCCTGCAAGACTGGCGCTCCACGCTCATCCCGGCCCTAGCGGTGCCGGTGGCGCTTATCGGCACGCTGGCCTTTATGCAGATGCTAGGCTTCTCAATTAATCTGCTCACGCTCTTTGCGTTGGTGCTGGCCATCGGCATCGTGGTCGATAACGCCATTGTGGTGGTTGAGGCCGTGCATGCCAAGATGGAGGAAAAGCACATGGACGCCCGCAGCGCCACTTTCGAGGCCATGCACGAAATCAGCGGCTCGCTGATTGCCATTACCCTGGTGATGTCGGCGGTGTTCATCCCGGTGTCGTTCATGGATGGGCCGGTGGGCGTGTTCTACCGCCAGTTTTCGCTCACGCTGGCCATTGCCATCGTCATTTCGGGCGTGAATGCCGTGACGCTTACGCCCGCACTTTGCGCGCTCATGCTCAAGCAGCACGAGGGCGAGCGCACGGGTTTGGTGGGCCGGTTTTTCAAGGGCTTTAACACGAAATACGAGGGGCTAGCCAACGGCTACCAGCGCCTGTTGGGTGGCATTGCCGGCCGCCGGCTCGTGACTATCGGGGCGCTGCTGCTCTTCTTCGGGGCGACCTGGGGCGTGAGCCGCATCCTGCCTTCGGGCTTTATTCCGACCGAGGACCAAGGCATGGTCTACATCAACGTAACTACCCCGGCCGGTGCCACTGTGGAGCGTACCGAGGCCGTGCTGGCCCAGGTGCAGCGCATTGCCCAGAAGATGGGGCCGGTGGAGTCGGTGTCGACCCTAGCCGGCTACAGCCTGGTAAACGAGGTGGCGGGCTCCAGCTACGGCATGGGCATGATTAACCTCAAGGGCTGGGACGAGCGCGAGCAGTCGGTAGCCGACGTGATTAAAGAGCTGGAAAAGAAGACGTCGAGCATTGCCGACGCCGAAATTCAGTTCTTGCCGCCGCCCACGGTGCCGGGCTTCGGCAACAGCAGCGGCTTCGAGCTGCGCTTGCTCGATAAGTCGGGCAAGGGCGACTTGCAGCAGACGGCCAAGGTGTCGCAGACCTTCCTGGCGGCGCTGCAAAAGGAGCCGGCCATCAACGGCGCGTTCACGGGCTTCGACCCCAACTTTCCGCAGTACCTCATTCACCTCGACCAGGACATGGCGGCCAAGCAGGGCGTGACCGTGGACAAGGCCATGAGCACCCTGCAAACGCTGCTCGGCAGTTACTACGCCAGCAACTTCATCCGCTTCGGCCAGATGTATAAAGTGATGGTGCAGGCCAGCCCCGAGTACCGCGGCCGGCCCGACGACCTGCTGGCCCTGCACGTGAAAAATAACCGCGGCGAGATGGTGCCCTTCTCCACGTTCGTGACGCTGGAGCGCGTTTTCGGCCCCGACCAGCTGACGCGCTACAACATGTACACCTCGGCCATGATTAACGGCGACGCCGCCGCGGGCCACAGCTCGGGCGACGCCATCACGGCCATCGAAAAAGTAGCCGCCGACGTGCTCCCGCGCGGCTTCAGCTACGAGTGGAGCGGCATGACCCGCGAGCAAATCCTGAGCGGCGACCAGGCGCTCTACGTGTTCGGCATCGTGCTGATTTTCGTGTACCTGCTGCTGGCCGCCCAGTACGAAAGCCTGTTGCTGCCGCTGCCCGTGCTGCTGAGCCTGCCCACCGGCGTATTCGGTGCCTTTCTCAGCCTCAAGCTATTGGGACTAGAAAACAACATCTATGCCCAGGTAGCGCTCGTGATGCTCATTGGCCTGCTGGGCAAAAACGCCATCCTCGTCATTGAGTTTGCTGAGCAGCGCCGCCGCGCCGGCGCCACCGTGATGGAGGCCGCCGTGCAGGGCGCCGTATCGCGCCTGCGGCCGATTCTGATGACCTCCTTCGCCTTCATCGCCGGCCTCATTCCGCTGGTACTGGCTAGCGGCGCGGGCGCGCTCGGCAACCGCTCCATCGGCACGGCGGCGGCGGGCGGCATGCTCATCGGCACCATCTTCGGCATGGTGCTGATACCGGGCCTGTACGTGCTGTTTGCCAGCTTTGAGAAGCCTAAGAATCTAGACGCCGAGGTGAAAGAGCCGGTGGCTCAGGCCGAGCCTGAATTGGTGGCGCATTAAGGCTTGCGGGGGCACCTCACCCCCTAGCCCCTCTCCAAAAAAGAGGCGGAACTAGCCTTTAGAATCAAACTAGAATTAGCAACTAGTTCCCCCTCTTTTTTGGAGAGGGGGCTAGGGGGTGAGGTGTCCCCAACCCGATAAAATACCCTTAGCCATGCGCTTCCTTGTTCCCGTAGTTTCCAGTTTCCTTCTCCTTGCTGCCGGTTGCCGCGTGGCTACCCCGGCCGACCCCACCGCCAGCCCGCCCGTACCCAAAGCCTACAACCAAGCCACCAACACGAGCGACAGCGTGAGCGTGGGCACCAAGCCGTGGCGGCAGTTTTTCCAGGATTCGGCCCTGGTGGGCCTCATCGACACGGCGCTGCGCCAAAACCTGGATTTGCGGGTGGCCCTCACGCGGGTCGAAACGTTTCGGGCGCAGTACCTGGCCCGGCGTGGGGCGCTGTTCCCGACCGTCACGGCCACGGGCACGGCGGCGCTCGACCGCTACGGCGAGTACACGCTCAACGGCGTGGGCAACTACGACACCAACTTTTCGAATAACATCGACGGCCGCCAGCGCATCCCTGGCCCGCTCGTGCCCGACCTCTTTGTGGGCCTGCGCAGCTCGTGGGAAATTGACATCTGGGGCAAATTGCGGAGCCGCCGCAAGGCCGCCTACCTGCGCGTACTCAGCTCGGAGCAGGGCCGCAACCTAGTCACGACCAACGTAGTGGCCGACGTAGCCCGCGCCTACTACGAGTTACTGACCCTTGACAGCCAGCTGGCTACGCTGGAGCGCAACGCCCGCTTCCAGGAAGAGGGCCTGCGCCTGACCAAAATCCAAAAGCAAGCCGGCCGCGTGACCGAGCTGGCCGTGCAGCAGTTCGCCGCCCAGGCCCTGCGTACCCAGAGTTTGGCCTTTGAAACGCGCCAGCGCATTGTCGAAACCGAAACCCAGCTCAACCAATTGATGGGCCGCTACCCGCAGCCCATTCGGCGCAGTCGCCTGCTGCCCACTCAAAAGCTGCCCGCCAGCCTCGCCGCCGGCCTGCCCTCCTCGTCGCTGCTGCGCCGCCCCGATGTGCGCCAGGCTGAGCTGGAGCTGCAAGCCAATCGCGCCGAGGTAGATGCTGCCCGCGCTGCCTTCCTGCCTAGCCTCACCCTCACGCCCTACGTGGGCCTCAACGCCTTCCGCACCAACCTCTTGCTCGACCCCGGCTCGGTGGTATTCGGGGCGGTGGGTGGCCTAGCCGG
>Ga0268353_100033_pt1 | contig 22764 bp, 18 predicted proteins | sample G5R2_NF_18SEP201_FD_190168 | JGI IMG/M metagenome (GOLD analysis project Ga0268353, IMG submission 190168) | Phyllosphere microbial comminities from switchgrass, GLBRC, Michigan, United States - G5R2_NF_18SEP2017_LD1 | ecosystem: Host-associated > Plants > Phyllosphere > Phylloplane/Leaf | place... | reverse complement strand
GGGCAGTGGTGCCGGCTACCTCATCGCGTCGTACACGGTACACGGCGGGCTCGGGGTCGCCGCGTCGTACCAGCAGCAGCGGGTAGCTGGCCGAGTCGAGGCGGAGGGTGCCGCGCCAGAAGTTGCCTTGGCGTACCAGGGCCAACTGTTCGCCGGGCCGGCCGGGCCGCGCCAGCCGCAGGGTGTCGCGGGTGAAGGTGAGCGAGTCGGCCACGAAGGTGAGGGCGGGCTGCTCGGGCAGCACCAACTCGGCATCGTAGTGGCCGGGGCTGGGGTGGCGCACCTCTAGCACTGCCCGGAGCGCGGGCTGACCAGGGCTGTGCAGCGTGCCCGCAAAGTGCCCGATGGGCGGGGGCTCGGCCGTGCGGGCAGCGGTGGTTGAGTCGGGCTGCGGCTGACAGGCGGCCAGGCTAGCCAGCAGCCCCGGCAAGAGCCAGGGCCGCGCGAGTATCCAGCGGAAGGCAGGTCGGAGCGGCATGGGCTCAAAAGTACTAACCTGCCCGGCCCGCCAGCCCTTTGCGCAGCAGCAAGTCGCGCTGCACGTCTTCGCCCAGCTTGAAAGCTACTTCGCCGATTTCGCGAAAGCCGAAGCGTTGGTAAAAGGCCTTGGCGCGCTCATTGTGCTCCCACACACCTAGCACGAGGGCCGTGCAGTTTTCGGCCTGCGCCAGGTCTAGGATGCGTCGCATCAGCGCGGCTCCCAGTCCGGTACCAATCCAATCCTCTACCACGTATAACTGCTTAATTTCGAGGCGACCGGTTGGTGCTTCGCCGGCAGCTGAGCCCAGGTCGGTATCGCGCCACAGCTTGGCGTAGCCCACCAGTTGGCCCTGCATTTCGGCCAGCAGAAAGGTGTAGCGAGCTTGCTGTAGTTCGGCCAGCTGAATATCCAGCCCGTAAGTCTGCGCCAGAAAGGTGGCCATATCGGCCGGGGTGTTGCTGGCAGCGAAGGTTTCGGTGAAGGTTTGGCGGCCTAGGTCGGCCAGCCGGGTGGCGGTGGCCAGGTTGGCCTTGGCAATGGAAATGCGGAGTGGAGAAGACATACTACCCACAAAGGTGCAGCCGCCGCGCCAGTACTGGGCTAGCTGGCCAGTCCCACGCGCCAGCCCACGTAGATGGTCCCTACTCCGGCCACCAGCCCCAAGCTTACCAAGCCTATCGCCCCATTGTCTACCGTGCCCAACTGCCGCCAGTATACGTATAGCACGTATACGCGCAGCAACTCGCCAATAATCAATAAGATACCTGCTGCAATGAGTAGCCCGGCTACCAGGCGGCGTGAAGTAGGGGAGAGGAACGTACGGGAAGGTGGTCGGCGAGTCATAAGCATTATTCAAACCCACTGTGGCGGCTCCGTGTTCCGCGGCTTGGTATTTGGCGGGCTAGCACTACCTTTGTTATACCAAACATTCCGCGAGAGTAGCTCAGTTGGTAGAGCATCAGCTTCCCAAGCTGAGGGTCGCGAGTTCGAACCTCGTTTCTCGCTCATTCATAATCAGCCACTTAGATGCAAATCTGAGTGGCTGTTTTGTTTTTGGTTTAAACGTTGGTTTAAACAAGTCGCTCTGACCCTTCAACCCGAAAAGTATATTACAGACTCGCATAAGTTTATGCGGAGCGTAGCATGCAGGCTTGAGACTTCTGCTTATTACCTAGTCAGTGCTCGATGGTGGTAGTTGGGCAGAGTTGTGAAAGCTATCGAGGACAGCGGCTAAAGCAGTAACCTTCTCGCGTATCATATTTAAAAAGGCTTCGTCTGGATTAGCAAGCTCAATACATAACTGACGGTCATTTTCGGGACCTGCCCACATCCACCACGGCCACCACTCCCACTGCCCATTGGGTGTGGGTAGTAAATGAGCTAGCTGCGTATGCGCCTCTGCTGGCATCAATGCCTGTGTAGAATCGTTAGGATGCCAGTGATGACAATCAAAACGGATACCGTAAAAGAGACGTCCTTTGTCAAACTCAAGGCCGATAGCGTACCGCTTCCAGGGCCAAGCAGCCGGCTCTGCTAGGCCGGGGGTTATACGACGAATAAGGAAGGGCACCTGCTGTGTGCCTTTTGTAAAGCCATGCCATTCCCAATGCAAGCTGCCTTTGAGGCCGGAGTCGGATGGGGTTACTTGCTGAATAAATTTCTCCAGCAGCATTTGGCGAAGTGCTGGTAAAGAGGCAGCTATATCGAAAGCAGCACGAATATTATCAACAGAGGGTAACAGCTCAGCGGCTATAGCACTTTCATTCATAAGTGTAGTAGGCTTTGTTGAGGGCAAGTTGAGCCAGTTTTCGAGGTGATAGCGGAACTGTCGTAGGAATCGACGGAGGTGCTTAGGACGAGCAGCATGCCGCCACTTATCAAGTAATGGTAGTATGAAGTCTAGGTAAGTGATGTTGGCATAGTGCCCACTGTCCGTTAGCTGCTGGCGCGTTTCAGATGCAATGCTTGATTCGTGCGGTTCTCGCTTAAGCCGGCTTAAGTAAAGGAGCAGGTAGTTGTCATCACGGGGTTCTTGTGAATGCTCTAGGTAACTGGCAAGCTGTCGATACTGGTCAATGGTTTGGTCGCGTGGCTTATTCTCGACACAAATGCGGAAGCCATCTTCGGCTATCATGAGTAAATCAAGCTGGCCTACATTGGCAATGCGTTTTTCTGCCTGCACTGACCAAGCTAGGCTGGGTAGTCGCTTGTTGACCTTGGTTAAGGCGCGGAGTTGGTCTATGAACAATTCCTGAAATAATCGGCCCTGACCGTGAGATTCTGATGCATCTAGGAAGTAAGCGAGGAGATGCGTGGTAGCTACCTCACCTTGGCCAATAAAGCGAAATGGCGTAAAGTCAGGTGCAGTGAAGAGATTTACCTGCCGCGTCTCCTCCTCTATCCGCCGCACGATGCGGGAAACGTTGCTAATGATGGTTGTTACAGGCAACTGAGTATCAGACATAGGCAGCATGTCGTGAGAAGAATTGATGGATGCGCACTCCGACTCACTTAGCGAGTGCAAGTTATTAGAATAGAAGCCTCAACCAGACATACAGCTAGTCGTTGCTGATGCTCAATCCATTAGAATTTTCTCCTAGCTAACCCGTCCAGCAAGAGTTACCTTAGCGTAAAGAACAGACTGAGATGCTAAGAGAAAAACTTATTTTTCAAGGACATAACACCTTTTTATGCCGGCAAGGTTGGCTAAAGAAGGGCTACGACTTTATTCAAGACGGAGGCGGTTTCAACGACGACAATGCCGTGGTAGAACTCGGTGTTGGTAAGAATATGGTGGATGCCATTCGTTACTGGATGCGAGCCTTTGGCTTGACCAATGAATCAGATGAACTCCTTCCAGTGGCACACCAGCTTATTGGCCCCGAAGGGTATGACCCCTATATCGAAGATAATGCTACCCTATGGTATCTGCATTATCTATTAGTGAAAACGGGCAGAGCTTCAATATACCATCTTGTATTCAACGAGCTTCGAAAGGAGGGCTTCTCATTCACTCGCACTCAGTTACAGCAATTCGTAAATCGACGGGTCATCGAACTAGGTGCGAAATCAGCTTTGAACTCGACAACGCTTGATGCCGACCTCACTATGTTCATTCGGAGCTATGCGCCTTCTGGAAAAGAGAAGGAAAAATATGATATTGAGGAAGAGTCTGCTGGACTGTTACAAGACCTTGACTTGCTTACTATCACCAAGGCAGACGGGATTCGTTACCATATCGAAAATCTGGAGCGGCGGGAGATTCCTTGGCAAGTAGTGTTGCGAGTGATTCTGGAGAATGAGCATTTTGGCGATACGATAAGTTTCAATGACTTAGAAGTAGCACCCGATTCACCGGGGTTATTATTTGCCATGAATGAGAAGGGCTTGTTCTATAAGATTGAACAGATGCGTGAGCATTTTCCTACGGCCATTGTCTATTCAAGCACGGCCGGTAATCGGGTGCTTACTATCAAGAAAGAATTAATCAACCTCGATGAGGTGATGGAGAAATATTATGGCAAACTCGTTTAGCCCGTCCGTTAATATTACGCGCGATGCTTCGCAGCAGCTCTTATACATCCCAACGCCGAACGCGCAGACGATTTTCGGGCAGATAGTTGATAGCTACCTGTCAGGCGTTCACAGCTTCAATATTGTTGGGGCGTATGGTACTGGTAAGTCGGCTTTCCTGTGGGCGTTTCAGCAGACGTTGACAAAGGGAAGCAAGTACTTCAATACTGAGGTTGGTTTTAAGAACATTAAATCCTTTCGGTTTGAGCATTTCATTGGGGATTACGCCTCGCTCAAGCAAACGCTTGCGAATCATTTCCTGGGCGAGACTGGCGCAGAAGCTTCTTCCAAGGAGGTTATTGAAGCTCTGGACCAAGAGTACCAGCCACTAGCAAAGAAGCACTTTGCTTTGGTACTGGTGGTAGATGAGTTCGGCAAATTTCTGGAATATGCCGCGAGAGAAAACCCAGAGGAAGAGCTGTATTTCATTCAGCAACTGGCTGAGTACATCAATGACACCAGTAAGGATATTCTGCTGCTAACTACTGTCCATCAAGACGTAAGCTCTTATGCTGTGGGGTTGAGCCGCACGCAGCGGCAGGAGTGGGAAAAGGTGAAGGGCCGGTTGAAAGAATTGACTTTCAACGAGCCGGTAGAGCAGTTGCTGCAACTTGCTGCGCAGCAGCTCGCCGGCACCCAACAGAGCGCCGCTAATCCAAAGGTGAATGAGCAACTGTTTGCGGCGATTGAGGCAGCTCACGTATTTCCACTGCGCGACTTTAAGACGGCTGAGATGCAGCAGCAGCTATGGCCGCTGGATTTGCTTTCGGGTGGTGTGCTGGTGCAGGCGTTGCAACGCTACGGCCAAAACGAGCGGTCCCTGTTTTCTTTTCTGCGCTCCAATGACTACCTGGGCATTGAGCAGCATCTGAAGCATAGGAATTACTATGGCGTTAGCCAGGTGTATGACTACCTGAGCTACCATTTTTACTCGCTGCTGACCTCCCGCTACAACCCCAACTTCTTTCAGTGGGGCATCCTTAAGAACACGCTTGAGCAGTTGGAGAAACACTTCGATACCGACGAAGACCTGAACGCTGCCCGGCACTTGGTGAAGACCATCGGGCTGCTGTCCATTTTCGCGCCGGCGGGGGCTGAAATCAGCACGGAGTTTCTCGAAGATTACGCCAGACTAAGCCTAGGGCTGCCTACGGTGGCGCCGGCATTGCAAACTCTGAAACAGCACAAGCTAATTCGGTTTCAGCCGCACAAGAACAGCTATATTCTTTTTGAAGGTACCGACCTGGATATTGAACTAGCTATTGACGAGGCCGGCAGCCTAGTAGAGCAGGTTACGGACGTAGCCACGAGGTTACGGGAATTTTTCACGTTTCCTTACATCGCTGCCAAGCAGGTTTCCTACGAGGTTGGGACGCCTCGCATCTTTCAGGTGCGAATGACAGATGATGTGCTGCTGGAAGAGCCCGAAGGCGAGGTTGATGGCTTTGTAAACCTGATTTTCTCGGATTCCATCTCGCTGGAAAAGCTGCGCCAGACGGTGGGCGACCGGCGGCAGGCGGTGCTGTATGGCATCTACCGCAAGTCGGGCGAAATCAAGCGCCTCATCCGGGAGATTGACAAGGTGAAGGCCGTGCGTCAGGTGAACCTGAACGATAAGGTGGCGGTGCGTGAGCTGGACGGCATTTATGACCACCAAGTGGCCTTGCTCAATCATTACGTGCTGGACAGCTTGTATGAGGCCGATGGCAACATCACCTGGTTTTTCAACGGCGCGGCGAAGGTGACGTTCAACAACCGCCGGTCGTTCAACCGGTGCTTGTCGGCAGTGGCCCGGGAGGTGTATGCCACCACGCCTGTGTATCGGAGCGAACTGGTAAACCGGACCAAGCTGTCGGTGCCCATCGCAACAGCGCGCAAGAGCTTTATCCGGGCGCTATTCGAGAAGTGGCAATACCCAGACTTGGACTTTCCGACCAAGAACTTTCCGCCCGAGAAAACCATCTATCTGTCGCTGTTGCAGGATACCGGCATCCACCGGCAATTCAATGGCGAGTATGCGCTGATGCCGCCCACAGCAGCTACCTTCCAGCCCCTTTGGACAGCGTGCGATGCCTTTTTGCAACAGTCGCAGAGCGGCAAGCTGAAGATTTCGGACCTGATGAAGCAACTGCTGAGCAAGCCTTTCAAGCTGAAGCAGGGCCTAATTGATTTCTGGGTACCGGTATTCCTCTTCATCCGGCGGCACGAGTTTGCACTGTACGGGGAGGATGGCCGCTACATTCCCGACCTGAACGCCGACGTGGTGGACCTCTTCACCAAGAGCCCCGGTCTGTACAGCGTCAAGGCGTTTGAACTGCTGCCGGAGAAGCTCGCGCTGTTCAACGAGTACCGGGATTTGCTACAGCTTGGGGCGGCCGAGCGGCTGTCGAACAAAACGTTTATTGAGTCGATTAAGCCGTTTCTGACGTTCTATCGGCAGCTGCCGGAATATTCGCAGCGCACCCGCAACTTGCCGGCCTCGGCCCTGCGCTTGCGCGAAGGGATTGCGATGGAGAAGGACCCACAAGCTGCCTTCTTCGAAACGTTTCCAGGAGCCTTAGGCTTCAGCCTAACTGAGTTGCAAGACGACACGGCCACGCGGGAGCGGTACGTGCAGACGCTGCAACGCAACATTACGCTCATCCGGCAGGCGTACTCGGCGCTGCTGCTGCGGCTGGAGCAGGCCATCAGTAGCCACATCCTGGGTCGGTCGGCGGAGTTTGAGCAGTACAAGCTGGCGCTGCGCGAGCGGTTCCGCAGCCTCGAACCGCACCAACTGCCTAATGACCTGCTGGTGTTTCGGGAGCGCATCATGTCGCAGCTCGACGACCGCGAAGCGTGGCTGAACTCAATGGCCAACGCGCTGCTGAGCAAAAGTCTGAAGAACTTTGATGATGCCGACGAGCGAATTTTCCAGGACCGGTTTCAGCAGCGCATCCACGAGCTGGATAACCTGTGCGAGTTGACTAAAACCGTTATCGACCCTGAGGCCGAAGACATCCTGCGCGTGGGTATTTCCACGTTCGGCACCAAGGAGCGGGCTCGCGTTATCCGGCGGCCTAAGCAAACAAGCCCCGAGGAGAAAGAGTTGGAGAGTAAAATCCGCACCCTGCTGGAAGGCAATAAATCACGCAGTTTGGCTATCTTGGCGCGCCTATTACAGGAGCATTTATAATCTACTATGCAGAACAAGCCTCTCCGGCACGTAATGGGCATTTCCGGCGGCAAAGACAGCGCCGCTCTGGCCATCTACCTTCGCAACAAGCATCCTGAGCTGGATATAGAATACTACTTCAGCGACACTGGAAAAGAGCTGCCCGAAACCTATACGCTTATCAGCAACCTAGAAAACTACCTGGGTAAGAAGATAACGCGCCTCGAAGCCGCGCCAGATAGTCCCGAAGACTCGTTCGACCATTTCGTGAAGGTGTATGGGGGTTACCTGCCCTCGTCAAGCGCCCGCTGGTGCACCAAAAAACTCAAGCTGGAGCCCTTCGAGCAGTTTGTGGGCAACGACCCTGTGGTGTCGTACGTGGGCATTCGGGGCGACGAAGACCGTGAAGGCTATATCTCGCGCAAGCCCAACATTCAGTCTATCTTCCCATTTCGGCGCAATATCTGGAGCGAGGACGTAATACAGAAGGTGCTGCAAGCCGATGCGATACCCCGCCTGCGCAGCCACTACGAAGCACTAAGCGAGCCCGCCCAGCACACCCGCTTGCTCCCGGTGGTGGAGGCACCACTGTCGCGGACTTTCAGCCAGACGCAAAAGCTCAACGCCTTGCTTGCGGCCGATGTGCGCCTGTTCAACCGAGTGGTGTTTGCCATGCTGCGCGGCACGGCTTACCCGCTGGCCCAAGCGGCCGAGTTTTCGTTGCTCGACAACGACGAAAACCTAGTGCGCGCCGACATTTTCAACCTGCTGCGCCGCAGCGGTGTGGGGGTACCAGCCTACTATGAGAAAATAACCTTTGAAGTAGACGGCAAGCAGGGCGAATACGCCCGCAGCCGCTCCGGCTGCTACTTCTGCTTCTTCCAGCAAAAGATTGAATGGGTGTGGCTTTATGAGCAGCACCCCGAGAAGTTCGCCCTCGCCCAAGCCTACGAAAAAGACGGCTATACTTGGATGGAAGAGTCGCTTAGCGACCTCATTAAACCAGAACGCATCCGGCGTATTAAGCTGGATGCGTTAGCGAAACAACAGAAGAACACATTTTCAACCAGCGCGTACCTACTAGACGTCCTCGATGATGAGGAGGAGGTAGGTTGCGCGTCATGCTTCATATAAGCAACTCCTGCTTTATTTCCTCTAGAACGATACTAGCATCACCTTCAAAATTAATTCGACTAGCGTATCCATCACGGAGCTTTTTCAAATCTTTAGCAGATAACAGAGAGGGGCTTATAATATAAACAATCATAAGCTTGACAATCTCATGTGACCCCATAATCATTTTGTGCTCGCGGTCATTCCATAACACTTGAAGCCAAGGTTTTTGGTTAATATTCATTTCAATCAGGTTTAGCTTAGCTAAAACCGTATCAAAGTATTTCCTTGTCTTTTTCTTAATCAATATACACGCTTCGACAAAAGGTAGCAAGCCTACGGGTCGAAATAGCATATTTCCCCCTAAAGAATTATTGCGAAATTCCTTAGCTGGGTCATTATCCTCGGATGACATATATGCCTCCACAACAGATATGTTTAGTGTAAAAGAGTCCCAAAAATCTACCACTGATTTTTGATAGAAAGTGAGTTCCTCTTGTTTTGGCCTGAATTTCAGAAACTCATCGAACTGTTTCTTTGTGGGTTTTACTTTTTTCTTGCTTTCATAAAATGACTTGACTAAAGCCACATTACATTGGTATAACGTCACTAATGAAGTAAGAGCAGTTCTGTCATTTTCAGGCATCGCTTTCTGTTTTGCCATGACAGTCCTATCACCTGAGAACAAATCATGATGCTCTACTAAATAACGAGTTATTATAGCAACAGTATCATCTTCATCTAAGGCAATAATATCACCTAGCGTGACTGGCTTGGCATACCTATTCAGTGTAGAAAATAAGCGTCTTGTCTTTATTCGGCCCTCTTGATTGTTTTTGTGGCCAATCAGAATGATAGGAATAGTATCAAGCTCTGATGCTTCTCCTGAGTCTAAAGCTGCTCTTATACCTTCGACCCGATGCTGGCCGTCAACAGGGAATATCTTCTCTTCACCATTTAGACTTAAAAAGCCAAGGTTAAAATAGTCCTTTTCCTTATAGTTTAATTCTACTTCAATCCATTCAGGGTCTCCATCATAAACAGCAAGTACTAAAGAATTGAAAAAGTGCTCCTCCTGATGGACAATATATTCCTTGATACTTAGGTAATTCTCTGTAATACTTCTCTGTATTTGGTCCTGTAGACTTTTCGAAGTGTGTAATTCTTTGTCAATTTTTTTGACGTAGGTTTTCACCTGTTTATAGGTAAAGCTTGATACGAAGTAGGTCCAAGTTCCAACTTTGCACCGTAAGGCAGGAAGGTTGATTTGTTTATTCATCTTTTAAAAGGCTTTAACAGCGGCTCTAATCTTCTTCTCTGGAATCTCGTGATTGAATGGTGGAAGAAGAGCATTAATCAATTCTGCTTCCAAAGCAATGATTTTATCATTGCCATTAATTGGGCAAAATTTTATGTATAAGTATTTCTTATAGTAGGCAATCATTTTTGTTATCAGAGGGCGTTCTTCCTCTCTTAAAAACTCATTAAAATACTTCTTGCACCTAATGCGCAAGCTATGATTCGCTGAGTATTGGGCTCTGCCAATATATACTAAATAGTCAGAGATATGGGGAAGGACGGGGGATTTTACAATGTACATGTAAATGCCTCCTTTATCATTGGGCAACTCATTTATTTCATCACTGAATCCATCATTGGAATCGTTCAAGTATTTTATCTCCTTCCAAACAAGAGAAGAAGTATCATGGCCTCTAAAGTCAAATTCTGACCAAAGCTTAGTTGAAAGCTTAAATTCTTGAGTGTGCAGTCGAATATGTTCTGCTAACTCGAATGCGTCTGATTTCATACAAAAAAGATTTGGTTATTCCCCTAGGCCCGACATCATCTCTTCCATTCCACCAAAGTTCAAAATAAATTCTGAATAAAAGTTCTCGAACAAGTCTTTGATGTAGTCGGCCACGTCTACCGGGTCTTGTTCGCCAGCTTTCGTTTGGGTTATCTGATACTTCCGGTTCTTGGTGATGCTGTACAGAAAGAGCGTATGCATGTAAACCGCCGTCCAATACTTGCGCCCGGTCATTTCTAGCTGGGCCTCGTTGATGTTGCGGTACTTAGAGCGGAAGCTCTTCAGCACCTTGCTATCCATGTTGATGTAAATCTTTTCGAGGTTTTCGCCAGTGGCCAGCGGGTGTACCACGGTGTCGTGGGTTACAGTTACCCCAACTTCATCCATCTGCTCCCAGGTAGCGGCATTCTCTTTGGGCTCTTTGTACATGAACACGGGCTCGGGTAGCCCTTGCAGCGGCTCTTCTTCGGGCTGGGGCATGGGCTTGGGCGGCGCATCCTTGTCGGCAATCTTCACCCAGAATATTTCTTCTAGCTCCTCGCCGGGCGCAGTCAACGATACTTTCAGCTGTACGGCGTCGCCTACCTGCGCATCTTTCTGCGGGTTCATTGTAACGCGGATAGTGCCGTCCTGCGGACTGCTCACGTTCACGTTCAGAATGTCTTCCACGGCCCACGCAGTGGCGTCGAAACTGCCGCCGTTGCTAGTGCTGCTGCCGTTGGCGGTTTTGCCCGCCGCCCGCTTCACGCCAAGCAGCGCAATTTTCAACTCTCCTGGCTCTTCCACGCGGTTGAAGTATTGATTCTCCACATCGGTATCGAAGCGTACCGTCTTTTCCCCACCTAGGGGAATACCGGTTAGGGCTTTGTCGCCGTCGTGGTGCCCGCGCACCTTTAGAAACGTGGGGAAGCGTTGCGGCTTAAACGGCGCCGGCGCGGGTTTGGAAGGCGCTTTCTTTTCGGGCTTATCGGGCTTATCCGGCTGGGGCTTCTTCTCCTCTAGCTTGAATGTGCTGCCCAGCAGCTTCAGTAGCTCCGGGTTCATCTGAATGTTCTTCGTGACGTTTTTCAGCAGCTCTTTGGAGTCGCCGCCATCCACCGCAATAGAGTCTTTGCGCTTCTTCTCAATCTCGGCTAGCCGCCCGCCAGCTTTGCCTAGCTTCGCAGCTAGGAATTGACGCAGTTTGGTTGTTTCATCACTGCCCTTCAGCCGGTCGCGCGAGGCCATGAACAACTCCTTGCGGAACTCATAGCTCATGTTCGTGCAATCGACGTGCAGCAGCAAGTGATTCTTCAGTAGGTTTAGCTTCATGGACCGGGTAATAAACTCTGAAGAGTAAGACCCGTGAACTTGGCCATTCATTGAGAATAGCACAACCATGTTGTTCTTGAAAAACTCGCGTTGGATAGAGTCCTTTGTATCCTTGGCCGACTTACCACCCACTTTGGTATGAAAGACATAACCTGTTACACGCATCTTGCCGAATAACGCATCGGCATAATCTTCCGTGAAGTTTACCTCTACATAGTCCTTGTCATCCTGTTCCAAACGGCGCTTCAAGCCAAAAAGCGCACGTTCTAAATTCTTATCATCTGGGTACCGCTCCTTGGTATCGACTATCAGAATGGGTAATGCTGGCTCGAATAGAAACTCGTTTAGGCTTTGGTTCAAATCGCGGGAAATTACCGAGCGTGAACCAGGTGGTAAGTCGTAAGAGTAAAGCTTGATAATAGTGCCCGTCGTAAATGAGCGGCCGACTAACTTTAAATCAATCTCGGCGATAGAGAACGATGGAATCTTGCCATCCAGCACTAGAAATTCGTACCAAGTGTTTTTGCGGGTGCTTTGCTCTTCTTTGGTCAACGGGTGTTCTCGGATAAGGGTAAAGCCCATTGGCCCGCTGCCATCGTAGCGGCGGGAAGCTACCAATTGATAGCCTCGCTTACCGCAAAACACGATGGCTCCGCTGCCACCCATGTTGTACTTCCCCTGCACAAAGTGAATTTCATTCTTATTGCCGCGCAGGAGCGATAAGAAGGTATCCTCAAAATGCTCTGGGTGTTGCCCTTCACCATTGTCATAGATAGTGAGCGAAGTGTTCATCCGCTGACCTGATGCCACAATCTGAATATTTTCCGCTTGGGTCTTGCGGAAAGAAGCCATGTCCCAATTATCATAATCGACTGCGTAAAACTGCTTCACAGCAGCTTCCATAGTCTTGGGAGCGTTCGAACCTTTTGGGTCAATGCCTTCCTCGTAGCACTTACGCATGAGGGTGGCATCAATAGAGTTTGTTATCTTTTCAACAAGGGCCGCAATAGGGGAAGCCTGTTGGTTCTCGATGACCCCGTACATAGTTTCACTGCCACCTAGGGGCTTCCAGTTACTATTCGGTGAAAAGACGGCAGCGTTTTGCTGAATGACCTTCTCTACAGCCTGTTCGTCGGGGCAGTTGAAGAGTTGTAGGAATAGTGTTTTTAAGTCAATCGGGTGGGTATCGAATAGAGTCATGCAGTAACAGGAAGAATGCAATTTAGATAGGTTAAGAAAGGTAAGGTTGGCTCAGCAGTAAACCAAATTGTGGGTCATACTCTACTAAGATGACTCCACTATAAATTTGGTATAGTATATTTTTTGAATGGCCATTTCCTTAAAGATTATGCTACCCTTTTCGTTGAAATGTAGCTGTTACGTGTGTGCGTGTAGCTCAGCCTGTTTTTGCCCAAGTGCCCGCTGCTGTTTTTACTTGACTTACACGCTAGTGCAGCATAATCATTGAACGCTAAATCAACTTTTGGAAATACAAGTTGAGCGCGTTGCTATACCCCACATCCTATAAATCGTGGATTCTGAGCTGTAGGAGCACTTTTGGTTATTCTTAGTAAGAATAGCCGTGGGTTTCATAGCTGGTTTTGCTCCTGTGCATGTTGTATCTAGAAGTCAGTAACGGGCTATTTTCAAAAGAAATACATCCAAGTTTCTGAAGGGTACCGGGTCTGAAAATCGCGTTTTTTTCGGCTTTACCTCCCCCCGCCCTACTATCAGGAGACCCCAAGGCAGGGAAAGCTCAACCCAAAATGCTTCCACTTGAAGAAACCCCAGACATTTAACAAAGGCACTTAGTGGCTTGCTGAAGACACCCCAATTTTAGCACTTTTCAGCTCGCTAGATAGCATAAAGGCTTACTCCTGGGGTGTAATTCCAGGCGCGTCTATTAGGTCGCGTAGGGGCACCTGGAGTACCTGGGCTAGGGAAAGTAATACCTCTAGGGTAGGTGCTGTCTGCCCTTTCTCTATACGCTGCACGGTAGGACGAGAAATCTCAGCATAGTCCGCTAGGGCCTCTTGAGTGAGCTTACGCGCCCTGCGCAGCCGCCGCAGATGGTGGCCAAAAGCCAATATGCCGGCTGCGTGTTTCACAGTGGCAAGCTCAGCTAGGATTTTGAGTCAAAAAGCATCTGTAGTGATGCATTTTCGGATTTGCCGCCTTATTTTTGGATGTTACTTCGCTAACTCCATGAAAAAATACCTGCTCACCCTATGTTGCCTGTTGATACTCCGCTTGCAGGCTGCCCCCATCGAGCCTGCTGAACCTATTGGTCAGCGATTAGGACTGTCCTTAATTGAAATTCTAGATAGCATCCACAAAGAGGGTATCTACCATTACACCGGCTCGTCTGGTAAGCCAAACACGCCTGATGCCCCCCTGACGGTTCGGTTTCAGGATAAGAGCGGTGAACGACTACTTAATTATGGATTTGTTCGAGATAAGTGCGACCTAGCCATGATGGTGCTACCGCTGTCCGACTTGGATTCCGTCGTGCAGTTATATGACCACCAGTTTCCCAGTCTAGGCAAGCAAATGTGGCGGACCTCCTATGGGCGCATCAAGGTATCGGTTGCCATTGGCGCGGAGTCGGTGCGCAACGACCACAAGCCGCATCTACTGGTCATCTTCGACCCGAGCCTTTAATACAATCATTTGCCTTGCTTATGACTAATACTCAATCGGTCTTTTAAACTGCTAAAATCATAGACACTTAAATAAATTATTTTACATGAGAGCGGACTATTTGCGCATAGCGCCTGATTTGGATATCATCGTCACTTGGAGCTTTCGCATGAGCGAGGCGCTGAACAAACGTTATCGAACCGTAATGTTTGAGCAGTCGGAGGGCAGCGAACTGCTTCGGAAGAGCTACGACCGCTGGTTGCGAGCGCACAGTGCAGCTTTTGACCAAATCCACCGCTACTTCACCCTCACTGGTAACTTGCCAGTGGAGGGCGACCGCCTCTCAATGTTTTATCGCGATGGTGGTGAAGTCTTGCGAGTCGAACAGCGCATGATTTTCTCGACTCCCGACGCAGAAACTATTTTGCTTGCCTACGAACTGTGTAGCAATGAGATAGAGGAATTGGAGAAATACGAGGAGGGCGATTCCATCGAGGGGGCTAAGTAGGTTCTGAATCGTTTAGCATTCATATTCCGGTCCCCTACACCATGATGCCCTGGCACCGTCAGCCCTACGCAGACAGCGGCTGGCCTAGTCAAAAGAGTCAAAGAACAGTATTTGCGGGCGACGCGAAGCGGGAAAGCCCGCATGGGGGTTCGGGGGCCAAGAGCCCCTGATTGTTAGAACGGCTAACTTATGCTCGGCGCAGACGATACTGGAAGCAGGAAACTCCTCTATGCGGTCCTTCTAGTTTCTACTATTATCAATAAGCCCCCACCTCACGAATGGGGTGGGGGCGTTGTATTGTTGGGAACGCTGGAAGGAAGAAACTCTCTTATATGCCTGCTTCCACCTTCCAGTATCTTACACCGGATTATATTCTAGCATACAGGCTTCAACCGGCACATAGATTGCTTGCCAGCTTTCTCACTTACCAGAATACAGGCCACCCCGTTAGTATCGGGTACTTCGGTCTTTTGAGTAATGAGGTCGTCAAGCCGGAAGCCCATCGTTTTTTCACTACCACCTAGTTTGGTAACTAGCTGCTTCCTGAGCTGAGTTATTGGCAGTGACTCGATTAATACCTCGCCTAGCAAAGCAGCAACATGTTCGGGCTGTGCCGTACGCTTGCGGTTGTCAAGTGCTGTCTTCACAGTTGCCTTATCTGCTCGTACCAGTTCTCCTTGCTCCGCATTATACTGGACATTCAAGTTCCAGTCTCGCGACCCTGAGCGCCGTTTAATGTACTTCATTTGCAGGACTGGGCTGGGCGTGCCACTAGCTGCCTTGATGAAACTTACCTGAAGGACGGTGCTGGCCTTGTTAGCCATCTCTGTACCCAAATGGCCCCGTGCTTTAGTACCGCCAGGGTTTTCATGGATAACGCAGATGAATGTTACATCCTGCTGATTAACCATCACGTTGAGCAGGTCAGTCAGTAGCATACTCTCCTTTGGGTCGTTAAAGTCGGCTACGCAGTCTGCTAGTTGGTCGAGCACAATTACCAGGTGCCCCGACATCTCGCTGCGAATGTATTCGAGATAGTCGCGTAACGCAGCCAATCGTTCGGTACGTGGGATGTCAAGCAGGGAATTATAATCAAAATGCGCAGGGTGCTGATTATGCTCATATCCTGCCCGTTTCTTTATTTTTTGAACGGCTTGAATGAGTTGCTCCTGCTGATTGCGTTCGGTATCCACATAGCATACCGAGTAGGGGCGGCCTATAGTACTACCCATCGCCATTCCCAGGGCTTCACCCTTGAGACCATTTTCTGCAATGAGGAAAGCCGAGAAGAGTTCAGCTACTCGGCTTTTATGAGTGCCGGTTTGCCCCTGAATCAGATTAATGGTGTAAGGCCAGATGATGCCCTGTCCATCCTGGGTCAGGATAGGCTCTGCGCAGGCCACAGGGCTCTCTACACGCTTCTTAAGCTCATTGCGTAGTGCCAACAGGTGAAGCACATGAGAGCCCGCTACGACCCCCTTTTTCGCTGTGCGCAAGCCTGTCTTGGAACCACCCGTTGGTTGCCGTCGATTATGGTTTTGAATGACTTCGGTAGTTCCATTCAAGAGTAGGGCAGGATTCGCTGGTGAACCGTGACCTAGAGTCGAGGTGCTCTCACAGGAGTTGGCCACTCCCGCGAAAACATCCTGAGTGAGAGTAGATGAGGTATTGAGCATCTACTACGCTTGGCGTTTTCCTTCTTCGACCCATGCCAATAGGTCGAGGCGGTTGAAGTATAGCTTGTTCCCACGCTTGCTATGTGGGATGCCGCGCTGCTGCACGAGGGCATAGATGCGCGACTTACTAAGCCGAGTAATTTCTACTGCAAGGTCGATGCCGCTGACAGCATCCGTAGATGCGGTGAAGGGAGACTGCTGTAGGGCGGCGAGTTCCTGCCGCACAATGTTGCGGAACTCGTCTAGGATGTGAGCGATGCCCACGTTTAGGGTAAGGGACGTTGCGATAGGTAACTGAGGTTAGTTGAAAGATTCGCTTCGCAGTGAACGATAGGTGCTGCTAAGCATTTGTAAAATTGCAACGGCTCCTAGCATACTTTTTCATGACATTTGCGGCCTAGTAGATTTTTTTCATAGTGCCTTAAAGCAACCCCTCGAAGGCAGCATCCACCATGTCGGAAGCGAAGCTGTCTAGGTACACAGCCGTAACCGCCTCCGACTTGTGGCCCATTGCCTGGGAGATTACTGCCGTTTGAGTACCAGCCTGTTTTAGTGTAGTAGCGAAGGTGTGGCGGGCTACGTAGGTAGTGAGCGGGGTCGCAATACCAGCTAATTGGCCTAGTTCCTTTAAGTCTTTGTTTACTTGTCCCAGCACCTTGTGTAGTCGACTTTTGACTTGATGGGGGGTAAGGTGGCGAGATACATCAAGCACGGGAAATACGTAGCTAGCTGATGTCGCATAGGTGAAGGGCCGGTAAGTGGCTACAATAGCAGCGGCTGGGGCTAGCAGGCGCAATGAGAATTTGCCACCTGTTTTTTGCCGCTCGTAGCTCAAACGCTCTGGGTGGCCAGTGCCCGCTACTTCACCGCTTAGGTTACGCCAACGTAATTGTGCTAAGTCTACGAAGTTGATACCGCCGACGTAATAAGAGAACAGAAAAACGTCCTTGGCTAGTCGCTGCCGTTCGCTGGCGGGTTGTAGAGCTTCTAGTTTGCGAAGTTCATCACGGCTTATGGCCCGCTTGGCCGTGCTCACATCAAACTTGCCAACTTGCAGTTTGTGTTTCTCAGCTACGGTGCGAGCAAAAGGATAGGCATTGTCATGCATTATCTTCGCTGCGATGGCTTGGTTGAGCACCGCTCTGAGCGTTCGAAATCGTAGCGATAAGGTTATCTCCCTTATACCAGTGGCGCGCAACGTCTGTTCCCATTCGTGACAGAAGGCAACATCCACTCGATTAAAGGGTATGTCGTAGCTATTTAGCCAAGTAACCCATGCATCTGCCTTTCCTCGGCCAGTAGGGGGCGCAGGTGCGTTGCTTATGGCGGCGACAAACTTTGCCAACTGATTGCGCAGGTCGCGGTACACAGTCGCGTTACCCGCTTGCCCCGTTTTAAGGTAACCTGCGCTCAACTCGTCGCAGTACGCTAACAGTTTTATTCGCCGGGCGGCCTTGCGGCCCTCGATAGCCTTAGCAGCTACGGCGGGCGCGTCGTGCTGCTCATCGGCCTCGGCTAGCGCCACCGCAGCCCCATTGTATTTGGCTTCCCATGCAGCTAGTTGTTTCAGCAGCTTATCACGGCCAGGCTCGGGGTAGTTCCTGCGTATCTCCTTCCTATCGGAGTTCCAATAATTCGGGTGTAGACTCAGCCCAGTTGATAGATACTTTAGCTTCCTGTCCTTCGTGATACGCACCATGAAAGGGTGCGAGCCATCGGCCAGCGTCTTTTGCTTATAGTAGACGACCTTCACTGTCGCCTTACCTTCCTTGTGCTCTGTCGTTGCCATGTTAGTTTAAACCAACTGCGGTTTAAACGTTGGTTTAAACAAATGTAGTTAAAAGCGGGGTAATGGCAGTTAATCGCAGGTGCTTCAAGTCGCTCAAAACGGCTTTTTTGATAACGTTAGGCCATATTAGCAAATGATAGTTATGATAATACTGTAGCTTCCCAAGCTGAGGGTCGCGAGTTCGAACCTCGTTTCTAGATCATTGTAAAACAGCCACTTAGACGAAAGTCTGGGTGGCTGTTTTGACTTTAGCTTTTAAAGGTGCGTTAAAGCTTTTGTATGGTCACCGTATGTTCCTTTAGCAGCAGCACGAGCAAGAGGGCTCTTGCGTGCTATGTTAGGTATTATATTTAAATTAATATTGGTATCAGTCATTAATAATTAGGCTTTAACGGCACATGAATTAAGATGCGTTAGCTTACTTTAGGTTTGCACCGCTGCATTTGCACTAAAAACTGTGAATTATCTCCCTGGCTACTTGAGACGACTGACAAACCTCAAGGTAGCTGCTCGTACAGTGGGTGGGGTGCGGTTGGAGGCACCCTATAAGCCCGCACTGCTGTTAGCCGTGTTAGAGGGGGTAGAGGAGGGGCTTGTTAAAAATAACCGTATTGTAATTACCCCGGAGCTGATTGCGGCATTCAGGGCCTACTGTCAACTGCTTAGTCCAGGGCCGGAATATGCCGCTTGTCCGTTTCAGTTACCGTTTTTCCATTTGCAGAGCGGCCGGTTCTGGCATCTGCACGCCCAGCCTGGGCGAGAATTAGTGTTGACCTCATCAAGGTCGGTGCGCAGCTTTGGCCATTTGCGTGAGGTAATTGCTTACGCGTCGCTAGATGAGGCGCTCTGGGAATTGGTACAGCGGCCACTAGCACGGGAAGATATACGGCAGGCGCTGCTGACGCGCTACTTTCCACTAACGCGCCCGCGGGCGGGACAGGAAAAACTGGATGATTTGGGGCGGCAAATGCTCGAGGAGCCAGCGGCTGTGTATAATCGAGCAGTGGATGTGACGGACGAAACAGAAGTGCTGGTGCGGAGCCCGGTATTTAGTCGTGAAGTGCTACGAGCCTACCAGTCGACTTGTGCGATATCGGGCCTACAACTGTTGAGTACAACCGGAGCCGCTCCCCTGCTTGACGCCTGCCATATTGTGCCTTGGTCCGTGAGCCACGATGATACTATCGGTAATGGGCTAGCCCTGTGTCCAAATCTCCACCGGGCATTTGACCGACATTTGTTGTGGATAGATGTGAACTACCGGGTGCGCGTGGCAGAAGGGTTTGGCGAACTTAGCGGGCACGAGTATGGGGTGCAGCGCTTTAATGGGCAGCAACTCAAGTTACCGAAGGTGCGAGCGTGGTGGCCGCGGGTCGAGAATTTGGTAGCGCAGCGGCTATCGGGAAGCACCGGGCAATGCTAGTGCATCCTTGCCGCCAACGTGTAGTGCTAGTACCAGTACCAGTCTGTGCCAATGGGGGTAGGTAGCCAGCCAGGGCGAATAGGTAGCAAGTTTTAGGCAATGAGTAAATTACGTGTTTTTCCCTGCGTACTTATAGCACCAAAATACGCAGTAATCCCACGGTTGTCGGGTAGGGTGGCGCGTATACCTAGCACGAACGCTCCTTCTCATTTTAAACAAACCATGTTCAACTTCAAACCTCAACTTGCACTGGCCGCACTAGTGCTCAGCGCAGCGCTACTTGGCGGCTGCGGCAGTAATCAGGGCGCCGATTCCGGCGCTGGCACTTCCAGCAACAGTGGCACGGGTACCGGCTCCGGAGCCGATACCAGCATGGGCAACGATTCGTCGGCCGCCAGTGGTGGTACGAGTGGTAGCACAAGCACCGGGGCTATGTCGGGTAGCACTAGTGGGGAAGCATCGGGTAGCGGCGATACGGGGGCCGGCTCTATGTCGGGTAGTTCTGGCAATTCCAATGCTAGCGGTACCACGGCGGGCAACACTACTACCGGGAGCTCTACCGGACAATAAGTAAAATCCCTTCTTATCCTTTTCTCCTTTTCCTATGAAAAAGCACATCTTGTTTTCGCTCCAAGCTGCCACTGGCACGCTTACCCTCGTTGCTGCGCTAATGCTGAGCACTGGCACTGCCTATGCTCAAACTACTACGGGGTCTACCACAGGTACCACCACGGGCTCGACCAGCGGTAGTACTTCAGGTTCTACCACTATGGGCACTACCAGCGGCACTACTTCCGGCTCCATGGGCACTACCTCGGGTTCAATGGGGAGCACTTCGGGTTCAATGGGCAGCACCTCTGGCTCTACCAGCGGTAGCTCCACCTCGGGCGGGCGCCGCGGCAAGAGCGGTAAAATGAAGGGCTCCCGCAGCAGTGGTAGCACATCGGGTAGCAGCGGCTCCAGCACTTCTGGCAGCCAGCGCTAGTCAGCGCGCTTCCTAACCAACGCCACGAGGCGAAAGAGCAAGCCATTAAGGGTTGTTCTTTCGCCTCGTTGGCGTATTGTCTCCGGTCACTAGTCGCCTTATGCAGCAGTTTTGGGCTATCCTTCGCCGGCCATTCGTGCTCGACTTACGCGCCCTTGCGTTGTTGCGAATGGGGACAGCGGCTGTCATTCTGATTGATTTGGCCATCCGTAGTACCGACCTAGAGGCTCATTATTCCAACCTTGGGGTATTACCCGTGGCGGCGATGATAGAGCATGCCTGGACGCCCTACCAGTTCTCGCTGCACGCCAGTAGTGGCCTCTGGCAAGTGCAGGCCGTCTTATTTGGTTTAGCCGCTGTGACGGCTGGAGCCTTGCTGTTTGGCTACCATACGCGCCTAGCCACGCTAATTTCATGGGTGCTGCTCGTTTCTCTGCAAAACCGGAATCCATTGATAGGGCAGGGGGGCGACGACTTGCTGCGAATGCTCTTATTCTGGGGCTTTTTTCTGCCGTGGGGGCGATTATGGTCGTGCGATGCCCGCTCCGCGCCCGCGCCCGCTCATTATAGCTTCTGTAGCGCTGCCACGGTGGCCTATATCATGCAGTTGGCCATTCTCTACTGGTGCACCGCCTTGCTTAAAAGTGGCCGTGAGTGGACACACGACGGCACAGCCCTTTACTATGCCCTAAGTCTTGACCAATTGCTATTACCTAGTGGCCGTTTGCTTTACCCGCATCCCGACCTGCTACGCTTTCTCACCTTCGCCACCTGGTATACGGAACTGCTGCTGCCATTTGCACTATTTATCCCATTTCGGGTCCCCTGGTGGCGTATGCTTGTAATAGGCGTGCTCACGGCTTTTCACATTGGCATTAGCCTAACGCTTTTTGTTGGTATTTTCTTTCTGATAAATTTCGTTTCCTTGCTTGGCCTGCTGCCTGCTGTTACGCTCGATTGGCTGGCCCCTCGTTTCACCCGCTCAACGTCCTTGGTGCGGCAGTGGCACAGCCAATTGCCAGCATGGCAAATCCCGTGGGAGCTACGCCTTAAGCGCACGCGGCCACGCTCACCAATCAGTATTGCATTAGGCCGACTAACGCAGCACACAGTAGTTGTAGCCATGCTGGCATACGTCTGCTGGTGGAATGTCGATGACGTGACTAAACCGGGCCGCTGGATGTCGACACCTACTCGTTGGTTAGGCTACCTCTTCCGTATCGACCAGCACTGGGGCATGTTTGCGCCTGCTGTGTTCAAAGACGATGGCTGGTTTATCCTCGAAGGCACTACCAAAACTGGCGAACAACTCGACCTGAATCGCCAAGGCCGACCTATAACTTACGCCAAGCCTCCAAACATTGTCAAACTTTTCAAAAATGACCGCTGGCGCAAATATTCCGAAAACTATCTCTTTGTCGATAATAGTTGGATGCGCGCCTACTATTGTAACTACTGGCTCAAAATTTGGCACCAAAATCCTGAGAATCCATCCCTGACCAATCTCAAAGTAGTGTACATGAAAGAAATATCACTACCTAATTATCAAGTATCCCCAGCTACCCGTGAAGTCCTTTGTGATTGCAAACCTTAGTTCCGTCACTAAAAAGGGGTACGTATCAGTCAGAACAAATTAGATTTAGTAGGGTAGGGGTAAAGGCTGACTAAAAATGCTCATCATAAGATGCCCGTTAAGCAATGTACCCCACCCTTTTGTGTACCCTTGCATCTGTTGATAGCCTGTTGTGGATAGATAAAATAGTGTTTGCGTTACCTGATGCTTGCGAGATGGAAAAAGGACCATTCCCCACAGCCCAGCCTGTGGCCATGCTGTAACAGCAATCCAACAAACAGACCACGGAACAAGTTGTGTATGAGCTATACGCTTAGAAGAACAAACGTATTAGAATTAAGTGTAGCGGAATAAACCCTACTTAAGTAGTTATCTGCCAACCTTAAACATATAAACTAGTAATTGCTTCCATCCAGCCTCTGCCTGTTTTGTGCAATTGATGACGCACTTATTGGATGGGAATAGTTGGCCTTAGCAACCGTGCACTAATGCTAGATTAGCAAGTGTCGGGTATAACGCAACACAGTGTGTTTCATTAGTTGGTGTCATCACAAATCTACGTCATTCACTGACCCAAGTGCGCACCATTACACGGAGTACATATATAAGTCAACAGCGTGCTTCTATAAAACGCAAGAGCCCCCGGCCGGGTCGCTGGCAAAAGCGACGCGGGCCGGGGGCTCACTGTTGTAAAGTTGGCGGCGACCGACTCTCCCACCGGTGAAGGCAGT
>Ga0268353_100032_pt1 | contig 22781 bp, 20 predicted proteins | sample G5R2_NF_18SEP201_FD_190168 | JGI IMG/M metagenome (GOLD analysis project Ga0268353, IMG submission 190168) | Phyllosphere microbial comminities from switchgrass, GLBRC, Michigan, United States - G5R2_NF_18SEP2017_LD1 | ecosystem: Host-associated > Plants > Phyllosphere > Phylloplane/Leaf | place... | reverse complement strand
TGGCAAGGGAACTGGGGTCGCCGGTAGCAGTGAGGCCGGTGGGGCCGTCCACAAACTCGCTGGGGGTGATGGGGGCTATGTGTGGCTGGGGTACATCGTCTTTGGCTACTTGCGTGGGCATGGCCGGCGCTACGTGCGTGGCTACCGGCCGGGCGCGTGCGGGCGATAATACTGCCACCTTAGGCTTCTCGATTACCAATTGCTTTTTCACCTCTATCAATTCTAACCCTCTAGAAGTGTGAGCTACGGGTGGGGCAACCGGAGTTAGCTGTTTCCAGCCAGCCCAGCCAAGTAGTACGACGGTGCAAAAGGCCACCGTGATACCCCCAGCAGAAGCCAGGGTTTGCTGATAATCTTGGCGGAGTTGGTAGGCGCCATAGGCTTGGTTGCGGCCTTCAAAAACCACGTCGTCGAGGCTGTCGGTCAAAAATGCGGGGAGCAGAGACATGTGTGATAGGTAGAAAAAGTAAGAGAAAAATTCTACCGGTGGCCACCAGTACCTAATTGATGCTAATGGCCCAATTTTTCCACACCAAACCTGTGTCTTTTCCACGTAAAAAACGAAGTGGCGGCAACAAAAAAGCCCTGACTAGGAGTTAGTCAGGGCTTTTGAAGTAGCGCTAGGCGTTACTGAATCTTGTAAGTAACGGGTACAGTAAAGGATACCTTTACCGAGCGGCCGTTCTGCTTACCAGGAATGAACTTTGGCAATGCTTTGATAGAGCGGATGGTTTCGGCATCGATAGTGCCGCTGAGGCCTTTCACGATTTTTACGTCCGAAATATCACCGTTCTCATCAACGGTAAAGCTGGCAAAAACACGGCCTTCTACCTGGTTGCGCAAGTCAACGGCGGGGTAGCGCACGTTTTTTTGGATGGCCGATACGATGGCACCCATGCCGCCACCACCGGGGAGGGCTGGCATTTGCTCTACGTAGGTATAGACTTTGTTTTCTACAACCTCTTCGACCACTTTATTGCCTTCACCGCTCAAGTCGCTCAGGTCGGGGGCATCCGTGTTACCTTTTACGGTCACGGTGGCTACCGTTTTATCCTTTAGTTCTTCTTGGTCGGGTACCTCCTCCTTCTTTACCTCTTCGTCCTTTTTAACTACCGGCGGCGTGAATTTTACCGTCGTCAGCTTGGGGGGCGGGGGTGGCGGCGCCTCGGGGGGCGGCGGGGGGGGCGGTGGCTTTGTCTCATCCAAGGGAGGCGCGTCCATCAGTACGTTCTCCTTCAGGTTCAGCACCTCCTTAGGCTTCTGTTCCTCCAGCATCTTGGCGATGGCCGGAATGAACACGAGCAAGGCTAGCAGCGCGGCCCCAATGATAAGGGCCCGCGTTACGTTGCGCCCGTAGATGCGCCGTAGCTCGAAAGCTCCGTAGTTCTTGTTGCGACCCTCGAATACGATGTCGTTCAGGCTGGCACTGGCCAGCTGCGAATTGTCCATCATAGCAGGTTCTGTTTTTTGATTAGGTCTACGTCTTTCTTCGAAATGTCAATCAGCGCGTACTTTTTCTGGTCGGTGATATTCATTTCGTCAAGCATGTCCACCATATTCTTATACTTTGCCTCTTTACCGTCATAAACGTAGGGCTCGATAAGAATAATAGGCTCTGGCTGAATCTTCTTGCGGTCGAGCAGCACCTTGCGGATGCCATTGGCTGAGAAGTCAGTCACCTTGATTTCGGGTACGGGCACACTCTTGTCGGTGGGCTCGTTGAGGCCGAAGTAATAGAACACCTTGTCATCGGGGGCCAGAATAACGGTCACGGCCTGCGACGCTTTGATTTTGGTCTGCTCCTCGGGGTTCGGATTCTTTTCCTTCACCGGCATCGTGAGCTGCATCACGTTGGGTTTGGCGAAGGTGGTCGTGAGCATGAAGAAGGTCAGCAGGAGGAAGGCCAAGTCAACCATTGGCGTCATGTCGATTTTGGTCGACGCTTTTTTCGCCCGTTTCTTGCCTCCCTTACCGGAGTCGCCGCCTTTTTGTTGGATTTCTGCCATGATTTCAGAGAGGTTATTGGCCTACGAAGGAAGGCTTCATTTCCAGGCTCGTGAGCAGGTTGAAGCGGTTGATGTCCTTTTCCTGAAGCTCTTTAATAACCTTCTGTACCGTCTGCACGTCCGCATTGCCATCGCCCCGGATAACCAGGAAGGTCGGCTTCTTGAACTGCGCGGCGTTGGCCTTGCGAGCTTCAATCACCCAGTCAATCATCTGATTGTTGAGCGAGTCGTACGGAATACCAGGTAGGCCTTTGTTCAAGGCTTTGCGGTCTTCCGTGTCTTTGTCGAGGTAGCTACCCAGTTGCGTAATCGGCACCCCGAAGTTGGGGAGCAGCGAGAACTGCTTAATCTGGGTCGGCGTGAACGTGACACCGTATTTCGTGCCCATTGCCTTGAGTGCGGCTTCCTTTACGGGAGCTTTGTCGTAGCCAAAGAACACGCGCTTCTTGTTGTCAATCGTCAGCGTGAGGATGTCGCTGTCGGGGGCCTGGAGGTCCGACGTCGAAGACGGCGGGTCTACTACCACAGCTTCATCGGGCCGGAACTGCGTGGTCAACATAAAGAATGTTACCAGCAGAAACGCCAGGTCAACCATCGGCGTCATATCGAGCGACGGCGAGGTGCGGTGCGGTTTTACTTTAGGCATTGCCGGGAGTGGTTAAAATAACTGGACAGGTGATGTACAAAGGCTAGCGGTGAGACGTTCAGCGGGCCTAGGCGGGAGCCGCTCAGTACTACTGATGCCGACTGCAGGCTGATTGCACACGCACCCAGAAAAAAAAGTGGGGGCGGGGACGGCAAAACGCCTCCGCCCCTCTTTTTGTGCCAGTAGCTTACGACTCCTGACCTTTGGTGCCGTGCTGGGCAGCGAAGGTCTGGATGATGCTGAAGCCAGCTTCGTCGATGCTGTAGGTCAGCTCGTCAATCTTGCTGGTGAAGAAGTTGTAGGCTACGATGGCCAGGGCCGACGTACCGATACCGAGAGCCGTGTTGATAAGGGCTTCCGAGATACCAGTTGCCAGTGCCGTAGCATCGGGGTTACCAGCCTGAGCAAGAGCCGAGAAGGCCTTAATCATGCCGAATACCGTGCCGAGCAGACCGGTCAGGGTGGCTACCGAGGCGATGGTCGAGATGATAACCAGGTTTTTCTCCAGCATCGGCAGCTCCAAGGCGGTGCTTTCTTCGATTTCTTTCTGGATGGCCAGTACGCGCTGGTCGGTGTTCATCGTGGTTTCGCGGCCCATTTCCTGATATTTCTTCAGGCCGGCGCGTACTACGTTGGCTACCGAACCCTTCTGCTGGTCGCAGATGGCGATGGCGCCGTTGATGTCATTAGTGTTCAGCTTCTGACGTACCGAGCGTACGAAAGCTTCGATGCTCTTGCTGCCTTTAGCCTTCGAAATAGTGAGCGCACGCTCAATCGAGAAGGTGATAACGCAAAGCAACATCGTCAACAGAACCGGTACGATAACACCGCCTTTGTATACAATGCCGAGGTAGTCACCGGGCTTCGGGTTGTTTTCGGGGTTGTTGCCCAAGAAGTGGCTTGGGTCGCCGAGAACGAACTTGTAGAGAACGTAGCTAACTACAAAGGCAAGAACGATAACGATAACCGAAAACAGCGAGGCACCACCGCTGCTCTTGGCGGGTGCGGCCTTCGGGGCGGCCGGCGCAGCGGGCCGAGCGGCTGGGTTTACTGCATTTTTCTGTTCCATGTGTCCAGTAAGTGTAGGAGGTGGGGGGTTGGTTGAGGGTAAAAAAGAAGGCAATACTGAAGTGCCTAGTAGCGGGAAAGGCCCGCCGATAGCTAGGCAAACAGGGGTTTCGGGGCCGAATCTACGCCGAAGCGGTTAAAATACCGGACTTGGCAACGTTTTTTTTGGATGTGAAACCCAGGACGAGTCCCAAAAAACGACGATGGGCAGCTTTACTAAGCAATGCCTGAATTCTGTATGAGCCCCCAACGTAAGGGCAACGGTTGAGGTTGGATAAAAAAAGATGATTATTCGGTAATGTGCGCCGCAACCGTAAGTGGGCAGACTCGCAGCCTCAACGGCTTACCAGAATTCACGCTGGCGCTTTACGAATGGCCTAATTGCTTGGCCTCATTCCAGTAAACGTCCATCTGAGCCAACGAAAGCTCGGCCAGCGACTGGCCGGCTTGGCTCGCTGCGCCTTCTAGATACTGAAAGCGGCTGATAAATTTTCGATTCGTGCGCTCCAGCGCTTCTTCGGGATTAATGCCCGCAAAGCGCGCGAAATTCACCAGCGAAAACAGTAAATCGCCGAATTCCTGGGCCGCGCGGTCGGCTTGTGCAGCATCGGTGGGGGGGTGACCGTGGCCATATTCAGTCCCAAACTCCGCTAGCTCTTCCTGCACTTTGAGCCATACCTGGGCAGGGTCTTCCCAATCGAAGCCCGCGCCGCGCGCCTTTTCCTGAATACGCATGGCCTTTACTAAGGCGGGTAGGGAAGTGGGCACGCCGCCGAGCACGCCGCCGGTATTGCCTTTTTCTTTCAGCTTGAGTTGCTCCCAGTTGCGCTTCACGGCAGCTTCGTCGGCGGCCTGCGCATCGCCGTAGATGTGCGGGTGGCGGTAAATGAGTTTTTCGCACTGTGCATGTAGCACATCGGCGATGTCGAAGGCGCCCTGCTCGGCCGCGATGCGAGCGTAGAAGGTAAGGTGCAGCATCACGTCGCCGAGCTCCTTTTTCAAGTCGGGTAGGTCGTGGCGCAGGATGGCGTCGCTGATTTCGTATGTTTCCTCAATAGTGAGGTGGCGCAGGCTTTCCAGCGTCTGCTTTTTATCCCAGGGGCATTCTTGGCGCAGGCGGTCAAGCACGTCGAGCAGGCGGCCGAAGGCTTCAAGCTGCGCTGGGCGACGCGCTGGGGTTAGCAAAGGGTTTTCCATGAAAAATAAGGTGGGCAGTAAGGGGGCGCCCGTCGTTAAAAGATAGATAATACGGCGATTAGGGTGGCTATATGGCCGATTAGTCGAGCTAGCTTGGTAGGGATGCTGGCCCTAGCTAGGTGCAGATAACGGGCAAACAACCGAGCCAGGTGCCTACTTTTGCAAAGCTAACCAGACAAACTGTGACCCTTATAAAATCTATTTCCGGCATTCGCGGCACCATTGGTGGCCCGGCTGGGCAAGGGCTAACGCCCCTCGACGTGGTGAAATATACGGCGGCCTACGGGGCCTGGGCCGCGAGCCAAGCCACTACCAGCAAGCTGATTGTTATCGGCCGCGACGCCCGCTTGTCGGGCGAAATGGTGAGCCGCCTCGTGGCTGGCACCCTACAAGGCCTAGGCTTCGACGTGCTCGACCTGGGCCTGAGCACCACGCCCACCGTGGAGATGGCCGTGCCCGCCAAGGGCGCAGCCGGTGGCATTATCCTCACCGCCTCCCACAATCCCAAGCAGTGGAACGCCCTTAAGCTGCTCGATGCCCATGGCGAATTTTTGTCGGCCGAAGCCGGCGAGCGCGTGCTGGAGCTGGCCGAGAGCGAGAGCGTAGACTTTGCTACCATTAACAAACTGGGCAAATACACGACCGACGACGTTTTCCTGGCTGAGCATATCGCCGCCATCTTGGCCTCGCCGCTGGTAGATGTGGCCGCTATCAAGGCCAAAAACTTCCGGGTAGTGGTCGATGCTGTGAATAGCAGCGGGGGCATTGCCGTGCCGCAATTGCTGGCCGAGCTAGGCGTCGAAACCATCGAGAAGATTCACTGCGAGCCTACCGGCGAGTTTGCCCATAACCCCGAGCCGTTGCCCGAACACCTGCGCGATATCGCTAAGGTGCTCGAAAAAGGTGGCTTCGACCTCGGTATCGTGGTGGACCCTGACGTGGACCGACTAGCCTTGGTAAGCGAAAACGGTGAGATGTTTGGCGAAGAATACACGCTGGTAGCTGTGGCCGACTACGTGCTGGGCTACCACGGCGGCGGCAACACCGTGAGCAACCTCAGCAGCACCCGTGCCCTGCGCGATGTGACCGAGAAGCACGGTGGCACCTACACTGCTGCCGCGGTAGGCGAAGTGAACGTGGTAACCAAAATGAAGGAAACTAACGCCGTCATCGGTGGTGAGGGCAACGGGGGCATCATCTTCCCCGAGCTGCACTACGGCCGCGACGCCTTGGTGGGTATTGCACTGTTTCTGACTCATCTGGCTAAGTCGGGCCTGAAAATGAGCCGCCTGCGCAACTCGTACCCCAACTACTTTATTTCCAAGAATAAGATTGAACTGACGCCCGATATCGATACCGACAAGGTGCTAGTGGAGATGGAAAAGCGCTACGCCAAGCAGCCGGTGAATACCATCGACGGCGTCAAAATTGAGTTTGATAAGGAATGGGTGCACCTGCGCAAGTCCAACACGGAGCCCATCATTCGCATCTACGCCGAGTCGGATTCCAACGCCACCGCCGACCACCTAGCTCAGAAGATAATCGCTGATATCAAAGAAATTATCTCGGAGAAATAATCTTCAGCAACTATTTTAAATAGAACGTCATGCTGAGCTTGCCGAAGCATCTGGCCCGAATCGTTAAGGTGTTGACCCTGGCGGCGCGAGTGAGGTGTTTCGCTCTGCTCTGCATGACGTTCTTGTTGTTAAACGTCTAATTACCTTGCTCATGCACGCTTACTTTGATAACGCCGCCACTACGCCCCTAGACCCCGAAGTGCTGGATGCCATGCTGCCCTACCTGGCGCAGCACTACGGCAACCCCAGCTCCTTGCACGGGCCAGGGCGCCAGGTGCGCTCGGCCATCGAGCAGGCGCGCAAGTCAGTGGCACAGCTTATCAACGCCGCGCCCAGCGAAATCACGTTCACCTCGGGCGGCACCGAGGCCGATAACTACGCCATCTTCGGCAGCGTGCGCACACTGGGTCTGAAGCACGCCATCACCTCGCCGCTGGAGCACCACGCCGTGCTACACCCACTGCAAGCACTGGCCAAAGCTGGTGAAACCGAGCTCAGCTACCTGCGCCACGATGCGCAGGGCCGCCTCGACCTAGCGCACCTTGAAGAGCTGCTGGCTAGCCACCCGCGTAGCTTCGTGAGCCTTATGCACGGCAACAATGAGCTGGGCAACCTCAACGACATCGCCGCCATCGGCGAGATTTGCGCCCGCCACAACGCCGTATTCCACACCGATACGGTGCAGACGATGGGCCACTACCGCCACGACGTGCAGCAGCTCACCAACCACTTCCTGGTGGGTTCGGCGCACAAGTTCCACGGACCGAAAGGGGTAGGTTTCCTCTACCGGCGCGGGGGCGTGGAGGTAGCCCCGCTCATTCACGGCGGCTCGCAGGAGCGCAATGTGCGCTCAGGTACCGAAAACGTGTACGGCATCGTAGGGCTGGCTAAGGCCCTTGAAATAGCCTGCCGCGACATGGCCGACCACCAGCGCCATGTGCAGGGGCTGAAAAACCGTTTTATCGCGCAGCTGCAGGCTGGCATAGATGGCGTGCAATTCAATGGCCTTTCGGCCGAAGCCGACCAGAGCCTCTACACCGTGCTGAGCGTGAGCCTGCCGCCGTCGAGTATCAGCGAAATGTTGCTTTTTAGCCTCGATATCAATAAGGTAGCGGCCTCGGGAGGCTCGGCCTGCACCAGTGGTGCGCAGCTTGGCTCGCACGTATTAGAAGCACTAGGAGCCGCTTCCGACCGGCCTACTGTGCGCCTTTCCATGAGCAAGCTCAATACCGAGGCTGAGGTAGACTACGCCGCTGCGCAGCTCATCAAGCTCTACGAGCCGGTAGCGGCGCGAGCGTAACCGGCGCGGGCCAGTCAACCAGTCGGTATCAAAAGCCTTTTATTTGTCCTATACTTGTGGGCGGCCAGATTTACACGTTGTAATCTGGCCGCCTTTTCATGTCTGCTGCCTCAACACCCCCGCCGCCCCGCCCACCCCGAAACCGCTGGCTAGCTGGTCGCTGGCTACGCCGCTACTTCGGCTTTTCGCGGGCCGAAACGCGGGGCTTCGTGCTCTTGCTACTGGGAGCGCTGGCCGTGGCGGTGCTGCCCGTGCTGCTGCGCCCCGCCGACCCCGAGTACCTGCCCGCTGCCGACCAGCGGCAGCTCGATGCCTGGGGCCAGGACCTCACCGTGCGCCTCGACTCGGGCCGTGCCGCCAGTGCCCGCGCCTACGCCGAGCGCTACCCAGCACGAAGCCGCGCTGGGGCTAGCCGCTACCTCGCCGTGCCCCAGGTGCGCCTCTCGCCCTTCGACCCTAATGCCTTATCGGCCGAGGGCTGGGAAGCGCGCGGCGTGCCGCATTTTGTGGCTGGTCGCATCGTCAATTATGGCCAAAAGGCCGGCGGCTTTCGGGCCAAAGCGCAGGTGCAGCGTATCTACGGCCTGCCCGACTCGGTATACCAGCGGCTAGCCCCGTTTATGCAATTGCCTGATGCCCTGCCCGGGCGCGGCGACAAGTACGCTGCCACCAACCGGCCCGCCTTTGGCGAAAAGAGTGGCCTATCTAGCCACTTCCCACGCAAGCCGGCCCACTTGCAGCCCTTCGACCTCAACCTAGCCGATACCACGCAACTGATGCAGATAAAGGGCATTGGCCGGGGCCGCGCCAAGTGGATAGTGAAGCACCGCGAAGAGCTAGGCGGTTACCTGTCTGAAAGCCAGCTGCCGGAAGTATTCGTGCTGCGCGATGCGCCCGACCTGGTAGACAGCCTGCGTAAGTATACGTTCGTGGCTGGTAGCTTCGTGCCCCGGCCGGTGGCCGTCAACTCGGCTAGCTTTGATGAGCTGTGGCCGCACCCTTACGTAGGCAAGCCGCTGGCGCGCCTCATTGTGGCCTACCGCAGGCAGCACGGCCCCTTTGCCACGCCCGACGGCCTGCGCCAGCTTAAGCTGCTGAAGGAGGAAAACTTCGTCAAATTGCGCCCCTACGTACGGTGTGAGTAGGCATTGGTCGATAGACATAGGATTTTTATTTAAAATCTTTCTAAATTGCGTGCCGATTCGCTCAGCTCGTTCTATGAAAGTATTTTTCCGCCGCATTCACCTCTACCTGGCTCTGGCCTGTGGCCTGGTTTTCTTTATCCAATGCCTCAGCGGCACGTTGCTGGTTTTTGAGGAAGAAATTACCCACCTGCTGCGTCCCGAGCGCTACACGGTGGCCGTGCCCGCTGGCCAGCCTCGCTTGTCGCTGGCCCAGCTAGCCGGCCAGTTCAGCCAGGCCCATCCTAAGGATAAGCTGATGAGCTTCAAGGTATACGCCGACCCGGTGCGCACCGTGGAGCTCACCTACCGCGACAGCAAAGCCCGGCCCGGTGGCCCCCGCGGTGAGGGCGGCGAAATGGGCCGCGCGCCGCGTGGCGAAGGCAGTCGGGAAAGCCAAGGTGGTGAGGCTAGCGGCCAACAGCGTACTGGCAGCAGTGAGGCCGGCGCGGGCAACCGCGAACGCCGGGGCAACCGCGAAGGCCGCAGTGGTGAAGGCGGCGGTAGAGGCCGCCCCGAGCGCGGTAGCACCGCTTATCTGAACCCCTACACGGGCCAGATAACGGCGCTGCAAGTTGAAAAGCAACTCCCGGTTTTTAAGGTGGCGGAGGACCTGCACCGTCGCCTGCTGGCTGGCGAAGTGGGCAAGGCGCTGACGGGCATCGCGGCCATTTTCGTCCTCATCATCACGGCCACAGGCATTATTCTGTGGTGGCCCAAGACGCAGGCCATGCTTACGGGCCGTTTGCGTATCAAGTGGGGAGCCAGCGGCAAGCGCCTCACCCACGACCTGCATGTGGTAATGGGCTTTTATACCTCGCTGTTTTTGTTTGGGCTGGCACTGACGGGCATCATCATGTCGTACCGCTGGGCCACCGAAGGGCTGTTCTGGCTGACGAACTCCAGGCCCACCGTGGGTCTGCTGGCTCCGAAATCGGCGGTGCCCGGCAGCCCGCGTGCCGTAGCCTACGATGCGGCCCTGCGCACCGGCCAGGTTACCTACAGCGCCGCCGACTACTGGCGGGTAGGCGTGCCCAAAGACTCGACGGCCGCCGTGGCGGTGAGTGCGCCGAGTACGCTGCCGCTACGCCACTTGGGCCTCGACACGCTGTTCGTGGACCGCACTACCGGCGCGGCGCTGGGCCAGCACCTCTACGCCCGCCAAACGGCTGGCGCGCAGCTGCGCCGTCTCGCTAAGCCCCTGCACACCGGCGAAATTGGTGGCGTGTGGACCAAAACCCTGGCGCTGGTGGTGACGCTGGCTAGCCTCACGTTCCCCATCACCGGCGTGCTCATGTGGCTCAATCGCACCCGCAAAAAATCGGGCAAGGCCAGTTCCCGCGCCGTGGCCCAGCCGGTGGCTGGCTAGGGCTGGCTGAATCAGCAATAACCAAGAAGGCCCACCCCTGCTGCATGAGGGGTGGGCCTTCTTGCGCTGGGAAAACACGCGTTATTTCTTGCCAGCGCCCATTTCCAGCTTCCGCAATTGGTCGGCTTTCCAGGTGGTGATGGCTACGACCAGCATCGTCATCAGGCCGCCGAACACAACGCTCGGCACCGTGCCGATGAGCTTGGCAGCTGTGCCGCTTTCGAACGCCCCGATTTCATTGCTAGAGCCGATGAAGATGCTGTTTACGGCCGATACGCGGCCTTTCATGTATTCGGGTGTGTAGGTATGCACCAACGTCTGGCGCACGATAACGGATACCGAATCGAAGACGCCCGTCAGGAAAAGCAGGAACATCGACAGGTAAAAATTGGTCGAGAGCGCAAAAGCCACCGTAGCCGCCCCGAAGCCCGCCACGGCCCAGAGCATCTTGCGGCCCGCACCTTTTTTAAGGGGCGAAAAGGTGAGGAACACCGCCATCAGCACCGAGCCCACGGCCGGCGCGGCCCGCAGGTAGCCGAAGGCATCGGGCCCGCCGTGCAGGATATTTTCGGCAAAGAAAGGCAGCAGTGCCACCGCGCCGCCAAAAAGCACCGCGAACATATCGAGCGAGAGCGCCGCCAGCACCAACTGGTTGCTGAAAATGAACTTGATACCGCTCAGGATACTCTCGCCCATGCTCAGCTTCTCGCCCTCAATGGGTGGCAACTCGCGGCTGGCGATGCTGGTAAAAAACAGCAGTGCCAGGCCTTCCATCACCATATCGACGCCGTAAGCAAACTCGACACTGAGGTGCAGCAGCAGGCCCCCAATGGCCGGCCCCAGCACCGCCGAGCCCTGCCAGGTGGTCGAGCTCCAAGTCACGGCATTGGCCAGAAAGCCGCGGTCGGGCAGTAGCTGCGGCATAAAAGCAAAGAGTGCCGGCCCCATGAATCCCCTTGCAATGCCGCTCACAAAAATGACCAGGTACAGCGGCCACACGATAGTAGCGTGCGCAAAGGCAAGATGCAGGCGGCCTTTTTCCAGCAAGGCCTCTTGCAGCGGGTGCGCCAGCCACCACAGCGTAACGGCGCACAAAAACAGCACCACCACGGCCGGTACCACAATCCGCTTGCGCCGCACCGAGTCGGCCACGTGCCCGGCGTAGAGTGATACGGTGATGCTCGGAATGGCCTCGGCCAGCCCGATGAGGCCCAGGGCCAGTGGGTCACCGGTGAGCTTAAAAATCTGCCAGCTGACGACTACGCCCTGTATCTGGGTAGCGATGGAGAAAAGGGCCCGGGCCGTGATGTAGCGGCGAAAATCGGGGATGCGAAGGGCGGCGTAGGGGTCGTGGGGGGCAACTGGGGGCAGTGGTGAACTCATAAGTTAATGGCCGGGGCTAAAGAAAGACTAACTGCCCACGGGCGTAAAAGTATGCCCCAGCCTTGCCGAAAGTACCTTAACTTGCAAGCAGCCCGGTGCTTGGCTTCCGGCTACCTCCTATGCATAACCACGGCCTCGACCTGCTGCATCGCCCTGACCTGCCGGCGCTTATTGCCCGCTGGCAGCGCGCCGTCACGCCTACCGAGCTGCGCGCTGGCTACGAGGCGATATTGGTGGCGGCCGATGCAGCGGGCTGCGCCCGCTGGCTCCTCGACCTACGCCGCCGCGAAGACCTCACCGAGCCCACCGTTAACGCTTGGTTTGGCGAGGTCTTCGCCCCTGGCCTTCGCGGGCGCTACCCCGAGCCGGTGCGGCTGGCCTTCCTCGTGTCGCCGTTGCGTGCCGGCCAGCCCGTGGTGGCTATCGTTTCGGCCGCCACTGCCGACTGCGAAATCGCCACCTTCACCGACGAGGCCGCCGCCCACGCCTGGCTAGCCAGAACAACGTAACGTGAAAGCTGCGAGCCAGCGGGCGAGTAGAGACGGGCAGATGGCTGCAAACACAAGCTGCTCGCTCCGCTCGCGCGCGGGCTCACAGCTTTCACGCTACTCCTTAGGCGCACTGCTCTTTGGTTAGCGCCTCATTGAGGCAGATGGCGGCCTTGCCGCCCGCCGCTGCGGCTAGCAGCGCCTGCTGCTGACCAGGGGTAGTATCACCCGCCGCGTAGAGGCCAGCGATGGTGGTTTGCGAATTTTTATCGACCCACACCGCACCTTTGCTCGTGACATATGCCCCCAGGTCGGCGGCGAGCGAGCTGCGCTGCTCCTGCGGCGCGTGCAGGAAAAGTGCCTTGCGCTCCAGGTAAGTACCATCCTCAAAATCGACGCAGCGCAGTAGGCCATCGGGGCCACCCACTAGGCCGGCTATTTTCTCTTGGCGCAGGCCGATACCGTGCTGGCGCAGGCGCTGGCGACCATAGTCAGTGAGGTGACCGGGGCCATCGGTCACAACCACAATATCCTTGCTCCAGTTGGTGAGCAGCAGAGCCAGCCCCACGGCGGCCTTGCCCCGGCCATACACGGCCAGCGGCTCATCGCGCACTTCGTAGCCGTGGCAGTAGGGGCAGTGGAGCACGCCCGTGCCCCACAAGTCGCGGAAGCCCGGCAGCGCGGGCAGCACGTCATCCACGCCCGTGGCCAAAACAACCCGGTGCGTGGTGCCCGTCCAGGTGTGGCCCTGGCCGGTGGTGCCTTCGGCCCTAAATCCTTTGGCTAGCTTGTGCAGCTTCGTGATTTTCAATTCCCGCACGTCGATGGTGGGGTAGGGGGCTAGTTGCTGGCGGCCCAGTTCCAGCAGTTTGGCCGGGCGCATACCATCGCGGGTGAGAAAGCCGTGCACGGCGGGTGAGGGCGCATTGCGCGGCGCACCACCGTCGGCCAGCAGCACGCGGCGGCGGCAGCGCCCCAGGGTGAGGGCGGCACTGAGGCCGGCGCTGCCCGCGCCTACCACGATAACATCGTAATCCATAGCTGTTTTAAGGTGGCCAAGGCTGGCCCGTAGTGATATTTATCTGCCTGCTATACTGGCTTAAGTAACGGGAAGTTGGTAAACCATCCGCTAAGCGCAAGCGTCAAAGCTGAGCCTAGCTGCCAGGCTGCCTACTTTTGACGCATGGTGGCCTGGCTGCGTAGTACCTTTTTTAGTTAATCATGATGCACGAGCTTTTTGCCGAAAACCAGGCTTTCCGCGCCAATGGCCGCCTCTGGGTAGAAGGCCCGGCCGACCGCTTCCTCGGCATCGGCCGTCTCGAATTGCTAGAGTATATCCAAGCCACCGGCTCCATCTCCAAGGCCGCTAAGGAAATGGGGATGTCGTACAAAAAAGCTTGGGATTTAGTGAGTTCCATGAATGCGCAGGCCCGGCAGCCCTTGGTGGGCGCACAGGTCGGTGGCGCCCACGGCGGCGGCGCTGCCCTCACCGAAGCTGGCGCGCAGGCGGTGGCCGAGTTTAGGGCCATGCAGGAGCGGTTTGCGCAGTTTCTGGCGGCCGAAACGGCCCGGCTTTATCAGTAAGTACTGGCAAATGCGCTAAACATTCGGCCAGTGCCCTCGTTATATTCGGCAAAATATAACGACTTGTTACATGCCCGAAAAGCTACATTTCATTGCCGGTTATAGACTTTTACTGCTAGCGGGAGTGCTGGCCACTAAAGCAGCGACCACTCCGCCGGCCTACGCCCAGGCCGTCCCGGCTTCCCGCCCCCGGCCAGTAAAATCCCCGCGCCGCGTCGCGCCTGCCGATACGCTGCACTCCGCTCTCACGGAAGTGGTGGTGTCGGCCTCGCGGGTGGAGGAAAGCTTTTTGCAGTCGCCGGTTACGGTGGAGAAGCTCAACGCCCGCGCCATCCGGCTTTCGCCGGCCGCCTCGTTCTTCGATGCCATTGAGGGGCTGAAGGGCGTGCAGGTCATCACGCCCAGCATTGGATTTAAGGTGATAAACGCGCGCGGCTTCACCAATACCACCAACGTGCGCTTTGCTCAACTCGTAGATGGCGTGGACAACCAGGCGCCGCACATCGGTGGGCCAATCGGCAACGTGCTGGGGCCGAGTGACCTCGATATCAGTTCGGTAGAAGTGGTGCCTGGCACGGCCGCCGCGCTCTACGGCCTCAATGCCATCAATGGGCTGGCCAATTTCCAGAACAAAAACCCCTTCACCTCCGAAGGCCTGAGCGTGCGCCAGCTCACGGGCGTGAACCACGTCAACGACCCCAGTGTGAAGACCTTCGGCGAGAATGGCTCGCCGGCCAAGAGCTACTCCGAAACCAGCGTGCGCTACGCCAAGGTGTTGGTAGCCGATAAGTTGGCCTTCAAAATAAACGGTACGTACCTGCGCGCCTACGACTGGGTAGCCAACGACCAGACCGACATCAACCCCAATGGCAACGCTACCACGGGCTTGTTCGGGGCCGACAACCCGGCCCAGGACCAGGTGAGCCGCTACGGCAACGAGTCGTCGGACCGCACCACGCTCACGCTGGGCGGCAAGCAGTATGCGGTGGCCCGCACCGGCTACGACGAGCGCGACCTAGTGGACTACAACGTGCGCACCCTCAAGGCCGATGCCGCGCTGCACTACCGCTTCCGGCCCGGTGTGGAGCTGGCCTACACCTACCGCGTTGCTAGCTTCGACAACGTATACCAGCGCTCTAACCGCTTCCGGTTGCAAGGCTATCTGCTTCAGCAGCACGCGCTCACGCTCACCACGCCCGTGGTGCAGGCCCGCGCCTACCTTACCCAGGAAAATACCGGCCAGAGCTACAACCTGCGCTCAATGGGCGAGAACATTGACCGCAGCTACAAGCCCGATGCCGTCTGGAACTCTGACTTTACCACTGCCTGGAACGCCGCCACGGCGGGCGGCCAGGGTGTAGCTCAGGCGCTGGCTACCGCCCGCGCCACCGCCGATGCCGGCCGCCTCCAACCCGGCACCGAGGCCTTCAACCAGCGCCTAAGCCAGCTGCAAGGCGTGAACAACTGGGATGTGGGTGCGGCATTGCGCGTGCAAGCTAGCCTGGCCCACGCTGAGGCTCAGGTGAACCTAGCCGAGGCCCTGCGGCGCGGCGGCCACCACCTGCCCGCTGGCCTCGACCTGCTGGCCGGGGCCGACCACCGCACCTACATCGTGGTGCCCGACGGTAATTATTTCATCAACCCCAATCCCGGCAAAGACCCGCTCACCAGCAACCTCACCTACTCTAAAACCGGAGGCTTTGTGCAGGCCGGCGGGCGGCTGCTGGCCGACAAGCTGCGCCTTACGGCCACGCTGCGCGTTGATAAGAACGACTACTTCAACGTGAAATTCAACCCCCGCTTTACGGCGGTGTATTCGCCTACCCAGCGCCAGAATTTCCGGCTGAGCTACCAGAGCGGCTACCGCTTCCCTAGCTTATTCGAAGGGTTTTCCAACGTGAATAGCGGCCAGGTGAAGCGCATCGGTGGTCTGCGCGTGATGTCGGACGGCATCTTCGAAAACAGCTACACGCGGGCCAGTATTGACGCCTTCAATACCCAGGTAACGGCCGCCATCAATGCCAATGCCTCGGCCCAAACCACGGCCCAGAAGCGCCAGGCCGCCATCCTGGCCAGCCAGGGTACACTCGTCAAAAACCCGTATACTTACCTCAAGCCCGAATATATCAAGTCGCTGGAGATAGGCTACAAGGCTGGCCTCGGGCCGGCTGGACGGCTGCTGGTCGATGTCGATTTCTACTACAATTCGTACCGCGACTTCATTGCCCAGGTCGAAGCTTACGTGCCCCAGACCACAGCCGGCGTGGCTCTCAACACGGGCACCGACCTTACTACCATCGCTACCGCCCTCAACGCTCGTAGCGGCCAGGCCCGTTACCGCCTCTGGACTAACTCACAGAGCCAGGTGTACAACTACGGCGGCTCGGCCGGCGCACGCTACGACATAGGCAGTGGCTACTTGGCCGGCGGCAACCTCACCTACACCCGCCTCGACCGCACCGAAAACGGCGATGGCCTCGAAGACGGTTTCAACACCCCACGCTGGGCCTACAACCTGAGCTTGGCTAACGAAAACGCCTACCGCAACCTGGGCTTCGGGCTGAATTTCCGCCATCAGGTCAGTTACTATTCGCAGACCTTCTTGGTCAACGGCACCGTACCGGCTTATAGCTCGCTCGATGCGCAGGTGAGCTACCAAATCCCCACGGCGCAGGTTCGCCTCAAGCTAGGTGCCAGCAACGTGCTCAATAGCTACTACGTCAGCTACCTGGGTGGCCCCAGCGTGGGCGGCCTCTACTACCTGGCTGTGACGTATGGGCTGTAAACTACCATCACAATTATAAAAGCCTTATGACACGGGGGGTATGAAATCAGATTAAGCAGATTTTGCGGCTAGCAAACCTTTTTTTGTTAAAACGCTTACCCATCTCATGTCCGACTTCACTCCCGCCGAGCGCCAGCGCTATCGCCGTCACCTCCAGCTAGCCGAAATCGGCGAAGCCGGCCAGCTTCGCCTGCGTCAGGCGCGCGTGCTGGTGGTGGGGGCAGGTGGCCTGGGCTGCCCTATTCTGCAATACCTGGCCGCCGCTGGGGTGGGTACCCTCGGCCTGGCCGATGCCGACAGCGTGGAGCTGACCAACCTGCCCCGCCAGGTTCTCTACGGCCCCGAAGACGTAGGCCAGCCCAAGGTAGAAGCCGCCGCCCGCGCCCTGCGCCGCCTCAACGACCTGAATACCTACGTGCTGCACCCCGTTCGCGTCAGCCCCGACAATGTGCGTGAGCTAGTGGCTGGCTACGACGTAGTAGTTGATGGCTCCGATAACTTCCCTACCCGCTACCTGCTCAACGACGCCTGCGTGAGTCTGGGCCGGCCGCTGGTATCGGGGGCCATCTACAAGTTTGAGGGCCAGGTTTCGGTATTCAATTACCAGGGCGGCCCCACCTACCGGTGCCTTTTTCCCGAGCCGCCAAGTGCCGCCGAGGCGCCTGATTGCAATACTACTGGCGTGCTCAACGTGCTGCCTGGCCTCATCGGCACGGTGCAGGCCACCGAAGCCCTGAAGGTAGTGCTGGGCCTGGGCGACGTGCTCAGCGGCCGCCTCTGGCTGCTCGATACCCTCACGTTCCAAACCCGCACGCTGCGCTTTAAGCGCGATGCGGTGCAGAGCGCCATCAACCTCGACACCGCTAGCCCAGCCGATTATTTCGACCTGAGCTGCGCCCCGGAAGTGCCAGCTAGCCTCACGGCCGATGACTTACGGCAGCAATTAGCCTCGGCCGCGCCGCCGCTACTGCTCGATGTGCGTGGGCCGCTGGAGTTTCAGCGCCGCCATCTGCCCGGCGCGCTGCTGCTGCCGCTGCCCGAGCTGGCCGCCCGCGTGGCCGAGGTGCCGCGCACCCGCCCGGTCGTCGTGTACTGTCAGACCGGGGTGCGCAGTGCCAAGGCGGTGGACCTGCTGCGCCGCGACTTCGGCTACGACAACGTGCTGACCCTAAGTGGTGGCCTCGAGGACTACGCCGGCTAGCCAGGTTCGCGCTACGGTCGCGCTTACCGTCAATAGTGATGGGCGGGTGCAACATTTCCCGGCGCAAAAGGCTTCTATTACCCAGGGCCGTGCCAACCCGCCCGGCGGCTGCCGCGTAGGCGGGGCAGGTGTCAGGAGCTGCATTTTGCTGGCTCGGCCGCCCTCGATTTATATTTGGCTAGATGTCTTCCCTTCCTTCCACTGTGCTCCACGACTCCCACGGCCGGCCGCTCGAATACCTGCGCCTAGCCGTCACGGACCGGTGCAACCTGCGCTGCTTCTACTGCATGCCCGAGGAAGGCATCAAGTACATGCCTAAGCACGAGTTGCTTACCTATGAGGAAATGCTGCGCCTAGTAGAGATAATGACGCACCTCGGCGTGCGCAAGGTGCGCCTCACCGGCGGCGAGCCCTTCGTGCGGCGCGACCTCGTGCCTTTCATGGAGCGCCTGGCCGCCCTGCCTGGCATCGACGACCTCAGCCTCACCACTAATGGCGTGCTCACTGCTCCCCACGTGCCCACCATGGCGCGCATGGGCGTGAAGGCCGTCAATCTAAGCCTTGATACCCTCGAACGCCAGCGCTTTTTCGAGATAACCCGACGCGACGAATTACCGCAGGTGATGCGCACGTTCTATGCGCTGCTCGATGCTGGCATTCAGGTGAAAATCAACGCGGTGGTGATGGATGGCCGCAATATTCAGGACCTCGTGTCGCTGGCCGAGCTTACCCGCGAACTTCCCGTGGAAGTGCGCTTCATCGAAGAAATGCCCTTCAATGGCGGTAGCCACGTAGCCACACCCGAGTCGCTGCCCTGGAACCACCGCCGCATCCGGCAGCACTTAGAGGCTCACCTTGGGGCACTTGTGCCAGCTTACGCTGCCGCCGGGGCCACGGCCAGCGAGTACACCATTGCCGGGCATCAGGGTAAGGTGGGCATTATTGCTGCCTACTCGCGCACCTTTTGCGGCACCTGTAACCGCCTGCGCCTCACAGCCGAAGGTGGCATCAAAACCTGTCTCTACGACCAGGGCGGCCTCGACCTGCGCGCCCTGCTGCGCGGCGGCGCCACCGACCACGACATTGCCCAGGCCTTGAGCCAGGCCTTCTACCACCGCGCCGCCAACGGCTTCGAGGCCGAGCGACAGCGCCCCGTGCATCAGCTCAACTTTGAGAGCATGGCCACTATTGGCGGGTAGCCTCTTCAATGAGCAATTACTTGGGTACTGCTTATTGCGCCCTGAATTAACTATGAACCTTACCGTTGCTCTTTTTGGAATTGCCCGCGAAATAGTGGGGCACCCTTCGCTCACGCTGACGGCACCGGCCGGGCAGTCAGCCGCCGGCCTGCTGGCCGAGCTACGAGCACAATACCCGGCGCTGGCTGGCCTGCGCAGCTTGGCTGTAGCCGTCAATAATGAGTATGCCGCTGGCGATGTGCCTCTGCATGAACGAGATGAAATCGCGCTGATTCCGCCCGTGAGCGGCGGCTAGCCAACCATTCCAGCTAAAAGAACGTCATGCTGAGCTTGCCGAGGCATTGCGCCCACACCGCTAGGTACCAACCCTAGTGGCGCGAGCGCAATGCCTCGGCAAGCTCAGCATGACGTTCTGTATTTAAGCAGCCTGCTCTTCACTTAACACCCTACTTCTTTTTCATGCTTATCGACTTAGTTGACCACGCCATCGACGTAGCGGCCGTGCTGCAAGCTGCCGAATCGGACGAGGCCGGGGCCGTAAATGCCTTTATTGGCACGGTGCGCAACCGTAGCGACGGCCGCCGTGTGGTGCGCCTGCATTACGAGGCTTACCCGCCGATGGCCGTGCACCAACTGCGCCGCGTGGCCGAAATGGCCCAGGAAAAGTGGCCCATGCTACGCCAGGTAGCGGTGGTGCACCGCCACGGCACGCTTGAAATTGGCGATGTGGCCGTGGTCGTGGCCGTGTCTACGCCGCACCGCGCCGACTCGTTTGCCGCCTGCCAGTACATCATCGACACGCTTAAGGAAGTCGTGCCCATCTGGAAAAAAGAGGAGTATGAGGACGGCACTGTGTGGGTCGCCGCTCATCCATAAAAGCAAAAAAGGCGCGGACTATGAAGTCAGCGCCTTTTTTGTGATTGCTTAGTCGGCGTGATGAAAGTCGGACTTGCCGCCGGTTTTTTCTACTAGCCGGACTTGCTCGATGACGATGTCGTGCGACATGGCTTTGCACATGTCGTAGACCGTGAGAGCAGCCACAGAGGCACCGGTGAGGGCCTCCATTTCCACGCCGGTTTTGCCGGTTACGCGGGCGGTGCACTCAATAATAATGGCGTCGGGCTGCACTACTTCAATGGTGAGTTGGCAGTCGTCGAGGCCCAGCGGGTGGCAGAGGGGGATGAGGTCGGACGTTTTTTTAGCGGCCATTACGCCGGCCAGGATGGCGGTTTGGAACACCGGGCCCTTGCGGGTAGGTAGGTCGCCGGCCTGCACCAGGGCCAGGATTTTGGGGCCGAGTACTACCCGGGCGCGGGCGCGGGCCAGCCGGGCCGTAATGGCCTTGCCGCCGACGTTAACCATCGCGGGCTGGCCGCTGGGGCCGATGTGGGTGAGCTGGGAGGAGGTTGAATCAGGCATAAAAAGAATTGCGAAGCACAAAGAACGGCTAGCTATACGGGATGCCGCCCGGGAGCGGCCAGCCATAAAAAAACCTCCCCGCCAGCTGGCGGGGAGGTTTTTTAGTGGGCTAAGCCGGTGGGCTTATTCCTTAGTCAGGCGCAGGGACTGTCGCAGGGGGGCGCCATCGGCCTGGGTACCGGTGACGAGCACGTAGTAGGTGCCCGCGGCCAGAGTGGCGATTTCCAGGGGCTGGACCGCGCCCCCGCCCAGGGTCAGGGAGCGCACGGCGCGGCCCGTCACGTCGAGCAGAGTGACCTGGTAGGTAGCCGAAGTGGGCAGCGCGCTCAGGTCGAGCTTGGTGGTGGTCTGGGCCGGGTTGGGATAGAGGCTCAGGCTGGCCAGGGCAGCTTTGGAGAAGGTGACGGTGCGCACGGGTGAGTAGGCGAACGTGCCGTCGAGGTCGACCTGCTTGAGGCGGTAGTAGACGGTGCCGGTGGCCAGGCTGGCCACGCCCTTGTCGAGGAAGGCGTAGGCGCTGGGGCTGGGGGTCGTTCCCTTAGCCGTGAGCTGGCCGACGAGTAGGAAGGCGGCGCCGTCGAGGCTGCGCTCGACCTGGAAGGCGGCGGCGTTGACTTCGGAGGCGGTGTTCCAGTTGAGCTGGGCGTCGCGGTTGGCCACGGCCGAGGCCGTGAACGCACTCAGCACCACCGGCAGCGGGAAGGCCGGGATAACGAACGATACCGTGCGGGCCGTCTGGCCACCGTTAGCATCCGTGGTCAGCAGCTGTACCGAGTAGGAGCCAGCCTTGAGCTTGCTGGTGTTGGGCGCGGCGGCTACCACGAGGCGGCCGGTGGCGTCCACGGCCAGGCCGATGTCGGCGAGCGTGGTAGCGGTGGTGGTGTTGGGGCCGGTGATGGTGCCGGCTACCTCGTTGGCGGCGGTGATGCCGTTGCTCGGGGCAGTGCTACCGCCTACCGTGGGCTGCAGCGTGCCATTGCTTTGGTAAACTGAGGCCGTGGCGGCGTTATATACGGCGGCGTTGGCATCGGTGGTGAAAGCGATGACATCGCCGGCCACGTAGGGATTCGCAGCGCCTTTGGTGGGCGTCAGGGTGTAGGCAACTGCATCCACATCGGTTTCTACCGGGATGGTGTAGTTCACCACGGGCGAGGTATTGCCCACGGCGTCGGTGGTCAGGTAAGTGAAGCTCGCATTGCCTACGAAGCCGGTAGCGGCCTTAAAGCGGAGCGTCTGGGCCTGGGCATCGGTCAGGGTCAAGGGCGTCGCTGGGTTGAGCGGTACAGCCGTGTAGGTAGCGCCGTTCAGGTAGTAGAGCGTGCCCTGAGCAGCGCTGGGGGCGGCCACGATGGTGTACTTCTGCGTAGCGAACGCATTCTCAGGGTCCGAGGCGTTTAGCGGCGAGATGAGCAGACCGGTAGCCAAGCCAGCGGCCTCGTTCGACTGCGGGTTTTGCAGCGTATTGACCACAGCGTAGGCCAGCGGGGCCCGGTTGGTGGGCGAGGTGGTGATAGCGGCGGTGTTGTCACCGGTGTTGCTCTCACCCGTTACCGATACCGAAGCCGTGAGCGTGGTAGCGGCGGTAGGCTGCACGATAGTGAAGCTGTTGGCTACCGCGCCATTGACGCCGGCCGGCTGGCCGGTCGGGATGGTCCAGGTAATAGTATTCGCACTGCTTGAGTAGACGCCACCGTTGGTGATGTTGGTGGGCGTCTGGCCGGCGGGCACCGTTACCATCTGGGTCGTGGCGTTGCTGGTGGCCGAAGGGCCATTGTTGGTCGTGGTCACGGTGTAGGTCTGGCTGGTGCCAGCTACGGCCGTAGCCGGGCCGCTGATGCTCGTTACTTCGTTGAACGACGGGGTGATGGTCACCGGCACGCTCTGCACGTTGTTGTTCTGGGCAGCGGCGGTGTTGGGCTCGCTGGTGTTTGAGGTAGTAGCAGCCGTGGCCAGCAGCGGGCCGTTGTTAGGGGCCGTTACCTGCACGTTGTAGCTCACGGTGCCGGCGGCGCCGGTAGCCTGGCTGGCGATGGTCGGGAAGGTCAGCACACCCGACTGCTGGTTGTACGAAGCACCGTTCGAGAACGTGATGTTGCCGTTGGTGAGCGTACCCGTGCCGCCGTTTATCAGGGGCAAGGTGGCCGTCGTGAGGCCGGGCAGTAGTTGCAGGGTAGGCACTACGTTCACGCCGGGGTTGGTGCCGATGTTGCTGTAGGTAGCCGTGTAGGTTACCGAGCCACCGGCGGGTACGGTAGCGGCCGAAGCCGATACGGTAGCAACCAGGTCGGCCGAAGTAGTCGTAGTGGGCGCGATGCTCGTGGCTACGCTGGCCGAGTTGTTAGAGGCAATTGGGTCAGCATTGCTCGTGGCCGTAGTCG
>Ga0268353_100031_pt1 | contig 22827 bp, 12 predicted proteins | sample G5R2_NF_18SEP201_FD_190168 | JGI IMG/M metagenome (GOLD analysis project Ga0268353, IMG submission 190168) | Phyllosphere microbial comminities from switchgrass, GLBRC, Michigan, United States - G5R2_NF_18SEP2017_LD1 | ecosystem: Host-associated > Plants > Phyllosphere > Phylloplane/Leaf | place... | reverse complement strand
CTACCTCGATGGCAAGCCCGCGCCCAGCAGCCTGCGCCTCGACCAGCTGCCCGCCAGCCGCCTCGAAACCATTGAGGTCATCACCAACCCCGGCGCCCGGTACTCGGCCCAGGGCGCTGGCGGTATTATTAATCTGGTGCAAAAAAAACAGGACCAAACCCGCTGGAACGGCGATGCGCTGGCCACCGTAGGCACCCGCGATAAGTACAGCGCCTCACTCAGCCTCGGCCGCCGGGCGGGCAAGCTCAACTTCTATAGCAATGCCAACGGGCTGCGGAATGACTTTCGTGGCAGTTCGGACTTGCAGCAGGTAGCCACGGCCGAGGGCCGCACCACCAGCACCGACCAGACTGGCCGCACCGCCCGCCACCAGGCCAACGAAGCGTTGCGGCTGGGCCTGGACTACGACCTGCGCCCCGGGCAAAGCATAACACTGACCGCCGAGGCGTATAAAAATGACCTGTACCAGACCAACGACTTCACGACCGTGCTCGGGCGCGGCACCGACCCGGGCATCAGCCTCCAGAATCAGAACCTCGAAACCGACGACCTCTACACCATCCGGGTGGCCAGCAGCTACCGCCACACCTGGGCCGCTCACCCCGGGCGCGAGCTCACGGCCAGCGCCACCTACACCCTAGATGGCGGCACCGTGACCACCGAGCAGCGCGTGCTGGACGGGCCCCTCAGCTATGCCCGGCAGGCCCGCCGACAGTTTCTCGACGTGACCATCCACCTGCCCTCGGCGCAGGTAGACTACGTGCACCCCCTGGACGACAAGCGTCGCTGGGGCGCGGGCCTGAAAACCGATGGCATGGTGACGCCCGGCACCGCCGACTACGCCGTGCAGCCAGTACCCGGCGCGGAGTTTGTGCCCCAGACAGCTGGCTCCTACCGCTATCACTATCAGCAGGTTATTCCGCAGGCCTACGGCACGTACCAGCAAAAATCTGGCCTCTGGGACTACCAGGCGGGCCTGCGGACCGAGTTTACGGGGCTGCGGGCGCGGGTGCAGCCCAGCGGCTCGGCCAGCCAGAGTATTTTCAACGTGTTTCCGTCGGCTACGGTGGCGCGCCGCCTACCCCACGACCAACGCTTGCAGCTCAGCTACTCGCGCCGCCTGAACCGGCCTAACTTTCTGCAAATAGTTGCCTTGCCCATTTACACCGATGCGCGCAACTACGTGGTGGGCAACCCCGACCTGCGCCCCGAGTACATGCACGTAGCCGAACTGGGCCACCAGGTAAGCTGGCCGTCCACGACGCTCAACACCACTGTTTTCGGGCGCTTTGCCAGCCAGGCTATTCAAAGCCTGCGCACCGTCGATACGCTGGCTACCCACCTCAGCGGCCAGCCCGATTTTATTACCCGCACCAGCTACGCCAATTTTGGCCGCACGGCCAGCTACGGGCTGGAGCTCTCGCTGACGCAGACTGTGACTACGTGGTGGAAACTCATTGCCAACGGCTCGTTTTACCGCAACCAGGTGGCCAGCTACGCCGGCGACGGCACCCGCGCCAACTTCACCGGCACGGCCTACCTGCTTAATACCTTCAGCCCGACCAAAACCCTGGCCATGCAGCTCAGCGGCAATTACCGCGCCCCGCTCGTGGTGCCGCAGGGCCGGCTGCTGGCCGTGTACGGGGTGGATGTGGCCCTGCGCCAGCGGTTGCTGCAAGACCGGGCGGCTCTCACGCTGCGCGTGAGCGACCTTTTCAACACCCGCCGCCAGTATACCCAGCTGGGGGCCGCCGGCCTCACCGCCGACCTGCAAACCAAATACGAAACGCGCGTGGGCTACTTGGGCTTCACATGGTTTTTGGGCACTAGCAAGCCCGCCAACAATATCGATAACCAGCCCCAGGGCGACGGTGGTGGCTTTGGGGGCTAGCACGCCGAATAGGTAAAACGACCTAGACAGGAGCGCAAAAAAAATTGGCGCGAATAAGGATACGGCCCGGGCGCTAAGCCTTGCGCTGGCGGCGCAGGCGCTGGGCTACGGCGCCCGCCACCAGCCCGCCCACGGTATACCAAGCCACGGTCATGGCCTGCGTTTGGGGCGTGCGGTTGCTGGGTGCTTCGCCCAGGCCCATCTGGCCGGGCAGCAGCACACCGCCCACACCAGCGGCCGTGCCCAACAGCAAGCCGCGTTGCAGGCTGTGCTTGCCGCTACCTACCAAACTGTAATACAAGCCATTGCTAAGGATATCGCCTAGCATGGTAGCGGTGTAGGCCACACCCTCAGCGGGCTGGGGCAAGTCGGCCAGGTTCAGAATTTTGCGCAGGCCGCGCTCGCCCAGCACATCCATACGGGGTGCATCTTGGGGGCGCAGGCGGCGGGCTACCTCGTGCAGGGCGGTGAGGGCGATGGCGCCAGCAAAGCCAGCGGCGAGAGAGGGCAGGATTTTCATAAAACACGGGCCGTGGGCTAAACCGGCTACCTGGTCAGACGCAGGCGAACCAGTTGGGTTGCGTAAAATTTTGGCTAGGGTTGCGCGACTACCACGCGGCTCCGTATATTTGCAGCCCCTACGGCGACAAGCCAGCGGGAAAAGGCCGATTTAGCTCAGCTGGTAGAGCAGCTCATTCGTAATGAGCAGGTCGTTGGTTCGAGTCCAATAATCGGCTCCAGTAAAAAGCCCCGTGCAAATTTTGATTTGCACGGGGCTTTTTATTACCACTCTATTGACTAGATAACATCCTGGCGGCTCTAGTAAATAGGTACTTTAGGCATTACCCTTTTTAAGGTCATTTTCTTGGAATCCTCAATGCCCGTTGGAGATACTGCCAAGACTTCAAAACTATCGACCAGCACGCCGCTCCGGTAGATATTCAGCACCTGAGTAGTGCCTTGGTTACTCAAGCGTAATTTCTTCTTGGAATGAAAGGAGAAGGCATCTTCCGGACTAAGACAGGCATCGTATGAAACGACGGCAAATTTCTTTGCTGAGATTTCCCAGGTTGTGTACTTGCACAACTTAGGAGGTAGTGCCCGGGCATCACTGACGAAGGTCAGCGTTTTAGCTTGGTAATAGGCACTATCTGCACCAGGCGCATACCATACGCCTGGTGCAGATAATGTGGCTCTCGTCAGTTGAGCAAAGCTTACTTGTGGCAGCATTAGCAGGCCGGCCAGTGCCAATAGCAGCTTAGGAGTACGCATTAGCGATGGATGTTATTAAACTGGGAAAGGGTCATCCGCAGTAAGACTTTCGAGCCGTTGTAAAAATTCACAACGCCTCCGTGCGAGCCAACCTGAATGCCGACGCCAGTGTAGCCCTTATGTTCTAATTGGCGCTGGGCAGGTAAATCGCCATCAGCCATGGGAGGTAAGCCTGACGGAAAATCGCTTCCGTGTGCATATTCTGGTCTACCATTGCTGTCAAAGTTCCCAGTGGGTACCTTGCCCTCCGTGTGGATATGCCAGTAGACCAGCAGGTCGGTGGCCGAGGGTATCTGCACACCGTTGAACAAAGACATAGAGGCGTGATTCAGGCCCAGCTTTTTAGGACCAGGCGCCCACTGCACCACTTGCTCATTACCACTGGCATCCTTTGCTGAGTGCCCCCCTTCCTCGTGAAGCTTGGCATCCCCAGCATCGGGAGAAGTATCTTTTTTCTCCGCAGCCAAAGAAGTACGAACGCCATCGGCAGCACCAAAGGTCAGCGTTACATTATTTTTTGATTGCGTGGTTGACGCTGCTAGCAGATAAGAACTGTCGTAGCCAGCCTTGCTGCCCTCCTTGATGGCTTTTTTGACCTCTCGAGCCTCTTTTCTATCAGTGATAATGTGAACGGTGTTGCCATTCGCCCCACCGCGCAAATCATCTCCCAGGCGCTTGCCATTAGGGCCAAACCAGATATCTCTGCCATCGGGGTCGGTGAGGAGAACCGGGTTGTTGAGCACATAGTTGTAAGGACTCCACGACGCATACTTATCGGCCAGCGGGTCGACGGTGTGCCAGCGGCCGAGTTGTGCGTCGTACATGCGGGCGCCGTAGTCGGTCCAGTTCAGGTTGAAGTCTTCCTGCTTTTCCTTGCCATTATACTGGAAGGACGAATTGGGCAGGTCGGCCATCTCAATTCCTACGAGGTTGAGGCCGAAGGGGTCGTAGTGGTTTTCCTGGTAGGGCGTGGGGGCCACGGCACTCACGGCGAGGTCGTCGAAGTAGGCGGGCACACCACTCTCATTCACCAGGCTTACTTGCACGTAGCCAGCGCTATCAGCTTTGGCACCGGCTTGCAGGTGCTGCCACTCGTCGGCAGCGGTGCGGTGGATGGGTTGCAGCTGCGTGGCCAGCAGCTGACTGTCTTTGTTGAACAGCTCGTAGCGCAGGTAGGCGGTGGGCAGCTCGGCGCGCTTGAGGTGCAGCAGTTGCGGCACCACGCCCAGGCTAGCCCCGATGAAGGGCAGCCAGCGCCGCCGGGTAGCCAGCGGCAGTTGCTGGTCGGTGCCGGCCTGGCCGGGCACGCTGATGGTAGTAGCCCCTAGCAGCAAGGCCCCGCGCTGCCAGAGAGTAGCGGTGGTAGTGCTCCGGTCATAGCGACCGAATACTTCAGCTTTAACGCTGTCGCCGGCCGCCACCTTGAGGCGGTAGCTGGGGCCTTCGCGGCGGCCCATGCGGGCATTGAGCCGGGCTACGTAGTCGCCGGTGCGGGCGTGGCTGGGGTCGGCGAGGCGGGTTTCGGCCACGTGCCGGAACTGCTGCTCTTCCTGGCTGGCATTGACGGGCTCCATGCCGGCTTTTATCTGCGTCACGGCCCCGCCGTCGCGGTCGGCCCGGAAGGCGAAGCGCAGGTTGCCGAGGTGGTCTTTGAGGTGGTACTCATACTTCCAGGGCAGCGAGCCGTTGGTGCTGGGCAGGTACAGGACCCGGCCCTCGGCCGTCTGGGCAAAGGCGGGCGTAGCGCCCGTGCCCGGCGTGGCTTCGTACACCACGGGCCCTACGTAGTCCGTGGTTTTGGTGAGGGTGCCGCCGGTGTACACCTGCTTCCGCAGCTTGAGACCTGCCGCATCGTACGTGTACCGGATGCTGTTGCCCGTGGCATTGAAGGCGATGACGGCCGGCTGGTTCAGGCGCGTGTAGATGATGCTGGCAATGCCCTTGTTTGCATCGGTTTTGAGGTTACCATTGGCATCATAGGTGTACTCGACCTGCCCGGTAGCCTGGAAATTGCTGCCGTTGTCTTTAAAGTCGTGGGTAGCCGTGTTGGCCGGCGCACTGTCATCGACGGCCCGCAGCTGGTTGCCGGTTACTACCTGCCCACCCACGGTGGCCCGATAGGAATAGGTTAGCTGGTCGAGCAATCCCTTTGCCGGGGTTGCGTCGCTACCGTTTACGGTGCCTTGCCGCGTCATGCTCAGCAGGTTGCCATTGCCATCGTAGGTAATGTTTGAAACGCTAAAGTCAGTGCTGGCATTGGCATTCCAGATGGCGCCGTTCCAGACCTTGTACTGCGCCTGGGTGATGCGGTTGGCCGGGTCATAGGCATAGTTGTAGGCCCGCAGCACGTTGTTCTGGGTTTTGTTGGGGTCGGGGCTGCGCGTTTGCCACATGGCCTGGGCAATATTGCCGTTGTACTGCGCCGCGGCGCCGCCGTGCAGCATGTTGTTGTAGCGTAGCTCGAGGCCAAAGAGGTCGGGGTCGGTGGTGGTGGGGTCGTCGGGGTCGGCGACGTAGCTACCCGGGCTATCCTCAATGCTATTGTTGTCGAGGTCACGGTTGTTGATGTGCGTCAGCCAGCCCCGGATATTGTAGCGGTAGTCGACTTTTTGCAAGAACTTGGTCTCATCTACGCTGTGCAGGCGCTTGGTAATCAACTGGCCCACTTCGTTGTAGCTATTCTTAGCCAGCAGCACTTCGGTTTGGGTGCCGACGCGCTGGTAGGTAGCCGCCAGCCGGCCAGCCGGGTCATACGTCAGGCGCTTGGCCTCGGTGTAGCCCAGGGCGGCGCTGGCGCCCTGGCCAATCTGGGTACTGGTAGCCAGCAGCTTGCCCGCAAAGTCGTAGGTCATTAGCTGGCTGGTAATGGTACCCAGCTGGTTTTGGGCCATGGTCTGCACCACCCGGTAGTACTTGTCGTAGTAAGTGGCGGTAGTGAGCCAGTCGCCGGCGGTGCCGTTGGGGGCCAGCGGCCGCACGCTGGTACCCGTAGTCAGGCCGCGCGGGCTCGCTAGGCGCTGGTCGGTGGGCAGGGTACTAGCCAGCGAGCCGGCACTAGCGTACGCCGCATTGTAGTTATCGTAGTACGTGATGGTTAGCAGGTTGGCTTCCGTCAGCGGGTTATGGCCCCAACCCGTCCAGCGGGGAAAGGAATTATTGAGGGTGTAGCCGTAGCCAACGGTATTGTCGGTGGCCTCGGAGAGCACGGTTTCGTTGTCGAGGGTGGCTTGCAGGGAAACCTGGGTTTCGCCGGGCAGCGTTACTACCCCCGTCAGGACCGGTCGGTTCTGGCTGTCGTATTTAATAAACGACCACTCGGGAGGCGAGAGCTGGCTCTGGTTGCCATCCTGCGTGAGCACTACTTGGTTGCGCAGGTTGTACACCATCGCGACGGGGCTGGCCCCGGGCGTTTGCTTGCTCGTGAGGCGGTGGCGACCGTCGTAGTCGTAGCGAAAGCACCAGCTGCGCAGAAAATCCTCAGAAGGCGTCCAGGAGCCACTGGCGACCAGGCTCTTATACCCTTCGGGGGAGATGACCAGCCGCAGGTTGCCCAGGTCATCGTAGGCATAGTAGGTGAGCAGGTCGGTGGCAGTGCCGCTGGGGGCGCAGGTAGCCACTACCTGTAGGTATTTCTGCTGCCCGGGGTAGGGGTCACGGCCCAGGTTCTGGTAGTTTACCTGCACGGAGAGGCTGCTGCTGCCCAGGCTGCCGGCGGCCAGCGCCTGCACGTAGGCCGTCACGTCGGCCTGGTTGCCGGCTTCAAACTGGCTGTCGTCGCAGGTGCTGCCCGCCAGCAGGCGCCCGTAGGTAGCGGCGCGAATACCGGTGATAACCATGCCGCTCGGGGCCGTGAGGGAGATGTAACCCCAGTCGACCTTGAGGTCGCAGATGGTTTGAGCAACGGAGCTTTTCTTGAGCACTACCTGGCCCTGGCGGTCAACGTACTCGGTTACCAGTTGGTCTTGCTCGTCACGGCTCTCCTTCACCATAAGCTGGCCGGCGGCGTAGGTGCCGGGCGAGGTCCAGGCTTTGCTCGTGAAGTCGTAGCTCCACTGGCGCACGGCGTCGCTGGCGGTGTTGGCGCGGGTGGCAAACTTGCTGGTGTGGCTGGTGCCTGCCTGCCAGGTCGCACCGGGTGCCCCTTGCTCAAGCACCCGGTTGAGGGGCGAGGGCTCGTAGACGGTGGGTGTACTGGGGTTGACGTCGTTGACTACGTGGTCGGGCTGCCCATTGGCCAGGGTAGTGCGCTGGTAAAAGGCAGCCTGCTGGCTGAGGGCATCGGCCTGGAAGAGCCCGTTGGCCCCTACCCCAGCCGCCGTGCTACCCGCGTAGGGCAGGTAGGCAGCGGGGGTGCGCCCATCCCCATCATAGGTCATGGGCGTCACCAGGTCTTGCTTGGTCGGGCTGGCCTGCACCTGCACTTGCTGCATGGCCCGGCCCAGCTCGTCGAAGTAGGTCGTTTGCTGCTGGCGCACGGCGTAGGTAGTGGCCGCGCTGCCAGTGGCAGCGTCAAAGTTGGTCATGGCCGTGACGTCGGCGGCGGTAAGCTTGCCGGGTACCAGGACGGTATTGGTGGTGATGTAGTTCTTGTTCTGGGTTACCGTCACGCTGACGGTAACGGGCGAGCTAGCCAGGTTATTCGACGAATAGCCCTGCACGGTGTAGGTAGTAGACGATGCGGGCGTTACGGTGAGCTGGGCGGCGTTGCCGACCACGTTGCCCGCCGCATCTTTCCACACGTAGGAGCACGAGCCGGTGGCCGTAAAGGTTACCGGGTAGCCGGCATCTACCGAGGCGCTCAGCGGCGAGGCGCTCACTGTGGGGGCGCCCAGCAGCACAGCCGCGATGGTGGTCTTAATCGTCCAGGACGAGCCGCCGGGGCCTTCGGCCACTACGTAGTAAGTACCGGCATCCAAGGTTTGCTGAAGCGAGGCACCGGCGCTGGACGGGCACAGCGGCCCGCGCCCACCATTGGAAGCCAGCCACTGCCCGCTGCCGTTGAGCAGGTGCAGGTAGGTAGGGTAGCCCAAGTCGCAGTTGGAGATGCTGACCTGTGCCCGGGCGGGTAGGGTAAACTTATAGTAGATATCGTCGCTAGCCTGGCCGTTGGGGTTGCTGCTGCTAGTGGCGGCGTCGTAGTCGTTGCCGAAGCAGTTGCCCCGGCCGTTGCTTTGGGTATCGGTGTAGGTGCCGCCGCACAGCAGGGTGCCGGCATCGAGGGGGTGGGCCAGGTCGGCCCCGCTCGGCGTGAGCACGGTAGCCGCCTTGCTCATGTACAGGTACACGGTGGTATTAGTGCCCACCGGCGAAGGGCTCTCGGAAACGACGAAGTACGTACCCGGCGTCAGGTACTGCGAGAGCGTGCAGGTGCTGGTATTCATCAGGCCGCCCTGCGCGGTCAGCACCGACACTTTCACGTTTGTGCGGGGGCCACAGCCGGTAAAGTTGAAGGTGCCTGCCACGGTGACGTCGAAGCGAAACTGGAGCTTGTTGGTATTGGGGTAGCAGGTGCCCGGCCCCACATTTGCGAGGTAGTTATAGGAGCCCGCGCAGCCGTAGAACGTGCTGCCGTAGATAGTAGGGCTGCTACTATAGTCGGGGTTGGCGCACTGCGCCAGGGCGGCCGGAGCCGCCAGCTGCAGCAGGAGCAGCAGCGGAAGTAAAAAGCCGTAGATACTTTTCATGGAAAAGGAATGCAATAAGCCCGGGATGAAAGCGGCGCCGTAGGCGCGCTACTGGTTTTTGTAGTGGTACTGGAACTGCTTCACGATATTGCCGTCCTGGTCGCGCACAAGGCTGAGGCGGTTCAGGCCGTCGTACTCGTAGAAGGTGGGCTTATTGTTGGCGTCCGACATGCTCGTGACGCCGATGCTGGGCAGGTGCGTGTAGGTCGCCACTTGGGCGCCCGCCGGGTGCAGCCGCACATCGTCGAACCAAACCTGTTTGCCTGTGCCCAGCTGGTCGAAGCTGGTGAGCCGTAGCGTGAGCTTGGTTACGTCGCTTGGTATGTCGACCTCCTGCTCCAGATATACCCACTTGCCGGTGGTTGTGGTGGCCGTGTAGTTGAGGTAGTTCACCCCCGATATGGCGTTGTAGTAGCTGATATTGCCGGCAGCATCCACATCGGCCGGCCGGTTCTTGAACAGCCAGAGCTGCGCCGTGGGGCCTTCGCTATACACCCAGCCCGAAAACACGTAGCGCCCGGCGCCCGGCGCCACGGTTAGGCTTTTGCTAAAGCTGTGCACCTGCCCGCCCCCACTGATGCGGCCGGCATACTGCCCGGCATGCCCCACCTTGCGGAAGGTGGTGCCGTTGTTGGTCGTCAGGCTCTCGTAAAGTAGGGCGCTGTCCCACTGGCCGTTGCGCTCCTCAAAGCTGTCGGTAAATACCTCGCCGGGCAGGGCATTGGTAGCCTTAGCCACGAGCAGGTCGCCGTCGTAGCCCCACTGGTAGGCACTGCGCTCCTGGCCTTCTTTCACTACACTCAGCACGTTGCCCTTGTCGTCGTAGCTGTCGAAGGTGATTTTGGGAGTGAGGCGGCTGTCGATTACCAGCGGGCTGCTGCTGCTAGCCCCGTAGCTCAGGCCGGTGTAGGCCGCAGGGTCGATGGGCTGTGCAAAGCTGTACTTGCGTATCTGCGCTGGCAGAATGCTGGCGTTGCTGGCTCCGCCCCATTTGTAGGTCCGCACTTCGGCGTCCGTCAGTTGCGATTTGAAAGTGCCGTTGGCGAGCGCCTCGATGTTGAAGTGCTTGGTTTCGACTGGGTAGCCGATAATATTCCGGCCCACCATTGCCCGCAGGGCCGATGCCGAGGCCTCGGTGGGGGCACTCAGGCTAGCCGGGTACGCAATGTCAAAGGGGTAAGCGTAGGTGGTGTACAGCGAGCGGCCCTTGCTGTCGGTAGTCGTTTCGGCCGATACCAGGCGGGCGTTGAAGTCGGGCGTTAGCTGCGCGTAGCCCAGGCTTTTGCTGGTAGTAAAGGGGTTGCGGCCGTTAGCGTCGTACACTACTTCCGTTTCCTGCACGGGCAGGTAGGGGTAGGTGTAGAAACGGTACGATACTCCGTTGTACACGCTCACTGCCGTATTGGAGCACACGTTGAAATAGCTGGCCTGCATTGCCCGGGCATATTCCAAGCTTTTGTTAAAGGCTGTGTACTGGGTAGACTTCTGCCTCACCAGCTGGTCGTTGCGGTTGTAGGCTTCTTCTTGCAGCAGCAGGCCACGCTCATGCTCTCGCGAGGCGTAGGGCAGGTACGGCGTGCGGTCGATTTGCAGGGTAGCCGAGGCAGCGGGCACATCATCCACGTTGCCCGTATCGAAGTTGCTGAAGCGGGAAGTGGTATAGCCCCCGGCACTGGTTAGCTCGGTTACCACGCTGTAGCCAATGTGGCTGCCTTGCCCTACGTTGCAGGCGGGCAGCGTCGACTGCGTCGAAAACAGGTCTTCCTGGTACGTTATTCTGCCATCGTTGCTCGCGCGCACGGTGTAGCGCGGCGCGTAGTATTGAATCTGCCCGCCCAGGATGCCGCTCGACAGCGCACTGGCCCCATTCCCATTGGAAAAGCTCTGGCTGTAGTAGTATTTCTTGACCAGGCTGGGGCTGGGGCCATCGGTAGCAGTGCTCGTAATCTGCTGAATGCGCAGGCCACCCGCCGGGGCATTATTCGCCAACCCGCTGGGCGCCTGCGAGCGGTCCACGTTTACCTGCTTGGCGTAGGTGTTCTGCTCGTAGCTGAAGGTGGTGCTGCCCCCCGTTGGGTACTGAATCTTGGTAAGTACACCACTGAGGTACACGCTGGGGTCGGTGTTAGGCTGGCGCGTCTGGAAGTAGCCCTGCAACGCAGTAAAGCTGCTGCCGTTGGTAAAGAAGGAGTTGAGCGACGAGGACGTAGCGTTGTAGAACCCCCAGTGGTCGGTGGTAAACTGTAGGTAGGGCAGGCTGAAAATGCTGCTGTTGTTGTACGTAAACACGTAGGGCGGCTTCGAGAGCGCCGTTGCATTGTCGCGCGAGGTTTCGGTTACCTGGTTCAGCACCAAGCGCTGCGAGCTATTGTCGGTGTAGCCCAGGCTAAAGCTCTGGCACAGCTGCCCGTTGCGGTAGTTCTGAATGCCGGTGAGCTTGCGCCAGCGCAGGTTGGCAATGGCCCCGGCGCTGGTCGTGGAGGGGTTGTAGAGCGTGTAGGGCGACGCCGCCGGGTCGTTGATATCGCCCTCCAGAAAAGGCAAGAAACTAAAGCCCGAGTTATTGTTGGCATTGCGGGCGTTCACCCATTCGCTAAACATATAGGAGTACGTAGCCAGCGGGTACGTGAGCTCCGACGTAAAATCGCTCGTGAAATTGAGGGTATTGCTGGCCCAGGTAATGGTGGAGAGGTACACCGGGCGGATGAGTTGGCCCCCGTAGCTGGGGGGCGCGCCCACGGGGCCGCTGCACGAGGGCTGCGGCGTGAACGGGTTGAACGAGTGCGACACGTCGATAACCGCGGCCGTGTAGCCGAAGTACATCTGGTTGATAAACGTGCGGTCGGTTTCGGCGCGGTAGTTGAAATTGACCTGCCGGCCATCCGTGGCGGTTATCTTGGTGAGGTACCACGACGTGGCTTGCCACATCTGGTCGTTTTGCTGAAAGAACGGCACCTCGTACTCGATGGCGTTGGTAGTGCCGCCAAACTGATACTGCAGGCCATCTTCCGTAGTGATAATGAAGCCGCTGAGCGTTTTGGCATAGCCTGCCGTGTACATCTCGGTGCTGAAAAAGCTATAGCGCGGGCCTTTGAAGGGCACCGCCAGCAGCGGGTTGGCGGCATTCAGCAGCGTTACCTGCACCGGCTTGTTGCACTGCACGCGCCACTTGCCCGTGCTACTGCCCGAGCCCGTAGTGCTCCAATAAAACTTGCCCGAATACTCGCCAAAATTGAAGCTGAACTCATCGGGCTCGGTATCGCTGTACATGCCTTTGCTGGCACTGCCGTTTTGCACAATGTTGCCGTCGTCAATCAGGCCCAGTTGTGCGCTCGTGCTTTCCCAGTTGCTGCTGTTGACGTTGCGGTCGGTGAAATTGTACAAAAAGCCGATGTTGGTATAGTCGGCCGTGCGCCCCGGCAGGCCGGGCCAGTTCATCTCATCGGGGTAGTGGTGCATAGTTCGCGTGATGGCCCCTCCGGCATTTAGGTTCCAACCTACGCCTACCCAGCCGGGGTGCATATCGGGCCGAAAACCCGAGGCGTGGTAGCTCAGCGAAATCGGCACCTTAATGGCCCCCTCCCGCACTTCGTAGAGCGGAATCTGAATACTGGGCAGCCCTGTAAACTGCGATACCGGCACTTGGCCATACAACCCCAGCGTGCTCGCATTGGGGCTGGGAACGCTTTGGGGCTCAGTAGCCAGCTGCGCTACTGCAGCCCGCGGCACGGCCCCCCACAGGGCCGCCAAACAAGTAAATACCTTTACAAGCGACATGCGCATACACCTAACCCTAAGGGCATTAAAAAATTTACTCCGCTTTAGCAACCTTATTATCCGGCAACCAGGACCTAGTCTAAACCGGCTAGCCGACCAGGCTATTCCAGTACCCGTATCTCTTTGGTAGGCCGGGGCTGGCCACTACCCCAGGCTAGCTTCAGCCGGCCCGCAGGCCGTGCTTTACCCAGCTCACCCCAGCACAACTCACTATAAATTAACGCGCTACCTGAATACGTTCACTCAAAGTGCTCGTGCCAGCGGTAGTGCGCAGGATATAAAAGCCTGCGGGCAGGGTGTGTACATCTAACCTGAGCTGGCCCACTGGGCCGGTACCGCGCAGCACTTCCCGGCCCAGGCTATTATAGAGCCGGGCATCGCAGGTTGCGGGCAGGTCAGTGGCCCCCGGCTGACTGCTAGCCAGGTCTGCCCCAGGCGCTAGCTCCCTGATTTGCAGCTCGTCGCTTACCGGGTTGGGGCTGGCAGCGGTGCGGGCGTATTGCGCATTGAGGGCAGCCAGCCGAAATGAAGCCCGCCTCGCCTGGCAGCCATTGGTAACATTGGCAGCCAGCGCCGCCACGGAGGCCCCCGGCCGGATATCAACCAGCCCCGACCGGTTGGCCGTGCCACTCACGATGCGCAGGGTAGCCCCAGCGGCTTCAAACGTTTCCCAGCTCACAAACGCATCCTGCGCTGAGTTGGAAGTGAGGTCGATGCGATAGGTACCGTAGTAGGCGACGGTAGTGGTACTACCATCCACGGGCAGCGTCTTCACGCTGCGGTCGCTACAGGTGGTGCAATAGTACGTGCCCTGCACCACCGGGGCATTCCGGCCATTCACCGTAATTGCCTTTTGCAATACTATCGAGTCGGGGCAGCCGGCTACGTGCACGGTAGCCGTAATGATTGCGGGCCCCGTTGCGCAGGCCGCCGGCCCCGTTATAAAGGTGGTCGAATTACTAACCCCCGCCGACGTAAATAAGGCTGCCGGCGTGGCCGTCCATTTGACAGGCCCCGCTAGGTTACTGGTCTGGGTCAGGTAAAAGATATTGTTGCCCGTGAGTTCATCCGCCCCCCCAATACTCCCGACTAAGGCGCTACCAGCTTTGCAAGGGTAATAGGGATAAGCCAGCGAAGTGCCTGCGGCGGGCTTATCCTGAGCATGAGTAACCTGCCAGCCAGTGGCTAACAGACAGGATAGCAGCCACAAACAACGGCTACGTAATAAACTGTAGGGGTGAGCCATACCGTTTGCAGGGTGGGATTAAGGGAAAAGGAATGACGGATAGCGTAGCGGGCACTCAAACTAGCAAAAGCTATTTTGAGTGCCGTAGAAATACCTGCAAAGGTTTATCTCTTTCCTAGCTACAAAAAGGACAATCGCGCCGCACCCAAAATATAATGCACTCATTATATTTTACTGATTTAGTTATACTGAAAATTGTCAAAATATATTTTCCAGATTCATAGTAGAATAAGCTATGTAGTAGTCAGGTGCTTATCCAGAACCGTTTTTGACGCACATCAAACATCCAGCGTCCTCACTGCTGGGGCAAAATAGGTAGGCAACCCTCTGCGGGTATGGGAAAAGCCCTGTGCGCCACGGTAAAGCCCCCTCACTGCGCCGCCGCTTGCGCCCAGGCACCCAACCCCAGCGGCGGCGACCGCGTACACGCACGTTGCCTATGTCTGCAAACTCTTCTTCCAAGCTCTCGCTCTACGGCGGCATCGCCGCCAACGTAGCCATCGCCATCAGCAAATTCGTGGCGGCCTACATTACCGGCTCGTCGGCCATGCTCTCCGAGGGCATTCACTCGCTGGTTGATACCGGCAACGGCGGCCTGCTTTTATATGGCATGAGCCGCAGCCAACGCCCGGCTGATGCGCAGCACCCCTTCGGCCACGGCAAAGAGCTGTATTTCTGGGCGTTGATTGTAGCCGTACTTATATTTGCCATCGGGGGCGGCATGTCTTTTTACGAAGGCATTAAGCACTTGGAGCACCCCGAGCCGCTTGAAGACGCCAAGTGGAACTACATTGTGCTGGGTGTATCTATCCTATTTGAGGGCGCGGCGCTGTTCTTGGCTCTGCGCGCCCTGCTGGAAAAACCCACGCCCGGCATCAGCTTCTGGACCCGGCTCACTACTAGCCGCGACCCGGCTGTTTTTGCCTCGGTGCTGGAGAATGCCGCCGCCGTGGCGGGCCTGCTCATCGCGCTGCTCGGCGTTTATTTTGGGCACTTGCTGAATAATCCGCTCTTCGACGGGGGCGCTTCTATCATCATCGGCCTGCTGCTGATGGGCGTGGCCGTGCTGCTGGTGGCGCGCACCAAGGCGCTGCTCATCGGGGAAGGCGTAAATGAGGCCACTACCCAGCAGGTGCAGGACCTGACCCGCCAAATCCCGGGCGTGACTACCGTGCGCCCGCCCCTGACCATGTACCTCTCGCCCGACGATGTGATGCTGGCCCTGGACGTGGACTTCGACGATGCTCTCACTGCCACTCAGGTGGAAGCGGCCGTGGTGGCCGTGCAAGACAGCATTCGGTCGAAATACCCCGAGTTCAAACGCATTTTTATCGAAGCTAAGTCGCTGGCTGACCGCGTGTAGCACTGGCCGCGCTGCTTCACTTTTCGCTATTTTCTATGTCCTTAACCTCGACAGAAACTCCTTTTGCCTCCTTTTGGTGGGGCGGCTACGAGTGCACCGACCAACTTAATGCCTTTGGCAACCGGGTCGATTTTCTGCCTCTTACCGGCCATTTGCCGCTGCTTGACCAGGACTACACCGACCTCGCGCAGTTTGATGTGCGCACGGTGCGCGAGGGCATCCGGTGGGCCATGATTGAGAAGACGCCCTACCAGTACGACTGGAGCACGGTGCGACTAATGCTAGAAGCCGGGGAGCGCCACGGCATCCAGCAAATCTGGGACTTGTGCCACTTCGGCTACCCCGACGACCTCACGCCGCTGCACCCCATGTTTGCCCGGCGCTTTGCCGCGCTGTGCCGGGCCTTTGTGGATTTTTACCGCTCCGTGCGTCCCGAAGGCACGCTCATCGTTACGCCTATTAATGAGGTGAGCTTTATGTCGTGGCTCGGCGGCGACGCCCGCGGTACCTCGCCCTACTGCGTGGGCCAGGGCTGGGAAGTGAAATACGGCCTCATGCGCGCCTACATTGAAGGCAGCTGGGCCCTGCGTGAGGCCGACCCCAGCATCCGCTTTCTCAGCACCGAGCCGCTCATCAACATTGTGCCGCCGCCCAACCCCTGGGCCAGCCACGAGCGCGAGGCCAAGCGCATGCACCGCGACCAGTTTCAGGCCATCGACATCCTATCGGGCCGCTTGTGCCCCGAGCTGGGCGGCCACGAAAGCTTGCTCGACATCATCGGCTTCAACTACTACTACGACAACCAGTGGCAGCTGCACCCACACCGCCACCTGGGCTGGAACGACCCCGTGCCCGACCCGCGCTGGCTGCCGCTGAGCGAGCTATTACGCCAGGCGCACAAACGCTATAAACGCCCCTTCGTGGTCACCGAAACCAGCCATCCCGGCGTAGACCGGCCGCTGTGGTGGAACATGATAGGCCATGAATGCGCCAAAGCCATTCAAATGGGCCTGCCGCTGCTCGGCGCCTGCATCTACCCCATGGTGGACCGCCCCGACTGGGACCACCTCGACCACTGGCACCGCTCGGGCCTCTGGGATGCGGAACTGCGGCCCGATGGCCCGCCCCGCCGCATCCTGCACGAGCCCAGTGCCGTGGCTCTGCGCGAAGCGCAGGCCGTGGTACAGCACGCGCAAGCCAGCCAGCCACAGCCCAAGGCCAAGCGGGAACGCGGCAGCCTCCTAGTTAGCTAGGACGAAGAAATTAGCTCCCTAGCCGAGCAAGAACGCCCAGCTGCTCCCTGCCAGCTGGGCGTTCTTTTTTGCTTTGCCAGTACCTTGCGGGCCGCACTGTACTTAGCCCCTTGCCCGATGGAAGCTATTGCCCACCTGTACTCTCCAATAGGAATGCTGGCCCTGCGCGGCTCCGATGCCGGGCTGCACGCCGTGCAGTTTCTCGACCATGAAGCAGCCACGCCCACCGCGCCGGCCGACCTGGCCAGGTGCCTGCAAGAGCCTTATCGCCAACTACTAGCCTATTTCAATCGCGAGCTACTCGACTTCAGCTTGCCGTGCGCGCCGCTGGAAGGAACCGCGTTTCAGCGGCAGGTGTGGGCGGCCCTGGCGGGCATTGCCCACGGCCGCACGGCCTCATACCTCGACGTGGCTAAGCTACTGAACAACCCTAAGTCGGTGCGGGCCGTGGGTGCGGCCAATGGGCAAAACCCACTGCCCATCGTGTGGCCCTGCCATCGCGTTATCGGTGCTAATGGCTCGCTCACGGGCTATGCTGGCGGGCTGGTGCGCAAGCAGTGGCTGCTGGCCTTCGAGCAGCCCGAGCGTCAGGGTAGCCTCTTTGGCTGAAATCCATAGTATTGTCTCTGAAAAACACCCTGCGCATGTACTGAGCATGCCGGCTTCCGTTCTTACTTTGCGGCCCTTACTTCTATCTTTCCTCATGAAAAATCCAGCTATTTTGCTAGCCTTGTTGGCGGCCGGCCCGGCCGGGGCGCAGACGATGGCCAGCATCAAGCCTCTGCCTTACCCCAGCACGCGCAAGGTGGATACCGTGACCACCTACTTCGGTACCAAGGTGGCCGACCCCTACCGCTGGCTCGAAAACGACCAGGCCGCCGACACCAAGGCCTGGGTGCAGGAAGAAAATAAGGTGACGCAGGATTACCTGGGCAAAATTCCGTACCGCGAGGCCATCCGCCAGCGCCTTACTAAGCTTTGGAACTATGAGAAGTACACTGCGCCCCAACAGGAGGGCAAGTACACGTACTTTTCCAAGAATACCGGCCTGCAAAGCCAGTACGTCATGTACCGCCAGTTGGGAAACGGCGCACCGGAGGTTTTTCTCGACCCCAATACGTTCTCGAAGGACGGCACGACTTCGCTGGCTGGCATCAATTTCACCCAGGATGGCAGCCTGGCGGCCTATCAGATTTCGGAGGGCGGCTCCGACTGGCGCAAGGTAATTGTGTTGCGCACGGCCGACAGGAGCGTCGTGGGCGATACGCTGAAGGACGTCAAATTTTCGAGCCTGGCCTGGAAGGGCAACGCGGGCTTCTACTACAGCAGCTACGACAAGCCTACTGCCGGCAGTCAGCTCGCCGGTAAAACGCAGGTGCACAAGCTCTACTACCACCAGCTGGGCACGCCCCAGCGCACCGACAAGCTGATTTACGGCGGCGTACAGCCTGCTCACCGCTACGTGGGCGCGAACGTGACCGAGGATGAGCGCTTCCTTATCATTTCGGCGGCCAACACCACTACCGGCAACGAACTGTACCTGCAAGACTTAAGCAAGCCCGGCAGCGGCATCGTGCCCATCGTGACGAGTGAGGAAAGCGAAGTTAACGTGGTGGACAATGTGGGTAGCAAGCTCTACATCTTCACCAATTATAAAGCCCCCAATTTCCGGCTCGTAGCCGTGGACGCCGCCGCGCCCCTGGCCGCCAATTGGAAAGACGTTATTCCGGAAACCAAAAATGTCCTGAGTGTCAGCACGGTGGGCGGCAAAATCTTCGCTACGTACCTCAAAGACGCTACCTCGCTGGTGGAGGAATACGATATGGCCGGCAAGAAGCTGCGCACCATCACACTGCCAGACGTAGGCTCGGCCAGCGGCTTTGGGGGCAAGAAAACGGACAAGGCGACGTACTACACATTTACTTCGTACACGTACCCGCCCACCATTTTTAAGTACGACCTGGCCAGCGGTACCTCCAGCGTGTACAAGAAGGCCGGCGTGCAATTCGACCCCAGTAAGTTTGAGTCAAAGCAGGTGTTCTACACCTCCAAGGACGGCACGCGCATTCCCATGCTGCTCACCTACAAGAAGGGCCTAGTGCTGAACGGCAAAAACCCTACGCTGCTGTATGCCTATGGGGGCTTCGGGGTGAATATTACGCCAGGCTTCAGCACGTCCAACATCATTTTGCTGGAGCAGGGCGGAATCTACGCGGTGCCCAACTTGCGCGGCGGCGGCGAGTACGGCGAAAGCTGGCACCTGGCTGGCACCAAGCTCAAAAAGCAAAACGTGTTCGACGACTATATCGCGGCGGCCGAGTACCTGATTAAGAACAACTATACCACCAAGGACTACCTGGCCATCTCGGGCGGCTCGAACGGCGGCCTGCTCGTGGGCGCTACCATGAGCCAGCGCCCCGAACTGTTCAAGGTAGCTTTCCCGGCCGTGGGCGTGCTGGACATGCTGCGCTACAACCAGTTTACGGCCGGCGCGGGCTGGGCCTACGACTACGGCACCGCCCAGGACTCGCCCGAAATGTTCAACTACCTCTACAAATACTCGCCCTACCACGCCCTGAAGCCGGCCAGCTACCCGGCCACCCTGATAACCACCGCCGACCACGACGACCGCGTGGTACCCGCGCACTCTTTCAAATTCGCCTCGCGCCTGCAAGAGAGCCAGCGCGGCGCGGCTCCGGTGCTTATCCGCATTGAAACCAAAGCCGGCCACGGCGCAGGCCGCTCCACGGCCCAGGTTATCAGCGAACAGACCGATAAGTGGGCGTTCATGTTTGAGAATATGGGCGTGAAGTACCAGCAGTAACGAAAAAGCAGCTGTCTCAGCTTCTGAGCCTTAGTAAGGCAGAAGTTTTAATATTTTATCACGTAATTTATAAAAACCTATTTACTCCCGCACTACATGGCAATCCTTCTTTTCTCCCCACTGCAAAGCCTTGCCATATGGCCTATTGTTAGTAGCATAGCCTTGCTGGCCTTCCTGTTTCTTATCATTCGCTTCTTGGTAAGAAACGGAAAGTCGAGAAACTAACTTGCTTTACCTCAATGTACTAAGGGCCTTTTACCCAAATTAAGTAGCCCAATTCTATTTAGTTAGGATTGGGCTACTGATTTTCACCAGGGCTAGCGCGCTAGTCTACGCAACTCGGCGTATAGCTCATTATTAGCCCAAAACAGCTGCGTAACCATCCCCACATGCTTTTTGCCGGGCAAAACGGTGTACTTGGGTGCCGCGCCCAATTGCGCGAGCCGCTGCCGGAATTTCTCGCTGCTGCTTTTGATGCTGGGGTACGTTTCGCCACCGATATAGAGGCTCATGGGCGGCGCGCCCGCCCGCACGTGGTACAGAGCCGAGGCCTGTCGCCACACCGCGGGGTCTTTGCTGAAGGGCACGAGGTACTGCGCATCATTGGGGTATTGCAGTTTGGCGAGGTAGTCGAGCATATCAAGCCCGGCGGGGTCGTCGAGCAGCACGGCGTGGGCCGCGGTGGCGGGCAGGCCGTGCTTAGCCAGCAGCGTATCGGAGCCGGTGGCGAGCAGCGCGGCCAGCCCGCCGCCCGCCGAGTGGCCCATGAGCACAAGGTGGCCTGGGTCGCCGCCGTACTCAGCGATGTGCGCCACCGTCCAGGCCAGGGCGCGGGCGCAGTCGTCGGCCTGCTGGGGTACCTGCACCTGCGGGGCCAGCCGGTAGCTGATAACTACGCCCACGAAGCCATTTTTGGCCAGCCGCCGGCCAATGGTCTTATACAAGATATCATCTTTGCTGCCGCTGTTCCAATTGCCACCGTGGATGAATAGCACCACCGGGCGCGGCTGCGCCGCTTTAGCAGTGGGCTGGTAGATGTCGAGCCGGTGGCGCTTGGTATCGAAGTCAGGGGCCGAAGCAGCCACGTAGGGCACGTCGGCCACGCGGTGGCTGGTCCGGGCCACGGCCCATTCATTGGCCAGCAGCACGGCGGCAGTGGCGAGCAGCAGGCCCAGCGGCGGCAAGGCCAGCCAGCGAAAAAAACGCGTCATACTGAAGGGGTTACGTAGCTTGCCCGAAAACTACCTGGCTACCCGAGCGGTTTTATAACGGCACGATAATGGTGACGACTCCGTTCCCTACGTAATTTACAGCAATCCGGCCCGCGTTAGCTTGGCCTCTTATCCCGTTCTATCCTATGCAACACTACACTGCTTCTCCGCAATCTACCGTTACCACTGCCCGTACCCGCACCCACGAGCTTCAGCTCTGGACGCCCTGCTTCAACGCCGTGGCCGCGGGCACCAAGCCCTTCGATGTGCGCGAAAACGACTGCGACTTTCAGGTCGGCGACGCACTCCTGATTCGGGAGTACGACCCCGATACCAAGACGTACAGCGGCCAGACGCTATTGCGCTGGGCTAGCTACGTGATGCCCGGCGGCGCCTTTGGTGTGGAGGCCGGCTGGTGCGTGCTGGGCCTGGGCACCATGCCCCCGCTGCCCGCCGGCATCACCGACACGCGCCTGTGGTAAGCAATTGACGAAGAAAGCTCTATTAAGCAAAGCGCAGCCGCCCGCCCGCTTCGCCAGCAGTATTGCCCCTGCCGGTGCGAGCCAACTGCTTTGCGCTGCTTGGCAAGACGTTCTTTTTTGCCGAGCTACTTTCCCTGGCAAACGTATTTTTGCCAGCTGCCGGTTAGGCTGACTTTTCTTTTTCAACGCTTTACCTTCTCCTCCGCGTGTTTTTTCGGCTAACTCCCCGCGTTCGGCGCGGCGCGTTTCTTTTTTTGCTGGGCACCGCAATCGGCCTGCCTGCCCATGCCCAAAAGGGTGGCAAGGGCGCTAAGGCAGCCCCGGCGGCCACTGGCCCGCAACGCTTGCAGCCACTGTTTGGTGGCCTCAACGCGGCGAAGGCACAGCAGGCGCTGGGCTCCGCCGTGCTGGCCGACGTAGACCGCAGCTTTCCCTCCCGGCCCGAGGCCAGCAAGTTTTTCAGCGATAAGGGCTTCGAGTACCTGCAAGAAAATCAGCCCGATACGGCTACCGTGCGGTTTAATCTGGCTTGGGTGCTCGACCCCAAAAACCCTGAACCCTACCGGGGCCTGGCCGTGCTCATGAGCCGCCGCCCCGATGCTCCGCAGGAGGCCGTGCAGGCACTGGTGTTGCAGGGCCTGGCCGTGGCCCCCACCAATGGGCCGCTGCTCACAGATGCCGCTAATCTCACCCTGGCCCGCTACGAGCAGAGCAAGAAAAAAAAGGACTTGCAACAAGCCAGCGACTACACCCAGCGCGCCCTGCTCGCCGACTCGGCCAACGCCAACGCCTGGCAAACCCAGGCTCGCATCCACTACTACCAGGAAAAATACGCCGAAGCCTGGCAGGACGTACGCAAAGGCCAGAGCCTCAGCCTTACTAGCCTCGACTTTCAGTTCCTGACCGAGCTGATGGCCAAAATGCCCGACCCGGAAGGCAAGTTTAAATAACCTAAACGGCTTACCCCAAAAGAACGTCAGGCTAAATAACGGGCAGCCTGACGTTCTTAACTTAGTAGTGGCTGCTAAGTCGCGGGCTTAGAACAAGCTGGCCGCCACGCGGCGGATACTCTCCGACTTGCCCATGCTGTAGTAGTGCAGGCAGGGCACGCCGTGGGCCATGAGCTCGCGGCTTTGGTTGAGGCACCACTCTATGCCGACTTCGCGGGCGGCGGCATTGTCTTTGGCCTGGTGAATGGCTTCGGACAACGCTTCGGGAATACTGAGAAAGAACGCACGAGGCAAGCCAATAAGCTGATTTTTAGTAGTCAGCGGCTTAAGGCCCGGAATGATGGGCACGGTGATACCGGCCGCCCGGCAACGCTTTTCAAACTTGAAAAACTCCTCGTTGTCGAAGAACATCTGGGTCACGATGTAATCGGCACCCCGGTCGATTTTCTGCTTGAGAAAGCGGATGTCGGAGCCGTGGTTAGGCGCCTCGAAGTGCTTTTCGGGGTAGCCAGCGGTGCCGATGCAGAAGTCGGTGCAGAGCACGGGCTCGGAGCCCACGGGCTGATACTCCTCATCGTGGTCGTGGTAGCGGCCCTGGTTGAGCGCCGAAACCTGGCCGATGAGGTCGCAAGCGTAAGTGTGGCCGTCGGGGTGGGGCTGGAAGTGGCCTTCACTCTTGATGGGGTCGCCACGCAGGGCCAGCACGTTGTCGATACCCAGAAAGTGCAAGTCAATCAGCGCGTTCTCGGTTTCCTCTTTGGCAAAGCCGCCGCAGATGAGGTGCGGCACGGTATCAACATCGAAGCGGTTTTTGATGGCCGCGCAAATGCCCACCGTGCCCGGCCGCTTGCGCACGGCCTTGCGCTGCAAAAGC
>Ga0268353_100030_pt1 | contig 23066 bp, 9 predicted proteins | sample G5R2_NF_18SEP201_FD_190168 | JGI IMG/M metagenome (GOLD analysis project Ga0268353, IMG submission 190168) | Phyllosphere microbial comminities from switchgrass, GLBRC, Michigan, United States - G5R2_NF_18SEP2017_LD1 | ecosystem: Host-associated > Plants > Phyllosphere > Phylloplane/Leaf | place... | reverse complement strand
AACGAAGCTTCGTTTAATAATAAAAAAAAAATTAGCCGGCGAAAAGATAAAAAACAGGGGGGTGTTTACTCGCGCAAGTATTGTAACTTTTTTATCGGAGGGCGAGACTAAAAAAAAATTCATTTTTTTAATCCAGGAGGAATTCTAGACTTTATTCCCCCTATTCTTTTAAGAAATATAACTTAAAAATATTAATTCTAATAGTTATTTAGACATTTTTCACAACAATGTCTGTATATATATTACATCACTAATGTTATTTAACTTATAAGGTTATTTTTTTTTAATTTTTAATAAGCAAAGCGAAAACGTGTCGCATCTAGCGAGAAAAAGAAAAGTAAAACGGGTTAATTAATTACTACTTATTCATCCTTTTAATCCAAAAGCACCATTACGTGTTTTAGAACTAATTTTTGTAAGTTGTAGATTAGATCTAGTATTACCTCTTAACATCACAGTTGATAACCCTTTATAAGAAGAATTTATGTTTTTTAAACTTCCTTTATATTTTAATTTAAATACAGATCTTGAGGCAGTTAAACGTCTAGATAATCTCCCTGCGGCTTCTAACCTTACACCATAAATATTTTTATGTTCGGTAGAATTTAAAATATTTTCCTGAAGGTTATTTTTAACACTTAGCGAGCTACGGGTAGTTCTGTTAATAGGAGTATTCTCCGTATTGGCTATTCCTCATCCAGGGAATATTTTGTATAATAGTCCCTGTAATACATCTTTATCATTTAACCTAGAAACATATGAATTTACATTTAAACTTAAAGATTTTACATTTATATTATCGCTTCGACCAGAGGTCGATGAAGGTCCGTAGTAAGATAATTTACTTAAAGATGGAAGTTTAACCAATTTCAAGGCTTTTTTAAGTACTCTTAGTAATCTATTTTCCCGGTTTCTCAATTTTATAGCAATAGATTCTGAAAAAATGTCACTATTTAAGTGCAGATATTTTAAATTAACAAAATTAAATTCAACTTTTTTATTATATATCTTAGATATTATATTTTTCAAACCTAGTATAAATCAGTTTTTGAATTTATTATTGTTAACACCTAACATTTTTACATAATATAAGTATAATATTTCTTTTCTGTAAGATTTTTTTATGAAGTTTTTAAAGTACTTATTTTCATAGTTTTTAAAGTTTGTATAATTTCATTTAAGCGTTTTAAGAATGAAATTTTTATTTTTACTAGCTTTTTTTAAAATTCTTAAACCTTTTAATGAGATAGAGTTAATTTTTTTTAGCGTTAACGAAGGAGAATTAATTATTTTTCCGCTCGCTTTCGGGCTAATTATTTTTTTAGAGTTACCTTTGCCGCTGTCTACCATTAATTGGCTAGGCAGCAGAGCAGATAAAGTATTTTTATTTTTTAAAATGTTATAAAGATTTTTTAATAAAAAATTTCTTTTTTTTAGAGTTCCTCCTGCAATGTCAGGATTTATTTCTTGTCCTAGCTCATATAAATTATTTTGATGATGATTAATTATTTCACTCGCATTAGGGCTAATGTAGAATAATTTATGAAGATTTCTTAATTTATATAGGGCTCAGCCTGCAAAAGAGATAGTTTTTTTTTGACTTTTTTTAACGGCAAATCCGCTTCCTGCGTTCGCTTTTGCGCCAAAAGCAAATGAATTTTCTACTTTAACGCCGGAGTCGGTAAATAATTTATAGTAATTATTATTTATTCTTGTCTCAATCTCTTCTTGTCCTGGAACTATACCAGACGCTAATCTAGTAGTGAAAAAGCTATGTTTTTTTAGCGCTAAAGAATAAAGAGAAAAATTTAGGGCTTCTTCTCCTTGTTCAACACTATATAAACTGCTTTTTACTCCTGGGTTGGCTAAAACAGCCAGACTATTGTTTAGACTAGAATTAGTTTTAGCTATGTTAACATAGTTTAAGAAATGATTATTATTACTTGTAGTGTTAAGTTTGTTATTACTTAATAAAAAATAATATTTTTTTATTAGTGATTTATATTTATTTTTTAAAGATACGCCATCCTTAACTCAATTATTCTTTTTGGCTAAATTTAGCGCTAAAAGAAAGTTAGATAGATTTCTTTTGGTTAATTTAGTAAAATTTAGTAGATAATTTGTTTTATTATCTCTATCATTACGCTGGTCTAGACGACCCCGCGAAGAATTTTTTAATCTTTTACTAGAAAAAACAGATGAAGTTTTATTTTTACCCTTCAGGCCAGAATTTAAAAGTATAATTTTAAATTTCCTTTTCTCGGGTCCGCCGGTTTCATTTGTTATTGTAGTTTTATTTAAACTTGTAGTAACTGCACGGTTTGTTTTCGACGGGTCAATGGCAAAAGGCAAGCTTTTGTTTTGGAAAGTCCCTGGCTTTGCATCCCTGGTATTTGTACGAACGGAGCTAGATAATTTTTGACTTTTTTCTCGCGAAGCGCTCGCAATTTTAAATAAAAATGTTTTATACAAATCTTTTAATTTGTATAAGAAAAATTTTTTATTTTTATTGTATAGATATACAGTAATTATAACTTTATTGTTAGTGTGTTTCATTTCTGCTCTACTTACCAATATTCTATTTAAAGATAATCTTTTAAATCGTACTTGCACACGACTAGATTTTTTATTATTAGATAATGGATTTAAATTAAAATAACTTTTAATTAGTTTATTTACGGTATTGTCAACAATTGGTAATGTTTTAGTCAAGTTTTTATTATAAGAATAGATGCTATTAAATCATTCTTTACTAGCAGGTGGATAATGTCTAGTTTCACCTACATTGTTTTTATTGTGTAGATCTGAAATATCTCTTCCAATAAAAAAATCTAATTCTGAATTAACCTGATTAGTTTTGGCTTTTTTTAAAAATATATTTAACATAATTATTATGTTTAAGAAATATATGGCTCTGTTAAATATGAAATAGAGATTACTTTTTTAGCGCGAAGCGATTTTATTTAATTTATTTTTTCCGGCGGGTTCCGCAGGTTTGGGGTCGCTGCTACGCAGCGGGGGCCCCCAATCTAATGTTAAAAGAAAGTTGGACACTTTTTAGTATCGTTTAATTTTTTTGCTGAGTTCCACCATTATTTTTTAGGGAAAAAAATTCGAGGAACTCTGCGTTAAATGCAAGAAAAAGAGATTTAAATTTTAGGCGGAGATGGTTAAATCTCCCTAGTTGCTTAACTAATCGTGCTTGTACTAAGGGTTAAATGCCCATATATAACTAGAAAAAATCGGGTTTTTAAAATTCCTCCATTATTTTTTAGGGTAAAAAATTCGAGGAACTCTGCGCACCTTGGTAAGGAAATGCTCTTCCTGCCTTTCGCCCAGGACTCGCGCATCTGGGCGAGGCCGAAGGGTAAAAATAGAAACTATTTCATACAAGAGACGATTCGCGATTTTTATTTTTTCCCTAAAATCGCAAAAAAAAATCTCTTTTAGGGTAACCCCAGCCGTTAGATTAATAAAGTCATTTACTTTGTGGAAGACTTTATTTTACATTTCGATCGCTTCGCGCTCTTTCGTTGCTATAAAAAAAAATAAAACATATAGTTATATAATTAAAGGCATTATGTAATAATGCCTTTAATGCAGGAGGGACTATTGCCTAAAAAGTTATTTTTATGTCATGGTATAGAGATATATTAGTTTATAAATACATTAGTAATGTAATATATATTTATTAATCCATACGGCTATAGGTTAATGGTAGACCGTTCGTCTTCCAAACGATGTGTACCGATTCGAATTCGGTTGGCCGTAAACGTTTTTCAAAAAAAAACGCATGAGTTAGTAACTTAATTGGTAGAGAACTTTCTTGTCGAGAAAGATGATGTCGGATCGAAGCCGGCCTAACTCGGTAATAATAACTCTTTATTCCTCCTGGGTGGCGAAGCCCTAAAAAATTTAATTCATTTTTACCCAGGAGGAACTTTAGCATTAATAAAGTCTTCCACTTTATTTAATCGGATCGCTTCTAATTATTTTTTTTTTAATGTTTTTAAAAAAAAATAATAACTCTAGAAAAAAAATAAAAAACCTTTAAAAAAAAGATATTTCTTTTAATCGGAAAGGCTACGAAAAAACGTTAGTTTTTCTTTTTTTACGTAATGCTTATAGGAAAGGTTGCCATTGGTAAGGCGAGATGTTTGCTAAACATTGTGTTTTAACACCTGACGGTTCAATTCCGTCCTTTTCCGTAGAGAACTATAAAGTATGGGTCGCTTCGCGCTCGCATTATTTTTTAAAAAAAAAAAATTAGCGCTTCGCGATCGCGAAGCGATCGCTCGGATTAAAAAAAATCGGATTTTTTTAAGGGATTAATAAAAGAGTATAGTTTAATTGGCAAAATAGGAAGCTTCAAACTTCAAATTCTCAGTTCAAGTCTGAGTGCTCTTGTTTGTGGTACCCATAATAAATAATTTTTCCAAAGGATAAATTATTTATTTTAGGGCTAGCCATCGCTCCGCGCTAAAAAATAATGTAACAAAGTCTAGAGTTCCTCCTGGATTAAAAAAATTTATTTTTTTAAAGCTCCGAGAAAAAGTCGAAGACTTTATTAATCCTCCTGATGGGGTTGGCCTAAAAAAGATTTTACAATATGCCGTGTATACATCTTTAGTAGTATAAGGGTTCCTTAGCTTAATCGGTAAAGCGTATTTTTGATAAGGATGTGTTCGACGTTCAAGTCGTCGAGGAATCAAAAAATAAATTATTACATAAGTAATATTATATTACATATGTAATATAATATAAAGAGAATTGGCTGAGTGGTCTATAGCGATAAGCTTGAAACTTATTTTAGTACAAACTACTAACATCCGTTCGAATCGGATATTCTCTGAATAATATATACGGGCCAGGGCCGGGTTGGTTAGGCACCTCATTTGGGTTGAGGAGTAGTTATGTTCGAATCATAATGACCCGAAATAAGCTAATGTCGTTTGTAAATTACAATAGTAATGTATTAGATATGTAATGTAAAATTTCATCATAAACTATTTGTTTATGATGGCAAGTATATAAAGAAACTATTAGGAATATCTAGCTATATATCAAAAAGAGTTTTTTAAATAGTACATCGAGGAGAGTCGATGAACTTGAACTTTTGGAAAAATCCTATAAATAAACGAAGTGAATTGAAATATCTTACTAGCTTCAGGAATAGAAATCAAACGAGATTCTATGATTAGTGTGAATGAAAGTAGAAAAGCCTAAAAGTAAAATGGATTAAAATCTGTTTGAATAAAGGGGAACCTTCCTCTAAGGCTAAATATGATATATAAGCGACAGTGAACTAGTACCGAGAGGGAAAGATTTGAAATAGTAGTTTTATAAGCAGCTCAAGTAAAGTTTAAATAACAAATGAGAGCGTACCTTTTGCATAATGGGTCAGCAAGTTAATATTAGATGCGAGAAAAGCATTTTTTCATATGTGTGAAAAAAGTAAGTCTTATTCCTAGATAAACCGATTATTAAATAATGAATTAGTATCTAAAATTAGACCCGAAGCCTGGTGATCTTACCATGATCAGGGTTATAAAAGCCCGAACGGGTTATCGTTGTAAAGATATCCGAAGAATTGTGGTAAGTTAGTGAAAGACAATACTGACCAGGATAGCTGGTTTTCCGCGAAACCTATATAAGTAGGTAATTCAAATAACATCATAGCAGGTACAGAATTGTGATCTCAGACAAATGGTATTTAAAATTAAATACATTTGTATATATCGGGGGGTCGTGAAGACTTTATCGGTGAGAATTTGCTCTCGGAAGGGCAATGATGAATATTGAATAATCGGACATAGTACGATAAGGTTGTATGTCCAAAGGGAAACAGCCCAGAACAAGTGTTTAAGGTTCCAAAATTATTGTTAAGTGAAATTAAGGAAGTTTTTTTCAAATACAACCAGGAAATAGGCTTAGAAGCGGCCATTTTTTAAAGACCTCGTAACAGAGCACTGGTTCAATTAATAAGTTAAAAGCACCGAAAATTTAACGGATCTAAACAATATACCGACACCTTGTCCATAAGTATTAATAAAATTATAATTGTATTTATGGGGTAGCGGAACGTTGGGCAAATCAAAGATGTAATCTTTTTAAGATTATATAATTATGGGCTTTTGTCTGAACACTTTTCGACATTCGGCCGGAAACGGCGGAATGAAGAGGGTAAGTAAGCTAGTCCATCGACCTTAGGTAGAACTTCTACCTTTGGCAGATGATAACCCAAGTGAGAATGCTGACATGAGTAACGAAAAAGGGAATAATTACCCCCTCGCCTTAAGCTTATGGTATTTATATAAAGTAACGGCCTCTAAGTTTATAGACCTGCCCTAAAGGACTAAACGATGAGAAAAGCTTTTATGCAGAATTAACCCGCGGTAGAGTACCGTTGGTTCTGGAAAAATCTGCAAATTATCGAAACCGTACCTAGATACTACCCCTGTCCAAGTAAGCTAGTAGAGTATACGAAGGCGTTTGAGCTAACAATCATTAAGGAACTCGGCAAAATGACACCGTAACTTCGGGATAAGGTGTGCCATTCTTCCATCGCCCGGCTTCCGGACGATGGTTAAGAATAGGAGGCATAGAATGGTGTTGTACGACTGTTTAATTAAAACAAAGCACTTTGCGTAAGATGACAAATCAAAGTATTGAGTGTGAATTCTGCCCAATGTTGGCTGGTTAACGGATTTACTTAGCTGACTAAAATAAGCTAGGATTTGAAGGAACCCCCAATCAATGGCGGCCTTACCGATGAGGGTCCTAAGGTAGCGGAATACCTTGGCCGTTAAATGCGGTCTTGCATGAATGATTTAACGATACAACAGCTGTCTCAATGATTGGCTCAGTGAAATTGGAATAACTGTGCAGATACAGTTTACCTCTAGTTAGACGAGAAGACCCTATGCAGCTTTACTGTTGCTAGTTATTGGATATGATCAAACGAGTTGTAGTGTATAAGGTAGTTGGTGAGATACAATTGAAACACCTTTACTTAGTTTATCATATCAGTAGAATACCGCGAAAGCTTTACAAACTACATCGACCAATGAAAATTGGTCGATGGAAGAGTAAGTGAGTAGGTAAAATCTACATTACTTATCCATAAAGGAAGAGGGGTTTAATGGTTTTTACCATTTAACCCGGGAAACAGTTGCTAGTAGACGGTTTATGCGGGGCACAGATCCCATAAAAAGTACCTGGGTGTATCCAAAGTTAATTTTGTAAATTTACTCGGTTTCGCAAGAAAACTGCGTTACCGAGTAATTAAACATGTATAGGCTAGAATTATTAAGATTCTTTTCTAGCGTGTTTTTTTATTTTACTTTGTTATATTTTATCATTAAAGATAATTTATTCAGTTATATATCTATTAAGTTAGATTTATTATTTTTATTTTAAGTAAGATTTTAACTATATGGAAAATAGATGTAAATAAAACATTAATTAGCTAAATGTTAGTAATGTTTTAAGTTATTTTATTATTACACAATAATAAGATGATTTTTATATTTACTTATAAAGTTTAATGGCTTAATCTTGCTTTACTGTTTGACTTACACGTCTATCAGTCGCGTAAGCGGGGCATATGATCACAAGATGCAGAAAGGAAAGGTCTTGGATTTTTGAAAAAGCTACGCTAGGGATAACAGGCTAATTGCGCCAGAGAGTACAAATTGAGTGCGCAGTTTGGCACCTCGATGTCGACTTAGCTCATCCACATGAATGCAGGAATCATGAAGGGTTCGACTGTTCGTCGATTAAAGAGCTACACGAGTTGGGTTAAATACGTCGTGAGACAGTATGGTTTCTATCTTCTAGAGGGAATTAGAGTAAAATAAGGATAGCCCCTTCGTACGAAAGGAGTTGGGTATATTAACCCCTGGTTTACCTGTTGTTTATGTAACCAATATTAATTTGTTGGTGTATTACTATTACTCTTGTATATATTAATAGCATAGGCACGGCAGGAAAGCTATGTTAGTTAAAGATAAGTGCTGAATGCATATAGGCACGAAACTTACCTTAAGATACTCTTAAATATACGTAGTAGAACACTACGAATCTTATATAATAGATTTATATTATATATTGTATAGGCTTTAGCTTAAAGGATTTTGATGTCTTCAGGTATAAAGTACTAATTTTATTAAAAACTAAATTACATACTTATCGTACATATATAGCCCGGTTAGCATAAAAGTAATGCAACCGTCTTGTAAACGGTATAAGTAAGTGCGATACTTGCACTGGGCTTTTTACTAAAATAGTTTAATTATTTAACCCGAGATAACGTTTTAGGGATTATTTTTTTTTTTCTTAAAAATGTATTTTTAAGTTAAAAAAATTAGCCTTCCTTAAGTGCCCGGAGAATGCGAAAGATCCGAAACTATGATGCCCTTGCACGGTAGTGTACGTAACGGTTTCGATCCGAAAGGTGGAGGCATTCACGGGGATTGCGGACGAAAAGGGGAAATTCTGTGAATTAAAAGGCTCGTTTAGACTATAATGCGGGTTGATGTAACAGTAGCATAACTGACTCATGATCAGTAAATAGGGGTGCAACTCCTCTATCCGCATAATTATAAAACTATATATATAAAAGGCTATAGCTTAATCGGTAAAGCAAGCTGCTCATGACAGCTCAGATGAGTGTTCGAATCCCTCTGGCCTTAAAGTTTAGCCTTGCGCACAGCCTTTTCAGGGGGGGGGTTAGCGTTTATTTTGTTATTATTAATAATAAAAACGTTAAGAAACACAGCGCTCGCATTAAAAAAAATTATTTTTTTTTGCGCTCGCTCCGCGCTAAATTTTTAATCCGAGTGCTGGAATTGGTAGACAGGGAAAATTTAAGCTTTTCTGATATTATATCGTGAACGTTCGAGTCGTTCCTTGGATAAATATATAAAAATTTTGGTTATTTTTTAATAAACGTTATAAATGCCAAAAAATAAGGCGTTGCGCTAGATTTAATTATTTAGCGCGCAAGCGTTATATTAATAAGACCCTATAGACAAGTTAGGTTAAGTCATAACATTTTCACTGTTACATCCAGGGTTCGAGCCCCTGTGGGGTTAATAATTTTAGTGCTTCGCATTAATAAAGTCTTCGACTTTGTCGATGACTTTATTTAATCTGAGATATTTTTAATTTTCTTAAGAGTATTAAAAGTAATTGGAGGATGCGAAAAGAAGAAAAAAAACTCGCGCTCTTTCGTTGCAGAATTTTTTTTTAGGCTAGTCCTTAAAAAAATAAGAATCACTTCGACCTTTGGTCGAAGTGAGGAAAGGCTAAAAAAGATTTTATCTTTGGTTAGGCAGGGGAAAAACTTACTTGGGGATATAGTTTAACTGGTAAAACTGCGATTTTGCATATCGTTATTTTAGGATCGAGTCCTAATATCTCCAACTTTTTAAGCTATAAAAGCATATATGATTAAATAAGTTAGCTCTGCGCTTTGCGAGACAAAAAAAATATATATATTTTTTTGTCTAAGGGTTGGGTTTTTTTTTATAATTATTTAAGTAGAAAATCTCATAATTCTTAATTTTTTTTTATTCCTCCCCAAGGAGGATGAGGTAGAGTAAAAAAATTGGGTCGCAGTGTTACTCCTACAGGAGGAACTCACGCATTAAAAAAAATATAAAAACCCGCTTCCCTCCCCCCCCCTATCTACGTATAATGGAAATATGTGGTAAGGATGACCATAAAAAAGATATTTTTACCCTTTCCGGGTTAGCGCTAAAAAGAAATTAGCTTAATTGGTAGAGCAACCGTTTTACACACGGTAGGTTAGGTGTTCGAATCACCTATTTCTTACACAGGTTAATTTCTCTTTTAACTTTATTATTAATTTCAAATACTCTTACTTTAAAAAATGACAGATCCATATTGTTCTCTAGAGTAGTAACGGTTTCTTTAATTAATACAAGCTTTTTAGCTTATAATAATCTATCCTTTTTATCTTTAGATTAAGGAATTGGAATTTTTGGAGGTTTATTACAGGTTAATTTATTCACAAAAATTTTTTAGTTCTTAAATTTTGTTCTTTTCGTTTAAAAATTTTTAACACATATATTATATTTAAAAAATTTTATATAAGGTAATACCGAAGTGAAAAATGGCAATTGTACTAATCATAATACTAACCAAGCACCTGAAAACTATAATCAGCCACCTCAAAAAAAAATTGCGTTGCTTTTATCGGACCGATGAAAATTCTAAGAAAAATATATAAAGCTAGCAGAACTAACCCCTGAGGAGTTAGAGAAAAAAGACCAGGCGACAGAAAAAGGCAGGCGAAAAGGAGGGCTTACATGACAATATTATGTTTTACTTCGATCTCTGGTCGATGGGTGGTAGGAAACAAAGTAACGCTGTTCCGTTGAAAATTTTAATTATTTAAGGCGGCGCCATAAAAATAATAAATGACATTTATAAAATTAATTAGTTATGTAATAGATAGATAGATAAAATTTCTATCGTTGGTTATTTATTATCTGGCGGCAGGATCTTCTCCGTTCCCTCTCTCATTAATAAATTAATCTCCGATTACGAAGTGAGGAAAGGCTATTAGTAAAAAGTCTGGTTTATTTCTTTAACATAAAAACATCGGCGCACGCACAAAATTTTTTGTGTGTGCGATGATCAGTAAACCTTTTTTTTTTACGTAGTGTATAACGAATGCCTTATATTAAACACCGGTTGTGATACAAAATTAAAAGTGTTATTATTACATAATAACATAGGAAAGTCCAGAGCTATATAAATAGAAAACAATTTAGATTGGCCCGATTATTTTTTTTGAGTTTATTTTGATAAACTAAAAAAAAAAATCCTGCGGGCAGCGATGAAGTTAAAACTTTGGTCTTTAGTAGAAAATAAAAGTCAAAAAACTTAGGGTTATATAATAGCGAAAGTATTATTTGACTATGAGATGTAAAGCCTCTATTAAGCATTAATTTAGAATTATATTCTTTACAGAATCCGGCTTAATTGTATCCAACCTTCCCATTCCTCCTTTTTTTTTAGTCTATTCATAACTAGCCCCCGGTTTAATTTTGTACCTAAAGTACAAAATTATAGGGGACTTGTCCACCCCTTGAGGGCAAGGCTCTCCCCGCTAGGAAAGGGACTAGTGTAATATATTTTTATATAAATATGTCACCTGGCGATAAAAATAAAAAAAACGCTTTTATCGCTCGATTGCATGGAAATTAATCGCTAGACGGCGGTTTTTATTTTTTTAATGCGCTAAAAAGAGAGCTTAACTTAACGGTAAAGTATGTGACTTTTAATCACTCCAATATGAGTTCGAATCTCATAGCTCTTAAATATCTAACGATAAACTAAAAAATCTTATTATTATATATTATTTAATTTTACGCTATGAAAAAAAAATATTGTTTATTTCTTGAACATTAAAAGATATCCTCTTTAATATTTTTTACCCCTTCGACTTTAAAAAAAAACTCTTTTTTTTAATCGTCGAAGCTCTAGCATACTATTTTTCTTCAGAAAAATTTTGCATATTACCTCTAATAAGATAGAAAATATCATTTATCAAACTAATCCTGAAGGAAAAATATCCCAAATAAGTATGGGGATAGAACGTTGATTCCTTTCTTCGAATGCTAAAGATATTGGTATATTATACTTAATCTTTGCATTATTTTCAGGTCTATTAGGAACCGCATTTTCTGTTCTTATAAGAATAGAATTATCTGGACCAGGTGTACAATATATAGCTGATAATCAACTATACAACGCAGTAATTACTGCTCATGCTATATTAATGATATTCTTTATGGTTATGCCCGCATTGATCGGAGGTTTTGGTAATTTCTTATTACCATTATTAGTAGGAGGGCCTGACATGGCTTTCCCTAGACTAAATAATATTAGTTTCTGATTATTACCACCTAGTTTAATCTTATTCTTATTCGCTGCTACTATAGAAAATGGAGCGGGAACAGGATGAACATTATATCCACCTTTATCTGGTATACAGAGTCACAGTGGACCTAGTGTAGATTTAGCAATTTTTGCTTTACACTTATCAGGAATAAGTAGTTTATTAGGTTCAATGAATTTCATAACAACAATCTTAAATATGAGAAGTCCTGGTATAAGATTACACAAATTAGCTTTATTCGGTTGAGCAGTAATAGTAACATCAGTTTTACTGTTATTATCTTTACCTGTGCTTGCAGGTGGTATCACAATGGTATTAACAGACAGAAACTTTAATACTTCATTCTTCGAAGTAGCAGGTGGTGGTGACCCTATATTATACCAACACCTATTCTGATTCTTTGGACACCCTGAAGTTTATATATTAATTATACCTGGATTTGGTATAATAAGTACTACAATATCAGCTAGCTCTAACAAAAGCGTATTCGGATACTTAGGTATGGTTTACGCTATGATGTCAATTGGAGTGTTAGGTTTTGTAGTTTGAAGTCACCACATGTACACAGTTGGATTAGATGTAGATACAAGAGCCTACTTTACAGCTGCAACTTTAATTATTGCAGTACCTACAGGTATTAAAATATTCTCATGATTAGCTACTTGTTACGGTGGATCATTACACTTAACACCTACAATGTTATTCGCATTAGGGTTTGTGTTTATGTTCACAATCGGAGGATTAAGTGGAGTTGTACTAGCTAACGCATCATTAGATGTGGCATTCCACGATACTTACTACGTTGTTGCTCACTTCCACTATGTTTTAAGTATGGGAGCAGTATTTGCATTATTTAGTGCATGATACTACTGAATACCTAAATTAATAGGATTAGACTACAACATAATGTTAGGTAAAGTACATTTCTGAATCTTCTTCATAGGTGTTAATGTTACTTTCTTCCCACAACATTTCTTAGGATTACAAGGTATGCCAAGAAGAATAAGTGACTACCCTGACGCTTTTGCAGGATGAAACTTAATAAGTAGTTTTGGATCTCTTATTTCTGTGGTAGCTACAATTGTATTCTTACACATGGTATATCTACAATTAGTTTATGGTAAACCAGTGTCAAGATACCCATGATTAACTCCACAGTTCTATACAGATTTATTACAAAGCTTATTAAATAGAGCCTACACAAGTTTAGAGTGATGTTTAAACAGTCCACCTAAACCTCACGCATTTGTAAGTTTACCTTTACAAAGCTAATAAATAGTTAAAAAAAAGTTAAAAAATAAAAAAAAATATATATATCATACAAAGGGTTGGCCCTTAACTTAGTTCTTAAATACTTATTCTTAGAACTGTCTATATTGTTAGTGCCAATGTGATAGATTACTTTTTTCCTCGAACTAAGGTTTTCTTAATCATATCTATTGTATTATCTTCACCGACCTTTTGTCGAAGTAAGTAAAGCGCTATATTTTTTATTTATTTACTGTATCTACGGTAAGAGTATATTAATTTAGAGGATATAATTGGCTTAATTATTATATAGGGGTTAAACTATATCTCTTTTTTTTTTCTACGATCCGCGCTAAAATGTTAATTCTAGTCATAGTAGTACAGGTTCACAGGGCCGACAGGGCTGGAAAAGCTGGTGGGAATATTGCACCACATACGAGTAGTCCTTCGCATAATGATAACACACATCATAATAAACTAAGCAGCAGTTTGGATCCTACTGCTTTACCGAGATTGCACCCTGAGTTTTCACACTCTGATTGGTTACTGTTAGCTTATAAAATTAGAGAAATAATACCGTGTAAAAATATATTTTTTTTAGCCTCTTTTCGACCAGAGGTCGATTCTTATTTTTTTTAAGGACAGTCCTTAAAAAAATTCTGAAACAGTGGTTGATTACATTAAAGAAGATATTAGATCACGTTATTTTTATATAACAAACGTGAGTAATATTTTTTCTCAACCAGAAAGAATTATGCTACGTGCTTATGCTCATAGTATAAATAAAACTTGATATAATATACTAGGTTTAGGCCTCAAATGGACGGCGATGGCGTCATAGAGCGTAATTTAAATAGACATTAATAAATAAAAAATTTATTTATATCTAAATAACGCTTGCATTAATAAAGTCTTAAGATTTTATTCAGGCACTAAGGAAAAAAATAATTAAACGCGTCGCCATCCAAAAAGGAATAGTTATATACTTTAGTTTAATAATTTAAAAGAGATAAGCTTAGAAAAGCTATCACATCACATTAGTGAAGTAATAGCTTTATTCTCCTCGCGAGGGGTTAAAATATAGCGCTTTGGGTTAAAAATTACACCACTTTAAAGAAAAAAATAAAAAAAATGAATTTATCACTTATATTATTCTTAATAGGAATTTTAGGTTTTGTTTTAAATAGAAAAAATATAATTTTAATGCTTATCTCTATAGAGATAATGCTATTAGCTATTACATTCTTAATATTGGTAAGTTCACTTAGCTTTGATGATATATTAGGCCAAACTTATGCTATATATATTATAGCAATAGCTGGTGCTGAATCAGCGATAGGTTTAGGTATCTTAGTAGCATTTTATAGATTAAGAGGAAGTGTTGCAATAGAATTCAAATAATGTATTTAGCTTTAATAATTTTACCATTATTAGGATCAATAGTATCCGGTTTCTTTGGAAGGAAAGTCGGAGTAAGTGGAGCACAATTAATAACATGTTCTTCTGTAATAACAACAACAACATTCGCAATACTTGCTTTCTTTGAAGTAGGTTTAAACAACATACCGGTATCAATCCATTTATTCAAATGAATTGATTCAGAATCGTTAAATATCTCATGAGGGTTTAATTTTGATTCTTTAACAGTGTCTATGCTTATACCTGTATTAATTATTTCTTCTTTAGTACATGTATATTCTATAGGATATATGAGTCACGATCCCCATAATCAAAGGTTCTTTAGTTATTTAAGTTTATTCACATTTATGATGATTATTCTTGTAACAGCTAATAACTTTTTACTTATGTTTGTTGGATGAGAAGGTGTTGGAGTTTGTTCTTATCTTTTAGTAAGTTTCTGATTTACTAGAATAGCAGCAAACCAAAGCTCTCTTTCTGCATTTTTAACAAACAGAGTTGGAGATTGTTTTTTAACAATAGGTATGTTTGCTATATTACTTAGTTTTGGTAATATCGACTACTCAACAGTGTTTTCATTAGCTCCATTTATGAGTGAAGATGTTATTACTTTAATAGGTATATGTTTATTAATAGGTGCTATGGCTAAAAGTTCACAAATCGGTCTTCACGTCTGATTACCTATGGCGATGGAAGGTCCTACACCTGTTTCTGCATTAATTCACGCTGCAACTATGGTTACTGCGGGTGTATATTTATTAATGCGTTCATCTCCTTTAATAGAATATAGTTCAACAGTGCTGTTACTATGTTTATGAATAGGAGCAATAACAACAGTATTTAGTTCTTTAATAGGATTATTCCAACAAGATATAAAAAAAGTTATAGCTTATTCAACTATGAGTCAATTAGGTATGATGGTTATAGCTGTTGGTTTATCTTCTTATAATGTAGCTTTATTCCATTTAGTAAATCACGCTTTCTATAAAGGACTTCTTTTCTTAGGTGCTGGTGCTGTAATACACGCTGTAGCAGACAACCAAGATTTTAGAAGATATGGAGGGTTAAGACCTTTCTTACCTTTAACTTACTCAGTTATGTTAATTGCAAGTCTTAGTTTAGTTGCTTTCCCATTTATGACAGGTTTCTATTCAAAAGATTTTATTCTTGAATCTGCTTATGGACAATTTTATTTCTCTAGTACAGTTGTATATTTCATAGCTACAATAGGTGCGATGTTTACTACATTATACTCAGTTAAAGTTTTATACTTAACATTCTTAACTAACCCTAATGGTCCACTAGTTAATTATAAACATGCACACGAAGGTGATATATTTATGAGTTTACCTTTAATTGTATTAGCTATATTCTCTATTTTCTTTGGATATATCACTAAAGATATCTTTATCGGATTAGGTACTGGTTTCTTTGCAGATAATAGTCTATTTATACATCCAAGTCATGAAATTATGCTAGACACTGAATTTGCGGTACCTACTTTATTCAAGTTATTACCTTTAGTATTCACTATCTCACTTAGTGTAATATTTATTGTATTATCTGAGTTCTTACCTAAATTATTAGTACACTTTAAGTTATCTAGATTAGGTTATAATATATTTAGTTTCTTCAATCAACGTTTCTTGATAGAACTGTTTTACAACAGATACATCACAGATTTTGTATTAAAAATAGGTGGTCAAACAACTAAAGTTCTTGATAAAGGATCTGTAGAATTATTAGGACCATACGGTTTAGAAAAAGGATTGGTTAATTTAAGTAAAAATATTGCTAGTTTAGATACTGGTGTTATTACATCTTATGCCTTATACATATTAGTTGGTTTAATTTTCTACTTATTAACTCCTTACTTGTTCATAAGTGACAATAACTTATTTATTATAATAATATTTGCCTTATTAACTACTTTAAAATTAAACAAATAAATAAAAAAAAATAAATCTTTTTAATATACTGCGGTTATTAAATAAATATTATGTTAAAAAATTTCATATCTAATAAAAAAAGATAAATAACGCGTTATTTATCTTTTTTCCCTCGCTTTGCCCTCCGTGTTATTCCCTAGTCTTTTTTAGTATTCTGCGGTTTTTAAATATATATTATGTCAAATTTACATAGAAGTAACTTTCAGGGACACCCCTTCCATTTAGTTTCTCCATCTCCTTGACCTCTTTTCACATGTATTAGCTTATTAAGTCTAACTACATCAGGTGTATTAACAATGCATGGTTTTTCTAATTCAGAGTACTGATTACCATGTGCACTTATTTGTTTAGTTTCAAGTATGGCTTTCTGATGAAGAGATGTAATCTCAGAAGGAACTTATTTAGGTAACCATACTTTAGCTGTACAAAGAGGTTTAAATATGGGAGTAGCATTATTTATAGTATCTGAAGCTTTATTCTTCTTAGCTATATTCTGAGCTTATTTCCATAGTGCTTTATCACCTACTGTAGAATTAGGAGCACAATGACCTCCAATGGGTATAGAAGCAATTAATGCCTTCGAATTACCTCTATTAAACACAGTGTTATTATTAGCATCTGGAGTAACTATTACTTACTCACACCACTCTTTAATTCAAGGAAATAGAAATGGTGCATTACTTGGTGCAATCTTTACTGTATTCTTAGCAATGATATTTACTGCTTTCCAAGGAGTAGAATATGCAGTTTCTTCATTTACTATTTCAGATGGTGCGTATGGTTCATGTTTCTATTTTGGAACAGGATTCCACGGAATACACGTAATCATAGGAACAATTTTCTTAGCTGTAGGTTTATGACGTATCTTAGCTTACCATTTAACAGAAAATCACCACTTAGGTTTTGAAGCTGGTATATTATACTGACATTTTGTAGATGTGGTATGATTATTCTTATTCTTATCTGTTTATTACTGAGGTTCTTAATTACTCAAAAAAAAAATTATTTTTAGCGCCGAGCTTCCCTTTAAATTCCAAATCTGTAATTTGATTTAGTCATTAAACAGTAATGACAAAAAATTTTTTAATCTAAACTATGCCTCAATTAGTGCCATTTTATTTTGTTAATGAAGTAACATTTGCATTTGCAGTTCTTGTTACTCTTATATACGTTTTTTCAAAATACGTATTACCAAGATTTGTACGTTTATTCTCTACACGTGTATTTATAAGCAAACTTTAATAATACCTTATCATCTACTCTGTCATCATCCACTGCGCTATGCTTAATTTTTTTAAGGCAACGCCCTAAAAAAATAATGGAGGATAGAGGATGAGGTTTTTTATTAAATCTTTATATATACCCTTTACTTTATTCTTATTTAAATATATACTTTACATATTAATTTAATGAACTCATTTTTATACATAACAAGCCCACTAGACCAATTTGAAATTAGAAATTTATTAAGTCTAGATGCTCCTATACTAGGAAATTTATCTCTATCTTTAACAAGCATTGGTTTATACTTAACAATAGGTGGATACCTATTATTAATGTTAAATTTAATGGCAACAAATAACAATAAAGTTGTATCAAATAGCTGATCAATTAGCCAAGAAACTATTTACGCAACAGTACACGGTATTGTTGTAAACCAAATAAATGCAAAAAATGGACAAGTATACTTTCCATTAATGTATACATTATTTGTGTTTATCTTAATGAACAATTTAATTGGTTTAGTACCATACAGTTTTGCTTCAACTAGTCATTTCGCATTAACATTTTCACTTAGCTTTACAATAGTTTTAGGTGCAACATTATTAGGATTAAACAAACACGGATTAGAATTCTTTTCTTTATTCGTACCTGCTGGAACACCAATCGCTTTATTACCTTTACTAGTTATAATTGAGTTTATCTCATACTTAGCGCGTAATATTTCATTAGGTCTAAGATTAGGTGCAAACATACTTTCAGGTCATCTTCTTTTAACAATTTTAAGTGGTTTCACATACAATATCATGACAAGTGGATTTATATTCTTCTTTTTAGGATTCTTCCCTATAGCATTTATTGTAGCTTTCTCAGGATTAGAATTTGCAATAGCATTTATACAAGCTCAAGTTTTCATAATTTTATCTTGTTCTTATGTAAAAGATGCATTAGAATTACACTAAGCAGAAACACTATAAAATATTCCACTTTGTGGATGTCTTTATCATTTATTAATGCTGCGCTCCGTAGTAGTAATAAAAAAAAATAAAAAAAAAAAAGGGCTTTGCATAAAAAAAAATATAATTTTTTTAAAGCGCTCCGGGCTAAAAAATGTATAAAGATCATCACTAAATATTCTTATTTATAAGGTAATGATCATAAAACATTAAAGGTTACCCTAGGTCTTTTTTAAATTCTTAGATCAAAGGTGGATAAATGTGATATTAAAAAATCTAAAATAATTCATCTAGTTTAGCTAGGTTTAAATTTATAACAAACCAAAAAAAACATGTTAATTTCTCTTTTAACTTTATTATTAATTTCAAATGCTCTTACTTTAAGAACTGACAAGTCTATATTATTCTCTAGAGTAGTAATGGTTTCTTTAATCCATACAAGCTTTTTAGCTTACAATAATCTATTCTTTTTATCTTTAGATAAAGGAATCGGAATTTTTGGAGGTTTATTCCACGTTACCGTGTTCACACAAATGTTTAATATCTTCATCTTTATATTAACCGCTTTAATATTAACTTTAACTTCTTTCTACCCTAGAAAGGTATTTTTAAACCAAATATCTTCTTTATCTTTTTTATTATTTAAGGGAGGAGCCTCTAAGTTTAATTATAACAAAACAAAGATATCTAATAAAATGGCAGGTCAATTTAGAATATTAGAATATTCTTTATTAATTGTATTTGTTTTAAGTGGAGCGGTATTCCTAATGAGCGCTAGTGATTTAATATCCATCTTCTTGGCTATAGAACTGCAAAGTTATGGTTTATATATTTTATCTACTTTATATAGAGACTCAGAAAGCTCTACTAATGGAGGATTAACCTACTTCTTAATAGGAGGTTTAGCTTCATGTTTTATATTATTAGGGTCAAGTCTTCTTTATGCTAATTCAGGAACAACAAGCCTAGAGGGTATATACGTAATAAGCAGTATATCTGAAGTTTATGCTAATTTAGGTGATAGCATGCAAGGTGATGTTTTATCATGATACAAACCATATTACATCCATATTTCATTAATAATACTAGCTGTAGGATTTTTAGTTAAAATAAGTGCAGCTCCTTTCCATTTTTGAAGTCCGGATGTTTATGATTCAATACCAACAATCGTAACTACTTTTGTAGCCATAATTGCTAAAATTTCAATATTTATTTTCTTCTTAGAGTTAGTATATTACACTGAAAAAACTCTATTTGTATTTTCTTGAACAAACATTTTACTTATAAGTAGTTTATTCTCTTTAATAATAGGTTCTGTTCTAGGATTAACACAATTTAGAATTAAAAGATTGTATGCTTATAGTACAATTAGTCACGTAGGGTTTATTTTACTAGCCCTAAGTGTTAATAGTGTAGAATCTGTACAAGCCTACATTTTTTATATTATATCTTATTCAGTTTCAAATTTAAATGCCTTTGTTATATTGGTTACAATAGGATTTAGTTTATACTTATATGTCTACAAAGACGAAAAACATAATGATGACTTAATAGACCAAAATAATTCACCTGTGCAATTAATTAGTCAAATTAAAGGTTACTTCTACGTAAATCCATACTTAGCCTTAAGTTTAACAATTACTCTGTTTTCATTTGCAGGAATTCCACCTCTAATAGGTTTCTTTGCAAAACAGATGGTTTTAAGCGCGGCTTTAACTAATGGTTACGTTTTTATGGTATTAATTGCAATACTAACAAGTGTAATATCAGCAGTGTATTATTTAAGTATAATAAAAAACATGTTCTTTTATAATGATCAATATATGATAAATCCTAGTGTGGAAAAATTAAACTTAGTTGGTAATATTCAAAATAATCAAAACTCTGAAAAAATTAATTTCAAAGCTGAAAATATAGTATTATCTAGTTCATTAAGTATAACTATAAGTATATTAACTTTAATTTTATTAACATTTATGTTTATACCAAACGAATTATTTACTTTAGCAAATATAGGTACGATAATATTATTTAAATCTTAAATGACAAGTCAAACATTTTTTCTAGTTTTTATCCCTATACTAGCTATCATATTATTAGCCGTAAATATTATATTAGCTCCTCATAATCCTTACCAAGAAAAAGACTCCGCTTTCGAATGTGGTTTCCATTCTTTCCTAGGACAGAATAGAAGTGAGTTTAGCATTTCCTTCTTCATCTTCGCATTACTTTTTTTACTATTTGATTTAGAAATCTTACTAGTTTACCCTTACGTAGTAAGCGGTTATGCAAATGGAATATTTGGATTAATAGTAATGCTTATCTTTTTCTTAGTCTTAACCTTAGGATTTGCCTTTGAGCTAGGTAAAAATGCATTATCTATAGAAAGTAAACAAACTTCTATTATTAAGAAATAAATCTTATTATTTCTAATAAAAAAAAATACAAAAAATAAAATCCGATAAAAAAGTTACAATACTTGCGCGAGTAAACACCCCCCTGTTTTTTATCTTTTCGCCGGCTAATTTTTTTTTTATTATTAAACGAAGCTTCGTTTAATAAGTCAAAAAAAAATAATGAGGAACTCTAATTAAAAATTTAAAATCTACAGTTTCCCCGGTTAAATAAATAAAAATCGCGTAGCGTGAGTTCCTCCTGCTAGGTGGCCTAAAAAAATTTTAAGCTTAAATGATTAATGACATTTATAAATTTCATTAGTAATGTAATAGAAAGATAAAATCTTTATCGATTGTTATCCTCCCGCATTTAAAAAAATTCATTTTTTTAATGCAGGAGGATAAACTATTATAATTTTTGATCATAAAATTTTGAGTTTGATGATGGCTCTGATTGAACGCTGTCCAAATGCTTGACACATGCTAATCGAACGTCATAGGATTAATCCTATGAAGTGGTGTACAGGTGAGTAAATGAAGTTATAGCTGCCTTAGAGTAAGGAGAAAAATCCCTTATAAGGTAACCATCGAAAAAATTTTTTTCGTTTGTTACTAAAAGAAAAACTTTCGCTTTAAGATGTTTATAATTTTCTCGGGTAAGTAGTAGTTGAGGTAATTGCTCAACTAGCTTAAGCCCGTAGTCGAAACTGAGAGGTTGATCGACCACATTGGGTCTGAAAAAACCCCAATACGTATAGTACAGCAGTGAGGAATATTGGTCAATAGCCTAACGGCTGAACCAGCAACTTGGAGGAATGTAAGTCTATGTAGGGTTCGCCTTACATAGACGTTTCGACTACGTCGTATAAAGTTCTAGATAGAATACTGATAATGACAATTTTCTATCTATATGTCTTGACCAAATCTCGTGCCAGCAGTCGCGGCAATACGAGGAAGACTAGTGTTATTCATCTTTATTAGGTTTAAAGGGTACCTAGACGGCATATCAAGCCCCAAAAGGGAACAGATATACTAGAGTTTTATGTGAGAGGAATATATTAGTACTATTGGTGTAGAGATGAAATTCTTTGATACTAATAGGACGGATAAGAGCAAAAGCAAACCTTTATGTAAAAACTGACGTTGAGGGACGAAGGCTTGGGTCGCGAATAGGATTAGATACCCTAGTAGTCCAGGCAGAGAATTATGAATGTTATAGACTTGCGTATGTAAGTGTATAAATGAAAGTGTAAGCATTCCACCTCAAGAGTAATGTGGCAACGCAGGAACTGAAATCATTAGACCGTTTCTGAAACCAGTAGTGAAGTATGTTATTTAATTCGATAACCCTCGAAAAACCTTACCACAATTTGAATACTTCGACCCTTGGTCGTTGTACAAGTGTTGCACGGCTGTCTTCAGTTAATGTCGTGAGATTCTGGTTAGATCCATTAAATTAACGTAAACCCTTACTTTATTTGTTTTTTATAAAGTAGTTCACCGCTATATTGGATGTGATAACAGGGACCAAGACAAGTCATCATGACCTTAATATTGTGGGCTATAGACGTGCCACATATGCCTTTACAAAGAGAGGCGAAAATGCGAATTTGAGCTAATCTCTAAAATTGGATATAAAATGAATTGCAGCCTGTAACTCGGCTGCATGAAAAAGGAATTACTAGTAATCGTGAATCACCACATCACGGTGAATTTAATCTCAGATAGGTACTAACCACTCGTCAGGCGCTGAAAGGAGTATGTGCAATAAGTTTGGTTTCTTGTTAATCTAACCTCATCGCAAAAAGCCGATGATATTTTTTCAAGCAATCTTCGTATGCGTGACTCTGATTGGTGTTAAGTCGAAATACGGTTCGTGTAGTGGAAATTGCACGGGACTAATAAACATTAACAACACCCCCCCCCCCCCCCAAATAAAAAAAAA
>Ga0268353_100029_pt1 | contig 23136 bp, 17 predicted proteins | sample G5R2_NF_18SEP201_FD_190168 | JGI IMG/M metagenome (GOLD analysis project Ga0268353, IMG submission 190168) | Phyllosphere microbial comminities from switchgrass, GLBRC, Michigan, United States - G5R2_NF_18SEP2017_LD1 | ecosystem: Host-associated > Plants > Phyllosphere > Phylloplane/Leaf | place... | reverse complement strand
CAGCAAGCATATGCTCACCTAAGTATCCCTGCTGGGACTTACCCCATTGCCGAAGAGTTAGCCAACACTTGTTTGAGCTTGCCCATGTGGCCTGGAATGACGGAAGAGCATGTAGTACGAGTAACAACGGCTATTCAAGGGTTTTACGCTAACTCCTAGTAAAATAAGTTTCCTTACAATTCTTTAAACTAGTAGAATGTCTGAGCCCTGTCTAATAGAGTTTTCTAAAATAGGTTCCTCTTCCCTGGGATATATTACTATAGCTGAAAATAGTAATATGCCTTTTGTTATCAAGCGAGTGTATTGGACATACTTTACACCAGATTCGGTAGTTCGAGGGCAACATGCTCACCACGAATTAGAACAAGTAATTTTTGCTACAAGCGGCCGTATTGAGTTCATTTTAGAAGGAATCGATGGGAAAACAGCCACTTTTGTGTTAGATAATCCTAGTGTAGGATTATATATTCCAAGTGGGTATTGGCGTACTATTAAGTTTTCCCATAACGCAGTCCTCATGTGTCTGGCATCTTTGGAATATAACGAACAAGAGTATATCCGTGACTATAATGAGTTTAAGGCCTTAGCAAAAGTGTCTGATGAACGTTAATAAAGCATATTATTGCCACCCCCAGGCGCTGGTAGAAACTAACTGTATAGGTGCACAAACTAAAATATGGGCTTTTGTTCATATTTTGCCTAATGCTGTGATTGGTGAAAATTGTAATGTATGTGACCACTGCTTCATTGAAGGAGATGTAAGGATTGGTGACAATGTAACACTAAAATGCGGGGTATACCTCTGGGATGGTATTACGTTAGAAAACAATGTATTTGTAGGTCCTAACGTAGTATTCACTAACGACCTACGTCCCCGCAGTAAAAATACGAATTACGTATCGCAGAAAACACTTATTCAGCAAGGGGCTTCATTAGGTGCCAATGCAACTATATTAGGTGGCATTACTGTGGGGCAATACGCTATGATAGGCATTGGTGCAGTAGTGACACGCAGTGTACTTAATCATGCGTTAGTTTATGGTAATCCAGCTCGACAGCACGGATGGGTAGATGAGCATGGTAATAAATTGAGTAAGGTGCCAAGTCAAGAAGGTAGATGGATGTCGTCTGAATCTGGTTTTGTTTATAAAGAGACAGTGCTGGGCTTAGAAGTAGAGTGTAATTTATCATCTGAGTAATAATGGATTTTCTCGATAAGAATAGATTTGTTTATGAGACGCTTTATGAGACTTTTTTCAAGTCTTATTCAGATAACAGTGCAGACAATAATCTGTCAAAAATAAGTTTTTTAGCTTCTTTTGCTTGGTTTGCTCACCCAGGCCTTTTTGTTGATATTAGGTTGGAGAATTTGTGTTCTAAGATTGGAAAAACTATATGGGATAAAAGTAGATTAGAAGGTGTGGCCGCTGTGAAAAATAATAAGTGTAAAGTATTACATGTCGCAAGTGAAACATATAACACTGGTGGTCATACAAGGCTTCTGTTTAATATTATTAGAAATGATACACAATCTATTCATTATCTTTTCGTTACTCAGCAAGAGGCAGCAGAAGTTCCAGGCTGGCTTAGCGAACAAATTTTTCTTAGTGGAGGTGCAATAGTTTCAGTAGCCAAGTTTTCTCCTGAAAAGCAAGTAAGGCTTTTACAAAAAGAAATAGCGTCAGACACTTTTGAGAAACTTTTTTATCATATCCATCCTGATGATGCTGTTGCAGTATCAGCTCTATCAGCAACTCCAAGACCTGCCTCTTTAGTTATCAATCATGCTGACCATGTATTTTGGCTCGGCTCTGCTTTAGCTGATGTAACTGTATGCTATCGTTCTTGGTCTTTAAATTTTTCTGAACAATATAGGGCATCTAAACAAGTAGCGTTACTGCCAACACCTATTGGCGCTCTCAATAGAGAAAATATAAAAACATCATTTGCGGTTAAGCAAAATGCAAAAAAAACGCTTGGTATTGCAGATGATGTCATAGTCATTTTGACAGTAGCGAGTTCAGGTAAATTTATTCCTTCAGGTAAATATAACTACTTTGCGACGATTGATAAATTGTTGGTTAATAATCCTAATGTTTTGTTAAAAATTGCTGGTGTAGCTCTTTCTGATGATTTAGAAAAATTACAGTACAAATTTAATAATCAAGTTGAGCTCTTAGGAGTTATTAATGAGCCTAAAATTTATTATGAAGCGGCCGATATCTATCTGGATTCGATGCCGTTTAGTTCATTTACTTCTTTATTCGAAGCAGTTTTTTTTGGGTGTTATCCAGTACTTCAATTCTCGCCTGTAGATACGCTTACAATTGAAAACGAACCTTGTTTTAAGGGTATTATTTATCATGCTAAAAATGAAGACGAACAGATAAGTGTTCTTCAATACGCTATTGATAATCCGGAATATAGAAGGGAAATTGGTTTGAAATGTGCGCAACTTGTATTTGATAATTATGTAGGAATTGGTTGGTTAAAACAGCTTAATTCTATTTATAATTTGGTTCCGAATAAAGTGCAAAACGTCAGAGATTTATCGCAAGTGCATAACTGTTCTTCCACAACTGATAATAATAAAGATGCGGCTAATTTAGCTTACCACCAGCATGGAAATGCTGCCATCATTTTGAATAGAACATTTCATCGTTATTTGTCCAATGTCACTGCCTTTGAAATATTTAAAATTTATTATAAATTATTAAAAGGTAAAAATAAATTTGGTGAATTATTTTCTCTACGACAAATGCTTTACTTTTTAAAACAGAAGATGCTCAAAAATGTATGAGTAGTTCTTGGTAGATTAAAGTATTTGAGTTTACTAATTATTGAGTTTTATATGATAGATATAAGTTTGCAAATAAATTTTGCTAAAAATAAATGAGTAAGTCTAGCGATTCAAAATTATTACTTAGTCATGTCAATAATTTTGATTTTTTACGTTTGTTATTTGCTCTTCTTGTATTAGTAACTCATTCGTATCCACTCAGTGGTTTACCTGAAAAGGACTTACTATTCCAATATAGCCATGGACAGGCATCGCTTTCGCATCTTGGAGTTCAAGGTTTTCTAATTATTAGTGGCTTTCTTATAACAAAAAGTTTAATACGTAGCAAAAGTTTGTCTGATTATTTTTATAAAAGAGTATTGCGTGTTTTTCCAGGTCTATGGTTCTTATTGTTTGTTAGTGTCGTAATATGTTTTTTTTTTAGTGGGAAAAACATATTGGCTTATGTCATGCATTATTCGACCCGTGACTACGTTTTTTATAATGCTGTATTGAAAACTCAGTACAATATTGATGGGGTTTTTAAAGAAAATCCTTATCACAGCGCTGTAAACGGCTCGTTGTGGTCTATACCATATGAATTTTTCTTTTATATTGTACTATCTTGTTGTTTTTTTGTGAGAGAACGTACTCACATTCTGCGTTGGGTATTTATAAGCTTATTCATAGTGCTAGTAGTTTTGTTTTTAACCTCTTTGCCAAAGTTAAGTGAATTTAATTTGCCTTTTTGGCAATTGCAGGGCTCACACTTGGATGAGTTAGGAGCATTTTTTACTGCTGGTGCAATTTGGGCTGTACTACCACAGCCAGTAATTAAGGCCCGTCAATTACTAGCTATAATGTCCGCATTGGTACTAATAATCAGTATGGGCTTCACTGGGTATGAATACACTCAGTTTATAGCGCTCCCTGTTCTTGTTATCAGTTTTGGCTCTCTTAATACTTCAATATTTTCACAATTAAATAGGTATGGTGATTTTTCATACGGTATTTACTTATGGGGCTTCTTCGTGCAACAAACACTTATGCATTTATTTCATCTTGGTCTGATAGAACTGATGTGCACTTCCATTGTTATTACCTATATTTTCGGCGCGCTTTCTTGGCATTTTATCGAAAAACAGGCATTGCGATTTAAAGCACAAATAAAACCTATGGGTTTAGATGCGTGATATTTAATCCATTTATGGACTTGTTTCCCAAGCCTTAATTAATGCTTAAACTAAAGCTAATAGATAGTTTCGTTGGTCTTTGAAAAAATCCTTGTAATCTTGAAAAATCAAAAATAATTATTGGTTTGTACTATTTAATAGTATGTTGTTGTGTGCAGCTATGATATGAGTAGTGTGTCATGACGTGCTTGTTTACAAGCTAAAACTTTTTCATGCAATAGTAAATTAAACAAAAGTTTAATAAGATACTTAGTTCAACCGGTTGCTAAAGAGAATATGGAAGGTGTACTAGAAAATGGAATCATAAATCGTAGTATTGGTAGTGTTCGTTACTACCTCACACGTCCGCAAAAAGTAAAGGCTGTATGGATGTTCCTTCTTTCTTTAATTTCTTCTGTGCTGGATGTTGCAGGTTTGGCATCACTAATTCCAGTGATGCTTGCAGCTGCTGAGCCTGGAGGTATTTTAAAAAATAAATACTTTGCTTATATATTTAATCTGTTTAGCTTTCATGCTGAGCGTAATTTCTTATTTTTTCTGATTGCAGGTTTACTGGTTTTTTTCTTATTAAAGAATATATTCTCGGTATGGGTCAATCATGTGCAAGTTAAATTGACAGCAGAAATCGGGGTGACAATAACAAAAAGTCAGCTTTCAAAGTATCTAAATTTCCCCTTTTGGTATTTTAATGATTTAGGTTCCGCGATTCTTATCAACAACGTGCTAAATATTCCTATAAGCTATGTTGCTGGTATACTTCGAGTTTTAATAGTGGTGTTTTCTGAAGGTATAATTATTGCTGTTATAGTAGTTAGCATCCTTTTGTATAAACCTCTTTTGATTGGTCTACTAGCTGCTATTCTAGGACCTACAATGTTAATTACCTATCGTGCCTTGCGAGCTCGTTCCCAGCGCGTGGGTGACGAACTTAATAGATTGCGCCCTATCTCATTTGCTACCAGCAATAATTTATTTACGGGATTTGTTGAATTAAAGCTGGCGGATAAGCAGATTACTTTAGGTGATGCATTAGTGGATAATCAACGTACTATCCAGTCTCTGGAAGCTTCCTCTTATCTTTATAGCGTATTGCCGCTCCGCATTATTGAAATGGTAGCAATAATGGGGGTGCTAATTATATTCTTATATTCTATCTTGGTGCCAAACGCATCCAGTGGGCTCATCACATTGGTAGGATTGTTTGCTGCTGCTGCATATCGCTTGATGCCATCTATAAATCGAATTTTAACGGGCTTAGTGACACTGAAGCAGAACCAGTATGCTATCGAACACTTAGAGATGCACCGGGAAGAAAAGTTCAAAGAACCAGTACACCTAGAGCAGCTACCACTGCAGTTTAAAAGGTCCTTAACGTTAGAGAATATCTCATTTAGCTTCCCTAATACTGAAAAAGCTGCATTAAGCAGTGTTAGTTTAACGATTCGGAAAGGTGAAAAAGTAGGCTTTATTGGTAGTTCCGGTTCGGGTAAAACTACTCTGATGAATTTGCTGCTCCGTTTTTATTCTGAGCAAAGTGGTCGAATTATGGTTGACAACCAGCCTTTAACACCTCAATACCTCAAAGCTTGGCATCGTATTATCGGATACGTGAAGCAGGATACCTTTCTTATGGAGTCTTCTATCAAAGACAACATCACGCTAGGTGATAAACAAGTAGATAATGAGCGACTTCTTTATGCATTAGAGCAGGCATCTTTGCAGGACTTTGTTGCAGGACTACCCGAAGGTATCAATACGCCAATTGGGGAAAGGGGCTCTAGGCTGTCAGGTGGGCAGCGGCAGCGAATTGGTATTGCGAGAGCGATGTACAAACGAGCACAAGTATTGATTCTGGATGAAGCTACTAGTGCTCTTGATAACGAAACTGAGCGAGAGGTAAGTGAAGCTATTAGTGGTTTGTCAGATAGTGATATCACTGTATTGATTGTTGCGCACCGTATTACAACACTTCGAGATTGCGACCGTATTTACGAGTTGAAAGATGGCAAACTGTGGGCAGAACACCAGTATGCAGACTTAGTACAGAAATTTGTTTAGTCGAATAGCATATGGCAGGCCAACCTATTGTTTCTGTATTAGTTCCCAACTACAATCATTCCCGATACTTGCCTAAGCGTATTGAAAGTATATTAAGGCAAAATTACTCAGCTATTGAAGTATTGCTTATGGATGATTGTTCGACAGATGATAGTCGAAATATTATTCAATATTATGCAAATAGTGATAATCGTGTTCAGATTCTATTCAATGAGTCTAACAGCGGCAGTACTTTCAAGCAATGGGAAAAGGGATTAGCATGGGCAAAAGGGAAATACATCTGGATTGCAGAAAGTGACGATTTTGCTGAGATAACGTTCCTTGCTGAGCTTGTGCCACTTCTTGAAGCCAATGACGCGGTCGTGCTGGCCTATGCTAATTCTCGGGTTGTAGACGAAAACGACCAGGCTAATGGTACCACAGCAGATTGGAAAAATGAACGGTACCATACGAAACGCTGGAGTGAGAATTATACTGTAGAGGGAAAGCAGGAAATAGAACGATATCTCTCAGTAGGCTGTACTATTAATAATGCAAGTGCCGTGCTGTTCCGTCGCAGTAGTATGGAAGAGGTTGGAGGAGTTGACGCCAGTTTTCGGTATGCTGGAGACTGGCTGATGTACTTGAAATTAGGTTTGCAGGGACTTTTTGCTTATAAGGGGGAGTGCCTTAGCAATTATCGTGAGCATTCCGTCAATGCCAGTAAAAATTCATTGCATAACGGTAGTCAGCGATTTGAGCGCCAGCGCTGCTTTGCCTACTTATATTACAGTAAAAAACTCAGTGCTGCTGCTGTAGAGCGAGTGCTAGTGACTGCTAGTGAGGAGTTCCTTTTTCTAGCATATGACTTATTGCGTCGTAGCTGGCAACCTAAGCTTTTTGCGAACTATGTGCGACGATTAGCGAGTGATAATACCCAATTTTTCCTGCGCGTGCAGGCGCGCGTTGCTAAGGCTGTGTTGAGCAAGGAGTACTAACACCTTAACAAAGCGATAAATAGCTTTCGATAATCATACTTGGTATTAGTTGTACTTTCATGTCAACCCCCTTAATAAGCGTCATTATTCCCTGTCATAATTATGGGCGTTATGTAGGGGAGGCACTTGATAGTGTACGTAATCAAACTTATCCCCATTGGGAGGTAATAGTTATAGACGATGGCTCGTCTGATGATACTAGAAAAATAGTAGCGCAGTACTGCCAATCTGATTCAAGAATAAGTTATCACTACCAGGATAAACAAGGGGTATCCGCAGCACGTAATGCGGGCTTTGCAATAGCAGTCGGAGATTATATCCAGCTATTGGATGCTGATGACCTATTAGCTGAGCGCAAGTTTGAGGTGCAGTTGGAACTGTTTGAAAATTACCCGTTAGCTGCTTTGGTATATGGTGATGCGTATGCCTTTACCCACCATCCGGAATTAGATACGCGGGAATTTACAAAATTCACCTTGCACAATCCCCCTATATCGGGGGGAGGCAGCTCTATGGCTATGCATATGGTGTATGACAATATATTTTTAATTAGTAGTCCCTTATTTAAGAAACGATTAGTTGAAAAGCTCAGAGGATTTAATTCATTAATTACAGCCTTTGAGGATTGGGAGTTTTGGTATCGAGCTATTCTATGTGGTGAAGAATTTATTTACGATAGTAGTCCGGGTACAGAATTTTTTGTGCGGGCTCATGGTAACAATACCACGCTTAATCGTCATAAGATGTGGAAGTCCAAGTTAGAAGCACGTAGCGCTATTATGGGTGCCTTGACTGATATGATGAGGGAAAAAACACCTGTTCAATTTGATTTGCAAGCTATATGGAGCCGGCATCAGATACTGCGCTTCGAAGAATCAGCTAGGTATAATATGCTGTATGCCAACGTAGGTAGAGCGTTGTTAGACACTATACATTTTAGTTTGAAAGGCGACAAGCCATTGCGTATTTGGTACGATAGTGCCTATTGGTTGAAAGAGCGTCTGCTAGGGCGCAGCTAGTCAGTTTTTTACTTTAAAAAGACGCATGATAAAATACTTACGCAATTATTCGGTGCTGGCTGATGGAGCTGTTTTTAAGAAACTGCGACTCATACCAGAATCCATGATGTTAATTGGCCAGCGAGTGCTGTTACACAACTGGAAAGGATTACTGAAAATAAACTTTTTATACAAAAAAAAGACCCTCCCTGCAAGTGAGACATACGTGTTAGTGCATAATTCTTATCAGGGTTATTATCACTGGTTGCTCGAAAGCTTACCCCGTCTGCTTGAAGCAAAGGCAGTGTTGCCTGAGTTTACATTGCTGCTGCCAGCTACTTGCACAGCTAAATTTTATAAGGATACCCTGCGTTTACTGGCCGTAGTTGAGGTTATGTATCTGGAGCCTGGCATCACTTATCAGATACCTGACTTAGCGTTAGCGTACTCGGATGTGACTATGGGATGCTATGAGCGCGCTACTTTACAGCGTCTTCGGGAAGCGTTACTTGGGGCATTGCCGGCGCGGCCATCTGGTGTTGCTGGACGCAAGCTATACATAAGCCGTAAGTTCGCAGCGCGTCGTAAAGTACTAAACGAAGATAAAGTAGCGTTGGCACTAATTGCTCAAGGGTTTGAAGTTGTTTTTTTTGAGAATTATACCTTTGCCGAGCAGTTAACGCTTTGTGCTAGTGCCAAAACCATTGTGGGTATGCATGGAGCAGGGCTGGCAAATATGATTTTTCAACCTGCTGACGCGCGGGTCGTCGAGCTGCGAAAATATGATAATAATGAAAATATATTTTTCTCAGAGTTAGCTCATACATTAGGTCTGCAGTATCAGTTGTTATACTGCAAAGCACAGAATGAGCGCGACTCTGTGCAAGATGCTGACCTGTTTGTAGATATACAGGCATTGTTAGCGTTGCTAGCGTAACTTTAACTGGTGCTGTGGCTACTCAGCGCAAGTGCATATGAAGCAAAAAAAAGTTTCTATTTTAATACCTGCATACAATGCAGCTCCTTTCATTGCGGAAACGATAGAATCATCTTTGCATCAAAGTTGGCCTGAGTTAGAGATTATTATAGTAGATGATGGTTCTCGAGATAATACTTTAGCTATAGCCCAAAAGTATGCGGGGCCTAACGTGCGCGTGGCCACCCAGCCTAACCTTGGTGCCAGCGCCGCCCGTAATCATGCATTCAACCTGGCTACCGGCGACTACATTCAATACCTCGACGCCGATGATTTGCTGCATCCAGACAAGCTGAAAGCGCAAATGGAATGCTTGGCTCAGCACCCCACTGCTAAACTGTCGGCCTCGGCCTGGGGGATGTTTTATGATGTGCCCGACGAGCGAACCCTACGTCCGACCATACTGTGGCAAGACTACCACGACCCCGTGCAGTGGCTGGTAACCGCCTGGGAAAATGGCGTGTGGATGCAGCCATCCGCCTGGCTCACGCACCGCTCGCTCATTGAGGCAGCCGGGCCGTGGGACGAGCAAATCTCACTGCACGACGACGGCGAGTTTTTCAGCCGCGTGCTGCTTCAAACCCAGGAAATCGTGTTTTGTGAAGCAGCTAAGTCATTTTACCGCAAGGGTTTGAGCGACTCCTTGAGCAGCCTCAAGAGCGAAAAGGCCACCAAATCGCATTTGGCGGTGTGCCAGTCGTACGAGAAATCGTTGCTAGAAGCGCTCAACGATGCCCAGACGCGGCTAGCCTGCGCCAACAACTACCAGCGGCTCATCTACGAATACTACCCGCAGTATCCGGCGGTACAGCAGGCGGCGGCGGCGCGGGTGCAGGCTCTGGGCGGCAGCACGGCCAAGCCCTTTGCCACGCCAGTTTTCCAGATGCTAAATAAAGTGGTAGGCTGGCGGCTGTCGAAGCAGTTGCAGAATTTCGTCTATCAGTATGGCCTGAACCCAGCTTCCTGGCTGCGCAAAAGCCGCTAACTTCCCGTATCGTTTTCCATGCCCAAGGTCTCCGTCGTGCTGCCCGTTTACAACGTGGCCGCTCATATTAAAGGCACCATTGAAAGCCTGCTGCGGCAAACGTTCCAGGATTTTGAGCTGCTAGTGCTCGACGACTGCTCGACTGACGACACCGTGGCGCAGGTGAGCGCCATCGCCGACCCGCGCCTGCGCCTCATTCGCAACCCTAAAAATCTGGGCCGCGCCGGCACCGACAACGCCGCTCTGCCCCATGTGCAAGGCGAATACATTGCCAAAATGGACGGCGACGACATCTGTCACCCCGAGCGCCTGGCCAAGCAAGTGGCCTACCTCGACGCGCACCCCGAAGTCAACATCGTGGGCAGCTTCATGCAAAACTTTGGGGCCAGCACCTACCTCAACCGCTACCCCGCCCAGCCCGCCGATACGCAGGTGCTTACCCTGTTTACCCTGCCCACCGGCAACCCCTCTGCGATGATGCGTACCAGCCTTTTTCGCGACCAGGGCATACGCTACGACGCCACCCTGCGCCAAACCGAGGACTACGATTTTTGCGCTCGCTACATTCGGCAATTGCGCATTGCCACGCTCCAGGAGGCGCTGATTGAGTACCGCGTACCGCACCAGGTTCGCAAAAAAGATATCCTCAGCGAGCGCGCCAACGTCTCGGATGTAGTGCGCGAGCAACTGCTGCGCGATTGGGACGTTGCCTTCACTCCGCGCGAGTTGCACGTCTACAACACCATCGCCATGCTGGAGCGCCCCAGCGGCGATGTCACCCTGGACGAGGTAGATGCTTGGCTGCAAAAGCTGCTGCGCCACAACGAGCAGCAGCCGCTTTTTGAGCCCGTCGCGCTGCGTCGGGGGCTGGCAGAGCGGTGGTTTGAGGTGTGCTATACCTACCCGAGCCCGCGCCTGGGCGGGCTGCTCCGGCATCGCCGGAGCCCCCTAGCGGCCCATTGGCCCCTGACCAGCCGGCAGCGGCTAGGCTTCCTGATGCGGGCATTGCGAAGCTTTTAAGTCTCAGTTATGCCTACATAAAAACTCGAAATGTAATTGCGGCGGTTGGATGTCTGGCTAGGGGAGGGGCCAGCGCAACGAACACCGGTTGAATAGGGGTGCCTATCTTTGTGGGATTTTTGTGAAGCGGGCGAGTAGAAAAAGCCCGGAAATACCCCTGGGGATTTCCGGCCTCCCCGCCTTCCCTACCTACCTCAACGCGACTGGCCGATGCCCCCAATTCCCCGGAATATTATGCTGCTGATTCCCAACTTCGGGTTTGGAGGAGCGCAACAAGTATTCCACGACCACAGCGTGGAGCTCACGCGCCTGGGCTACGAAGTGACCGAATGCGTGTTCAACCTCGACCAGGCTGATGCCTACCCCAGCGGTAACCCGGTGGTGAACCTGGACGTGCCCGGCCACGGCTCCACCGTCGATAAGCTCAAGAACTTTTGGCAGCGCTGCACCCGCGCTAAGTCGGCTAAGCAAGCGCGCCGCATCGATGTGTGTATCAGCCACCTCGAAGGCGGCGACTACGTGAACCTGCTCAGTCAGGCGGGCGAAAAAACGGTGCTCTGCATTCACGGCTCCAAGGTGCACGATGGCGAGATTCTGGGCTGGGTAGGGTGGTTTCGGCAAAAGGTATTCATGCCATTTCTGTACCGCCGCCCCGACCATATCGTGACCGTGAGCCGCGATATCCGCAGTGAGTTGATTGAGCATTACAAGCTCGACCCCACACGGATTACGACCATCAACAACTTCTTCCACCCGGCCAAAATCCTGGGCCGGGCCGCCGAAGCCATTGACCCCAAGTACGAGGCACTATTCAGCCACCCGCGCCTGATGATTAGCTCAGGCCGCCTGGCCAAGCAGAAAAACCAGGCTCCGCTGCTCGACGTGCTAACTGAACTGCTTAAGGTGCAGCCCGATAGCAAGCTTGTTATCCTCGGCGATGGGGAGCTGCGCAACGACCTCGTAGAGCAAGCAAAGGCGCTGGGCCTGAAGTTTTATCAGGCCTGGAACAACGACCCCCTCGACCAGGAATACAGCCTGTATTTCCTAGGCTACCAGCAAAATCCCTTCCCCTACATCAAGCGCGCTAAGCTCTTCGTGTTTCCTTCCGGTTGGGAGGGCTTCCCGATGGCACTGGGCGAAGCCATGATTTGCGGCCTGCCGGTCGTGTCCACCGACTGCCCCACCGGCCCGCGCGAAATGCTGGCCCCCGCCTCGGCCCCCGGCACCCGCATCACCGACGCCGAATACGGCGAGTACGGTGTGCTCATGCCCCTGCTCAAGGACGATTACCGCCAGCACGTGCGGCAGGTGTGGGTAGCCACGCTGCAAAAAATGCTGCTCGACAACGAACTGCGGGCACACTACGCCGCCCAGGCCGCTAAGCGTATGGAAGACTTCACGGCCGAGCGCATTTTCCAGCAGTGGGAACAGGTTATTCAGCAAGTATCGGCCCGATGAGCATACCCACTACAACCTCGCCACCGCGCGTGCTGGTGGTCGATAACTGCGTGGCCCTCACTGGCGCCCTCAAAGCAATTCTGAATTCGCTACGCGACATCCGAGCCGAATTTCCGGGCCTGCTGGAGTTTGAATTCGTGCTGCCCGAAGGCAGCGCGGCCATTGGGCCGGTGGGTAGCGAAGGCTACGTGGTGCATACGCTGCCCTTCGTCGAAATCAGCAAGCGCAAGAACGACCTGCTGCGCTACGCGCCCATGCTGCTGCGAAACAGCTGGCGGCTGCGCACGCTGGCCCGGCAGCGCGGGGCCAAGCTGGTGCACCTCAACGACTTCTTTAACATGGCTGGCATCGTGGGCAAGTGGCTGGGCGGCCCCAAACTGCTGACCCACGTGCGCCTGCTGCCGCAAAACTTCCCCGGCCCGCTGCGCAAGTTGTGGGTAGGGGCCGACGTGCGGTTTGCCGACCGCGTCATCTGCGTATCCGAAGCCGTGCAGGACGCTTTCCCGCGCGCCGCCAACGTGCAGGTAATTGCCGACCCCATTCCGGCCCGCGAAAAGCACCCACTGCCTGCTCCTGACCACGCCGATGGCCGCGCCCGCACCGGCACACTGCGCCTGCTCTACCTTGCCAACTACATTGCTGGCAAGGGCCACGACCACGCCGTGGCTGCCTTCATCGACGCCCACCGCCAAAACCCGCGCCTGCACTTGTCCTTCTTCGGCGGCGACATGGGTATGGAGAAAAACCGTGAATTCCGCCGACAGCTCGAAGCCCAGGTGCAGGCCGCTGGCCTGGCTGAAGCCGTGAGCTTCGGCAACTTCGTGCAGGACGTGGAGCAGGAAATTAAGCAGGCCGACATCGTGCTCAATTTTTCCGAAACCGAGTCGTTCTCATTGACTTGCCTCGATGCCCTGTTCTACGGCACCGCCCTCATCGCCTCCGACTGCGGCGGCCCGCGCGAGCTGTTCGAGAATGGCAAGTCGGGCCTGCTGGTGCCCAATAAAAACCGCCCGGCCATGACGGCCGCCATTCTGGAGCTAGCGGCCGACGCCAACAAGCGTGCCCGTTTCGCTGCCGCCGGCCGCACCTACGTGCGCCAAAAATTCAGCCCCGACCACACCTATCGCAAGCTTAAAGACGTCTACCTGACGCTCCTTTCCCAATGAACACCCCCGACCCTGTAGCTAAACCGTTAGGCGAGGCCGACGTGTTCGTTTTCGACGTGTGCGACACCCTCTTCTACTCCAATACCACGTTCGACTTTCTGCGCTTCGTGCTGGCCCAGCGGGGCAGTGGGGGCAAGCAAACCGTACTCAAGCTGGTGAGTGCCAAGTGGTCGCCGCTGTTCGTGGGTCTGGTCGTGTGGCAAAAAGTCACCGGCGGTGACCCCGTCAAGGCCGTGGCGCTGCACCTGCTGGCTGGCATCTCGCGGGCCGAGTTATACGAGCTAGGCCGCCGTTTCGTGGCCGAGTTCTTACCCGCCCGACGCATTGCCCGCACGCACGAGCTGCTGGCTGGCCTGGCCCAAACCCAGACGCGCGTGCTACTCCTCTCCGCCAGCCTCGACCCCGTTATCGCGGCGCTAGCCGAGGCCCTGGGGCCGGTTGAGTTCGTGTCGTCGCAGTTGGAGTATGATGCCCAAGGCAATTGCACCGGCCGCCTCCAGCAGGAGCTAACCGGCAAAAAGCAAGATGCCCTCCAAAAGCTCCTCGCCGGCCGCACCGAACCTCTGCGTTTGGCCGTCGCCACCGACAATTTCACCGACCACGGCTTGGTGAGCCAGGCGTCAGTGCGCTACGTGGTAGTGCACAGCGCCGCTGCCAAGCAATTCTGGCAGGGTTTGAATCCAGCGTTTATCGAGGCATACCACTAATATGAATTTTCTGCGTTTTCTGCTGCCCTACACCTATTTCTACGGAAGCCGGGTCAAGCAGCTCAAGTACAATGTGTACTATTTGATTATCGATTGGGCGGTGCCGTTTGCCCTGCTTACGTATTTTACGGGCTTCGACTGGCAAGGGTCGCTGGTGCATTTTGTGCTGGCCTACCTGGCGTTTATTTCAATTTACGAAATCGGCTACCTCGGCAACGATGTCTATAGCGTGCGCAAAGAGGATAAGCCTCGCCGCCGCGTCAAGGACTTTGACCCTTCCGATGCCGTCGTGCTGGCCTGGATTGGGGTGCGGCTGCTGGCTTTCGCAGCCATTAGCTGGTACCTAAAAGTGTATGCCAACCCGCTGTGGCTGGCCTTCTACCTAGTGCTGGCAGTCTTCTTCTATCTGCACAATGCGTTGAAGGATAAGGAGTTGAAGGTGATGACATTCGTCAACTTAGCCTTTGTGCGCTACCTCGCACCGGTGTTCATCTTCCTTACGCCCGCCCAGCTTATGCTCATCGCGGCCCCGGTATTTCTGAACTACGTGTTCTACCGCACCCTCATGTACATGGACAGCAAAGACCTGCTGAACATGCCTAGCCGCCGCGCGCCCGCCTACAAAGTCAATTATTACTTGCTGGCAATGGGCGTCAGCAGCCTGCTTTCGCTGATGGGGCAATCGTGGGTGCCGGTGGCCATCACGGCCTATTATTTGCTGTTCTGGACAGCGGTGAAGCTCGCGGGTGTACAGCCACCTCAGGCCGATAACTAGGCGTTAACCTGAGCAGGAGCGCTGAGAATGCTGGCCAAGGCTACCGTTGGGTTGTAAAATACCGGAAGGACTTCTAATGCAGTAACTTTGACGTTGGCAACTCTTTATCTTTTTCTATGACCCCTTCTTCTACGCTAGCTATCCCTCGTTCTCCATCCAAGTTATCAGCCGGGCCATTATCCTATCAGCAGTTGGATATTCTGCACTGCCTGCGGGGCTTTTGTGCGCTGTACGTGGTGATATTTCACGCCAAGTTTATCCTATGGGCTGGTGGGCGGCAATACTTGGAGGCACATCCCCGCCCCACTTGGGGGCCTGCCGACTACGTGGCCTTCGCGCTGGATTTATTCAGTTCGTCGGGTTATGAGATGGTCGTTTTTTTCTTCGTGCTCTCGGGCTTTTTCATCCGATACGCGCAGCATAAGAAACATCGCCCGGCCGGTGATTTTTACGTCAACCGTTTGGTTCGCATCTACCCGCCTTTTTTGGTGTCGCTGGTGCTGGCTGCGGGCGTGCTGGCCGTAGTGGCAACGCAGGTGCCACAGGTCCTCAACGAAAGCGTGGGCCGCGAACTGAATGCTACGCTGACTACGGCTTGGCATGAGCTTCAAACACTTAATATTGGTGGCGCTGTGCGTGCCATCTGCTTTCTACACCTCGACCAGCACTACCTAGGTGATAATGTGGTGTACTGGTCGCTGCTGCCCGAGGCACTTTTTTACTTAGTAGTTCCACTAGCCTTTTGGCGCGTGCGCTGGTACTACGTAGCGTCGGTGGTACTTTTCGTTGTCGGCTTGTATTGCGATTGGCAAGGTGTGCCACTCAATAGTGTAGCTCGCTACTTGTTGACCTATAATGTGTACTTTGCCGCGGGTATTGGTCTATACGACGTGGTTGTAAGCACCGAGTGGCTGGCCAAGGTGCGCCGCCTGCCCAAGTGGATTACGCTGCCTGGCCTGCTGGCCCTGCTGCTCATGCTCATTTGTGTGACCCTGCTCAAGCTGAAGGTAGTGCCCACGGTGCTGGCCGGGGTACTGGCCGTGCTAGCCGTATCGGTACTGCTGGCGGGGCACGTATCGCCTCGCAACTTGCTAGTGCGGGCGCTGCACAAGGTGGGAGAATTCAGCTTTTCACTTTATCTCTACCATTATCCGCTGCTGTTGCTGGCCTACGCCGGGTTGGTAAGCTATACCGGCAAGCTCTTCATTTACGACCGCATCTATTGGCTAGCATTACCCTTTGTGGTTGCTATCTGCTACGGACTTTATTTGGTTACGGAGCGCGCCAGCGTGCGGTATTTCCGGAAATAGGCGCTGGGAGCAGTAACCAAAACCGGTCCGCGGGACACTTAGCTGATAAGTGTCCCGCGGACCGGTTTTAACTATTAGTACCCTGTGGCTAGCCAGCCGTGGCCAGGCGGCGTGGGGCGACGGCACGGGCCGGAACTTTCTTGGGCTGCTTCTGACGCATAATAAATAGCGCACAGAGGTAAAAAGGCATCAGGGGAATCTTGTAGCGCACCAGCGTGCCAAAGTTGCCGCTGTTGGTGCCCACCCCAATGGCCAAAATAATGCTGAACAGAAAGCAAAAAGTTAGAATGGGTTTGCTGGCAATCTGACTAAATCCTCCAATTAGGCCGCGGTCAAAGAAGAGCTTGACCGTAAGCCCGAGCAGCATAAGCGCCTCCAGTGCCGAAAGCATCATGATGGGGTTGCGGGCTTCCCACAGAAAGGGCCGGTACAGCGTAACGATTACGGCTTGGGGCGCCACCTTAGCCATCGACCCCAGCGAGCCATCGAAGCTGCCAATATTGTAAGCCGAGCCTTGGTCCTTAGTCAGGTCGTAAAGGAATTTCTGGTTAATTTGTGTCCGCTCGCCAATCTTGTCCACATCATATTTGTCATCACCCGCCGTTAGGTTGGTGGCTCCCAGATAGCCCGCTCCCAACCCAACCAGCAGAAACAGCGGCCGTACCATATTGCGCACCACGGCCGACTTAATGCTCTGATTATACTCGTTGAACATCCAAAGCAGGGCCGGGGGCATAAACGAGAGCAGAATGTAGATTTTCACGGCCGACAACACGTAAGCGCCCACCAAGCCAATGAGGGCGCTTTGAAAAACGCGCCGCCGTACAATCAGCGCCCGGTGAAAGCCGTAAAACGTCCAGCCAATGGCTCCGATGCACAACGAGTCTTTCATTAGGCCCGAGCCCCAAAAAAAGACGGAAGGCAAAAAGAAAATAGCGTAAGCTAATTCTTTGTAAATAGCTGGTGCGATGCGCAGAAACGCCGTGTAAAGTGCCCAGATACCGCTAAAGCTAATAATAGCGAACATGAGCGAAATCACCGCGTAGGAGCAGAAGCAAAACAAACCGCAAATGGCCCCTACCTTGATAACAAAGTATTCAGTAGGCGAGCCAAACCAGTGCATCTGCGAGGCGTAGCGGCTGATTTCGCCAGTGTAGGTGCCGTCATTAGGTGCCAGCAACTTGAGGCCGATGCTGAAGCTGTCGCCAAAAGCGCCATAGATTACCTGGCTCTCCTTGAAGTAGTTAAACGTGTCGCCACCCTTATAGTAAAACTGGTAGATGAGCCCTAGCGCCAAAGCGCCCGCAAACTTTACGCTGAGCGCTGGTATGAAATAAGGCTTGGTGTACTTGTTAGTAAACGACGGCCGCACCGCAAACGCGATGGCGTAAAAAATGCCCAGGTAAATCGGAGTGAGGAATATATCCTTGAGTTCCATCATGGCCCTGGGAGCTTACTTAGTAGGGTTTTTCTTGAGCCAAGCTTTGGCTTCCTTAGCCTGGTCCGACTTACGGTCGGCTTTGTCGGCTACTACCTCGTAGTAGCGGCGGGCGGCCATAAGGTCGTGGTCGCGGTCGGCCATACGGGCCAGGTTGGCATTGGCAAAGAGATAGAAGCCACCATCGGTTTCGCCATTGCTTTCGGCAAACACGATGCAGCGCTGGTAGTAATCCTTGGCCTTGGGGAGGTCGCGGTATTTGTACTGCATGAGGTAGCCCATGAAGTAGCTGGCATAACGGCCGCTGCTGGCCTCGTAGCCGGGCATGCCCACAGCGAGCTTAGCGAGGATATCCTTGCTCACGCGCTCGCACTCAGCAAAGTCGGCCTGGTCGAAGCACAGCAGCGCGTAGAAGCGGGCAAAATAGCCGTTGTCCGGGTACTTGAGTGCTAAGCCACGCGCAATGGGCATGGCAGCCGCCGTCTGGTGCTCATCGTTGTGCAGCAGCTTCATCAGGAAGACCTTGGCCTCGACGCCGGTGTAGAACCCATTAGTAGCTACCGTGCGTAGCTGGCTGAGGCCCAGCTGCTTATTGCCTTTAGGAAAAAACAGTAGCACTGGCTTGAGCAGCGGGTAATTATCTGGAATCCAGACGGCGTAGTAGTTAAACAGCGCCTCGCCAAATAAAAACTCGGGGCTGAGGCCGTTAGCTTCCTGGCTTTTTTGCAGGTAGGTGAGCGCGCGCTTGCTGTCCACGGTAGCCTTGCGCCAGTTGTGACGCTCCGAGTTGAGGCGGGCCGAAAAACCGTTGGCGGCCGACAGGAAAAAGTAGCCTTCGTAGTTGTGCGGGTCTTCCTTCACCAATCGCTCGCTGTAGGTATTGGCCGTATCCATGTAGGCAAAAAACAGCTTGTCATACTGTTTCGAGTCGAAGTTGGTCGGCATGATTTTCCACCACGTACTCAGCCCAAGCAGGAAGTAGGGCATGGGGTGGTGCGGGTAGCGGCGGCGCAACGACCGAAATTGTTTCTCAGCCTTGTCATATTTGAAATTATAAAGATTCTGCACCGCGCCATCCAACTCCAACTGAATATCCTTATCCAGCAGCAGCCAGCCCTTCGTATCGGCCGCTGTTGGCAGCACGCTCACTGTGTCGATGGCGATGGTGCGCATCGCGGGTACCTGGCCAATTCGCAGGCGGGTAGTGTCTTTGGGCGTCTTCTGGGCGTGGACCATTAGCACCGGGCCCAGCAAAAACAGCAGCACGAACCGACCACGCAAAAACCAAAGAAGAACGGACATACAGGCAGAAAAGGCAGAAAAAGGCCGGGTGCTGGCCCAAGATAAGCAGGCTTCAGCCCTACGAAAGTACGGCAGCGACTTTAGCTTTGGCGGCTTAACCCAGTTAGCCAGTGACCGATGCAACTCCTCCAAACCCTCTGCCAGTTGGCCGCGCCCTCGGGCGAAGAAGCGCCGCTCACCCGCTTCCTGCTTGACTACGTGCGCCAGCATGGCCCCACCTGGCGGCAGCCGCCGCTGGTGGTGCACGACGAGGCCCGGTTTCAGGACTGCCTGTTGCTGGTATTTGGGCAGCCGCGTACAGCTGTTTTTGCCCATATCGATAGCATCGGCTTTACCGTGCGCTACGGGTGCGAGCTGGTGCCCATCGGCGGGCCCGAAACGGTGGCTGGCTATCGGTTGGTCGGGCAGGATGCGCAAGGAGAAATAGCTTGTACGCTGACAGTTGAAAAAGCAGAAGATGAGGAAGAAACCGAGAAGCTGGGCTACGAGTTCAGCCGCGCTATCGAGCCCGGCACAAGCCTCACTTTTGCCTGCGATTTTCGCGAAACCGATACCACCGTTCAGAGCTGCTACCTCGATAATCGCCTCGGCGTGTGGGCCGCCCTGCAAGTGGCCGAAACCCTGGAGCACGGCATCATTGCCTTCTCCTGCTGGGAGGAGCACGGCGGCGGCTCGGTGCCCTACCTGGCCCGCTTCATCTACGAAACCTACGGCGTGCGCCAAGCCCTTATCTCGGACATTACCTGGGTCACGAAGGGCGTGAAAGCCGGTGCGGGCTGCGTTATTTCGCTACGCGACTCGCTTATCCCGCGCCGCGCCTACGTCGAGCGCATCCGGGCCATTGCGCGGGCCGCTAACATTCCGCACCAATTAGAAGTCGAAGGCACCGGCGGCTCCGACGCCAAAGACTTGCAGCGCAGCGACGTCCCCTGGGACTGGTGCTTCGTGGGCGCCCCCGAAGACAACGTGCATTCACCCGACGAAATCGTGGCTAAAGCCGACATTGCCAGCATGGTAGCGCTTTACGAAGTGCTGCTGCGTGAATTATAAAACAAGCCGCTTACATTTGCTCGCCCCGGCTTATTATCAACAGCTTAGCCGATTTTCTCCATCCTTTTCCTGCCTCGCTTATGCCTCCCATTCTTTACGCAGTACCCTTGCTGGGTTTGTTGGCGCTGCTCTACACGTGGCTGCGCGCGGGGTGGGTAGCCCGCCAGGATGCCGGCGATGAGAAGATGCGCACCATCGCCGGCTACATCGCCGACGGCGCCATCGCCTTCCTGCGGGCCGAGTACAAAGTGCTGGCGCTGTTTGCGCTCATTGCCTCGGCGTTTCTAGGCTACCTCGGCTTCACGGGCGAGAAATCGAGCCCGGTCATTGTCATCGCCTTTTTGCTGGGCGCGGTGTTCTCGGCCACGGCCGGCTACATCGGGATGAAAATTGCTACCAAGGCCAACGTGCGCACCGCGCAGGCCGCCCGCACTTCCCTTAGCCAGGCGCTGAGCGTGTCGTTCTCGGGCGGCTCGGTGATGGGCATGGGTGTGGCCGGGCTAGCGGTGCTTGGGCTAGGGTCACTGTTCATCGTCTTCTACAAGCTGTTCGTGCCCAGCGGTATCGCCACCGGCGTGGAGATGGAAAAGGCGCTGGAAGTGCTCACCGGCTTCTCGCTCGGGGCCGAAAGCATCGCCCTGTTTGCCCGTGTGGGCGGCGGCATCTATACCAAGGCGGCCGATGTGGGCGCCGACCTCGTGGGCAAGGTCGAGGCCGGCATCCCCGAAGACGACCCGCGCAACCCCGCCACCATCGCCGACAATGTCGGCGATAACGTGGGCGACGTAGCCGGCATGGGCGCCGACCTCTTCGGCTCGTACGTGGCTACCATCCTAGCCACGATGGTGCTGGGCCGCGAAGTCCACCTGGGCAACACCGACCAATTTGGTGGCCTCTCGCCCATCTTGCTGCCGATGGCTATTGCCGGGCTGGGCATCGTGGCCTCACTGGTGGGCATCCTGCTGGTGCGCGTGCAGGAAGGCGGCAGCGTGCAGCGGGCCCTCAATTTTGGCAACACGGCCTCGGTAATTGTGTCGGGCGTCTTCTCCTACCTGTTGATTAAATGGCTGTTGCCAGCCGGCGACATCACCATTCGTGGCTTCACCTTCGATGCTAACCACGTCTTCCTGGCCGTGCTGGTCGGGCTAGGAGTGGGCCTGCTGATGAGCCTCATCACTGAGTATTACACAGCGATGGGCAAGCGCCCCGTGCTCAGCATCGTGCAGCAAAGCAGCACCGGCCACGCTACGACCGTCATCGGCGGGCTGGCCGTGGGTATGGAAAGCACCGTGTTGCCCATCTTGGTGTTGGCGGCCGGTATCGTGCTCAGCTTCAAGGCTGCGGGTCTCTACGGCGTCGCCATCGCGGCGGCCGGCATGATGGCTACCACTGCCATGCAGCTCGCCATCGACGCCTTCGGCCCCATCGCCGACAACGCCGGCGGCATCGCCGAAATGAGCGAACTCCCCAAAGAAGTACGCGAGCGCACCGACATCCTCGACGCCGTGGGCAACACCACGGCTGCCACCGGCAAGGGCTTCGCCATTGCCTCGGCAGCACTCACGTCGCTGGCCCTGTTCGCGGCCTTCATGGGCACGGCCCACATCGACGCCATTGATATCTCTAATGCTAACGTGCTGGCTGGGCTCTTCGTAGGTGCCATGATACCGTTCATCTTCTCGGCGCTGGCCATTGCGGCTGTGGGCCGGGCGGCGATGGCAATGGTGCAGGAAGTGCGCCGCCAGTTCCGCGAGATTCCGGGCATCATGGAGGGCACCGGTCGGCCTGAGTACGAGAAGTGCGTGGCCATCAGCACGCAGGCCGCCATCCGCGAAATGCTGCTGCCGGGCGCCATTGCGCAGCTCACGCCCATCGTGGTCGGTTTCGCCTTCGGTCCCGAGGTGCTGGGCGGCACGCTGGCGGGCGTCACGGTAAGCGGCGTGCTTATGGCGATGTTCCAGAGCAACGCCGGTGGCGCCTGGGACAATGCCAAAAAGTCGTTTGAGAAAGGCGTTATAGTTGATGGCAAGATGGAGTTCAAAGGCTCCGACGCGCACAAGGCTAGCGTCACCGGCGACACCGTGGGCGACCCGTTCAAGGACACTAGCGGCCCGAGCATGAACATCCTCATCAAGCTCATGAGCATCGTCTCGCTTGTCATCGCCCCGCACATCGCCCGCGTCAGCGGCGAGCACGGCATGGCCCCCATGCCCCGCACCGAGTACACCGAACTGAACCAGCCCCGCGTGCGCTTCGTGCAGTATGTAACCCCGGCTGCCGAATCCGTGCTGCGCACCACCTGGCATGCCCTGCGCTACTAAGGGCCGCTAACCCGTTTTTGGGTAGATGAATTACCGGTAAGTTTCCGTATCTCCGGGGGATGGGCTGCCCGCCTTACCTTTGCACCCCGAAACGGCCGCGCCGGCTGTCGCCTACCTGCATGGGTCTCCCCCTTATAACGCTCCACAACAAGGCTTTCCGGCCTTATCTCTCGGCCGATGAAATCGCGGCTGCCATCGACCAGGTAGCCGGCCGGCTCAATACCGACTACGCCGGCCGCCGGCCGCTGTTCGTGGTAGTGCTCACGGGCGGCTTCATGTTTGCTGCCGACCTGCTCAAGCGCTTCACCGGCGACTGCGAAATCGTCTTCATCCGCGTGGCTTCCTACGAAGGCACCGACAGCACCGGAAAGGTGCAGGAAATCATGGGCTTGCGCGAAGATGTGCAGGGCCGCGACATCATCCTCGTCGAAGACATCGTGGACACCGGCACCACCCTGCACCACCTGCTGCCTACCCTGCAAGCCAATAACCCGGCTTCCATCGAGATTGCCGCCATGTTTTATAAGCCGGCCAGCTTGCGCTACCCGCTTGTGCTCAATTACATGGCGATGGAGATTCCCAACGACTTCGTAGTGGGCTACGGCCTCGACTACGACGGCCTG
>Ga0268353_100028_pt1 | contig 23729 bp, 20 predicted proteins | sample G5R2_NF_18SEP201_FD_190168 | JGI IMG/M metagenome (GOLD analysis project Ga0268353, IMG submission 190168) | Phyllosphere microbial comminities from switchgrass, GLBRC, Michigan, United States - G5R2_NF_18SEP2017_LD1 | ecosystem: Host-associated > Plants > Phyllosphere > Phylloplane/Leaf | place... | reverse complement strand
CAGCCCCTCGCCGTCGAAGACGGCGGCGGGGCGCAGCAGCGTGGCGGCGGGCGCTTGCGCCCAGCCAGCCAGCGGGTGCAGGGCTAGCCACACAAGCACTAAATAATTTCTCATTCTACTACCAATCAGTTTTATAAGACTAACCGGCCACTATACTACGGAAGGAAGCACGGTAAGCAGTTACGCTGTTTTGTCCCCCCACCCTACTCGCCCGGATGGTAGCTTTTCTCCACATGCTTGGCCACATCCTCGGGGTAAAAGAGCACGTCCTTAAACTGGCCCTCGCAGTAGAGGGGGGCCTGGTCGGTGAAGTGAGGCGAGTCGGGCCGGCTGGCCTGGCCGCCGGTCACCACGGAGCGGGCCACCACGCGGGGGCCAAACTCGACTACGGCCACGAAGCTGTTGCCCACGCCGCCGTAGCGCTTTTTGGTGCCCGGGTAGGTGTGCGCCCCGAAGGCGGCCAGTGAGCCCCAGGCCGAGGAGGTGAAAGCTACCGGCTGGCTGGGCTGCTTATCATCAAAGGTTTCGGTGATATTGCCCGTCAGGCGCTGATAGCGGTTGACCTCGCCCCACGGCACCTGCCAATTGCCGAAGTCGTGCTTCAGTTCGGCGATAGTTTCGGCCAGGGCGGTCGCCTTCTCTTCGGGCGTGGTATGCTCGATAATGAAGGTGGTGAAGCTGATGTAATCGGCGGACTGGCCGGGGGCCAGCCGGGGTCGGGCCAGCCGCTGCATGCGCTCGGCCCAGTAGATGGCCAGGGTTTGGGCGGTGGAGGCTTTGCTGTAGTTCATATCCCAGGCACGCAGGATGGGCAGGGCGGCCTCCACACCAGCGGGCAGGGTACCGCCGGGCTCGTCGAGCAACAGCTGGCAGTCGGCCAGCAATGAGGGCAGCAGCTTTTCGAAGCCGGCGAGGTGCGGGTCGTTGGCCGCCGCGATGAGGGTGTCGAGCGTGAACGCTTGCTTGCGGCTCAGCACCCGCACGGCGTTGATGCCCCGGTAGTTTTCGGCATCGGGGGCCATGTAGGCGGGGTACTGAGCCTTGGCGGGGCTAGCGGCGGGGCCGGCCACGGTGTAGGGCGTCGAGTTGCAGTTTTGGATGAAGCCGCTGGCGGGGTTGCGCACCTGCACGAGGTCTTCCACTTTGTGCAGGCCTAGCCATTCGCTGGCTTTGGTGGTGCCCTCCACGGGCTGGCTCCAATCGTAGCCGGCCGGGCGGCGGGGCATAAAGTTGCCGTGCCAGTAGGCAATGGTGCCGGCATTGTCGGCAAAGACGGTGTTGTTGGAGGCGTTGCCGTTGAGCCGCATCACCTCCCGAAAGCTGGCGTAGTCGTGAGCCTTGGTGCGCAGGTAGCTTTGCTCCAGCGCTTCGAGCGGAGTATCCATCATTTTTACGGTCACCCACTTATCGCCCTGCTGGCCCACCACGGGGCCGTGGGGCGTGCGGTAGGTAGTGAAAGGGCGGCGGTGCCGCTGGCCGTCTTTGAGGTACACGAGGCTCAGCGTGTCGGTGAGCAGCGGCAGTTGCTGGCCCTCGTAGAGGTAGGTGTACTTGCCATCCTGCTGGATTACGGTCTCGAGGTATTCATCCATCGAGTCGGCCTGGCTAGAGGTGTGCATCCAGCCACAGGTCGAGTTGAAGCCCTGGTAGATAAAGAACTGCCCCCACGTCACGGCCCCGTAGGCATTGAGACCGGCGGCGCTGGTCATCTGCACCTCGGAGCGGAAGTAGAACGACGTGTGCGGGTTGATGAGCAGCAGCGGGTGCCCGCTCACGCTCTTGGCGGGCGCAATGGCGAAGCCATTGGAGCCCACCGGCTCGTCGTCGGCCCGCCGCGGGTCGGCCTTCGGGAAAGGCGCTTGCCAGGAGGTTTTCTTTGGCTGGCCGTAAAACGCCTTGAGCCGCTCCAGCGGCACCACGCTCACGTTGCCGCCAATGCTGCCCTCGCTAAATAGCAGCGGCATCCAGGGTTGAAAGCGGTGCAGCAGCCGAGGCTTTACCGTAGGATGCGTGGCCAGATAATAATTGGTGCCATCGGCAAAGGCGTGCAGCAGGTCTTTCATCCAGCGCGGGCTGCGCTGGTAAATGCCCACCGCCCGCGCCGAATCCAGAAACAGGCGCTGGCGCAAATCTTCGTACAACGCGGCCTCGCCGCGCACCTCGGCCTGGCGGCCCAGCGCGGTGAGGTAATTGTCCTCGACCCGCGCAAAGTCGTCTTCGCACTGCGTATACAGCAGGCCAAATACGGCGTCGGCATCGGTCTTACCCGTGATGTGGGGCACACCCCAGGTATCGCGCACAACGCTGACGCGCTGGGCCTGCTGCCGCCAGCGGGCTACTTCGGCGGGGGTGAAAGCCTGGGCGCTGGCCTCAGCGGCGGCCAGCAGCAGCAATAACGTGGAGAGTTTGAACATCGGCAGTCGGGCCATTTTCCCTAATTTCGCCTCATGGACGGCCCGGCTGCAAGTTAGGCTGCTCTCCCGGCCCCACCTCGAAAAGCGTTTGCGGAGGAGCATGAAAAAAGGCGAATAGCAGAGCCATTCGCCTTTCCAACCAAAACACCTTAAAAAACTATTCTTTCACGTAGGTAGAAACAAGTCGGCGGCCAAAAGATTCCGACCCTTCCCAATATTTCTTATACTCCCCAGGTAAAAAACTGATTATCAAGCCGTGAAAAATTCGCTTTCTTCTCATTCCGCCCCCGATGCCGCGTTTATGCGCGAGGCCATCCAGCTGTCGCTCGAAAAAATGCAGGCTGGCTTCGGCGGCCCGTTCGGCGCGGTCATCGTCAAAGACGGCCAGATTATCGCCCGCGGCTTCAATCAGGTCACCACCACCCACGACCCCACCTGCCACGCCGAGGTCGATGCCATCCGCAAAGCGTGCCAGGTGTTAGGCACGTTCCAGCTCGACGGCTGTGACCTCTACACCAGCTGCGAGCCGTGCCCCATGTGCCTGGGCGCCATCTACTGGGCTAGGCCCGCCAGGGTATTCTATGCCAACACCAAGGCCGACGCAGCCGCCGTGGGCTTCGACGACCAGTTTATCTACGACGAAATCGACAAGCCGCTGGCCGAGCGCAGCCTGCCCATGCAGCAATTCCTGCGCGAAGAAGCCCAGGTCTCATTCCAGGAATGGGCCAAAAAAGAAGGCCGTACCACCTACTAAACCGCAGCCTTAAAGACCGCATATTTAACGGATGAAACGGATTTCGCAGATACGCCCGCTCCGCGGGCTGACTACGCTGATAACCGCAATACTAAAAAGAGAAAGGCCGCCCAAATGGGCGGCCTTTCTCTTTTTAGTATCATTAACAACGGTAGTTACAACCTCTCGCGTAGTCAGCTTGGCGAAGCCAAGCGTATCTGCGAAATCCGTTTCATCCGTTAAATCTGCGGTCTAGACGTCGAGCTTGGCGTATTTGGCGTTTTGCTCGATGAAGTCGCGGCGGGGGGCTACCTCGTCGCCCATCAGCATCGAAAACAGGTGGTCCGATTCAGCGGCCGACTCTACGGTTACTTGCTTCAAGGTGCGGGTTTCGGGCTGCATGGTGGTTTCCCAGAGCTGGATGGCGTTCATCTCGCCTAGGCCCTTGTAGCGCTGCACGTTAACGGTTTCGGGGCGGCCCCGGCCGAGCTCGTTGGTGGCGTTGGCGCGGTCTTCCTCAGTCCAGCAGTAGCGCTCTTCTTTACCGCGCTTCACGAGGTAGAGGGGCGGCAGAGCAATGTAGATGTAGCCTTGGTCCACCAGCTGGCGCATGTAGCGGAAGAAGAACGTCAGAATCAGCGTGCGAATGTGCGAGCCGTCGATATCAGCATCGGTCATGATGATGATTTTGTGGTAGCGCAGCTTGTCGAAGTTCAGCGGGCCGGTTTCGTTGCCCTCGTCATCGGTGCCGAAAGCCAGCGACTTACGCTCGTTAAACGTCACGCCCAGCGCGGTAATCATGTTCTTGATTTCCTCGTTTTCCAGAATCTTGTGCTCCTGGGCTTTCTCCACGTTCAGAATTTTACCACGCAACGGCAAAATGGCCTGAAACGCCCGGTTGCGGCCCGCCTTGGCGGTGCCACCGGCCGAGTCACCTTCGACCAGATACAGCTCGCACACCTCGGGGTCCGAGTCGGAGCAGTCGGCCAGCTTACCGGGCAAAGAGTTGGAGCCCAGCACGTTCTTGCGCTGCACCATATCCTTGGCCTTGCGGGCGGCGATGCGGGCCTTAGCGGCCAGAATCACCTTGTCCATGATGCGGTTGGCCTGGTTGGGGTTTTCCTCCAGGTACTGCGCCAGGATTTCGCCCACCACCGAGTTCACGGCGCCGCTCACCTCAGAGTTGCCGAGCTTGGTCTTGGTCTGGCCCTCAAACTGCGGCTCCATCACCTTCACCGAGATAACGGCCGTGAGGCCCTCGCGAAAGTCGTCGCCGGTGATTTCCACCTTGGCCTTTTCAAACAGCTTGCTCTTGTCGCCGTACGCTTTCAGCACCCGCGTCACGGCCGAGCGGAAGCCCGCTACGTGCGTGCCACCCTCTATGGTGTTGATGTTGTTGACGTACGAGTAGACGTTTTCCTGGTATGAGGTATTGTACTGCAAGGCCACTTCTACGGGCGTGCCGCCCTTCTCGCTCTCCACGTAAATGGGCTCGGAGAGCAGCGACGGCCGCTCGGTGCCATCCAAGTATTGTACAAAGTCGCGCAGGCCGCCCTGCGAGTAGAATTCCTCGTAGCGGTAGCCTTCGGCATCGACGTGGCCCACGGCCGCGTCGCCTAGTGGCTTCTCGCGGCGGTCAGTCAGCGTGATGCGGATGCCCTTGTTGAGAAACGACAAATCGCGCAGGCGGCTGGCGATGGTGGCGTAGCGGTACTCCGACTCGGAGAAAATGCTGGGGTCGGGCAGGAACTGTACCTCCGTGCCGTGCTCGTCGGTATCGCCAATTTCCTTCACCGGGTAGAGCGGCGCGCCGATGCTGTACTCCTGCTCGTACACGTGGCCCTTGCGGCGCACGGTCACCTTCAGCTCGGTGCTGAGCGCGTTTACGCAGCTCACGCCCACGCCGTGCAAGCCGCCGGATACCTTGTACGAGTCCTTGTCAAACTTACCGCCGGCGTGCAGCACGGTGAGCACTACTTCGAGGGCCGAGCGGCCTTCCTTAGCGTGCCAGTCCACGGGAATACCCCGGCCGTTGTCGCGGACGGTAACCGAATTATTTTCGTTAATCGTGACCTGAATCAGGTCACAGTGCCCCGCCAATGCTTCGTCGATGGAGTTATCGACTACTTCCCACACCAGGTGGTGGAGGCCCTTGATACCCGTGTCGCCGATGTACATGCTGGGGCGCTTGCGCACCGCCTCCAGCCCTTCCAGCACCTGAATGCTATCGGCCGAGTAGTCGGCGGGGGCTTTCTTTTCTACTACTTCACTCATGCGAGAGAGGGGGTTAAACCGACCGGAAATACGGTCAGGAAGAGAACATCCAAAGGTACCGGTTGCATTCCATTTTGCCTAGTTTTTGCCGGGCTTTTTGCTGGTATTTTGGGGCATAAAAAAAGCCTCTGCCGGTAGCGGCAGAGGCTTTTTTCGTGACTTTGCAAGTCCATTGGGCAAGCTTAAAAGCGTGGCCCCAATTGGATTCGAACCAATGACCGGCTACTTAGAAGGTAGCTGCTCTATCCAGCTGAGCTATGGGGTCAAATCCATCAATAAAAAACGTCGGGGTGGCAGGATTCGAACCTGCGGCCTCCTGCTCCCAAAGCAGGCGCGATACCGGGCTACGCTACACCCCGAAGAAACTTTAAAAGCGGAGAAGATGGCAGAAGCTCTTCAGCGCGGTAATCCGTTTGATTGGGACAAAGGTACGTCAGCGCGGCTGCCCCGGCAACCCATAATGCCCACCGGGGCCACAATAGCTAATAATTGGCCGCTAAATGCCGCCTGTGGTGTAGCCCAGCACCGGCGCAGCTTCCCCCTCCCCTAGCTCGAATGACAGCTCGGCGGTGGCCATTTCGTAGCGCACCACGATATCGGTTTCGAAGGCCACAAAGTAGGTGCACAGCAGTTCCAGGGCCTTGGCAGGCCAGCCGCCGGCCAGGTAGGCTTCCAGCTCGGCCACGGAGAGCTTGTGCAGGCTGATTTCGAGCGCGGGCAGGGTTTCCTGGTAGTCGCCGCCCAGCACGAGGTCGCGGCCCAGCGACAGGCTGCCGAGCGTGTCGCCGCTGCTTGTGGGCGTGGCGGGTGCGGCAGGCGGGGGCAGGGGGTGGCTTAGCGGTGCTACTACGCGCAGCTGCACCGGCTGGCCCAGCACGCTCTCGAAGCAGCGTTGCGTGCGCGGCAGGTCGCCCACGATGCTGTGTGCCAACGGCAAGAGGTAGAGCAGGTTGGTAAGAGGTTCGGGCGGCAGGCCGCTGTCGGCAATGCCCCAGAAGCGGGCCAGCGCCGCGTTGTACCACCGCGCCGAGAGGTTGGTGAAGTAGCGCCGCTCCTCCTGCTCGATGTGCACCCGAAACCGGAAAAACTCCTGCTCAAAGGGCAGAAAAAACAGCCGGGTGGCCTTCTCCTTGCGGCGCTGCACGTGGATGTCCTCTATCATCGCCCGCACGGTGGGCGACGGCGTGCCGGGCTGATGAAACGCCTGCTGCGGCAGGGCATCGTAGAGGCCCTCGCGGTGCACTTCGAGTACGGTGCGCGTCACCGGGCGGTAGCCGCGCTCGAAGTCTTCGTCGCGCACGGTGCCCAGGTCGCGCCGGTAGCGGCGGGCAAACAGGCCCACCGGCTGCACCAGAAAATCGTCGAACGCGTAGCCGTGGGCCAGCAGCTCGGCCAGAATAACCTCGACGCGCAGGTCGAAAGGCTGGCGGCGCAGATGGGCCAGCAGCGTGTGAACGGAAGTAGAGTCAGCCATAGAAACGAGGCTAGCCAGCCAGCAAAAGGGCCGCTACCGGCGCAAACGTACGGCCCCGACGGGCTCTCCGTTGGGCCCGCCATTGAGGGCTGCATAGCCCTACGGTTGAAATTATCCGTACATTCGGCGCGTGCCTCGCCACTGCAGCCAAGCTGCGCTGCTATTCTTCTGACTGCCTTTTCCCATGCTACCCAATCCTGAGTCGCAGGCCCGCGGGGCCGTTACCAGTTCATTTTCTAACCTCAGCTCCCGGGTGCAGGGCAGCAAGGTATTCATTAGCAGCCTACTGTATGTGGTAGGCTCGGTGCTGGCCTTCGGCCTACTGGGGCTAGCGGCAGTGCACAGCCCGTGGTCGTTTCCGCTCACGCAGGGGCTCTTGCAGCTGGCTATGGTGCTGCTGGGCTGGCTCTACACGGCGCAACTGCCGAACTGGCTGACGTGGTATAATCCCCAAGTGCGCTGGCAGGGAGCCCTTATTCTGCTACTAACGGCTGCATTGGGAGCCGGGGCCATTTTTGGCCTGCAGTGGCTGCCCTGGGCCAAGGGCCACCTAGAGCCGGCCAGCTTCGCGCTGGCCGTTATTCCGTTCGTGCTGCCGTTCTTCTTTTGGGAATCGTACCAGGCTTGGCTGGCCATTCCGCCCCGGCGCTACAAGCTGTGGCACTACAACCCATTGGCGCCAAGTCCCGACCTATCGCGCATGGACCTCAACAACTTTATGGTGCTGCACTTTTGGATGACGCGGCGCTACGGCGAGAATCTATACCACGACTTTTCGTCTAAGGCACCCTACCAGATGCGCCTCAACGACCTGTTTGCCATCTTCCTCACCGACTACAATCAGCTGAAGCCTGACCAGGCTTTGCAGTACATGGATGCGCAGGGGCAGCCCTACGGCTGGCTTTTCTATGCCAAGCAGCCGTGGTGGCGCCGCCGCCGCTACTACGACCCCGACCGCACTTTTCAAGACAACTTTTTGCGCCAGGGCAGCATCATTGTGGCCCAGCGGGTGCCGCTACCGCCCGAGCCCGCCGCTACGACTTAAGATATGGGGCCCGTGGGCGGCCCGTTTTTCCGTTACTTTCGCCTCACTTTCGTGGCTATGCTTCCAGAAATTACTTATTACCCGGTAAACTGGGTAGACGGGATGAAAATCGCCCGCCGCCACTTTGCCGAAACCGAGCGCTTCACCCTCGACCACCTGCGCGATGCAACGGCCCAGCACCTGCGCCCCGATTATTATGGCTTGCTGCCTGCCCCCAATGCGCTAGGCAGCCCCACGGCCTTCGAGTTGCTGCTGAGCGTGGATGTGCAAGGCGAGGTGCAGGCCCGCCTCACGCAGTGCCGGGCCGTGACGGCCGGCGGCGCCCGCATCGAAATCACGGCCAACAGCACCCCACTTACGGCCCGTACCAGCCTGGCCCAGCTGCTAGCTACCTACGGCCTGACGGCCACCGAGGGCCTGCGCTTCAGCGTCGTGCTCACCGTGAACCCGTTTGAACGGGTACCTACTGGCACGCCTGCCCCCGAGGAAGTACCGCCCCGCCACCCCTACTCGCGCCCGGCCCACGAGCTGAGCTTTGTGCCCGCCCAACAGCTGGAGGGCGAGGCCGGCGCGGCCTTTGGGCTGGTGGTGGGCGAGTTGCTGTACGCCGAGGGCGAACTGCGGCCGGTGGCGCAGTTCATTCCGCCGAGCACGGCGCTGGCCAGCCACCCGGCGCTACTCCAGGCACTATACCAGCTTGATTTGCAGCTAACGGATCTGGAAACCGACGCGTTTAAAATCATTCACAAGGTAAAAATGCGTCCTGACAAGCGCAGTCCGCTGGCTGACTTGGTGCGTGAATGGGCCGACCATACCGTGCTGGCCCTGGCCCAGCAGCTGACCACGCTGCGCCTACTGGCGGCCGCCCAGCCCCCCATCTATTTGCTTGATGCCTTGCTGCGCGTAGCCAAGCAGCTCAAAACTTCCCTTGACCGCCTCACCGAGGCCGAGCGCGAGGAGATGCTCAAGTACGTGGAGCAGTGGTCAGAGGTAGCACCCGCAACGCTCTTGGGCGCTTTGCAAGACGCGGTAAACCTGCGCTACAATCACCAGCTGCTGCACGAGCACTTGCGGCAGCAGCAGCAACTGTGGCAAGTAGTGGGCGTGGTGTTTCGGCAGCTCAGCCAGCTCGAATACATCGGCAAAAACCGCGAGGGCTGGCGCACTTTCATCAACGAAAACCCTGTGGCCAACACCACGGCGCCGGCGGCCCGCACCCCGGTGCCCGACCCTACGCCCGAAGTGCCTGAGCCGAAGCCTGCCGGTATTGCCCGCTGGAATCCGTTTTAATTTTGCGCTACGCCCGCTAGCAGTCTTTTTCTTTCCCGCATGAAACCCCTCAACCAACCCGAGCGGCGCACCCGCCTGTGGCAGTTTTCGTTGCTGTATTTGCTGGCTTTGCTCGTGCCGCTGGGTGCGTCGTACTACCTGTTTTCAAATAAGAGCATTGCCGACGAAAATACCCGCCTCAAGCGCGAGCTCGACCGCACCCATCAGGAGCAGGCGCGCTTGGTAGTACAGTTTGACACCCTCACGCGGCACTTGCTTCGCATTGATGCCGTGGACCAACAGATGCTGGTGAACCCCAACGAGCTGGTGCGTGGTAAGCTAGACGTAGTGACCAAAGACAAGCTCAATGACATCGCCGTGAGTATGAGCCAGCTTCGCTCCGATTCGGCCCAGATGCAGATACCCGCGCACCGCGTAATAGCGCGCAATATTCTGCGCGACTTCGACCTGTTTCGCTCCAACCGCAGTACCATTGACATGCTGCGTCAGGAAACGGAAAAGCGCGGGGCCGTAGCTGCTGGCTCCGACCGCCTGCAACAACAGCTCGACCAGGCCCGGCAGCAGATTATCATGTTGGAAACCGCCCTCAAAAATCAGTCATCTAATACCGGTGGCGGCAACACAACAGCGGTAGTAACCCCTCCTACTCCTGGCGCCAAGCAGCTTATCGAGCTGTTGCGCGACCAGGTAGATTTTGCCGAGGCTGATTGCCTGCGCCAGCGTGCCCTCGACCACAAAAGCCGCAGCAAGGAGCGCAAGCAGCTGCTGGAGCAGTCGCGCACGGCATTTATTCACATTCTTCAGGCTCCGGCTACCGATGACCTAAAGACGAGCATTGAAAAAACGCTGGAGCCTATCAACATAGAATTGGGCCGTCCGCCGCGCTTTTTTGGGTTGCTGTAGCGCAGTAGCACACATTCCGATACCACGGAAAAAGGCCACCCAACCAGGTGGCCTTTTTCCGTGGTATCGGGGCCGCGGCCTTTGGTAGCGTAACCCAGCAGGCGACGCAGGGCTTACCTGCTAACTTGCTTTTAATTTCCCCCCTACTACCCAGGCTATGGGACATTCGCTGTTGAGGTAGTGGCTGCTAAGCACCACTCATTTTACCATTAGAATGCACGAAGGCTCCGAACTGAATAGTAATTGGGTAGCCGCTGGCTGAGAGGCGAAAGCGTTCCGGAGGCGGAGCAGGTACGGCAGACAGATTTGTGTTGGCTAGTAGCAGCAAACGCACAGCTGGTAGCCAGTGCATGAGCAACAGGATAGGCGGCGATGGAAGCAGAAACTGACTGCTTTACAAATGCACTACCTCTACGATAGTCTTAGTTAGCGGGAGGTGCTGGCTACCGTTAGTTAGCACTAGCTTCACTTCTTTGAGGTATTTATCGGCCTCGACCTGTAGGAGGAGGGGACTTTTTCCGTGTAATTGCTGAAAAGCGGCGAGTGTTTCGGCTTCGTCGAACTGGCGAATGCGCAGCTGGTGCGCTTGCCCGGCCTCGTCGCGCACGTACAGGCGCAAGCTCTTGGGAGCCGCCCGCTGGTGCGGGGTAAGCAGCGCCTGCACGTAGGACACCAAATCCTGGCTGTCTGGATATTGGCTAACTTCTTCTGACCAATAGCCGATAGTGTAGCGGCTTAGCTTGAGGGTCGGCGGCAGGGCTAGCTGCCAGCAATAAGGACGCAGGTAGTTTTCCCACAACCGCGAGCTGATGGTGCCAGCCTTTAGCTGCTGCTGCACGCCGAGCGGCAGGTGCGCCTGGTTGTAGCGCACCGTCTGTGCCCGGTCGGAGCCGGGGTGAAAACGCTGGTAGTCGGCATCGGAGGCGTGCGCGCGAAACTGGCCCACCAGCACCCGGCGGCCTTCGCCGGCCAGCCACACCACTACCAACCCCTTAGGCAGCACACTCACCACTAGCGTATTGTACGTGATTTGTTGCTTACTATCTGTGTTCCAATAGCCTGCTTTGAGCAGCTTATAGAGTTGCTGCTGCGGCAAGGCAAATTTGCCTTCGTAAAATTGGTCTTCCGCGTAAGAGAAATATATGATGTCGAGCCGCTCGGGCACGGGCTGCAATTCCTCGCCCGCCGCCCAAGCCACGCCCGAGATGCTCCAGGAAGTTTTGCTGTCGAGGTAGTTGCCACTGGGCACTACCAGCCGCTGGCCATCGGCCCGCATAAAGCCCCCGTATTCAATAACCATGGGGTAGCCGGGCGCAGAGGCAGGAGTGGCATGCAGGCGAAAGCGTTCGGTTTGGGAAAAAAGCATGGGGCGAGCAGGGGAGCGGCGAATATTAGCTGGCAACTTCACCTCAGCCAGCGGCTGGAAGTAGGCCGCCAGCCAAAGGAAGAATAAATACATTACTGGTCAATGTCTTGAATAATCTGACGCTCCGCTACGCCTTCAACGCGGCGGCCAGCCATCGTGAAGCCCTCTACCGTCCATTCACCGTGGCGGGCCGAGCGGTGCAGGTAACGGTTGCGTATCCAGTGCCATGCGGCAGGCAGCTCATACGTGGCAGGTTGATATTTGCTGTAGTCATCGTTGTGCGTAGGCGGGTGGCCGGGCTGCGCGGCCCCGAAGCTGGGGGCCGGGCGGCTGGCTACAAAAGCCTCCATCAGCTCATAAAGCGGCAGTAGCTCGCCGGGCACAGCATATTGCTGGTAGCCACTTTCGAAGGCCACAAATTGCAAGGGCTCGTGTCGGCCACCATCCTTGGCACGGTTCATCATAATGCGTGCCGAGATAAACTGGTACTGATTGGTGAGTGCACGGCTGCCCCGGTACCAGCGTTTAAACACGTTGATGGGCTGCAACTGCTTGGCGGTGTACCATTGCTGCTGGATATAGCTGCGCGCATCGGCTGCCGATACGTTGCGCTCCTCAACTTCGTGTTCGCGGTAGCTTCCCCCTATATCGGAATGGACGCCCGGCAGGCGCACCTCCAGTCCGCAACCGGCCTTCACGGAACTGGCAATGGTAGTGGAGGCAAAGGTTTTACGGTATTCGTCAGCCGCCGCTAGTTGCACTACCTCCCGAGCACGGCTGCCGATAGCCAGCCCTAATTCCCGCACATCATCGTCAAAGCTATCGTGTAATAGATTATTAGTGACCTGCCCGGCCACCGTTGTATGCTCTTCTCCACCGTAAGATGATACCGTGTCGAAGAGCCCCACGAAATTGATTTCGATGGCTGAATCCTCTACATGCAGGCTTTGAGTGAGACTGGTGTATTGCTGAAACAACTCTTTCGTGCGCCGGGCCACAAAGTGCCGCGCTGCCGTCGCCCCCCGGCTAAAACCCACTGCATTTACCTTTAGCTTGTTGAGTCGTTTCTTCTCGGCGGGGTCTTGCGTTAGCAGTAAGGCGATGCTTTCGGCTAGTAGCACGATGCCCCTGGTTACCTTAGCCGGCACCCCTGTCACGCCGGCGCCAAAGCCCATGCCCAGGGAGTCGTCGTCGCCACCATCGGTCGTGCCAATGCCCTCTACGTATATCGATACCTCCAACAACTCGTTCTCCCGCTGGTGCATGTATTGCATCACGGCCACGTTGGAATACGCGTTCTCGTAGCTGCCCGCCGCCTTTACCTGCTGGCCATTCACGAGCACGTAGCCGCCTTTGGCTTCCTCCATTCGCAGGGTGGTATTGGTGCGGTTATTACCAGTACCGTCAAAAAATACCGTGGCCACCATGTCCACCGGCTCGCGGTCGTCGGGCTCGGGCTCCTCGCCCACTATTACTACGCCCACGCCTCCCGCCGCGCCAGCGGGCAGGCTCGAAAGAAGAGTTGTCATCGGTTAGGTAGTAGGGTTAACAGGAGGATTCTCGTTGAGCAGTAGCGGGCACAAGCTCATACTAGCGGTGCGCACGCCTTCGGCCTGGGCGGGTAGCGGCAGGCCAGGCACCTTCAGCTGCAAAGTGCTCACCACACTCACCTCGCCGCCGATGGCGCAACGAATGGTGCTTTTCTCTAGCAGTGGGTGTTGCGCCGGGCTCATCAGGCTCACTTTGTCGAAGTACTTTTCCCACATCAGCAGCGTCGGAAAGCAGGGCGTGTTGTTTTTAACCAGGCAGGTGCCGAAGGGCATAAACAGCTTGTCGAGCGTAGTGGCCATAAGCTTGCCCTGCACCGTCACGGTGGGGTTGGTGAGCACGCGCAGCTGGCTGGGCAGCGAGCCCTTATCGCAACGGCACACGGCCCCGTTGCACACGTATTTTTGTCCGGTCTGGCTCATGATAGTTGCTCAATAGTAAGGTCATACTCCTTGGCATAGCCCGCGGGGCTCGCGCACGTCACAGTGGCCGCCACGGTCAGCGGCCAGCCCGTGGCCGCGTCGAGGTCATAGCGGGCGCGGTAGGCAAAGGTGAGCGCGGCCGGGTCGGGTGCGGCCACCATACCTACCAGGCCCAGGGCCGTTTCGGCCTGCCGGGCCACGGCCGCCCGGTCGGTGCGCTGCTCGTCGAGCAACCCGCTCACTAGCACCGTAACGCGGCCCGGCGCGCTGGGGTCACCTAGTTCCAAGCGCTCGTGGAAATGCAGAGCCGTATTGGGCAAGAAGTGCAGGAAGGCGCGCCCCTGCCCGTAGCCCAGCCCGCTCTCGAAGCGCTGCTGGTAAAGGTTGCCCAGCAGCAGGTGGTAGGCATAGTCGTGGCGCAACGAATGCAGCAGGGCCGCCGGGTCGCGCACCTGGGCGGCCACTCCGGCGCGCAGGGCACTGGTCAGTGCTTCTTCGGAGCCGTAGCGCGCCCGCATTTCCTGCTCGATACCAGCCCAGGCTGCCACCACTTCGGCGTGGTTGGCCAGGGCTAGAAACTCGCCCGCCGCCGACGTTTCCAGCACCATCTTTTGGTAGATGCCGGCCAGCAGCATGGCAATTTCCTCCATCGCCAGCAGGTCGGGCTTGCGCAGCAGCGGCGGGGCCGTGAGCCAGGTTAGCAGCAAGTTGGCGCCGCGCGCTACACTACTCAAGGTCAGCTGCTTTTGCACGGTGGTGCGCGTTACGTCTTCACCCCGGCGCTCCTCCCAACGCGTCGTTACGTCGTAGCGTAGCGGCTGGGGGCGCGCATGAACAGCCAAGAACACGGGCTGCTGAAAAGCCCCCGGGTTGGCCAGCCGCTCGGCCGGGCGGGCCAGGCCAGCCGCAGCCAGCCCGGCCGGAACGGGGGCCAGTACTGGGGCCGTAGATAAAGCTGGATATGCCATCGGTAAAAAGTGCGCGAGTGGGCCCTAAAGCCCCAGTCGTGCTAAAATTATCCGTTCAATTTAACGTCGGAGCCATTGAGCTTGACCTGCCCGCTGGCCGCGATTTCTACATTGCTGGCGGCCTTCACGATGGCCTTTTTAGCGGAAGCATCCAGCGTTAGGTCGCCGCTGTTGGCCGTGAGCTGCACTTCTTTTTGGGCCTGCACCATCACGCTTTGCTCCTGCGCATTCACACTAACTCCTTTCTTGGCGATGAGCCTGATGTCCTCATCGGCTTGCAGCGTAATATTCTTCGCAGCCTGCAGTGTAATGTCCTGGCCCGCCGTCAGGCTGATGGGGCCATTGGTACGAATATCCACGCTTCCATCGCCCTTAAAGCTGACTAGGACGGCGGTATCCTTCTTATTAGAGTTGGAGAGCAGAATGGTTTGGGCGCCGGCCACGTCGCTCATTACAAACTTGTTGCCGCCCGCTGTTTGCAGACCCTTGAGGTGGTTGTTGGTCCGCGTGTAGGAAGCGTTCTGGGGGTTTTGGGGGTGGAATAGGTTGCCCAACACCACCGCAAATTCAGCCTGACCCTGCTCGTAACCCACCAGCACCTGCGAACCCACTTCGGGCGTAAACAGCTGGCCCTTACCCGCCCCGGAGTAAGGCGTGCTCACCCGCAGCCACGCGCTCTCGGCATCGGCGGGCTGGGCCACGCCCCAGTGGTAGCGTACGCGCACTCGCCCCAGGCTGCGCGGGTCTTGCAGGTCGATAACCTCGGCCAGTTCGGGCTGGGCCGCAGGAGTGGCGCAGTAGGGGTTGGGCGGCGGAGTGCCCACGGCGGCAGGCTGGGCTTCAAACTCGTTGTGGTAGTTGCCCGCGCCATCTATATCGTGGCTCACGGCCAGCACTCGAAACTGGCCGTAGGCCGCCCCGGCTGCGTCCTGCACGTCGAGCAAGCTCCCCGGCCGCGTATCAAACGCTTCGCCCTGGCCCGTGAGCGATACCTGACTGCCCGCCTGCTTGGCGGCTAGCCCATCGAGGGCGCGCTGCAACTGGGCTTGGTCGCGGCCGTGCGGGCCCACGGCCAGCCGCTGCGGCTGGGTGAAAAGCGCCGCCGACTGCTGCTGAGCAAACTGGTTCAGGCCATAGCCCGCCGCCGGAGGCACGGCCGTAGCGGCCAGCGGCGCGTGGGTGCGGTAGTTGTAGGCCGTACCCTCAGTTTTGCTGGGTTGCAGGCGCATCCGCAGGCTGAATACCTGGGCGCTGCTGCTGCGAAAGGCAATGGCCACTCCCGACTCGCGGCCCAGCCGCAGGGTAATGCCGTCGTAGTAGAACCACTCGCCCTGCGCCGCCGCCAGCCGGCTCAGGAAGTTGAAATTGGTTTCCTGGTATTGCACCGTATAGGGCAGCACCTGCTGACCCTGGGCCTGTAGCTGGCGGGCAAACGAATTGCCGGGATACTCGCCGAGTACCTGGGTGAAGATGGCGGGCAACGGCTTTTTGACGAAGGTGCGGCTCTGGGTGCCGTCTTCGAGCAGGAAAGTGGGGCTGTAGCCGCTCACGTGGTAGTAGTTGACCAGGTCGGCGTCGGTACGGATACTGATATCAGTGATAATGCCCTTGAACTGGAACGAGCGGCCCGCTTCGCTAGCCAGGCGGCTGGTCCAGGCGAGGGTAATGTCCTTGCCACTGAGGAGAGTATGCGCCTGCACAGGCACCAATTCAGGCTTGATACCCAAGGCTTTACCTAGCGTTTCGCACGAGAAGTCAAGGGCAAAGCTGTGGTGCGTGAGCAAGTGCTGTTGCAACGCTAGGTGGTTGAACTCGGCCAAGGCCAGCGATGGGTCAGCCACTCCATCTACCTGCACACTGGCTTTTACGGGATATGACATGGGAAAAGGAGGAAGAAAAGGCAGATGCAGCGCGCGGTGGGTAAGCACTGGCGCAGCCGTTTAGCTTACGAAAGCAACTGCCCCGCTGGCAGTTTTCTTGAGCAGTATTTTCAACAGAAAGGAGAAACTTACAGCTATACACTATTATTATTCAAGTAGTTATACTCCATGAGCCTATAAGTAGCACACCCTCTGAATTTATAAAGCTAAGTAAAGCCAGACTAATCTACTGATAACTGGCCGCCGGCATTAGCCCGCTCAGCTAGCCTCTCAACTGTAGTTTCGGGCTAGTCTACCCGGATGCGTTAGGCTGGCCACGACTTTTTGGCAACTGCATCATTAGCCGGAGCATTACTTATTAATAATGCTTAAGCACTGTCTAGAAGCATCTTGCATTATACTTTTTCCAAGTTTCAACCCCTTGCCCTACCCCGCTACTGGAACCGGGGCACTAACCGCAGCGGTTAATCTTCGTTACGTAAATACTGGCGACTATGGTTAGTGTGGGTGGGCTCCTGCTCCCTCATTACTACGCAGTTCCCAGTACATTTACCCTGTCTTATCTCAAAACCCCGTTCTTGCTATGGCTCATTCTGCCAAACTATACCTAGAAGGCGAAACGCTGATAGTGCAGGAATTTCACTGGGGCATCGTGCAGCTGACCGACGCGCAAAGCCGACCACAAAGCGGCATCATGGCGGGTAAAATCAGCTTGGTCATCGACAAGCTTCAGCACCCCTTGCTTGATGCTTGGATGGCCGATGCCCGCAAGCAGCTAAGCGGCCTGCTCGTAGCCGACGCCCCCAACGGCATGGGCACCACGCGCAGCCTGCGCTTTGTGGATGCGCTGTGCGTAAACCAGGGCCTGGCCTTCACGGCGGGGGGCGATGGCACGTTTGCCGGCACCATGTCCATCTTGCTCACGGCGCGCCAGTTGCACGTCGATGGCGCCCTGGTTATTGATAATCACTGGCCGGTGTAGGCTGGCTATTTGCCCGTTCTTTTAGGCGCTGGCTAGCCCGGCGGCCACTCCTTTTCCCACACTTTGCCTATGAACTCTGCCGCAGCTACCTTCTGGGTGCAGGATACGGATTATACCGTGCGCAGCCTCACCCAGCACATGCATCAGGAAACCACCGAGCGAGGCCTCGTCAACGCACAGCCTACCAGCGGCGAGCTGCGCATCGTGCTCGAAAACCGGCCCCACGACGTGCTGCTGCCCACCTGGGCTTACACCCCACACATGGCCCTGCCGGCCCGGGTGGTATTTGAGGCGCTCGACGGCGTATCGCTCCCCCTTACCCTGGTGCTGGAAGAAGCCTACTGTGTGGGCTATGAAGAGCACTTCGAGGCCAACGGCACCGGCGAAGCTGCGCATTACTACGTGCTCAGCGTAGTGGCCCGCCGCATTATTAAGCAAGGCATAACCTATACCAATAACTGGGCGGAGGCTACTCAATAGTAGTCCGTGTTGCCCTGCCTGCTTACTTGTTTTTAGCTGCTCGTCACCTATGCCCCACGCCCCTCGTCGCCCGGCGCTGCCACTCCGTCGCCCGTCTATCGGCCTCACGCCCGATGCCGAAAGCCTGCGTAAGTGGCAAGCTGCTGCTTACCATTTTGGCGCACTGCGCCAGCACGCACCCACGCCTCCCAAGCTCAGCCACGCGACTGCCCGCGATGGTGACTTAGCGCGTGTGGATGCCCGCTTTCGCTACGACCAAGCCATGCGCACACGCCAGATGGCTCTGGAGGCGGGCCGCCAAAAGCGGGCCTGGGCGCAGATAATGCACCCAGGCCCAGCTCGCTACGCCATCCGCCAGACGCCTAACGAGGACTACTACAAGCCCGAAGCCGCCCGCCAGCGCGCCCTTGCCTACAAGCTGGCTCAGCAAAAAGCCCAGCTCCTGGCCGACCACCCGCTCGAAACACAGCTAGGTGAAGGAGTGGTAATTGGCGGCACGCTCGTTACCTCGGCCGCAGCGTCTGAAGTAGTGCTGCTGCGCATGGCTAGCGGACTGCGCTACATGGGAATGCTGCGGCTGGCCGCTGGCACCAGCCGCCTGACGTGGGCTAGCAGCGAGGCCGAGCTGCTCGGGGCGCGGGCAGCTTGGCAGGAATATCGGGCCCTACCGCTGGGCAAAGCCTTAACCAACACGGCGATTCCTAACCTAGGCGGCGACTTTATAGCCCAGGGTGGCGCCAATTATCTCGGGTCCAGTTCCGAGGGCTGGGAGAGAGTCACTGACTCCGTATACGGGGTCAATTTGATTGAAACCGGCATGGCAGTGTATGGCTTGAGGCCAGTAGGAATTGGGGTTGGGTCGGCCTTATTTCAGTACAGCCTGAAGGACGGCTTTCAAAGCCCGCTTAACCAGCGCCTCACCTGGACTGCTTTTGGCGCACAGGCTATTGTTGGCACAGTGGGCGGCTACAGTGGCGACGGCGCTAAAAAACTCATAGGCCGCAAGCTCCTCTCTACCTATCGCAGCTACCAGCGCTTGGCTTTGAACGTAGGCCATGAAGTAGCTTACCCAGTCGTTTTGGGAGGCTACCGCTCTTTGCAATTCGCTGTACCCAATGCAATTGGCATCACCGAAGAAACCCTGGAAAATAAGGCGCAGGACAGGTGGCCCATTCCGGAAATGCCAGCGGCACCTGATTCCTTAGCAACTCCCCTGCCTAAGCCATGACGCTGCCTGACTTGTGGAATTTTGTGCGGCAATATGGCTTAACAGGCAAAGAGCTAGCTGCTTTAGCAATAGGAACGGCCTTACTTATCCTCGGTGTTTACGTGGCTTGGCGGTCGTTCCACACCCCACGCGAAGAATTAACTATTGGCAGCGTTGTCTCTCCTCTCATTGCACTGCTGATAAGTGGCGGGTTCCTGCTACTTGCCTGGTCTATGCCCCGCGCCCGCTACCTATTGCGGCCGGGCGCGGGCCGCTACACCGTGGCTACGGTGTACAAGCACAAGCGCTGGCGCGGCAAACCTCAATTCGTTTATGAGTATCTGGTGAGTGGCCAGCACTACTCCGGCGAGCAGTCGTGCGGTATTGCGGAGTGGCGAGAATTGCCGTGCCCCGCGCTGCACACCCGCCGCTACGCCTATTTTGCGCCCGACGACCCTAGTACCGAAATCTTAACCGCCGTGCCCGTACCCGATTCTGTGCGCACTATTCCACCGCTAGGGTGGGCCCGAATCCCGTAGCATAGCAACCATCGCACCCTGAATTACGACGGTTGCTATGCGCTGGCAACGCAGCCCGGCTTTACGGCGTAGCGTTGGAGCAGTGGCCTGGGCACGCTGATGGACTTTTTTACCGCCCATTTTCTATGGCTGATACCTACTACCGCCTTCCCCTCGACCTCGAAGGTATTGTGGCGCGCCAGCAGCTGCCACGCTGCTCGGCCCAAGAGTCGATTGCCCAGCACCTGTACCTGCTGCTGACCACCCACTTCGGCGAGTCGCGCTACGACCCCGGCTTTGGCTGCCAGGTATGGGAGCAGGATTTTGAGGCCATGACTACCCTGCGTTGGAAAGACAGCGTGCAACAGTCCATCGAAGAAGCTATTCGCGCCTACGAGCCCCGCTTGGTGCGGGCCCGGGCGCAGGTCGCCATCATGGATTTTGAGTTGAAAAACGTGAGCCAGCGCATCCGTAAGCGGCTCGAAGTCACCATATCGGCCGTGCTGCACCGCACCAACGAGCCTTTTGCCTTCCAGGCCAGCCTGTTTGTGGCGCCGCTCTCCGTCGACTAAGCCTACCGCGTACTTTAGCTGGGCGCTTGCCGCGCCCCGTCGCCTTTTGCCTTTTCCCCTGTGCTGCCACCTTTCCGCTCCCCCGCCCCCACCACCACCGACTTTAGCAAAGCCAGCGTCAAAAGCCGCCTCACCCGGCAGGCCGCCGAGCTTTGGGGCTACGCCGAAGGCGACCTCGACGGCTTCGACCCGCTCGTGAACCTGCTGCTCGAAGCCTGCGCCGTTGAGTTTGAGAAAATGGGCCAGGAGCTGCACAGCACCCAGCACCGGCTGGTCGAGCGCCTGGCTACCTTGCTCAACCCCGACGTAGTAGACGCCCCGCACCCGGCCCACGCCGTGGCCCAGGCCCGCGCCCGCGAAGCCACCGTGGCTCTGCCCGCCGATGCCCAGTTTGTGTTCGAAACGCCCGTGGTGGGGCGGCAGGCTACCGGGCCGGCCTTATTTTTCTCGCCCCTTGAGGCTACCCGACTGGTAGCCGGCAGCGTGCGCTGCCTCGCTACCGATGCCGCCGTGTGGCAGCTCGACGCCAACGGCCAGAAGCGAGTGGTAGCCCAGGCTTCGGCCGCTGTGCCGGCCGCCTACCGTCGCCTGTGGGTCGGCATGGCTTTGCCGCCTGGCATCGCACTCAGCGACCTCACCTTTTATTTTGACTGGCTCAATGAGCCGCTCCAAGCCACGTACGCTACCTTTTTGCCCGGCGAACAGTGGCTGCTGGGCGGTGCTGAGCTCACGCCCCTACAGGGCACGCCCGGCGGTGCCGCGCACCTCGATGCGCTGCCCGGCCAGCTCAATAGCGAGTATGACTACCTGCGCCGCATTGAGGAGCGCGTGCGCGACTTGTACGCGCCCTCTTTTGTGCGGCTGGCGGGACCGGCCGGCGCGCTGGCTGGCTACGTGCCCCGCGCCTACCCAGCCGAGCTAGCCGCGTCTTTTGCTTCACCCGAGAGCGAGTTGCAAGCCCTGTCCGAGCCGCTGACGTGGCTGGAAATCCGCTTTGCTCACGCGCTACCGCCCGAGGCCTTCGACCAGATAGTGTGCGCGCTCAACTGTTTTCCGGTACTCAACCGACGCTTATACAAGGTGCTATTCCGCTTGCAGCCGGCGCTGAATCTGTTTCCGCTGGCCAGCGAGGAACCCTTTTTAGCGGTGCGCGACGTGTACAGCCTCAGCAACGTGGCCTACCGCTCCACTACACTCAGCGACCTGTCGGAGGGTGCCACCGATACCTACACGCTGCGCAGCCACGGCGTGGGCCGCTTCGACACCCGCACTGGCCGCGAAGCCCTGCGGGAGCTAGTGGAACTGCTGCGCGATGAAAGCCGCGCGTTCACCGCCGCCGGCACCGATTTTATCGGCACCATCCTGCGCGAAATGGACCAGAACCTGGCGCGCCTCGAAGAGCGCCTCGACCGCCGCGCCGCCGCCGAGCAGCCCATCCCCTACCTGTTGCTGCGGCCTCAAAATGTGGACGACAGTGTGTATCTGGAGTACTGGGCCAGCAATGGTGAGGCCGCTAACCGGCTGGCGGCTGGCAGCCGCCTGCGCGTGCACGACGGTCACTATGTAGATGATGTGCGCCTGCTCACCACCACAAGCGGCGGCCGCGAGCGCCCTCGCCCCGAGGAGCGTACCCACGCCTTGCGCCGCAACCTGCTGGCCCGTAACCGCCTCGTCACGCTAGCCGACATCCAGGCCGCTTGCTGGGCCGAACTAGGCTTGCACCTGGCCAACGTGCACGTCGAGAAGGGCTTCCAAACCGGCACCACGCCCACTGCGGGCTTCGTGCGCTGCATCCGGGTGCGGCTCACGCCGCTAGCCACCAGCCGCCTCAGTGCCCCCGAGTGGCAGCGCGCCGCCCAGGAATTGACGGCCGTGTTGGCGGGCCAGTCGGCCCTCAACCTACCGTATGAGGTAATAGTGCAGCCGGTGGGAATAAATTAAGCACTTATAATACTTACACTTCCAAAATTTACTTAAGTTGTAACGACGGCTTAGGCGCGTTGCTGCTCCGCCCACTGGCTAGCCGGTGGCTGGAGCAGCAACGCGCTTAAGCCGTCTTCATGCGCCCTTACTAATGGCGTATGCGTCACCTGACCCCCTGCTGCGCTACCAATGCCCGCGTAACGACGTGCGGGGGTATGGGCTGTACTAGGTTGTATTTCAAACGTGCTAAAAGGCTTCCGCTTCTCTTATCATCTCCTTAATTAACTTATTATCAGCATTTATTACTGGCTAATTTTTGCGCAGGTAGTAGTGCCCAGGCAAAAGTTACAGAAAAAGCAACTGTGTTAGTACAGCTACCTTGTATTGCAAGGTTCTTTTGGTATGTTTGTCGCGCTGGTCAAAGACGCCAGCACCTGACGTACTATCCCTCTTTCCATCAAAAGCCATGAAAAATCGCCGGCTTTCCTTCTGGCTCCGCACGGCTGGTGCAGCCTTGATTCTACTATTGAGCCACATTTGGCCCAGCCAGGCGCAATCCGCCGCCGATAGCGTGGATGTAGTGGTGCGCCAGGCTATGCGGCAGCTCCGGATTCCGGGTTTGCAGTTGGCCGTGGTGCAGCACGGCCGCGTCGTGAAACTAGGTAACTACGGCCTAGGCAACGTGCAGGACTCCGTGCCGGTCGCTACGCAGACGCGCTTTTTCCTCAATTCCATCACCAAGGCTTTCGTAGGGGTAGCCGTCATGCAGCTGGTCGAAGCGGGCAAGCTCGACTTGGCCACGCCGGTGGGCCGCTACCTGCCTGAGCTGCCCGCCACCTGGCACGCGGTTACCGTGCGGCAATTGCTCACGCATACTTCCGGTCTGCCCGACATCATGCCGGAAGATGCGCTGGTAACCGAAAACAACGAAAAAGAAGCCTGGGCAAAGGTGCAAACCCAGCCCCTGGACTTCCCAGCCGGCCAGCAGTTTGCCTACAACCAGACCAACTACCTGCTGCTAGGCCGCCTTATCGATAAGCTTAGCGGCCAGCCCTTCACGCAGTTTATCCGGCAGCGGCAACTCGATGTTGTAGGGATGCCGCGCACCAGTTCGGGCGATGCGCACGACGTGCTGCCCCACGGCGCGCGGGGCTATACCTACACGCAGTACATCGACGGGCAGCGCCGCCGCAGTGCGCAGCTGCAAAATCTGTTCGAGGTATTTCCGCCTTCCCTGCGCACGGCCGCCGGCATGAGCTCCACGGCGGAGGAAATGGCCCACTGGCTCATTGCCTTGCAACAGGGCCGCCTACTACAACCCACCAGCCTCTCCACGCTCTGGACACCCGGGCGGCTCAACGACGGCTCAATGCGCAGCTTCGGCGGCAAACTCACCGGCTACGCCCTGGGCTGGCCCACCGTGGACCGGCCCGAGCACCGCGCCGTGGCCCCCGTGGGCGGCGGCCGCTCGGCCGTGTTCCTGTATCCCGAAGATGACTTAGCTATTGTGGTGCTGACCAACCTGCAAGGGGCTAATCCCGAACGATTTATGGATGCGCTGGCCGCCTGCTACCTGCCCGATATGCGCGTGGCCGATGGCTTTGGCCTGCCCCCCACCCTGCGCGCCCTGCACCGCACCCTACGTCAGCGCGGCTTCAGCCATTTAGAAGAAGAAGTAAAGTTAGCCCGCCGCCGCGACCCGGCCTACGCCCTGCCCGAAACGGCCGTTA
>Ga0268353_100027_pt1 | contig 24017 bp, 17 predicted proteins | sample G5R2_NF_18SEP201_FD_190168 | JGI IMG/M metagenome (GOLD analysis project Ga0268353, IMG submission 190168) | Phyllosphere microbial comminities from switchgrass, GLBRC, Michigan, United States - G5R2_NF_18SEP2017_LD1 | ecosystem: Host-associated > Plants > Phyllosphere > Phylloplane/Leaf | place... | reverse complement strand
GAGTTGGCCCCGAAAAAGCCGCCGCCATTGGTACCCAACTCCTTGATGGCCACCATCGCAGCCACCGGGCCGCGGCTTATGGCCGTGGTGTCGCCCTGCACCGTGATGAGCGACTGCTTGCCGTGCATGGTCATCGGCGCGCCGTTGAAGGCCAGGATGATGGCGACGACCAGCGCAATGGGCACCAGCAGGCGGGTGATGCTCTTGACGAAGTAGTTGTAGAAGTTACCCAGCTTGTCGGTGGTGCGGGTTTGCAGGGCGTTAATCACGACCACCGCGGCGGCGATGCCGGTGGCGGCCGTCACGAATTGCAGGAACGTAATCACCACAATCTGCGAGAGATAGCTCAGGCCCGACTCGCCGGAGTAGTGTTGCAGGTTGCAGTTGACGAGGAAGGAGATGTTGGTGTTGAAGGCCAGGTCGGGCGACATGGAGGGATTGCCGTCGGGGTTGAGCGGCAGGCTACCCTGGGTGCAGAGCACAACCATCGCGAAGACGAACCACACCAGGTTGATGGTGAGCAGCGCCAGCATGTGCTGCTGCCAGGTCATTTCGCGCTTTTCGTCGATGCCGGCCAGGCGGAAAAGGCCGCGCTCCAGGGGCGCCAAGAAGTCGAGGGCGTTTTTGTTGCCTTGGTACACGTTGGCCAGAAACCGGCCCAGCGGCAGGGCCAGCAGCAGTGTGAGCCCGAAGGTGACGAAAATACCCAGTAAACCAGTAGTCATGACAGTAAATCGAAAGAGAAAAAGCGACTAGAAGCGCTCGGGCTTCAGGAGCACGTACACGAGGTAGCCAAACACGGCCAGCGAGAGGGCAAAGAGGGCAAGCATCATGGCGCGAGGCAGTTAGATGTTATCAAAAAAGTCAACCGACTTATAGAAAAGCCAGAAGGAAGCCAGGCCAGTGGCAGTGAGCAGCGGAATCATGAGCAGGGGGTTCATGGCAAGCGGAGTGAAAAGCAGGTAGCGAAACGCGCCGGACTCCGGCGGTGCCAGCAGTAGAGCAAAGGCTGGCCCTGGCATTGGCTAGCGGGGCCTTTCACTTCGCAACTACTTATTCTACAGCAATAAATAATTTCAAGAAGCCCATAGCAGCGCCAGCGGCAGCGGGGCCAATCGTAGCGTTTTGCTAGGGCGCTGGTGCAGAATGCTAGCGGGGCTAGCCATTTAGGGCAGCTGGTTGGTGTGGGGGTGGCAGTAGGCCTGGTACAGTGGCTGCGGCATGAGCTGCTGGGCCAGGTGCAGGTCGGCGGTGCTGCCGTCGAGGTGGAGGCCGTGGAGGTACACGTTTTCGATGGCGCGGGCGAGGTAGCGGTCGGCGTGGCGCAAGAGGCTGTCGGCCACGGCGAAGCAGTGGCGCAGCACGGCCAGGCGGTCGGCGCGCAGGGCGCGGCGGGTGAAGGCGGCAAAGCAGTCGAGCTGGCGGTACACGCTGCGCAGCATGTTGGGGGCGTGCAACTCGGTGGCTAGCTCAGGAAATTCGAGGGTGAGCAGGTCGGCCGTTTCGTGGGGTGTCATGGGGCTGGTGAAAAGAGGGCGCGCCAATAGTGGCGGCACTGCTTCGTACCAAGGCTGAGGCCAAGGGCGGCGCTGGCTACTGCGCCGGAATCAATAAGCTGATTAGTATGTAATTGCTCAGGGCAATTACTCGGTTAGCAGTGGTGTGAAATGCACAAGGCCCTAGCGTTTTGCTAGGGCCTTGTGCATTGTGCTAGCCAGGGGCAGCGGTGAAAAGTGGGTTTGCAGGCCGGGCGGGCACTTTGGCGGGGCTGGCTTCAAGTTGGTGAGCGGCTAGGTGGCCCGGCCGCCAGTGGCGGGGCTGCCCAGCCGCTATGTCCGACTTACTCGCCGAAATCACGACCACCGCCAAGGCCTATTACGCCCAGACGACCGATTTCCCGCTCACCGCCATCGACTTCTACGATTGGCTGGATTCGCTGCCCACCGCCCGCCGGGCCGACGTGCTGGCGCGGGGCTTCACCACCAGCCAGTCGGAGCCCGATTTTTTGCGGTGGTGCCTGGAGCTGCGTGGCTACCCCATGCGGGCTTTTATGGCGGACAAGCTATCGGTGGCCGCTTACGAATTATGGGCTACGCACTGCCAGTTCAACGGCGATTTGCCGGTGCATTCCATTGGGCGCTAAGTAGCTATTCGTCCGTTTACAGCCCGTACTCTTCGATTTTGCGGTAAAGCGTGGTGTGCGCGATGCCCAGCACCCGCGCCGTGGCGGCCTTGTTGCCACCGCACTCCTGCAACATGCGCTGAATATGGTGCTTCTCGGCGTTGCGGAGTAGGCGCGGGTCTTGGGCGGCAGGGTTGGCCGGCGTTTCGGGTAGCGGGGTGGCAGCGGGCGGGCCGGCTTGCGCATCCAGGGCGGCTAGTTGGATTTCGAGCGGCAGGTCGGCGGCGGCCAGGGCGCGGCCGGGCGGCGTGAGGATGGAGGCGCGCTCTAGCACGTTGCGCAACTCGCGCACGTTGCCGGGCCAAGCGTAGGTTTCGAGGGCGTGCAGGGCCTCGGGGCCGATGAGCAGCGGGCGCTGCCGCAGCTGGTGGGCAAAGTGCTGGGCAAAGTATTCGGCCAGCACGGGCACGTCGCCTAGGCGCTCGCGCAGGGGCGGAATGTTTAGCACCACCACCGAGAGGCGGTAGTACAAATCGAGCCGGAAGTGGCCCGCATCAGCCTCCTGCTTGAGGTTGCGGTTGGTGGCGGCCACCACGCGCACGTTCACGCGGGTGGGCTTCGAGTCACCAAGCTTGGTAAACTCGCGGCTTTCGAGGGCGCGCAGCAGCTTGGCCTGCGCCTCGGGGGCTAGCTCGCCGATTTCGTCCAGAAACAAGGTGCCGCCGTTGGCTTCTTCAAATAAGCCTTTCTTGTCCACATTAGCCCCGGTAAAGGCACCCTTGCGGTAGCCAAACAGCTCCGATTCCAGCAAATCTTTGGGGAAGGCGCTGCAATTGACGGCCACGAAGGGCTTTTGCTGGCGCGGGCTGGCGTAGTGAATGGCCTGGGCGAATAGCTCCTTGCCCGCGCCGGTGGGGCCTTCGAGCAGCACGGTAGCCTCAGTAAGGGCCACTTGCTGGGCGGTGCGCTTCACCTGCTCCAGGGCGGGCGAGTGGCCTATCATTTCGGCGAAGCTGTACTGGCCGCCCACCTTTTTTTCGAGGTCGGCCACGCGGCGGCGCAGGCGGGCTTTTTCGGCGGCGCGGTCTACTACTACTACCAGGCGCTCGTCGGCGTCGCCCTTGGCCAGGTAGTCGAAGGCGCCTTCCTTCATGGCGCGCACGCCATCGGCGATGGTGCCGTAGGCGGTCATCAGGATGACTTCGGCCAGCGGGGCCAGGGCGCGGTAGCGGGGCAGCAGGTCGAGGCCGCGCCCGTCGGGCAGCTTCACGTCGGAAAGGATGACGCTGATGTCGGCGGCGTGGTCGGTGAGGAGTTGCAGGCCGGCGTAGGCGGTGGCGGCTTGCAGCACGGGGTACCCTTCGAGTTCCAGGGTGCGCGCCACGGCCAGGCGCAGAATTTCCTCATCGTCGATGAGCAGGATGGTATTGGCAGACATGAGATTTAGGGTAAAATGGGCTGTTAGCAGCGCTAATCAGCCACGACCCAGCGGCGATAAAAGTAAGACGCTAGCTGTAGCGCGGACATTGTAGTCCGCGTCCCCGCGCCGCCTCAACAGCTCGTTCGGAACGCGGACTACAACGTCCGCGCTACAGCTCTATCACTAAGCGAGCGCCCCGGCCGGCTCCGCCACGGCTAGCTTCTCCCCCACCGCTGCCCGCTGCAACTCCAACTGGCGATACGGCTGAATGGTAAGCGGCACGTTCTCCACCGTCACGTCGCTGGTGTCCAGGCCGAAGGCTTGCTGGTCGCTGATGGCCAGCTTGTTGATAAAGAAATACGCTTTCAGAATAAAGCTTTCTTTGAAAGACAGCTGGTTGTCGAAGCTCAATACTTTATCGAGCACCACGAAGCGGAAGTCGCCGGGCAGGTGGCGCTTTTGCAGGGTGGCGTAGCGCGAGGTGATGTCGATTTCGCCCTGGGCGGCCATGTCTTCGAGCACCCGGCGAAACAGCAGGTTGATGCGCGGCTGAATGCGGAAACCCAGCTGAAAATTGATTTTGTAAGCTACGTCGGGCACCAGCGTTTCGAGGGTGTAGCGCATCCCGAAGGGCTCATTCAACAGGCTGATATTGAGAAACCAGTAGTGGTCGGCGCGCTTGGGCTTTTTGCGCAGGATGGAGTAGATAATGCGCGACTCGATACGCGCCGCGTCCTTGCTGCGGGTGAGGTACACGAGGTTGGAGGCGTACTTATTGACGGTGGCGTCTTGGCTAAGCTCTTGTAGCATGGCGAGGTTGTCGCCCCAGGTGGTCATGTCGAGGAAGCGGTTCTTAATCTGTCGGCCCTTATAGCCCACCCACATGCTGAGAATCAGGCCCCACTCGAAAACCAGGATACCGAGGCGATTGAGCAGCTTGGTGATGTTAGCCACGAGGAAAGACAGCTCCACCGTCAGGAAGACCAACATAATGAGGCCCACCACTGGCAGCGCCCAGTGCCGCACGCCGCGCAAATACTGCGAGAGCAGGATGCTGGTCGTAATCATGGCCACGGTGATGGAGAAGCCGTAGGCCGCCTCCATATTCGACGAGGTTTTGAACCACAGTTGCACGGCTACGCAGCCGGCCCACAGCATCCAGTTGATGCTGGGCACGTAAATCTGGCCGCGCTGGTCGGTGGGAAACAGGATGCGGACCTTAGGCCAGAAATTGAGGCTAACAGCTTCGGAAATAAGCGTATAGGAACCCGAAATAAGCGCCTGCGAGGCGATGATGGTAGCCATCGTGGCCAGCAGGATGAGCGGCAGCACGCCCCAGGTGGGGGCGATGAGGAAGAACGGATTCTGGTCGCCGCCCAAGGGCTTGCCCACGAACTGCATAGCCCAGGCCGCCTGCCCGAAGTAGTTGAGCACCAAGGCGCTTTTCACCAAAAGCCAGGATACGCGGATGTTCTTGCGGCCGCAGTGGCCCAGGTCGGAGTACAGGGCCTCGGCGCCGGTGGTGCAAAGAAACACCGCGCCCAGTAGCCAGAATCCTTTCGGGTATACGGTCAGCAACTTGATGGCGTAGAGTGGATTGAGCGCGGCTAACACGCCGGGGTGATGCACCACCTGCACCAGGCCCAGGCCGCCGATGGTGAGAAACCACAGCAGCATAATCGGCCCGAATGCCACGCCCACCACCTTGGTACCGAACTGCTGGAAGGCAAACAGCAGCGTGATAATCGCTAGCACCGCCGCGATGATGTAGGTTTCGGACAGGCTGGGGTCCAGGATTTTCAGGCCCTCGATGGCCGACGATACCGAGATGGGTGGCGTGATGATGCCGTCAGCCAACAGCGTGCCGGCCCCGATGATGGCGGGCCACAGCAGCCACTTGCCGCGCTTGCGCACCAGCGAGTAGAGCGAGAAGATACCGCCTTCGCCGTGGTTATCGGCCTCCAGTGTGAGCAGGATGTACTTAATGCTCGTTTGGAGCGTGAGCGTCCAGAACACGGCCGACACGCCGCCGTAGACCAGCAGCTCGCTAATGGGCCGGTCGCCAAGGATGGACTTGAAAACGTAGAGCGGCGAGGTGCCGATGTCGCCGAAGATGATGCCCAGCGTCACGAGCAGGCCAGCGGCCGTGATGTTGCGGGTGTGAATACTGGATTCGGAATGCGCTGCGGGAGCCATAATAAACAAGAAGTAAAGCGGTGGCCGCTAGGCCAGTTCGTCGGCAATGGGAAGCGTAAAAAAGAAGGTACTGCCGGCCCCGGGCGTACTCTCGACGCCCAGCTGCCCACCCTGCGAGGCAATGAATTCGCGGCCGATGCTCAGGCCCAGGCCGCTGCCGGTGCGGGGCGCGCCGCCCGCGCCGGCTAGCTGCGTGAAGCGGTGAAAAATGCGCTCCTGGTCTTCGGGCGCGATGCCGGGGCCGGCATCCTGCACGGCCACGCGCACGGCGCGGCCGTTGGGCGTGCGGGCAGCCGTCACCGTGATGGTGGCGCGCTCGGGCGAGTGGCGCACGGCATTGGTGAGCAGGTTGAGCAGCACCCAGACGGTTTTTTCGTGGTCGGCGCGCACGGACGGCAGGTCGGCGGGCAGCTGTATATCAAGCTGTAATTGCTTGGGGGCCACCTGGAGCTGCACGGGCGCGGTGGCCTGGGCCACGAGGTCGGCCACGAGCACGGCCTGGGCATCGAGGGGCAGCGACTCGCTTTCAAGGCGCGACACGTCGAGCAGGTTGCCGGTGAGGGCCAGCAAGCGCTGGTTTTCCTGCTTTACGCTGGCGATTATCTCCTGCTGCTCCTCGGTGAGGGTGCCCAGGCGGGCGTCTTGCAGCAGCTTGAGGTGGAAGTTGATGGTGGAGAGCGGCGTGCGCAGCTCGTGGCTCACGGTTGCCAGGAAGTGCGACTTGGTTTGGTCGCGCCGCGTGAAATCCGACACGTTGTGCAGCGCCAGGATAGTGCCAGCCACTTCGAGGTGGCCCAGCGTGGGGCTGGGGCTCAGCACATCGTGCACCACTAGCTGGTAGTGGGTTTCCTCGCCCTGGCGCGGCACGGTGAAGGGCAGCGCGCCCGTGCGGCGCGGGGCGGGCCGCTGGGCGTAGGCCAGCCACTGTTGCAGCAGCGGCTGCTGCGCGGCCAGCTCCTGCGCCGGGCGGCCGATTACCTGGCGCTCGGGCAAGGCCAGTAGGCTACAGGCTAGCGGATTAGCCACCAGCACCAGGCCGTTTTCATCGAGCAGCAAAATACCTTCATCCAAGGTGCGCACGATGCTGGCGGCGCGGTTGCGCTCGGCCAGCACGCCAGCTAGGTTGGTGTTGCGGAAGGTATCGAGCTGCACCAGTAGGCGATTGAAGCCCTCGGCCACGCGCCCAAACTCGTCGTGGCTTTCGACCGGGATGGAGGCCGTGAAGTCGCCCTTCGCGGCGTGGTCGATGCTGGCCGACAGCTTGCGCAGGCCACCTACGGCGGCCTCGGGCACGCTCAGCACCAGGGTCAGGGCCAGCAGCAGGCCCACGACGGTGCACAGGATGAGGTAGCGGCTGGCTACCGTGGCGGCGTGGCCGGCGGCGGCGTTTTTGCGCGTCAGCGCCTGCATGTTGAGCGCTACCATGCGGTGCGTGTGGTGGCGCAGCTGGGCCAGGCTGGCCGGAGTAGGCTGCTGGCGGTAGCGGGCCAGCTCCTGCGTAAGGCTATCGACGAGCGGCCGCTCGCCGCGCTCGGTAATGTTACCGGCCTCGCGGGCCAGCTGCGCGCCAAACTGCGCGATGCCCGCTGGGGCCGCCGGCGCGGTGTCTACCTGGTCGAGGGCCTGCAACATGCCCTGCCCCAACTGCACCGAGTAAAAGTTGTCTTGCAGAATGGTGCGGGTGCTGCTTTCCAGCCGCTGCACCGTGTAGTAGGCGTAGCTGCCGCCGCCCACCAGCAGCGCCAACATGGCCAGCAACCCAATCGTGATGGATGATTTAATACTCATGACGCGAAAGTGCGGCCTAATGCCGGACGCTTCGCCCCAGGTGAATACTAATGCCAGGCCAGCCTAGCTAGCGGCATAGCCAACCCAATTTATCATATTGATTATCAAAGTATAAATAAAAATTCCTTTACCAAAGGCGCCAGCTACTTCAACGCCTCACCAGGTCAAAATGACCCGGTGGCGGGCCAAAAAGACCCGGTAGCCCTACGGCCGCTGGGTGGGCTTAGCCGACAACGCGGGGGCGCGCCACCAGGGCTGCTGCGGCAGTGGCCCGGTACCCAACACCACCGGCTGCCCCAGCTCGGGCGTGGTGAGCACCAGGCCCCGGCGGGCGGCTTCGGCGGTGGCCCGCTCCACCGGCTCGTTCCAGGGGTGGTGCGCCTCCGAGAAGGCGCCCCAGTGCACGGGGAGCATGACCCGGGCGCGCACATCGAGGGCCGCCTGCACCGACTGCTCGGGCAGCATGTGAATCTGGGCCCACTGCCGGTCGTACTGCCCGCACTCCATCAGCGCGAGGTCGAAGGGGCCGTACTGCTGGCCGATGGCCTGAAAATGCGGCCCGTAGCCCCCGTCGCCGCTATAGAACACCCGCTGGCTGCCCGCGCGCAGCACCCACGACGACCAGAACGTACCGTTCCGATTAGTCAGGCCCCGCCCCGAAAAGTGCCGGGTGGGCGCGCTGATAATCGTGAGGCCCGGCAGGCGCACCGAGTCGCCCCAGGTCATTTCGGTTAACTGGCTGGCCGGCACGCCCCAGTGGCGCAGGTGCGCCCCAATGCCCAGTGGCACGTAAAAATGCCCGACCTTGCCCTTCAGCTTCTGAATGCTCCGGTAGTCGAGGTGGTCGTAGTGGTCGTGGGAAATCAGCACCGCGTCGATGGCGGGCAGCTGCTCGGCCGTGATGGCCAGGCTGGGGTTGTAGCGCTTGGGCGTCACCCACGCGAGCGGCCCCATCTCCACGCTCAGCATGGGGTCGAAGAGCACGTTTTTGCCCCCTATCTCCACCAGCGAGGCCGAGTGGCCCAGCCACGTCACGCGCACCATGCCCGGCGCTTTGCGGGTGATGCTGAGCGAATCGAGCCGCTGGGTAGGCAGCGGGGCGGCAGGGTCTTGGTTGGGCGTCTTTTCAAAGAGCAGCCGCCAGATGGCCGAGAACGTGCTGCCCCCGGTAGAAACCTCGGTGGGCTGGGAGTTGAAAAACTTTCCGTCGCGGAAGTACCCTGCCTGCCGGTACGCCTGCTGCTCGGCCGCCGTAGGGGTACCGCCCAACTGCGGGCTAAGCTGGGCAAACGCGGTACCGAACAGCACCAGCAATACGAGCAGCAGGCCCAGCACCTTACCCATTGTCTTGAAAAAAGTACGCATTGCCAACAAGTTAAAAGCGAAAAACAGCGCTTACGCGAAACCTGCGGACTAAGGCCTCTCCTCGCCCCCGGCTAGCGCGATGCCCCGCCCGCTACAAGCCATATTCCTGGAGCTTGCGGTACAGCGTCTTCACGCCGATACCCAGCTGCCGGGCGGCCTCGGTTTTGTTGCCACCTACCTCGTGCATTACCAACTGAATCTGGCGCTTTTCCACGGCCCAGAGGCTGCGGCTATTGGCTGGCTCGTCGGCGCTCGCCAGCGCCTGAAACTCGGGCGGCAAAGTATCGACCGTCAATTCCTCCTCATCAGCCAGAATTACGGCGCGTTCGAGCACGTTCTTAAGCTCGCGCACATTACCGCGCCAGTCGTAAGCGCGCAGCAGGCGCAGAAACTCGGCATCCAGGCCACGCAGGCGCTTGCGCAGCTTGGCGGCGTAGAAATACAGGAAATACTCAGCCAGCGGCTGGATATCTTCGCGCCGGGCATTGAGCGGCGGCACAGGCACCACAAACACTGAGAGGCGGTAGTACAAGTCGGCCCGGAAGTGGCCCTGGTCGGCCTCGGCGCGCAGGTTGCGGTTGGTGGCAGCCACTAGGCGCACGTTGCCCTTGCTGGGCTTCGAGTCGCCAAGCTTGTGGTACTCCTGGGTTTCAAGCACGCGCAGCAGCTTGGCTTGCAGGCTGATATCCAACTCTCCGATTTCATCCAGAAATAAGGTACCACCGTTGGCTTCCTCAAAAAGGCCCTTCTTATCCGTTAACGCCCCCGTGAAAGCGCCCTTGCGGTAGCCGAATAGCTCAGATTCCAGCAAATCTTTGGGAAAGGCGCTGCAATTGACGGCCACGAAGGGCTTGCTGCGGCGCGGGCTGGCCTGGTGAATGGCCTGCGCAAATAGCTCTTTGCCGCTGCCGGTGGGGCCTTCGAGCAGCACGGCGGCCTCGGTGGGGGCCACGCGCTCAGCCAAGCTCTTGGCCCGTTGCAGCGCCGGCGAAGTGCCAATCATGGAGGCAAAGCTATGCTGGGTGCCCACCTGCTTCTCTAGCTCAGCCACCCGGTGTTGCAGCCGGGCCTTGGCCATCGCCCGCTCCACTATCACAAGCAGTTGGTCGTCGGAGTCGCCTTTGGTGAGGTAGTCGAAGGCGCCTTCCTTCATGGCCCGCACGCCGTCGGCGATGGTGCCGTAGGCGGTCAGCAAAATGATTTCGGCCAGCGGGGCCAAGGCGCGCAGGCGGGGCAGCAGGGCCACGCCGTGGGCATCGGGCAATTTTACATCGCAGAGGATGACCAGCACCTCGGCGGCGTGCTGGCGCAGCAGCTCCAGGCCGCTGCGGGCGTCGGCGGCCTGCCACACGGTGTAGCCCTCAAATTCGAGCACCCGCGCCACCACCCGGCGCAGGCTGGCCTCGTCGTCAATGAGCAGGATAGGACCTTCGGGCATGCGTAGCGGGAACGGCGAACGAGTGTAAATGTAGGCCCGCTCAGCGGCAAAAAACGGGTTTACGCTGGTTCAGTCAACTATCGGCAATCAACCCAAAACCCAACCTATAGCCCACAATGACCACTTGCTTATCAACCCTGGCCACCGTTGCACGGGCAGCCCCACCGATTCGCCGCTAAGCCCGGCCGTTTACCCTTAACCTATCGGAATTATTCGGCCGCGTTTCCTTGTTCATGTGCATGAAATCTAGTAGCTTGCGCATCACTAGTTTTCGCCTACCGTATATGGACCAAAAAGTGCTTGTACTCAATGGCGACTACACCGCCATTACCTTATGCAGCGTGCAAAAGGCTTTCGTTTTACTCTTTTTAGATAAGGCTGAAATGGTGGCGAAGTCGGAGCATGGTACGCTCCGCACGATTTCGCAGGCGTTCCCCAAGCCCAGCATCATCCGGCTGGCGCGCTACGTGCGGGTGCCCTACAAGGGCATTGCCCTCAGCCGCCACAACATCTTCAAGCGCGACCAGTACGAGTGCCAGTACTGCGGCTCCAGCAAAAACCTGACCCTCGACCATGTCATGCCCCGCTCGCGGGGCGGCGACTCGGGCTGGACCAACCTAGTGGCCGCCTGCTCGCGCTGCAACCACGCCAAGGGCCAGCGCACGCCCTCCGAAGCCAACATGCCGCTCCGCACCCAGCCCAAAAAGCCCACGCTGGCGGGCTTTCTTAAGCTCTCGGCCGGCACCCTGGACCAGAACTGGCACGCCTACCTTGGCTAGCCCTCACCTAAAAAAAGCTCCCGACCTAGCCGGCCGGGAGCTTTTTTATACGGAGCTATCTGGAGCTATCTATTGACTAATAGGTCTGCTGCTCGGCAGCACCGGCCGGGTAAGTTTCGCCTTCCGAATAGTCTTCCGACACCGGCTGGCCGCTGATGAAGGTCAGCAGGTCGCGGTTGAGGCGGTCGGGGGCAGTGGCATTGAGGCCGTGCGCCTCGCCTTCGTACACGACCAGTTGGGCACCGGGCACCAGCTTGACGGCACGCTTGGCGCTGTTGTCGAGGGGCACCGTTTTGTCGGCGTCGCCGTGGATGAAAAGCGTGGGCACTTTGATGCCTTGCAAATCCTGGCGGAAATCGGTAGCGCTGAATGCCTTCACGCACTCGGTAGTGGCACGGGGCGTGGCTTGCAGGGCAATGCTCTGGCTCCAGTCCAGCATGGCTTGGCTCACGGGGTGGCTTAGGGGACCTACACCATAGAAGCCTTTGCCGAAGGTGGTCAGGAAATCGGGACGGTCCTTGCCAATGCCTTTCAACATGTCGTCGAACGTCGACTTATCAACGCCTTCGGGGTTGTCATCAGTCTTGAGTAGGTAAGGCGTTACGGCGCTGATGAATACTACTTTGCTCACGCGCGCGCCCTGGTGGCGGCTCATGTAGCGGGCCACTTCGCCGCCGCCCATCGAGAAGCCCACGAGGGTTACGTTTTGTAGGTTCAACTCGTCGAGCACGGCCTTCAGGTCATCGGCCAGGGTGTCGTAATCGTAACCATCCCAAGGCTTTGACGACTTGCCGAAGCCGCGGCGGTCGTAGGCCACCACGCGCACGCCGTGCAACGGCAGCTCAGCCAGCTGGGCTTCCCAGGACTGGTGGTCGAGGGGCCAGCCGTGGATAAGCACCACGGGGTTGCCCTGGCCATAGTCCACGTAGTTGATTTCAATCGGCTTGCCAGCGGCGTCGCTGCCTACTTTGATGAGATTCATAAAAAGGAAAAGGAGAATGGAAGAAAAGAAACCTGAGCTGGAGTTACGTAAAGCCCAGCCGCAAGGATTATTAATGCCCTAATTTTTTCCATTTATTATTCTACCGGTAACATACCCGGTAACGGCCCAGCTGGCACGCTTGCTGCACGGGGCGAACCCCGGGAGTTTTCACCCGTTTTTTACTGCATGAAGTATTCGCTGTGCGCCCTGCTGGGCTTGGTGGCCCTGGGGGCCTGCAACTCGCCATCGTCCACCACCGCTACGACCGATAAAGCCAGCGCGCCAGCCCAGCCGGCGGCCACCGAAGTCAGCTCGCCCGGCACCGCCTACCACGTATATCGGGCGCTGCTACCGGGCCAAACGGACAGCATTACCCTGCACTTGGTGGCGGCCCCGCGCAGCTTCGACTTCACGAGCGGCACCGGCCGCTTTGGCAGCTACTATGGCTCCGACGGCCACCCCTACACCTTGCAGGGCCAGGCCAGCCCCGCCCCCGACAGCGTAGTATTGTTTGAGACAAGCCCCGAAAAGGCGATTTCACCCAACGGCCCTACGCTGTACTGGCGCCTGCGCCGCCAGCCCGGGCGGGGTGACCTAGCGGGCACGGTGGGCGGGCAGCCTGCCCGGCTACGCCTGGTGCAGCCCCGCGCCGGAGCGCTCACGTTTGTGGTGCGCTACTTTGCCGACTCGGTGCTAGCCTATCCGCAGGACCCTAAATCGCCCAAGGGCCACCTCAGCTTGCAGGCGCTGCTGCCCATCGGTGGCGATGGTGCCCTGCGCCAAACGCTGACCGACAACATGCTCATGGACCTGCGCGGCGACACCCTCGACGGCCTGCCGCCGGTGGCACTGTCGGCCCTCTACAAGGAGCAGCGCCAACTCTTCTTCAAGTCGTACCGCGAGGATGCGGCCGATAGCCGGCTGGCCCCGGCCGACACGGCTGGCATTGGCCCGTACGCCGCTGGCCTCAGCTACGAAGACCAGACGGCCACCTACGTGCTCTATCGCCGAGCCAGCTTGCTAAGTCTGGAGTTTTTCCGCTACGATTTTAGCGGCGGCGCGCATGGTAACTACGGCAGCACTGGTGCCAGCTACGACCTGCGCACCGGCCGCCGCCTGCACTACGCCGACATTTTTCGGCCCGAAGCTGCCTCGCAGCTACCGGCCATGCTGGAAGCCGCCATTCGCCCACTCGTGGGCTTAGCAGCCGATGAGCCGTTAGATAAGCAGCTGTTTGTAAAGCAAATGCCTATTACTAAAAACGTGTATTTGACCACCGGCGGCGTGGTATTCATCTACCAGCCCTATGAAATAGCCTCCTACGCCCAGGGCGAGGTCCGGATATTTTTGCCGCTCTCCGAGCTGCGGCCGCTGCTGCGCTCCGACTTGCCCCTGCCCGAGGCTGGCGGCGTAGCCGCACGTTAGGTGGCCGGCGCGCCTTATTTTGCGGGTGGGTAGCCCGTCTTACTGGCTACCCACCTGTTGTTTATGCGCACCGATAACTATCGCCGGGCCTCTGCTTTCCGCTTCTTCGACGCCGTCAATAGCGAAGACCCCAACTTGGAACCCGACGAAACCGGCCAGCTCGTGCCCAAGGAGGTGTTGTACGCCCAGCGCATGAGCGCCTGCCTGGCCCGCGTGGCCCCCGATGCGCCCGAAGCCGTGCAGCTGGCCGCCCGCTGCCAGCATATCCGGCGCTGGAGTATCCCGCGCGCCGACTTTCCCATGACGCGCCCCGGTTACCACCAGTGGCGCAATACGCTCAAAAAATACCACGCTGAACTGGCCGGCGAACTCCTGGCCCAAGCCGGCTACGAGCCGGAAATGATAACCCGCGTGCAAGAGTTACTGCAAAAGCTGCGCCTCAAGGACGACCCCGAAATGCAACTGCTCGAAGACGTTATCTGCCTGGTTTTCCTGGAATATTATTTCCTTCCCTTTGCCGCTCAGCATCCGGAGGAGAAGGTAATTGAAATCGTGCAAAAGACCTGGCCCAAAATGACCGGTCGTGGCCACGCGCTGGCCTTGCAGCTGCCCTTCACGCCCGAAGCGCGCGCCCTGGTTACCAAAGCACTGGCTGACTAATCGCCAGCAAACGGGCGCACACTAAGCCAGGCCCATATCGCGCCCTACGCCTACTACGTCGCCGATGAAAATGATGGCGGGGTACGTGATACTCGCCGCCGCTACCAGAGCGGGCAATTCCTCCACGCGGCCCACCACCACCTTGCGCTGAGGCAATGAGGCGTGCATAACCACGGCGGCCGGCGTGTGGCCGCGGCTCATTTCGGTGTAGGTGGCTACTATTTCGGGCAGTTTCTTGAGACCCATATAGATAACCACCGTGGAGTTGCTTTGCATGGCCAGCCGCAGGTCGGCCGAGAGAGTGCCGTCTTTCTTAGTACCCGTGAGTACCCAGATGCCCTCGCTCACCTGCCGGTGCGTGAGCGGAATATCCTCAAAGCCCACCGCCTGCATGCTTGAAATACCCGGCACGTAGTGCGCCGCAATGCCATGGCTACGGGCAAACAGCATTTCCTCAAATCCGCGGCCGAAGATGAACGGGTCGCCGCCTTTCAGGCGAATGACGCGCCCCTTAGCCAGCGCCTTTTCGCGGATTAGCTCGTGGATGACTTCTTGCGGTGTGTACTCGCCGTAGGGCTTTTTCCCTACGTAGATGCACTCGCAGGCCGTGGGCGCGAGGGCCAGCAGTTCCTGGTTGGCTAGGTTGTCGTAGAGAATCACGTCGGCCGTCTGCAGAATGCGGTAAGCCTTGAGCGTGAGTAGCTCGGGGTCGCCGGGGCCGGCGCCCACTACATACAGTTCAGGAGGGGGAGGCAAATGAGGCATTAGGATAGCATTAGGTGCAGAAAAAGGAGCTAGCCAGTGCTAACAACAAAGAAAAGCCATGAATGGCCCCCTGCGCTGATGGGCTTACTAACCAAAATAAGATACCTAAAATGAAACTCCCTTATTTTTTATGGTTAATTTTGAAAAAATAATGATTATAAACCAAACACACCTTTTGAATTAGGGTGTACATCCTTTATGTTTGCTAAATAAGCAGCACATACCCCTCAAACACGAAGGTCTATTGCTTTTTATAGCTGCTCCTTTCTTCGCGTCTCCTTCCCTTCCCCTCCCCACCCCCTCGATTTTGCCAAGTCATTTTCTACTTATACCTCACTGGTTAGTATGGCACCGCAGGGAAAACCAACCGTCGTTGTTATCGGCAACGGCATGGTCGGCTACAAGTTTTGCGAGAAGCTTCTCGCCAAGTCGACCGCTTTTAACCTCGTAGTATTCGGCGAAGAGCCCCGCGTGGCCTACGACCGCGTGCACCTGAGCGAGTACTTCGGAGGCAAAACCGCCGACGACTTGCTGATGGCCCCCAAGCAGTGGTACCACGATAATGGTATCGTGCTGCACTTGGGCGATGCCGTGCAGGAAATAGACCGGGCTAGCCACACGGTGCACGCCCGTAGCGGCCTCGTGCAGCCCTACGACTACCTGGTGCTAGCCACCGGCTCGTCGGCCTTCGTGCCCGATGTGCCCGGCGTGGAGAAGAAAGGTGTGATGGTGTACCGCACTATCGAAGACCTCGACGAGATAAAGGTCTACGCCGCCACTGCCCGTAGCGGCGCCGTGCTCGGCGGCGGCCTGCTAGGCCTCGAAGCCGCCAAAGCCCTGCTCGACCTCGGCGTGGCTGATGCCCACGTGGTGGAGTTTGCCCCGCGCCTCATGCCTAGGCAGATAGACGCGGCCGGCAGCGCCATGCTACAAGCCAAGCTAGAGGCGTTAGGCCTGAAAATTCACCTCAGCAAAGCCACTTCGCACATTGGCGGCGAGGGCAAGATTGACGCGCTGCACTTCGGCGACGGCTCCATCCTGGAAGTTGATATGCTGGTAATTTCAGCCGGCATCCGGCCGCGCGACGAGCTAGCCAAGCTAGCCGGCCTGGAAGTGGGCATGCGCGGCGGCATCGTGGTAAACGACGAGATGCGCACCTCCGACCCCAGCATCTTCGCCATTGGCGAGTGCGCGCTGCACAGCGGCATGATTTACGGCCTCGTGGCACCCGGCTACGACATGGCTGAGGTGGTAGTGAGCCAGTTGCAGCAAGGTGCCCGCGCCTTCACCGGCTACGACATGAGCAGCAAGCTTAAGCTTATTGGGGTAGACGTGGCTAGCTTCGGCGACCCGTTTATTGCCGAGCCGCACAGCCGCAGCATCGTTTTTGAGGACGCACACAGCGGCGTTTATAAGCGCATCAACATCAGCCCCGATGGCAAGTATCTACTTGGCGGCGTGCTCATTGGCGATGCTGAAGCTTACAACATGTTGCTGCAGACGGTCAATAATAAAATTGCCCTGCCGCCGCACCCCGAAGACCTCATCCTGGGTGCCCGCGGCGGCGAGGCTAGCGAAGGCGCCGGCGTCATGAGCCTGCCCAACGAAGCGCTCGTCTGCTCGTGCGAGGCCGTGACCAAGGGCATGATTTGCGGCGCCGTGACCGAACTAGGCGCCACCAGCGTGGACGCCATGAAGAAGTGTAACAAGGCCGGCACCGGTTGCGGCGGTTGCGTGCCCATGGTGAAGGACCTCATCAACGGCACGCTCACGGCACAGGGCGCCTACATCAAAAACGTGCTCTGCGAGCACTTCGACTACTCGCGCCAAGAGCTATTCGACCTGTTGAAAATCAACGACATTCGCAGCTACGGGGCGGCGCTCGACCATTTCGGTACGGGCGATGGCTGCGAGGTGTGCAAGCCCGCGGTGGGCAGCATCTTGTCGGGCCTTTGGAATGAGTTGATTGTCAAGCAAAGCCCCATTCAGGATACCAACGACCGCTACCTGGCCAACATCCAGAAGGGCGGCAGCTACTCGGTGATGCCGCGCATGGCCGGCGGCGAGGTGTCGCCCCAGCAGTTGATGGCCATCGGCCGCATCGCGGAGAAGTACCACCTCTACACCAAGATTACGGGCGGCCAACGCATCGACATGTTTGGGGCGCACGTCAGCGACTTGCCCAATATTTGGGAAGAGCTGATTGCCGAAGGATTCGAGAGCGGCCACGCCTACGGCAAAAGCCTGCGCACTGTGAAAAGCTGCGTGGGTAGCACCTGGTGCCGCTACGGCCTGCACGACAGCGTGAGCTTCGCCATCGAAATCGAGAACCGCTACAAAGGCATTCGCTCGCCCCACAAAATGAAGAGCGGCGTGAGCGGCTGCGTGCGCGAATGCGCTGAAGCCCAAGCCAAAGACTTCGGCGTAATTGCTACCGAAAAGGGCTGGAACCTCTACGTATGCGGCAACGGCGGCGCCAAACCTCAGCACGCCCAGCTGCTAGCCGCCGACATCGATAAAGAGACGCTCCTCAAGTACCTCGACCGCTTCCTGATGTTCTACATCAAGACGGCCGACCCGCTGATGCGCACCGCCACCTGGCTCAATAAGCTGGATGGCGGCATGGCCTACCTCAAGAACGTGGTCATTAATGACAGCCTCGGCATCTGCGCCGACCTGGAGGCTGAAATTGCGCTGCTCATCAAAAACTACCACTGTGAGTGGAAAGAGGTGGTTGAAAACCCGGAGCTGCGCAAGCAATTCACACACTTCGTGAATGCGCCCCAGGTGAAAGACCCCACCATGGAATTTGCCGAAATGCGCGGGCAAAAGATGTCCAAAGCCTGGTAGGCAAACCACCCTCCTGGCTAGCCCCGTCTCACGGCTAGCTACTCTTAACCAGCTACAAATTACCCTCTTATGGAAACTCTGACCGAAGTTACCTGGCTACCCGTGTGCCAGACCTCCGACGTGCCCGCCGACGGCGGGGCCTGTGCCCTGGTAGAGGGCGAGCAGGTGGCAATTTTCAACTTTGCCCGCCGCGGCGAGTGGTACGCCACCCAAAACCTGTGCCCTCACAAGCAGCAGATGATACTGGCTAGGGGCATGATTGGCAGCACCGGCGAGGCCTGCGAACCCAAGGTGGCCTGCCCCTACCACAAGCGCACCTTCTCGCTGCTCACCGGCGAGTGCCTAAACGCCGACGAGTGCGCCATCCAGACCTATCCCGTTCGGGTAGAAGGCGATACGGTCTACATCGGCTGGGCCTAATGTAGCGCGGACTTTCAGTCCGCCCGTCGAACAACTCTAACGATTTCGCTTGCGGACTACAACGTCCGCGCTACTTCTAGAACCGCTTTATGGACGCTACTACTACCGCCCAGCAGCCGCTGACCCGGCTCAATATCTTCGCTGGCAAAGGCGTGCAGATGCGCACGTTTCACCTCACCTGGCTCACGTTTTTCTTCTGCTTTTTTGGGTGGTTTGGCATTGCGCCGCTCATGCCGCTGGTGCGCGAGCAGCTGCACCTCGATAAGGGGCAGGTGGGTAACATCGTGATTGCCTCGGTGTCGGCCACCATTCTGGCGCGCCTGCTCATGGGCAAGCTCTGCGATACCATCGGGCCCCGGCTAGCCTATACCTTGCTGCTAGCGGTGGGTGCTATTCCGGTCATGCTTATCGGGCTGAGTAACAGCTACGAGAATTTTCTACTGTTCCGGTTAGCTATCGGCATTATCGGTGCCTCGTTTGTCATCACGCAGTTTCACACCTCAATGATGTTTGCGCCCAACATCGTGGGCACGGCCAACGCCGTGGCCGGCGGCTGGGGCAACCTTGGCGGCGGCATTGCCAACATGGTGATGCCCTTGGTAGCCGCCACCTTCGTGAGCCTGGGTTACGTGGACAAGGCTAACTCGTGGCGGCTAGCCATGGTCGTGCCCGGCGTTATTCTGCTGGTAATGGCCGTGTTGTATTATAAATACACGGAGGACACGCCGCGCGGCAATTACGCCAACATTCAGCGCGATACCACCGCTCAGAAGAAAGGCACCTTCCTACTCGCCCTGCGCGACTACCGCACCTGGCTGCTGGCCCTAGCCTACGGCGCCTGCTTCGGTATTGAAATCACGATTGACAACGTGGCCGCCGTGTACTTCGTCGACCACTTTGGGGCCACGCTGGTGGCGGCGGGCATGCTAGCCGGCATCTTCGGCTTCATGAACATCTTCGCTAGGGGCCTCGGCGGCATCGTGACCGACCGCACCGGCCGCGCCTACGGCATCAAAGGCAAGTGGGTGCTGCTGAGCGCTTTTCTGGTGCTCGAAGGCATTGGCATTGCCTTCTTTTCGCTTGCTCCCAGCCTCACGCTGGCTATTGTGTCGATGCTGGTATTTGCCCTGTTCCTGAAAATGGCTAATGGCTGTACCTACTCCATCGTGCCGTTTGTAAATAAGCAAGCCATCGGCAGCGTGAGCGGCGTTGTGGGCGCGGGTGGCAACCTGGGGGCCATGCTGGTCGGCTTTCTCTTCAAGTCCAAGGAAATCAGCTACAGCACGGCATTTCTCTACATCGGCTTTGGCGTGGCGACCATTGGTGCGCTGGTGCTATTGGTGCGCTTGGTGGTGAAAGAAGCGGGCGAGGCGCCGGCCGAAGCACCGCTCACCTTGGCGGGGGCCTAGCAGTCCAGAACGCGTTAACATCCTCTTGCCCATTCGTATGCCTACCACACCCGTGCCTTCTCCGTCTATCTGCTGCTACTGTGGAGTGGGCTGCGGCGTGCTGGTGCAGCCCGAGAAAAACGGCGACGTGACCGTAGTCGGCAATCCCGATTACCCCGTCAACAAAGGCGCGCTGTGCAGCAAAGGCCTGAATCTGCAATACACCGTCAACGACCGCTCGGACCGGCTGCTGTACCCGCAGATGCGCTACAGCAAAAACCACCCCTTGCAGCGCGTGAGCTGGGACGAGGCCCTAACCCGCACCGCGGCCGTTTTCAAGACCTTTATCGACCAATACGGGCCGGACTCGGTAGCTTTTTACGCCTCTGGCCAGTGCCTCACCGAGGAATATTACGTGCTCAACAAGCTCATGAAGGGCTTTATTGGCAGCAATAACCTCGATACCAATTCGCGCCTGTGCATGAGCAGCGCGGTGGTGGGCTACAAACTAGCACTGGGCGAAGACAGCGTGCCCGTGTGCTACGACGACATTGAGCTAGCCGACTGCCTGCTGGTGGCCGGCGCCAACCCCGCCTGGTGCCACCCCATTTTGTGGCGCCGCGTGGAAGCCCACAAAGCTGCCAACCCGGCTACCAAAATCATCGTCATCGACCCGCGCGCCACCGACTCTACTGCACTGGCCGACTTGCACTTGCAGCTCATCCCTGGCACCGATGTAGTACTGCTGCAAGCCCTGGCTAGGGTACTGATTGAGAACGGCGATATCGACCTGGCCTTCATCGAGCAGCACGCCGAGGGCTTCGAGGCCTACCATGCTATTGTACTGGCGCGCCCCCTAGCCGAATCGGCGCAGCAGTGCGGCGTGCCCGAAGCGAACATTCGGCTAGCCGCCAGCTACCTCGGCAGTGCTAAGGCCTTCCTCTCGATGTGGACCATGGGCCTGAACCAGAGCGCCGTGGGCGTCGATAAAAACCTGGCGCTGCTCAACCTGCACCTCATCACGGGCCAGATTGGTAAGCCCGGCGCGGGGCCGCTCTCGCTCACGGGCCAACCTAACGCCATGGGCGGCCGCGAGGTGGGCGGCCTCAACAACTTGCTGCCGGCGCACCGCAACCTGGCAAGCCCCGCCCACCGTGCCGAGGTGCAGCAGTTTTGGGGCAGCGGGCCGCTGGCCGCCACGCCCGGCTACACGGCCACCGAAATGTTTGAGGCCCTGGAAGATGGCCGCCTCAAAGCCATCTGGATACTCTGTACCAACCCGCTCACCAGTCTGCCCAACGCGCGCCAAGCCGAGGCGGCCCTAGCCAAGGCCAAGTTTGTGGTGGTGCAGGAAATCAGCAACAAGCCCGAAACGCTGGCCTACGCCGACGTCATTTTGCCCGCCGCCGCCTGGGCCGAAAAGGAGGGCACCATGACCAACTCGGAGCGCCGCATCAGCCACCTGGCGAAGGTGGTAGCCGCGCCCGGCGAGGCCCTGCCCGATGCCGAAATCATCTGCCGCTTTGCGCGGGCCATGGGCTTTTCGGGTTTCGACTACCCTAGCCCCGCGGCTATCTACGAGGAACACGCCCGCCTCACGGCCGGCACTACACTCGATATTTCGGGGTTGACCTACAGTATTTTGCAAGAACGTAGCTCGGTGCAGTGGCCGTACCAGGCTAGCCAGCCCGTGCCCGACACAGCCCGGCTCTTTACCGACCAGCAGTTTTACACGCCCTCGCGCCGGGCCATTATTCAACCGGTGCAGGTCGCCTTTCGCAGCGAAGCGACGGATGAGGAGTTTCCTTTCATCCTCACCACCGGCCGCATCCGCGACCAGTGGCACACGATGACCAAGACGGGCAAAGTCAGCAAGCTAAACCAGCATAGTCCGCAGGCTTTTTTGGAGCTGCACCCGCACGATGCCGCGGCGCTAGGCCTAGCCGAGGGCGACCTCATGACGGTTACCTCTCGCCGGGGCGAGGTGCGCGTGGCGGCGCGCCTTTCGGTAGGCATCCGGCCGGGCGTGGTGTTTTTGCCCATGCACTGGGGCAAGCAGCTCGGCTCTGATTTGAGCCGCGCCAACAACGTGACTTCTGGCGCGCTCGACCCCCTTTCTAAGGAGCCCGATTTGAAGTTTTGCGCGGTGCAGGTGGTGAAGTACGCCAAGCCCCAGCAGCGCATCGTCATTATTGGCGCTGGCGCGGGCGCCCACGGCTTCGTACGGTCATATCGCGAAGTCAATCAAGAAGACGAACTCATCATCTTCAGCAAGGAAGACCAGCCGTTTTACAACCGCGTGATGCTGCCCGATTACATCAGCGGCCACCAAAGCTGGGCGCAACTGGTTAAGATGCAGGACCACGAGGAGCCGGCCCACGCCATCGACCTGCGGCGCGGCGTACACGTGACGGAGGTAAACCGCGCCGAGCGCTACGTGGTCGATTCGCTAGGCCAGCACACAAGCTACGACATCCTCATCATGGCTACCGGCAGCCGGGCGGCGGTACCGCGCGGCGTGCCCACGCTGCCCGGCATCTTCACCATGCGCAGCCGCACCGATGCCGACGACTTCAAAAAGCACCTGCCCGAGCAGGCGCACGTGGTGATAGTAGGTGGCGGCCTGCTAGGCCTTGAAATGGCCGCTTCCCTGCGCGAAGTCGGCACGCGGGTCACTATTATCCAGCGCATCTCGCGCTTTCTCGACCGGCAGCTCGATGCGCTAGGCAGCCAGCTGTTGCAGGAAGAAATGGTAGACCAGGGCTGCGACCTCTACTTCAACGACGAGGTGGAGCTATACTACGGCCGCTCCCGCCTCACCGGCGTGGGCCTCAAAAGCGGCCGGCGCCTCGACTGCGACGCGCTTATCCTAGCCATCGGCACGGTGCCCAACATCGAGCTGGCGCGCGAAAGCGGGCTAGCCTGCCAGCGCGGCGTGGTGGTCGATGCACACCTGCAAACCAGCGACCCTCGCGTATTCGCGCTGGGCGAAATCGCCGAGTTTCAGGGCACGCTCTACGGCATCACGGTGGCAGCCGAGCAGCAGGCGGCCGTGCTGGCCCGCTACCTCAGCGGCGACGTGGCTAGCCAGTACTGCGGCAGCACGTTCATGAACATCATCAAGATTCACGGCTTCGACCTGTGCAGCATCGGCCTGCCCGAGTGCCCCAACCAAGTTGATTACGAAGAGATTGTCTTCATCGACAAGGCCAAGCGCTACTACAAGAAGTGCATCATTCACCAAGACCGGCTGGTGGGCGCCATCCTCATCGGTGATAAAAACGAGTTTCAGGAATACCGCGACTTAATCGCCAACCGCACCGAGCTCAGCGACAAGCGCCTCCAGCTACTACGCAGCGGCGGCCAAGCCCCGCCCGTGCTCGGCAAGCTGGTGTGCAGCTGCAATAACGTGGGCGCCGACAACCTACGCCAGGCCATCGCCAGCGGCTGCACCTCGCTTAAAGAGCTGTGCGCCAGCACCGGCGCCGGCACCGGCTGCGGCTCGTGCCGCCCCGAGGTGCAGCGCCTACTCGAAGAGAGCTTGGTGGCCTTCAGCTAGCCCCGGTGCCTCACCTCGCTTACTAAGACCTATACACTTTATGCCTGCTAGCCATCTCGTCAAGATAAACCTGCCCGGCGGCATCGTGTCGGCCGGCGATTTGCTCACCATTTTGGAAGCCGCCGAGCGTGCCCAGGTGGAGCAGGTGCAGTTTGGCAATCGGCAGCAGTTGTTCTTCACGGTAAGTGCTGAGTACCGGCGTGGCTTACTGCATACGCTGGGCCAAGCGGGCATCACGGCCGAGGTTGATGCCGATAAGTACCCGAATATCAGCAGCTCGTACGTGGTAGAAGAGGTATTTCACAATACGGCCTGGCTGCGCGAGGGCGTATACCGCGACATTCTGGACCTCTTCGATTACCGGCCGCAGCTAAAAATTAACCTCATCGACCGGCACCAGACGTTTATTCCCTTCTTCACTGGCAACCTCAACTTCATCACCTCCGACACCCCTAATTATTGGTATCTCTACCTGCGCTTCCCGCAAACTAACGCGGTGTATTGCTGGCCTAGCCTCGTTTATTCAGAAGATATTCCGGGCCTAAGCCGTGCCGTGGAATGGGCCATTTTTGCGAACAAAGACCAGTTTTACGACCAGCCCGCGGCCGATGGCGCGCTCCTGCATCGCCTCGTGAGCGCCAGCCAGCGCTTCATCACGCAGCCAATTACGGCGCCGCTAGTCCTGCCCGATTTTACGCTGCCCTACTACGAAGGCTTCAACCGCTACGGCAGCAAGCTGTGGCTAGGCATCTACCGGCGCGACGAGCAGTTTTCGGTCGCCTTCCTCCAGGATGCGTGCCGGGTATGCGTGCAAACGCGCCTCGGCCAGTTCTGCACCACGCCTTGGAAATCTATCATTA
>Ga0268353_100026_pt1 | contig 24193 bp, 14 predicted proteins | sample G5R2_NF_18SEP201_FD_190168 | JGI IMG/M metagenome (GOLD analysis project Ga0268353, IMG submission 190168) | Phyllosphere microbial comminities from switchgrass, GLBRC, Michigan, United States - G5R2_NF_18SEP2017_LD1 | ecosystem: Host-associated > Plants > Phyllosphere > Phylloplane/Leaf | place... | reverse complement strand
CTGTAAATCCAAACGGAGTTAGTGGTTCGATTCCACTCATGAACGAGAGCGAGACTGAACGAAAGAAAATGCAAGTGAAACGAGACGAGAATCCAAGATTGGGAACATGCATTTGTCCCGCAAAAACCAGATCTTGTTTAGTGTTCAGTGCATCCTTCACTTCACCTGCTAAACCTGTCTATCTTAGTTCTTCCCACTTTCGCGCTTTCGAACTACTGCCACTTTACCTGAGCACTGTGACGCAGTCGGTCAAGTATTGATTTTCAGCTAGTATATCAAGGACTTATGAGAACTGAAAAGAAAAAAACTAGGCAAAGGAATTCTCAAAGTTCATTGAGTTAAGGGAGGACCATTCGTGGGGGGTTCGTGGAAGAGTTGGGTTCGATTCCCTTTATACGCGATGTGGCGAAAAAGACTGATTCAACGAAATATGCCAGCATTAAGATTTAAAACGTGTCGTCTACTTCCAGGAAATGTTCGGAACAGAGAACTTTCTCTAATCCAACGCCGCATTCTCCGAAGATTGAGGAACAAGAGGAGATCCATTAAAAGAAATCTTTCTCAGAGAGAAAATCTAAACAGTAACATCAAATCACAAACTACACGAAAGTTGTCCCTTTATTATGGGGATTTACCCATAAGGGAGATGCACAGAGGAAGAAAACGAACTTCATATATCCCTTTTTTACTCAATCAAGAAACAAGATCGGACGTGATTCCGGTTCGTCTCCGTTTTAGTGACACTCTTCCTCAAGCAAGGCAGCCGATAAGTCATCGAAGGGTTTGTTTGAATAATGGACTGGTAACCATTACTCATTTGAAAGTTTCCCACGGTGATCTAATATCTTTTAAAGAAAATGACGCGAGAACCCGCGGTGAAGAAATAAGGAGATCTTTCTATATCGACATATCAGTTGGAAAAATCATAGGCAAATTCCTACCGGTCAGAATCTGGAGAAGAACAAAAACAGAATGGTTCCGCTTACTCACAACTCAGAGGGGATGCCGCTTACTACTCAAATCCGGGTTTTTGCAAGAGTTGCGTTCTTATATGCAAGAAGAAGACTTAGAAAGAACAAAGAAGTTTGGATCCGCAAAAGTATGCTTAGGCAGTTCCTTCGCTGAGCACAACAGAATGAAGAGGAATTTGTTTCATTTCAAATACTTCTTCTTATTGAAAAGAAGGAAGGAGGAAGAGGAAAACCGAAAAAGAGCAATAAGTCCTTTTGTTTACAAGTCTTCTTTATATAGAAATTCGACCTATTGCTCCGGATCCCCGTTTACTAGGAAGATAAGAATCAAAAGGATCGAACTACCTACTCATTATTCGGAGGTGAATCATAGAACACTAAAAGCTGTGGTATCTTATGGACCTAACATAGGTCACATCCCTCACGACATAAGATTGAAAGATCCAAACCTTCCTCTTCGGAGCGGAAACGGACGTGGCCAAAACATATAAAAAAAGATCGGCCTAGTCGCTCATAGGGACATATCTATCCGGATAGAGGATAGTCTAGATCAATTTTTAGAAAAATCTCTCTCTATATAGATAGGTATCTCTGTGGATAGAGATAAAGATAGGGATCCCTATAAATCGAAATATATGGAAAAAGTGCACTTTTTGACTACTACTACTATTTCTTAGACTTTTTCAAGGAAACATCGTTTTTTCGATTTTTACTGAATTGGTCGGAGCGTAGACGAGCGAGCAGAGCCCAGGAAAGAGGTCAGATCGTCATAGAGCAGTCGACTATAAGTATAAGACTGCTGGCCTGAGAGAAGGCAGTCTCTCTCGGGAAACATGGTCCAATTTCTCTTCTTTCTTTTCACACGGGCAACAATTGGGAATAAAACAGACCATGAACATGAGTTTCAAATGTAAAAAAAAGGTCTGAAAGACTTATTCTTTTTTAAAAGGAGGATAAGATAATTTATAGATTATTTTTTGATGTTATTATGTGTTATTTACTACCTTTGGCTTTGGGAAAAGTTTTCTACTTTTTAAGTTCTTGACAAGTCCCAAGTGGAGGAGATTAAGAGGTCATTAAAGAATTCTTCCTTTTAGTTCTCTTCGATGTATCGATCATGCATTCCTAAACCACATAAGCCGGGGGAGATGCGCTCCATTAGACAGCCTCATAAGGCAGACATCATTGTCATGGATACGGCTTTTGAACATCGTTTTTGAAGACATCTTTCTAACGTACTCCCATGGGTTTCGAAAAGGGAGAGGAGCTGTATAAAGATCAAGTACTGGACATCATCTTATTAGCCATCGGCTTGAAGAGAGGATCCTGGCTGTCATCCCAGTCTCAGCTTCATTCCCTGGTGGAAACCATTCACTCGGGGGCGTTATTGTACTCGTTCGGTGAGCTATTCGAAGATTGCCCTGATAATTGAATTCCGGATCCACCCCGCCACTTCCACCTTAAGGCCAAACTATCGCCCAACTTTGCCATACCATAAAATTGATCCTGGCATCTCTACTCTATCTATTTGTACATGCAGCTTGAGTTCTATGACCTCGAAATCTGACTCTCCTCTTCAGGAGCCTCAGTCGTGAGTGGTTGTTTTCTTGTACTGGAAAATGGGTCCCTGAAAACAATACAATGGGGCCTGGAGTTATTTCTTCATTGTACCCAGAGGAATGAATTGAGGATGAGAGTGATTTTTGCTCCCCTCGGAGTGTGTGTATAGGAGAAAGACCCACTTCAATAGTTTAATATGGCCAAGCCGCCACGCCGGGCAAGAGTTCTAATCTTTATTCTTATTGATGGATTCCTATCTCAAAGGATAAGAAAATGCTAGTAAATGCACTCAGTCAACCGAGCAAATGTATAAGAAAGAGTGCTCCCGGAGGGAATGTAGGTTTTAAGCGAAATGAAGCACTTAATCTCTTAAGATGGGCCATGGCTACTTGGCCTTGTTGATCCGGAATTGAAAACTCCCGCTCGCTCGTGAGAAGCCCCCTTTTTCAATAAGCTCTGCATCAACCCTTTTCTTTGTAATATCATATGTGAACAAGTTCCTTTATCGTGCCCCTGTTCCCTGTTCCCTAACTGTTCCAGTCGACCAAAGCACTTTCATACCACAGCGAATTGGAAAAAATAGAACATTCTAAGCGAAAGAAGCTTGTTAAAGCTAATGATAAAGAAACAGATAGTAGTTGTTGCAAGCTAGGGATGAAACCAATCAAACTAGCTACGCTGGCTAAAGAATAAAAGTATGAACCAAGTGAAAACTTCCTTATTGTGGGACCTGGCGAAGAGCGAGAGCAAGGAAAGGTTGTGTGCGCAATAGCTATAGCAATAGATCAAATCGAGTAGTTCTTTCGCTTGTCAGCTGAACAAAGGATAGAATATACAAAGGATAGAATATAAAGATTCCTGGGTTATTAGAGCCTTTACCAATTACTAATTGTGCATTGGAAAACAGTGACAATGGATTTCATTACAGGATTGCCCAGATCAGATATATTGACCGGAGTGTTGGACAAATGCCTCGAAGGTGCAGTAGTCTCTGCCATAGCACGTCAAAAACTAAGCTTGAACTGAATGAATCTTCCATTGGGAAGAGAGCTGCTTACCAACAGGCTTCCCACCAACACAATGAGGCATGCCGGATCGGAGTTGAGAGCTAGGATGGAGCGGTTACAAGAAAAGAGATTCATTCATAGACTGAAAAGAAGGCTAAGACTCCAGTGAGTGGCTACTCGGTGGGTGGAGCCGTAGAAGAGATTCTATTTTTTTTCTTTGCGCGAGCAAGCGGAAGAGGAATCTGCATAAGCTCTTGGTCGTGAACTTCGAATTGCGGATCGGTATCGGCAGAAGCTGTAATACTCTTTCTCGAGTGTATCTGGCCCATCAGAGCATTTTGGAAGCAGGGTGAAGACTAATCTTGGTTTTAGAGCTCCAATAGAAGCATTCTTACCAGAACAAGAGTGGCAGTGCCTTCTAAATGCAATTGACGGTATTCCAGTAATCGAATTGGTAGGGACTGGAAAGAAGAGCTGAGAAGAACCGGAGTGGTTGTTCTACTTTCATAGGCTTCATGGGCCACAGCTCAGAGATTCAAGCTAGTAGTTCCTTGAAAGATAAGAAGCTAGCAGTTTTCTTCGAGGAAGTAACCGAGCAATCGAGCGAAGCGATCAAGCTGTTTCCTTTTCCGATCCGATAAAAGAAGAAAGCAAGCCTAGGAAGCTGGGCCAGGTCTTATTACTTCTCGGATAGCTAGGAGAAAGAATCACACTCGGATTGGGTGCCAGTTAGGAATCTCCCTCGGTTAGCAAGGGCAAAGGGTTAGGGCTTGGTAGGAATTCCCTATAATAGGAAGAATTCAATCAATGAAAGTTGGCGACCTTTCGAGATAAAGGAAGCTGGTTATAAACCGGAAGTAGGCACTCTGGATTCTCTGGTTTGATGGATGGTGGCAGGGGTTTGGCAAGAAGCAGGAAGGATACCGGGGAAGCAAGCCTTAGAAAATATACTAAGATAGGTCGGAGCAAGAACTAGGGATGGTTATCCAAACATGGAAGGTTGGACTACCTCTATTGACAACAGGAGGAGATGAATGACCTTATGCTGAACGACATGCTGGTTCATTCGATTAGCGAGCAGTGGGAATAGAAGAATATCCGTCGTCAGAGGAAGGATTGCTAGTACTATAAATAAAATAAAATAAAAGGTAGTAGGAAGGCTTTTATCGCCGACTGAACTGCGAAAAAAAAACTCACGATCAGAATGGTTTCTATCCGGACCATGCATCTGGAAAGCGCCGGTTCGATTCCGGCTCGTGACATGAAGAAGAAGTCCCAAACAGGGATCAGATGAGTTTGCACAGCGTTACTTTGTTGACGGAAAATCCCATTTTTCTTCCGGTTCAATGAAGACTATGCTTACTTTCTTTTCTCTTACCGGTCTGTGTTCTATCATGGACCTGTATTCCGTTCCTCGAATCGAGACTTTCTTTGTCGAGGATCTCTGGTTTAGGGTACTCCATCGAGTTTCAGTTTCTTCTTCTAATGGCTGTGTCCGTCTAAGGTGGCTATTTGAGCGATTTAAGTATCGCGGTTGTCTTGAGCTCTGGATTGATGGGCGGAAACCTGGGGCTGGGTTCGATTTCAACTCGGAGATAGCCGGGTCTATAGTAAGAGCCGCTTTGTGAACAGCATCGGATGACATAGCAAGGGTAGCCGCAATAGAGCAATTATGCCTTAAGCCCAAAACTCTTCCTTCTAGCTTACTCCCCTTCTTGAGTAGACTAGAAAGCGATTCCAGTTGATGGAAGATAGGCTAATTTAGTTGGATCCGCCTATGTCAGTTCGAGTCTGGCGAGTCGGTTTGAAGTCGGACATTGATTGACGTTCGTTCAAAGCAATCAGTTGGGGAAGCTACAGCGTAACAGCCTGGAAAACAAATCCCTGAAAAGGCTTTCGAAAAGCCATTGCCAAAAGCGCTTTCACCTACCTACTAGCTAGGGGCACAAGCCGGGAACCTAACCGGTGAAAGAGTAAGAGCCTTTCCGAATCCGAACTAGGGATCAGATAAACCTAAAGCACCATCAGTTGTGGATTCATCCACAAAGTCTTTCTACTTAGCTCGTCAAGCGAAGTAGCTATCAACGGCTTTAGCATGACAACTATAACATCAAGCCATGGTAAACTGCCAAAGCTTCTACTGTAGTGTAGCACCAGGGTTCAGCCTTCTCCTTGCCGAGTTGCATCGCCCGCATCGTGTTCAATTGGAAAGTCTGGCAAAGGCGCTTCCAACTCCTGGTTCAGGGTCTGAGGTTACCAAACAAAGATGAATCCTGCGCAATCAGAGATTAAGCCTTAAGATCCCACCCAGAAACTGGAAGAGTCGGGGGCACCTACCGAAGGAGTCTTCCCTCCATCGATTCAATGACAAAATAGCTCTATTGAGAGGGCCTTTGACAACCCTCTTGAATGTGGCTCGCTCCTAGTTTTTCTTCCCCCGCCCGTTCTATCTAGGCTGGTGGCTATACCTGATTTCGTGTCTGATCGAACTTGAAACTAGCCCATTGAGCTTCTTGGATTCCAAACCAGAAAGAAGGATCGCACACAAGAAAATAGAGTTGGAATGAAAGATGGGGTAAAGATGAACTTTATTCTCCTAGCTGCTCTCCATCCAGCAAGTTACTCTCTTTCAAAAGATGACAACTCAAGATTACCAATCAAAACCAACGCTTTTTCTTCTCCTATAGCTTCATCATTACATCTTTCACTAGTTGTTGGATGTGAGTGATGAGATCGATCCATGGAATTTTTACCTCACTCACATACTTTGGAAGATGAAGAAATTCTCTTTAATTTACTTATGGGCTGGCTCTACATGTGGTCAGATGGGTTCCCCTCTTCAGTCATTTGGTACCTCTCCAACGCTTCCTCCTATTCCTATTGATCAGATCAAAGCCAAACCTATCTAGTCTTGCACGTTGTCACCCACCGCTCTTGCCAAAAACAAAGAAATTCTATCTTGGGAACTAAAAAAGAATCGGAATGGGAAGTATTTATTTCTTGATTCTCCGGCTAGCATCCTTACTTCCTTCTTCAATGGAAATTATATGTTTTGGCTCGGTATAAACCCAAAAATGATAAATTCTCTTATTTGTAGACTCGTCTTCTTTTGGTGAAATCTGGAGAACCCAGTCGAAACTCTGATTCATGTTTGTGGATTTTAATAGCTCTCCTATCTACCCGGAAATGATCTTCTACCTTTACTGTCTTTACATCTTGAGTCTTTTGATTGTTCTTAAAATCATTGTGTCGTTACAAATTCAGTGGTTGCACCCTTGTGAGCAAGTTGTTGCCGGATTGGATAGGAGAAGTGAAACAAAGCCACGAAGGAGACTCATTAGCTGAAGAAGTTAAGAAGAGCATTAGTGAAGCGAGAGGAGGACAAGATGGTTGGGAAGAGGAGGAAGGGGTATTAAGGAAAAAAGGGAGGCTTTATTTTATGTGGGGACCGCTGGAAATGCAAGAGCCAGGTAGCCAACAACATAGATTTGCCACGGTCTAGGTTCCAACTCGATTGATCGGCTTCCTTTAGCTTTGTTACGGCATGTGTAGAACCATTCGTAGTAGCGTACGTTCCCTACGTTAATTGATAGCGCTAGGTGATCATCGACAGCTCGGGCTAGGCCACGGCTCGACACATCCTCCGATAGTCCCTTTTCTCGGCTTAAAACCAATACGAATTGGAATCCCCTATCCCTTGCGCCATTTCCATTTAAGCTTTGGGAAGGACTAGTACGCTATGTTGGTTTACTCCCTTCAGGGGTGCTTTTACGCGTATAAAACATGTATCATGAGCTAAAGCGAATATCTTCCTACGACTAACGCTTGAGCGATTCCTCTACTACCGAAGCGAGGGAGGGAAGAGCGAGTACTATCTTTCGGATTTTCTAGTTGTATACCACCAACTCGTATATGTAGTGGTTTCTCTCGCCGCCGCCCTCTTCATTTCCTGCTGATAGCATTGGGAACAAAGCCAAGCTCAGAGAAGAGCTTAAAACCAGGATTACCCCAAATCCTACGCCCTCCGGGGGCACGGGCCAGGGAAATAAGGATTCTGGTTCGAAGAGAGAATGTTGTTTTTTCTGTGTCTATAATCTAGTTATGTTCACAGATATTCACAAACTTCAATATAGTTTGGTGAAAAGCCGGCACCTTCAAAATTATTCTTCTTGTACAACAATAGTGTACGATGGGTGGGTTGTTTTGCCGGCACCCGCATAAACCCACCGCGAAGAAAAATAGAGTAGATGAATTTATCGCTCATCCTCTATCCTTATCCGATCTGCAATTGATTGTATACCATTGACACAGCAAAAGATCAAGATGGAGAATCTTTTAAAATCTAATATCTCAATTCTTGTTTCTTTATGAGTAGTTGAGCTCACAAATAATAGATAAGATTATTTCACTTAATAGATAAGATTATGTTTTCATATATTGAAATAGAGCAAGCAAACCCTCTCTCTTCTTTCTTGTTCCTACTGGTTTGCGCCATGTGGTGGTATTGCCTCTTCTTCTTTAGATCCTGAAAAAACGAAAATAAGTAAGAAGGAGCAGTAGTAGGAAGACTTAAGTGACTTCGTTCATTTACGTTGAGATAGACGAGTAACTACCTTCTTATATTTTCGTTTCTACGGTGGGCAGCCTCCACAATGAGCGCTTGCTGCTCTTGGAGCAGCGCCTTCTTCCTGTTTTCCAGACTGCGGGTTTGTTCCCGAATATGAAGCAGATGACCTAGTATCACACCTTCATTGTAGATAGGCATCTGCCCCCAGAAGTTCTCCAAAAGTGCCCTCTTCTCGTTTTCTATATTTTAAATTTGTTGACTAATTATCGCGAGTCTTGCTGCGATCCCCATTTCACTCTTTCTTGTCCCGCAAAATAGAGAGTGCACCGAAGCTTCTATTTATAGGCGAGCTTATGCTGTAGCAGAATAATTTTTGATTAGAAGTCCTTTTTTTAATAGACTTACACATAGATATTTTGCCCAGAATGAATGGTGGAACTCCCGCACTCCATTAGTGCGAAAAAGAATGAATCCCTTGAGTCCGGTCCCCCCGGGGTATCATATACGCCGCTTAATCCCGATCACATCCTGAGGCAATAATAGAGCGAATAATGAAAAGAGTACTCCACCACGAGCAGCGAAAGCACGCTCAGCCAATCCTCACTCGACAGCACCGTCCTTGCTTAGGAAAAAAGCCGAACCACTCGCAGATAGAGAGAGAAAAGAAATGAAAATGCATTGAATCGATCTTTTGTTACGGACGATATTACTTTCAAAGAAATGAGACAAGAACGAACATAGGAAAGAATAGGCGTAGGCTTGTAGGGCCCGGCGGGAAGACGCGCCTTTTGTGTCCCTTGAAGTGATGGATTTGCGGGTTATTAATAATATTGTATGTATATAATTTTGAATTCAACTTAATATCCGGATTAGGACGACGAGAAAGAAGAAACCTGATCTGTAAGGAAAAGAACCTACTGTACGAATAAGAAGACCCACAAATCCAAACATATCATCCAACTCCAGGTCTTCCAAATTACCATGCCAGACTGGTCCCGGCATAGGAAAGGTTTTCATAACAATTGGACTTACCCAGCCAACCCTACCCTAATTTCATACCCTGCGGTTTTCGTTCCTCTATTGATATTTCCTTCCTCTCCTTACGTCGAGCGACTGTCGTTCCCGATGCCAACTCCTTGCTTTTAGTTGACGTTAGTAACAATAGAATACCTTTTACCGTTCATCAAGTGAACGTAGCCCTTTCGTAATCTATGCCCCTTTATTCTTAAGTGGGGGAATCCTCTTAAAGCCGGTGATCGAGTGAGTAAGTCCGCCAGGAAGCTAGTTCTTTAGGGCTTAAATGAATAGCCATCGCTGTTAAGAACAACCGATGCCTTATGTGTATTGGATCCGCTCTTCTGTTAGCATGAACACATGAATGAGATTCTATTCCTCTTCCTTATTCAGCCATAATATCACCCCCCACCCTCACCTACCCCCCAACCTAGGTGCGGAAGTCAAATCAATCCTTGTTTGTACATCGCTGAACTTACATACCCGGGCCCGGCTCAACATTCTTTTAAAACAATCGAATAACGGCTTTTCCATGACTTGGCCATTCAATCTTGTGAACTAATCGAGACCGAAATTGGATAAAGAGATACAAAAGGAGAGGAATACCCAATCGATGAAAGAACATGAAACCCTTCTGTTTCTATAGAGGTACAGGAAACGGTTGGGGGCAATAAAGTAGGTGAAGTGGTTGGATTTTGCGAGCTGTTCCAACCACTGCTGGATGTGACTCCAAGAGCCGAACGAGAATGAATACCACACAGAAGAGTCAAGACCGGGCTCCCTAATAGAATGTTTAACCGATCCATTCCGGATCGATCGAATTGGTACGGAAGTTGTAACATGGGAAAAGCACAGAAAACACGACTTATTTGAATAACCCGGTGACCTACCAATTGTAGAAGTAGGATTTTTGGCAAGCAATAAGCACTTAAATAATACAATTCGAGTGTACCAGATTCTTTATCATTTCGAAGAAAAGGTTCGGGAGGAAAGGGAAACAACAGAGAGATCCGAATCGAACCTAAATGGGAATGACATGAAAAATCTTTTTCAAAACCTATCATTAAGGGCGTGACGACGATATACGAGAGGAATAAAAAAAAACTCGTGATTGGTGTGGAGGGGAAGATCTGCTTATGAAATTGTTCAAGAAAGAGTCGTCTCATTTCCTTACTTCTTCGTTCTTTCGAATTCATTCACTTCGACGGCTGGCGCTACGCTAGCTTTGCATGATTAGCTCCGACAGAACAGGTACTGCATTTCCTTAGTTGGATCCGCTCTTTCTCTCTCGTGCAGTTGTTGCTTCCGGCTATTTATTCAGTCGTCAATCAGCATTGATCCGGGTAGTTAGTCAGTCTCTCTCTTTTTTCCCGTCCTTCTCTATCTATGAAATTCCTAATTAAGGGAGTTCGCTTTCCAATATCTAAATGTTCATGCAAAGCTACAAACGAAATGCAAGAACTGTAACGCAGAAGTCACACAGTATGCTGATCGTTCTGAAATGATAAAAAGTATGGGATTTCATAAGAGATTCATACATAGAGATCTAAACTCATGGAAGGGCCCGGCCAGCAAACGAGATCTCTTACATCCAAAGGACCATGCCAATCGAAGATGAACCATTCACCGAGCCGAGTATGTGCAAGACAAGACACGGCTAGATAAGTAAAATAGAAGATATTGCTTTTACACGAGCAACTCTTTTCTTCATGTAGGTACAGCCCACTTTTCCTTTGATGAAATGCGAACACAAACTTCAGGCATCCAAGAAAGAAGTAAAGATCGAAATCGAAGCATTGTCATTGGGTTGAAGATCAATTCATATCGACAAGACTTTCCATTCATCTTTTTGTTGATATTTGGATTCCGTTTTCAAATAAAGTCATCTTGTAGTTTGAAATCACCTTTAGAATCATCAGCCTCTGTCCCTACACTGACTCACTTATCCGGGGTCGATCCTCACTACGGTCCTTTATTTCGAAACGAGGATAGGTCTCTCGCGGGACGAGGTGTAGATTGAGAAGAAAGATGAGCGTATGGTCCATACTCACTCGGGTTCAAACTTATTTTGCAGGGAGAAATGGGTACATGCCTGTAGATCTTCTTCTCACAGCGAGCACTTGATTACGGAGCCTGATTCTATATATTATTTGTGGATTATTAAAGAATAGAATCTATCTTTTTCTTCAAATCATAGTGGGAATCCTATTACCGATACCTAAACGTTTTCTTTGTCGAAACAGAAGAAAGGAGGGAAATTGGATAACCGACGACACGAGTTTCCCGTTCAACGTTCCGCTTCGCTCCACTGTTAGATAGGCAATTCAATAGTTACCGACGAAAGGAGTTCCCCTTCTCTTGGCCAATTGACGTTCTGCTTCAATAAGTCATGACCTTCACTCTCCTCAAGTGAGGAGGGCATATTGTTTGACCAACGAAAGCCTCACTAGTTCCTTCTTCCCGTTCACTATTCCCGTAGCCTGATACGAGTTATTTAGTTCGTGTCTCCTTGTTCTTGGGAAGAACCGAAGGTTCATTCGCGGCACTCGTAGACATAGTTGTATTTCCTCTTCTTTCCCTAAAAAGCTAATAAATCCAAAAAAGAGAAAAGCAGAAGCGAAAGCTCGAGTCGAAGAGTGGAGGTCGCTCGGTAACTCGAGTCGATCAGTCCCATTCATTCTTGCCCGAAACAAGTGGGCTATTCATTCCGGTGCCACCTTTGTTCAATCGAGTCCATGTTCTCTATTTCCCAAAACCCATTCGTTCACCGACCCGTGGACCAGAGGTTGCTTGCTTGGAATTGGGCTTTCTAGCTTTCTTTAGTACAATCTTTTTGCGAGAGCAACCCCGGGTTCGTTCCTAAGACTACACTCACAGCTTTCTCTGTTCATGTTCCGGCATAGGGGATCTAGTGGTAGGATAGGGGACAGAGCTTTAGGACTGCAGTAAACCTCATATGCGCGTGGCTCATCATAAGACCTTAGCCTGATGTCCTACCCAAAGACTTCAAAGGTAGTCACAGGACAACCTTTCCTAGTTCTAACTTCCAAACCTATAACTTGGTTTGCTTGCCTGCTTCCTATCTGACCTATCAATCAAAGAAATGTTCTAGTTCCGCGATACGAGCTTGACTGTCGCTCTGAGACAGTAGATTTCTTGGTTGGGGGTCCCTTTATCAAAGGCTCCCTTCCCTACTGATCATACAACAAATGAACGTGGTTAGAAAGATGGCACATCGATCTTCTGTACACCCTGTTCGTGCTGCGGAACGAAGAAAATCCGCCTTCCTTGGAAAAATCATTCCTGACTCCGAAGTCTCAAAGGAGACTTGGGTGGCGCCTTCTGAAGAGCCCTTCATTCTGCGACTCAGATAGGCTAGGATTCGTGTCTCAGCCGGAAGGGGTCGTAGGACTGACTCAGACAAAGCGTTAGAAGTACGATCTCCGAATCTATAAGCTTTGGCCTGCCTTCTTCCCTTATCTAATCTCTTAGGTAATAAGAAAGTGATGTTAATTGTCACGCTAAGGAGCTGACCAGTGACATTTCTGTCTCAATTGAAGTCAACCTTACTATACTCGCTTGTAGGAGATCATCGCTCAGAAGGGCGTTCTTTCGCTAGAAAAACAAGAGTTTGAAAGATCACCCACGAAAAGAAAAGAAAAGAAAAGAAAAGAAAAGAAAAGAAAAGAAAAGAAAAGGTCAGAACTCTCGATCTAGCCCCACTTTCTATAGCTATTTATCGACATGTTGTTTCGAATGTCCTTGAAAAGGCCTACACACATACCCTGCCACTCGATGTAGGTTTTGCCAGCGATGTGTAGTGGATTTGTTCAGTAGAGATGGGTAAAGCGCACAAGTATTGGAAGGAAAGTTTAACCCTTCTTAAAGGATAAAAAGTATGTATTGAACTATGATTTGAATTCCTTTCTTATTAGTTTCCAAGTGAAAAATGTTCATTGCCTTGATCAGAGCCTTTAAGCCTTTTAGAAGCGAGCATTTCCGCTGCTTCTATTTTTCCTAAAGCTAATGAACCGAATGGAAGAGACTCACTTATTCTAAATAAGAAAGAAGGAACCAACAAAAAAAAAGAATTGTTCCAACCTCGGCTCGGGGTCTGTCTGGAAATGGAAAATAGTTCTCTCTCTCATCTGGTCTCGCCACAGTGACAAGAAAAACAAGTGAATAATTGGAATAGAACGCAATCGTCAACCAAAATAGGGTAGGATGTATTATAAAAGAAAGCCTTGCCTCACTCGCAAGTGAGGACCTCACCCCTCCTTCCTCATTTATTGAGAATGGAAAAAGACAATGTTCATTGCTTCCTCAAAACAAGAGTTCCACGGGCGGTTTTTCATAAACCTCTTTAAGCAAGGCAAGGCGATTCATGAAGGATTCCTCTCCTCTAGTTGGTCTATTAGACTATTATTACTATAAGGTCCCCTAAAACAGGCATACCCATAAAGGAAGGCAAGGGAAAATGGACGGAGATTGGTCAGTGGTCTCCTCTCCTGGTCGAGTATTTCTGTTCTTTTCTTTGATTTGGGTTAAGAACAGTAGTCGGACATTCCACTTTGTTAAGTTCTTTTTTTTTATTCGACATAACAAGAACAGAATCACGCTCTGTAGGATTTGAACCTACGACATTGGGTTTTGGAGACCCACGTTCTACCGAACTGAACTAAGAGCGCTTTCTTACGACAGGAGATAAAGCAGTAAAGAAAAGGATGATTTTTGTACCGCATGCATATAGAAAAATGAAACTCTGAATTTTGTCCAATTTGAATCGATCTCAATTGATCCCTCGTTACTGCCCATAGGAGAAGTAATAGGTAGGGATGACAGGATTTGAACCCGTGACATTTTGTACCCAAAACAAACGCGCTACCAAGCTGCGCTACATCCCTTTTCCAAATTGTTGTACAGTGTCATTGTACAAAACCCCTGTCTTGTTTTCCACATCGTAATTTTATCCTCCATCTATATACAACTTTCTTGTCATTTCTTCTTTTTGGTTTCATATAATAAATTATATACATCTGAAACCCAACCTAACGTATAAAGAAAGAATATTTATCGGTAATGCTCAGGAAGAAAGAAGGGGTCATCTTTTTGTTTTTTATTCCACCCTTATGTACCCTTCTTTGCATTTTTTCTAAAGCCTGTTCAACCTCATATCACCTAGAACAAGTCATGGACTTCTTCAATGAAAGAAAGTCTCATGGAAACGTTTTCAACGAAATAAGAACCATACAAAATAGATTTCTTGATCTTTTTTTTTTCGGAAAACTTTTTTATTCGCTGTTTTTTCTTTTATCCTAAAGATATGCAGAACGAGTGTATTATGAAATGTTCGTTGTCTAGCTTTGCATACATCGCGACTTAATCGTTTAGTGGTTATCGATGAAATTACTTCACCATAGAGAAAATATTATGGAAGTTTATATATATATATATTATTGGTTGCTTTTGTTTATGTCCAATTGGAAAAGTTGATCTTATAAATTCATATGTGTAGCCTAAAGTACATAACTTGTGTTCCTCCCTAGTTCTTGCAAAGCCACCTAATCAAGCCTCACCTCATTTTTAGTTAGAACATGTTCATCATGTTCAGCTGAAAGCAAACTAAAAAATAAATTGGTTTACTATACTATACTATACTATACTATACTATACTATACTATTAGTAACACATATACTTTTTTACCTTAGCTCTTTATTTATTGTTCATTGAGCAGTTCAAATGCTTTGAGTGCTTATCAGATAAGAGGGATCAATATTCTTCATTCGTTTATTTTTTTAATGAAAAATTTCATTCAAATCCATTCTTTCTCATAACTTGAGAATATGTACAGCGCAGAACAGAAAAGAAGGCAGATTTGATGAGTTGTAGGGGCGGACCCACTTCCACTGATTTCTTTCGGGAAGGTTCTATAAGGGAAGAAGAATCTGAGCTGTGACCTGGTAACCTTGATTTCTTTCGGAACGTCATTACGAGAGTAACAAAGAAAGAATAACGTAGATAGGAAGGAGCGAGCCCCAAGGATAATGAATTGGTATGCCGGGTGCTTACTTGAGCAAGAAGCCAAGTCATCGATAATCAAAGAAAGGTGTGAGTGAACGAGCCCAACTTTCCGATTCAGACTCCTTTCCACTTTCAACAAATAGAGAAATCTCCGCTAGGCTAGCAGTGGGTAACCAACGTAGTGCCCCATTCGTTCCATGACATCCAATCTGTTCTCCTCGGATTCCAATCCAATCTCCCAATCAGTGATAAATAGACGGTCGGATGAGATCTCGAACGTTGTCCCTACCTACTGAGGAATAAAAAGTGTACGTAGAAAAAGAGAGTGTTGGAAATGCATCGAGGAGAACTTACCTTGTGAGTCACTACTCCGGCACTGGGCAGGAATACTACTAGCGAGGCTTATAGGCGGCTAGTTCTTAAAGAAATCTGTCAGCTATAACCTAGCCTATTGAATCTGGTACGCCCGAAGCACGAAACTAGATAGGTAGCCCTACCTACGACTAGAAAAGTCTCGTATTTTTTTCTTCCAGTAAATCTTCAACTCATTCCTTCCATTATTGAATATCATTTGTAGTGTATTTTCCCTCTCAAAAAAGGTTTCACCCTCACTTCACTGAACTTATTGGAAATGCCCAGGACAGAGTTCATTCACTTGCCCAGCTGCCCTACTCCTCATAGTTGATCCGAATTTCTATCCCTGATTGAGTCAATCAGGAAGAGGAAGACTTGATAAAAGATGAAAAGAAAGGATTGATTACCTTTTTAAGTCAAGAAAAGAAAGGAAAGGGCTATTTATGTAGATGAAGTTTCAGATTCTTGGATGAGCGGAACATCTTTGAGACAAATCATCTCTACCCGGGTACATAGCTTCATCCAAACCATGGATCCACGAATTGTTGACTCGCTCTAGAAAAGAGCTTCGTAGTTGGGAGCTCTGAACCGATGATCGATATGGTTTCCTAGGATGAGAACTATGGTTTACTACTTTACAATAAGAAAGTTGTTTTATCTTTATTTAACTATTTTAGGTCTTTTGCCTAGTCTGAATTTCCCCTTCTTCTATTTTATTTGATCAAGATGGATAGCAAAAAAGCATGAATAGGCCTACTGGGATGGAAGGAGAGAAGGACTGAACGAGAAAAGGAAATACCTCTTTGTTTACCTTGGAATGAATTGCTCAACTACTTAGGTAACGAAACGTTCATCTACGATCTTTCTTATTCTTAAGAAAAGATAGGACTGTACGGCAGTTCTCGTTAGTAGATTCGCAAAACAGAAGAAGAAGTTCACTCTGACTTGCGCACTACAAAAAGGCAGCCAACGACTTCGGACGTACTCCGTCTTTCGAGCCTCTGTTTAGCTTAAAAAGATAAGGCGCTAGTACAACGAACGCAGCTTTGGTGCGTCCCACCCCAACTAACTAGTGCTTGACTTGACTTTCCCCCGCGCCCTATCCAATGAATAAGGAGAAGGCCGGCCTATCAATGACCGAGCCAGTCTGATCTCCTTTATACTTACCTAAAACAACGAGCGAAGTCGAGATGTTGATGAGAAAGGGGCGAGTCTCAAGGCCAAAGAGTGCTCTTTGAAGGCTACTATGCATCCTTACGAATACAAGAGTGGTTTTTTTTGGGTATAGCAGGACTTGAACCTGCGACCATTAGGTTAAAAGCCCAATGCTCTACCAACTGAGCTATACACCCGATTTTACAAGAAGGCTTGGTGCGGAAAAGAAAAGAGGGTGGCCTGGCCCCTTTTCTTCTTATCATATCACAAGGGCGCGGCTCTGTATGGGGCTCGTACTGCGGAGCAAGTCTGGGAGTCCTTTCCACTCATTGAGGATTCTATCTAAAAAAGAAGGTCAACGGGGGAGACTACAGTAGCTCGAACTCAGACTATCTACGAAAAAGGTAAAGTCGTCTTTCCTAGGGTTCGACCGAAAGGAGCAGTGTTCTATGGTTTGACGTTGTGGAGGTCCAGCACTCTTCTAAACGAAGAAAGAGGGGATTCGCGCTACCCCCTACTCCTACAGAAGATCGATTGGCGCGAACTTCCGATCGATTCCTTATTCATTGTTGCCGACCCTTACATCATCATAAAGAGAATCAAGATATCCCAAGAAACCCTGCTAGGGATGAATGACTAGCGCTCAAGAACAAGCAAGGGATGAGCGCACGGGAGCGACGTTGCTTGTTGCTTTATTATCACATTAGAGAAGCGGAACCTCCAAGCTCAGACATCTCGAACTCAGAAACTACCCTTCTATCCCACCCTGCTCCTCCGGCATCGGAAGCAGAACTACCTGACCGAAGGGAGATAGACAGGAAGGGAAGACGGTCATACAAAGGCCGAATAAAGCTCTCTTGAAGCAGCATCTGAATAGACCTAGAGTCACTCAGTACATACGAACCCTTGAATAAATAAGAATTTATAAGTATGAAATGTGGGCATCATAACAAAAAAAGAAAAAGACCGAACCTGTAAGACTAATGTCTACTTATTTATACCTTTGAGAGGTCCACTTAGACTATTATGATTTTCTCTTTAGCTACGTAGGTTATATAAGATTCAATTCAATCTAACAAGCGGACTGGACTACCTTCGGCTACCACAAGATATTTAGAAACCAAAGAAGCTGAGCCTACTTTACGCACTTAAGGCAGCAGCAGATGATGAAGAAATGGGCGGTAGATGATAATGAGAAAGGGCGCCCCTTGGCATTTCCTGTGGGGGAGTCTGATTGATCCAATCACGACGAATGATGTCAACCCCCTCTTTTGCGCCTAACTTGACTCTGATTCCCCCACTATGAGAGCTGATCCAGGGGCTAGTTCGGCTACAGAATGGAATTTACGAAAGTCTTTCCGACTCAATGTATTGCCCTTTGGGACCAGGATCTGACGAGGAAGTGAGAGAGGGGACACCAAACATAGGTGCGTACCATTGCCCCAATCCAATGGACTATGTCATACAGGGAGGAACCCATGGAGGTTGGGACAGAAAGAAAGCAGGTTTTGCTTCTGCTTCCTTCGAGCTCCCACAGCAGTCTAGAAGTCTTCCCCAGGGCGCTAAGCGAGAATTTCTGCCAATAACTCAGGACGTGGGGGAGCAAGTTTCGAACCCGACACATCCACTGCACGATCCTTTTCAGCTGTAGTTCCGGGATTGGATTTACAAGGGGGCGGGAATTCTTTGTTAGCTTTAGGCTAGCAATCCGGTTCAAAGCCAGATTGGCCCACTTATTCGAATATAAAGAAGAGGAAGACAAACTAGCCAAGAGACAGAAAAAGGTAGAGACCAACCACCGAAACAAGGGAGTAAGGGCTAGGGGTATATGGGCCAAGAAAGGTCCGATGTATCGGTCAGCTATACCTAATCCTTCACTTAAAAACGCATCACACCCTTTGTAGGTTCAAGCCGAAGTCAAGCATGATCACCTACTGCAAACTCCAAATATCGTGGTCGGCGTACCTGGTCCTGAGCTTCTTTTAATCTAGAATAAGTTTTATCTTCTCGGCACTCTCCTTCATCTTCTGTGGCCCCGTCGGTCGGTACGTGCCAACCCCAACAAATCGGGGTACGACAAAGGTTCCCGTAGAGTGCATCGAAAGGTGCCATTCCGATGGCTAGAGTGATAGCAGTTGTTGTAAGCAAACTCGGCTAATGTATCTCTATGCCAATTTAGTAGGCCTGCACATTGATGCTCTTCGGGCCGATTGTATGGGATGTGTTCTGGTGTACAGTGGGAGATGCAAGGATATCGATTGAAGTTTGATTTGTTGGCCATGGAGTTGGGAGCATATGATGTAGTCCTAGGAGTAGACTGGATGAGGAAATTCCCTATTATTTCAATAAGTCTTTCCGTTGGTTGTAACTAATCACGTACCCGCGGCAGCGGAATTCCTTTTACCTAACCATGATTGCAGTAGAGATAAACAACGTTGGGCCTGCCTGCTTGTTCAGCACCACCCATTCCCATGGGAATATATGGGTTTTTCGGTCCAGTGGGAGGCTAATTTTCCTTGGAAGGTCATTTTCCCAACCAATAAGTATTGGGCTCCCAAGTAAACAAAGCGAAGGATAAAGTAACCAACATGTTGCGGAGCAGCCAAGTAAACCAAGAAATGACTCAAGTAATCCAAGGGCAGAGCAACGTAATCCAACGGAGGGGCTACGTGATCCAACAGAAGAGCTACGTAAACAAGGAACACATGAACCTGCTAAGGATCCATTCCACCTGCCAAGTAGACCAATCACAAGAGCTCGGGCCAAGAAATTCAATGAAGTAATCCATATCCATATGCTGATTCAGCAAGCCAAGCAAGCAAGAGGATGCGCATTAGCGCAACGGCTTTCGCGCTAGTTGCTCAATCCGTTGCTTGTTTGGAGTTGGTATTCAAAGTTTCTTGAATAACCTAGCTGTCCTCGCCAATGGGATTCTGTGTAATCCTACGGTCTACATGGTGTAGGTAAAGGGCCAATAAAAAGTCGCTAATTAGTGGCACTGAAGTATGCACCCGGCGTGTAAACTTCTTCTTTTTATTTACCAATGTCGCTATCCGACTGATCATCCTTTGAGACCACAGAGAACATCAGAGAGAAAGATACGTCACCTCAATTTACACCCTAACTTATATGAGTCGGCTAGAAACTCAAGGCCTGGCCTTTTGTGGGAGAATGCGGAGTCCTTCCCAAAATCGCCTGGATCAAGTCAGGAATGGTTTCGTGTTCAAACTGCAGGACATGGTAGTAAGTAAGGATCGAAAAGGAAATGTCCGATAACTACAAGAAGCCCCAATACAATAATCGATGGTATAATTGCACTGGAGTAGAAGAAACCATAATAATGTTATGAGCGTTGGTTTGTCATTCATTCAACAATAGGTCTGAGAGTTGTAAGTAGTCATTTTGTCAGAATCCAACCATAAGAATAAAACCTGGATAAGAATAAGAGTGCGTGGATAAAATTTCATGTTCGGTTGGAGCCGTTGGTTGGAAATTTTCATAGCATTCCTACGCCTCGTTCTTCATCAGCTTGGAAAGCATCAATTACAGGGTCTGTCAGCTTCTCTTCATGAATCCATGGAGTGCCACCATCACCATTATTGCATCCCCGGAGCCTGTTGCGAAGAGCTTGCAAAGCTGCCAAGGTTGCCTGAATAGAATAGGAGCTCCGCGTTCTTTACTAGCTATTCGTGCGTATCTGTGAGTTGCCTATGACTTCTTTCTAGTCCTATGCCTTTTCTTGATGACCGATCTCTTCTTTCTGTCTCTCACAACCCTAGACCATGCTATACGGGCCGCCCCGGCTACCCCTTCATGCACTTAACCTAGTATCTTCTCCACACTCTCGTTCATTTCTATTATTTGCTTTTCAAGGAATACCTTGTGACTTACCTGTCCTCTCGTAAATACATACTCACAAAGGTCTACACCCCTATTCGCTTACCACCGGTATAAATCTTTCTACTAGCAAGAAAAAGCCTATACTTCTTATTCAATACGCATACCTCTTGTCAAAAAACTAGTTTAGCGGTTACTTCTTTCTATCTCGGTTATCCCTTGGATACTATTAGAATGTTGACTACAGGGAATTCCAGCTATCCCTTTCCAACAACTAGACAACTTCGGTGCATCTATACTTTTTGACCGTAACTGATATACTTTACCTATTCCTAACAAGCCAACTTTACCTATTAAAAAATACTACTTTCAAACCTATTCTTGAAAACTACTCAACCTACTTGTTTCGTTATGCTATAGCCACCTAATAAAGGGAAGATTCCTATCATCAGAAGAACTGGATTGAACTGTTTTCAGTTCTTGCTTTCCAACCGTAACTCCTTGATACACCACCTTTCTTACCCGGCTTTCTGAATAGGGGCGGACTCCACTACTTGTTTGGTAAAGCATGCCGAGCAACACTTCCCTACTTTCTCTTTGATCTAGATTCCCTCTCTTCTTCTGCACCTTCTCTTCTTCCCAATTCCTGGAATCCTGCTTGTTTTAAAAGATAAAGCCTGCTATTTGAATAGTTGGTTTGAGCATTTGTTTCAATAGTTGATACCCCTGTAGTGCTTCTATTAGAGTAGGTGGGTAGCAGATCACCATCATGTTTGATCAATTTAGTACCGGCATTGCTTCATCCATTCTTTCCTGGGCACCGGTAATCCCAAGAACGGCTAACGGCTCCCACCTCTCCTATGGCAAGCCCATCCTAGATTTGAGAAATGACATTGATCGAAACCAAGACGCTACGAATCCTACGAACAAGACGATTTAGTTAAATACTACGTTGTAAATACTAAATACGAATTAGCGCTATTCGAGCTAGACCTGTCGCTTTCCCTTTTAGTTCTGGCCTACGAGCTAGAGATTATACGAGCTATTTTTACCTAGTGCTATCCACGTACGCCAATAAATCTAATTAAATAGTTGGAATTGCAACTTCCAACGGCTAAAACCAATCAAATCAACGGCCAGGGATTAATACACAGGAACGGTTGCCTCTACTTGCTATTTGCATCGTATCCTCGGGCAAAGCACATTAGCTAAGGTTTCATCGGATTGCTACACGGCTTAACGGAAATAACGGAACACCCCTCCAAACAGATCGGATTGCGCTAGAGCTATTCCTAGACCTAGCGATAGAGACGAGCTAGAGCGTTAATACGAATCATCAATTGAAGCAAAGGGTTTGCCCCAGGACTAGTACGCTAACGAGCTCCTCCTACGCCAATACTTGCTTAAAAAAATTCTCTAGGGTGCACTCGGGACAAGGCAGAAGCCGAAGCACATTCCCTAGCGTACGAGATATGCCTTTTAGGAGAGAGATCCCTTTTACGAGCAATGGTTTTTGATAATGCTACCCCCAGTTCAAAGCAAAGGTCGAAGCTGAACTGCCTTTACTCGGCTTCCGTTCAAAGATTCGTATCTGTTTTTCCTCGGTTTCCCATTGGAGGTTCCAATACTTGCTTTTGGTGGAGGTCTCGTACCATAGCGAGGGGCGATCAATTCCTAGCGCAAGAGCTATTCCTATCCTCGAGCGAAGCTAGTCCGTTTCCTAGGAAGGCGGCTAAGGGTTCGGGTCGGAAAACAGGTACGGTTCCCTAGAATACCCTACTTCCGAGAAAGCCTCTCCTCCCCGAGGAGAGTCTTCCTCTTCCTAGCATCTAGGCTATACTCTCGTGTTTGACTTAACACAACGAGACATAGGCACCCACATGCTTGAACTACGATGATACCCTACGGTACGGACATCACACATTCAAGTAGGGAGACCTTGCTCGTGGATAACTAGACGGCGGAGCGAATAGATTCAAACTTGAACCTAAGAGAGGCTTGAGGGCCGGCTTTTGGACCATCGCAAACGGGCCTCGGAATGGCTAAACACTTCCGATTTCAAGCCTGAGTACTATACGCTTTACGATTATCAATATGAAGGGATAGGGTGAGTTATTCATTCCTAAGCTCCGATTAGACCGCAAAGGACAGGTACTAAGCTTTAGAGCAAACTTTGATTCATACCACTTGGACTTTCCCTAGTTTTTAAACCAGTTCGCCAGTTCGTTTGCCCAGCGGGGCAGCTGCCCTTTTGGTTTTTATCCAGCTTATCCCCTTTGCTTTAAAACCTACTTCGCCTTCCCTATTCCGATTCGCTATCGCTGTTCCGCTGTTCCGTTCCTATTCTTTTCTTCCAAATCCTAATCCTGGAAATGCATATGATGACACTAGTTCACCAGGCTAGTGTTGGGAATTCGATTGAGTGCGAAAGCACATTCCCTTGCTAGAGATATTCCTTTTATTCATCCCGGATTGTGTGAATGCGTTCACACCTATCCCGAGTGGGTATAGTTACGTGGTTAAGTAATCCCTTCCTATGCGAGGTTGTATGAGAGAACATAAGGAAAGGCTTGATACATCCATGTCTAGCTCATGTCGATCTTCGTGTCATTTTTCTTTCATTAGCTCAGTAGGATAGTCCACGTTGCTAGGATGTGTGGGTCTAGTCTGGTCGTGACCCTCGATCAAACCATCCTAGCAATGCCCTCTTCTCAAAACAGGCGTTCGATGTACGGATCATCGCCGCTTGTCTTTGGGGGTGGGATTTGGAATGGAATTTCAAATTCGAATTGGAAGGTTTGACAGCCAAGGAGCGGCAAATAAGTAAATCTCTTCGACATAGCAGAAGAGAAAAGGAATAATAATCTCTTTCTTAAAAAGTCAATAGAAGTAAAATGCGAAGCATGAAACTAATTAAAAAGTTGGGAATGGCTACATCGGAAAAGCGTGAAACAATGTCAAGTCTCGGGTTTGATCGAGTGATGACGAGAGATAGAATGATACAAAGCCTAAAGGGGAGAGCACTTAGCCGAGCATTTAGTAGTCGTTCGGCTGGGGAAGATTTTCTGTTTAAATGTATGCTTAAATCTCTAGCGAAAGCTCAAAAAGATAGAAAAAGATGGCTAAGTAGCGAAATTCTCAAATATATGGGTTTACTGCCCGCAGATTGTAGTTTCCATTATGTGATTAATTTCGTGAATGAAGACAATGATTGCATTGGATTAGGCTCCGGTGAATCAAGTGGCAGCAGTTCCCTGCCTACAACCTGGTGGGAGGTTTGGGAGCTGTTTTCACAGACAAAATGTCCAAAGGCTCCACCATTGGTTGATTCTGCATGTCCAAATCCAATGCAACAAAGCCTATTGAATTGCATAAAATTCCTCCGAAGATTTATTGTGATATATTTGCAGAGGGATTTGGAAATCGAGTTCGAATTATCATGAAATTTACGGAAGGTGTCGGATGTCAATTTTGGTGGGCGATGCGGCCTCTAAAGGATGACACTAGAGAAACTACTTTTCATGTGATTTCGAACTATAAACTTTTTTGTCAGCGCGGATGTCTGGTAGATGCAGATTTCACAAACCTATAATGATTAGAAACTAAAAACGAGATCTCGAAGCAATTCGGACGATTTCGATTATCATTTATTTGTACTTATTAGTTACTTCTACCAATAGAGCTTAGAAGTTCGAAGTAATAATTT
>Ga0268353_100024_pt1 | contig 24316 bp, 20 predicted proteins | sample G5R2_NF_18SEP201_FD_190168 | JGI IMG/M metagenome (GOLD analysis project Ga0268353, IMG submission 190168) | Phyllosphere microbial comminities from switchgrass, GLBRC, Michigan, United States - G5R2_NF_18SEP2017_LD1 | ecosystem: Host-associated > Plants > Phyllosphere > Phylloplane/Leaf | place... | reverse complement strand
CGGCCACGATGAGCCGGCCGGGGTTTTCGTAGCCCAGGTCGTAAGAGCGCAGCCGGAAGGCGCGGCCGGCCCAGACGCTTTGGCTGGTGTAGGAGCGGATGCGGTAGTTGGGTTCTTGGCCCTCGGGCGGGGCTTCGTCGCGGGGTAGCACGATACGCAGGTTGAAGGCGTCTGCCGCGACGGCCCCAGCCCAACGGGCGCTGGGCGAGTAAAAATCGCGCCGCACCGACAAGCCACCCGAGTGCGACTCGAACTCGTTGAAATAATGCCCTTCAGCGTACACGAAGTTGCGAAACGGCACCCGGTACGTACCCTCGTAGCCCCAGGACTGGGGCAGGTCGCGGCCCGACTGGTAGCGATTATCCAGACTATGACCCAGACCCAGGAAGTTCTGGTCGCCGAGCGTGTAGATGGCCTGGCCTGGCCCACCGCGCAGCTCATAACCTGCCGTGATGCTGAATACGTCGGTGGTATACACCACGATATCGACGCTATCGCGGGTGGCGGTAGCTTCGTTCACGAGCACGCGGGCATCCAGGATTTCATCGGTCTGGCGTAGCAGGCGCTCACTTTCGGCCAGAGCCTGGGGCAGCAGTGGCCGGCCCGGCCGAAACAGCAGCACCTGCCGAATGCGCGAGCGCGCCGTGCGAATGTGCAGCGCGTTGCCCGACTTTTCGAGGAAGTTGCGGGGCTGGCGCAACGAGTCGTTGAGGCTGTAGCCAAAGGCGTCGAAGGGCGTAATGGTGACGCGGCGCACAATCTTGAAGTTGTGCTGGTCAAACTGCCGGTTGAGCAGCACTGCATCCAGGCCGTGGTCTTCTTCTCGAGGCCGGGTAAGGCGAAAAAACGCCTGCATGGCCTGCCCGGCAATGGTTTTGCGGCGGGTGTAGCGCTGCAAGCTCAGGCGCACGCGCTCCTCATCGAAGCGCCGGCCCAGGGAGTCGGCAGGCGGGGAGTCGGTTTCTTCAGCGGCCCGTAGCGAATCGGGCGGCACGGCCAGGCGCGGGCTGAAAGCAGGCACCGGTGCTGATGGTGCGGGCACCGGCGTGGGCTGGGCCTGGGCGCAAGCTAGCCCACCGAGCAGTAGCCAGCCCAGCAACAGACCTAAACGACGGGCAGAAATCCAAACCATTGGGCATAGCAGCACTACGCGCAAGTTACGGAGAGCCGGCGCGGTTTCCCATCATAGCGCTGGCGGCCTGGGCGCCACCTGACCTGGCGACTGGGAAACTTTTTCTAAAAAAATTAGCTTATCAAAAGCTTGCCTGTATCAAGGGCTTGCCCTACTTTTACCCCCGCTAACCCCTCCGCGAAAATGAACGAGCGCATTCAGGAAAAGCTAAGCATCTTAGCTGACGCCGCCAAGTACGATGTATCGTGCAGCAGCAGCGGCGGCAAGCGCAAAAACGAGCAGAAAGGCCTTGGTAACGCCGAAGGCATGGGCATCTGCCACAGCTTTACCGAGGATGGTCGTTGCGTGAGCCTGCTGAAAATACTGCTCACCAATCACTGCATCTTCGACTGCGCCTACTGCGTGTCGCGCCGCTCGAACGACGTGAAGCGCGCTGCCTTCACGGTGGAGGAAGTGGTGGACCTCACCATCAACTTTTATCGTCGCAATTACATCGAAGGGCTGTTTCTGAGCAGCGGCATTTTCTCCTCCCCCGACTACACCATGGAGCGCCTCGTGCGCATTGTGAAGAAGCTGCGCACTGAGCACAATTTCAACGGCTACATCCACGTCAAAACCATTCCCGGCGCGTCGCCCGAGCTGATTCAGGAAGCTGGCCTGTATGCTGACCGCCTGAGCGTGAACATTGAGCTACCTAGCGAGCTAGCTCTGCAAAACCTGGCGCCGGAGAAAAACTATGCCGAAATTTTGACCCCGATGGGCCAGATTCGGGACGGCATTATTCAGAATAAGGAGGAGAAGGCGCTGTTTAAGAAAGTGCCGCAGTTTGCCACGGCCGGGCAGAGCACGCAACTCATCGTGGGGGCCAGCGACGAGAATGACTTGCAGATTATTAAGCTATCCGACAGCCTCTACCAGGGCTACGGCCTGAAGCGCGTGTACTACTCGGGCTACGTGCCGATTACCGACGATGCGCGCCTGCCGCAGGTGACGCAGCCGCCACTCGTGCGTGAGCACCGCCTATACCAGACCGACTGGCTGATGCGCTTCTACGGCTTCGAGGCCGACGAAATTCTGGACCCGGCGCACCCGTACCTCGACCTCGAAATTGACCCCAAACTGGCTTGGGCGCTGCGCAACCGCCACCTCTTCCCGGTGGATGTGAACGTGGCCGACCGCGCCATGATTTTGCGGATTCCCGGCGTAGGGGCGCGCTCGGCCGAGCGCATTGTGCAGGCCCGGCGCTTTACCTCGCTCACGGCCGAGCACTTGCAGCAGTTTGGCGTGGTGATGAAGCGGGCGCGGCACTTTCTCACGGCGCGGGGCATGGCCCCGGCGGCGCTGGGCGAGCTGGACGCGCAGCAGGTGCGCCGCCAGATTTTGTTCGGGGGCAAAGCTACCCGCTCGGCCCTGGTGACGCAGCAGCTGGATTTGTTTGCAACAGCGAACTAGGAAAATGGGTGAGGGGTTCCCGGCTACCCGTCGAATATAGTTGGTTGAACTGAGTGAGTAGTTGGTACTTGGCGCTAGCAATTAGCCGCCAGATGTCTCTTTTTTGCATGAAAGCCTATCCGCCCGCTGCCTTCCTGATGCTAGGTGCTACCGGCTGCCTCAGCGTGGGGCCGGACAGCTGCAACGCCACCCTGCTCACACCTGTGCAAAGCGCTACTGGTCCCAGGATGGTAGCCGTGAATCAAGCTGCCGTGTACACGCTCGTGTATGCACCTGCCTCGGGTTGCGGCACGTTGGGCAGCCTGACCGAGCAGGTGGCGGGCACCACTCGCACGGTGACGCTCAACGTCAACTATACCAATTGTGCCTGCGGTACGGCCGGCACTACAGCCCAGACTACCTACACGTTTCAGCCCCCGCAGGTGGGTACTTATTACCTGCGCTTTGTGGGTAGCAGCAGTTACCTCGTCGATACGCTGGTGGTGCAGTAGCCACCCGCGTCCGCTTACCCGGCGCACGTGCGCCGGAGTTTTTAACCGGTTCTTTTCACTCATGAAAATCACCCATCGCGCACTTGCCGACGCGTCGGCCGCCCTGACCATCGCCGCCGAGCCGGCCCCAAGCTTGGCTGCCGTGGCTGCTAATCCTGACAAAGCGCCCCGTCTGTCGTGCTGCTGCCGCCTCTCCGAACTACTGCCATTGGTGCGCCAGCTGCACGACGCTGCTCGCGCTACCCAGCAGGCCAGCGAGCCCCAGCCCGGCGTGGCCGCTTAAGCCAGGCCATAACCTTTGGGCTGCCGCTGGGGGTATAGACCTATGGAATATCCCCTGACGCACCACCAGGTGCCTACCAATGGCCTGCACCTGCACGTAGTGCAATGCGGCCCGGCCGATGGCCCGCTGGTCGTGCTGTTGCACGGCTTTCCCGAGTTTTGGGGCAGCTGGCGCGAGCAGATACCGGCGCTGGCTGCCGCTGGCTACCGCGTGTGGGTGCCCGACCAGCGCGGGTATAATCTGAGTGATAAGCCGCTAGGCATTAGCTCCTATGCGCTGCCTATCCTAGCCGCCGATATTCTCGGGCTGCTCGATGCGGCGGGTAGCCAGCAGGCCCATATCGTGGGGCACGACTGGGGTGGCATCGTGGCCTGGTACCTAGCTGCGCAATACCCTGGGCGTGTGGTTAGCACCACCATCATCAACGTGCCGCACCCGGCCGTGGTCGGGCCCAACCTATGGCGCGTACCTAGCCAGCTGGCGCGCAGTTGGTACATAGGCCTTTTTCAATTGCCGGGCCTGCCCGAGCGCCTCATGCGGCGCGCTAACTGGCGCTTTGGCGCGCAGTCGCTCAAGGGCACAAGTCGGCCGGGTACTTTCCCGGCGGTCGAGGTGGCGCGCTACAAAGAGGCTTGGGCGCAGCCCGGTGCCCTCACGGCCATGCTGAACTGGTATCGGGCGCTACGGCTGCCTACCGGCACCCGCTGGCGGCCCATCTCAGGGCCGGTGCAGATTATCTGGGGCAAAAAGGACACTTTTTTGGCCGCGGAGCTAGCCGAATTCAGTTTGCAGCAGTGCGTGCAGGCCGAGCTACACTACTTCCCCGAGGCCACGCACTGGGTGCAGCTCGAAGAAGCAGCGGCGGTGAACGAGTTGATTTTACGCTTTATAAAAGCTTAACCAGCGGTTATCCATGACTTTTCTTTTCTTCGCTTGAGCCAGCTTACTCCTCTGAAGCGCCCCGGCGCCAGCACGGGCGTGGGGCCGGTGGCTCCGCGCCCACCCGCGCCTGAGCTTCGCAACCCACCCGCCGACTACACCTACGACGGCAGCTTTGAAGGGCTGCTCACGGTGCTGTTTCGCATCTACGACCGTCGTTCGGCCCCTAATAGTATTCAGCCGGAGGGTACGGCGCAAGGTGGTTTGTTCGCCCAGGCAGTAGTCATTGCCACCGACGAAACACTGGCCACCCGCACCTGGGACGGCCTGATACGCTTCATGCCCGAGCCCGCCCGGGCGCGGCTCTACCACGTATTTCTGAGCGAAGATGCGGAGCGCGAACTGCTCATTTTTCGCTATGCTGATATAGCCCTGCGAGCTGGCCGCGACATTTCCGATAACTACGCCGATGCCACCGTGCGCCGCTGCCAGCGGCTAGCGCAGCAGCTTTTTCGCGAGAAGCACCGCATGGAGGCCTTCGTGCGGTTTGAGAAGGCCCAGGATGGCTTGTTTCACGCCACCATTGAGCCTGATTTTGATATACTACCGCTCATTGCCAGCCATTTTACCAAACGCTACGCCGACCAGCGCTGGTTAATTTTTGACAAGAAGCGCCGCTACGGCCTGTATTACGACCTTACCCACACGACTATCGTGGAGTTTGAAACCGGCGGCACCACTACCCGCCGGGGCGAGGTGTCGGCCACGGTGCTCGATGAGCGCGAGCCGCTGTTTAAAATCCTGTGGCAGGCCTACTTCGACCACGTTAACATCCCCGAGCGCAAAAACCTCAAGCTACACCAGCGCCATATTCCTAAGCGCTACTGGAAGTATCTGAGCGAGAAGCAGCCCCGTGAGCGGCGTTTCGAACCCATCAAAAACAAGCGCCCACCCGGCCCGCCCACGCTGCCGGGCTAGCCTTAACTTGCGCCCCGAACGACACCGCTGCCCTACCGGGCGATTTTTATGACGAATACGACGCTGGTTTTTGGGGCCTCGGGCCAATTGGGGCAGTGCCTGGCGCACGTGGCGCAGGAGCGCAACATGCAGGGCCTGGTTTTTCCGCCCGAATTTCAGGCCAATATCTTGGACCCCGCTGGCCTGCGCAGCTTATTTGAGCAGCACCGCCCCGCCTACGTCATCAACTGCGCCGCCTACACGGCCGTGGACAAAGCCGAGGATGAGGTAGACATAGCCCGCAAAGTGAACCGCGACGGCGCCGAAAACCTGGCCCGGCTGTGCGGTGAGTTTGGTACCACGCTCCTCCAGATTTCGACTGATTTTGTGTTTGCCGGCAGCGGCAACCAGCCGCTCGTCGAAACCGACGAGGCCGCGCCCATCAGCGTTTACGGCCTCACCAAGCTGGAGGGCGAGCAGGTGGTTCCGGCGCTGGCCAGCCAGCATTTCATCCTGCGCACCAGCTGGCTGTACTCCGAATTTGCGGGCAACTTCGTGAAAACCATGCTGAAGCTAGGCCGCGAGCGCGACGAGTTGCGCGTCATCTGGGACCAGGTGGGCACGCCCACCTACGCTATCGACCTAGCCGGCTGCCTGCTACACATCATCGAAACCCAAAGCACTGCCTACGGCCTCTACCACTACAGCAACGAGGGCGTAACCTCGTGGTACGACTTCGCCACGGCCATTTTCGAGTTGAGCCACCTGCCGGTGAAGACCGTGCCTATCCGCACTTCCGAATACCCCACTAAAGCTACTCGCCCGCCTTATTCGGTGATGGACAAAACCAAGGTGAAGCAGGCGCTGGGCGTTTCCATCCCGCACTGGCGTACGAGTTTGCAGACTTGCTTAGGTCGGCTGGAATAGAATCGTTAGTAGAGAACCATTTCTCCAATGAAAGCTACTATTAAAAGCTATTATTGTACTGATAGCGAAGACCTGTCGACTTATGAAACAGGTGACCCGCCATTATTTGGTTTTACATTAAACCTTGCAATTGGACCAATTGACAGTGAAAGGGAAGACTATTTTGAAGTTCTAGTAGCATCTGCTGGCTACTTGGCGAAACGTGATTCCGCACAGGCACCAGCTTTTCTGCGATATGTTATACTAGCACCTGATTATAATGTATTTGCAGCAGTGTCCTTGATGGATAAATACATTAGTTCGCTGGAAGAGGATTCATGGCAGAAGCTAGCCTCCAAGATAAACCGGGTAGCTCATTGGGAATACGAAGATTACCAGAGAAGCTAATTTACAGTTCTATAAAATCAATAAAAGAATACGTTATGCAGAGCGAAGCATCTCGCCCGCACCATTTAAGTTACTATTTTTAGCAAGGTGACTAATATGCTTCGCTCTACATAATGTGCTTATCAACATAACTTAACTTTACCGCCCATAACTCCGGTGCACCACCAGCGCCAGCGCTACCAGCGCCCCTCCCACGGCGCACACGCCTAGCCAGCCGAAGTGCATCCAAGCCAGCCCGCCCACTACTGAGCCAATAGAGCCGCCCGTGAAATAACCCGTCATGTAGACCGTATTGAGGCGGCTGCGGGCCTCGGGGCGTAGCGAGAAGACAAGCGTTTGGTTGGAAATATGGGCAGCCTGCACGCCCACATCGAGCAGGATAACGCCCAGCACCAGTCCGGCGAGGTAAGCCCCACCCAGCCCCAGCACGCCGTAGGCCACCAGCGCCAGCACAATGCCCACCGTAATGGCGTAGCGTGGGCCGCGCGTGTCGGCGGCTTTGCCAGCCAGCGGGGCGGCCAGCGCGCCCACGGCACCTATCAGGCCAAAAAAGCCCGCTACGTCGCTGCCGTAGTGGTAAACTGGGCTAGCCAGGTAAAACGTGAGCGTAGTCCAGAACACGCTGAACGCCGCGAAAATAAGGCCACCCACCAAGGCCGAGCGCCGTAGCGGCGCCAATTCACGAGTAAGGGTGAGCAGCGACTGCATCAGCGAAGCGTACGTGCCCCGGAAAGTGGCCCGGTTGCGGGGCAGCCGCCAAGCCAGCAGGGCGGCCAGGGCCAGCATCAGGCCAGCCGCACCCGCAAACACCGTGCGCCAGCCCAAGTGCGCACCCACGTAGCCGCTCACGGTACGCGAAAGCAGGATGCCAACGAGCAGGCCACTCATCACGCGCCCTACTATGCGGCCCCGGTCGGCCTCGGGGGCCAGGGTGGCCGCCATCGGCAGCAGCAACTGGGGTACCGAGGAGCAGATGCCAATCAGCACGCTGGCAATGGCCAGCAGCAGGAACGTGGGCGCTATGGCGGCGGCAGCCAGGCAGGCGGCAGCGGCACCCAGCATCCAGAGAATAAGGTTTTTGCGCTCCAGTTTGTCGCCCAGCGGCACTACCAGCACCATGCCCAGCGTGTAGCCCACCTGGGTAGCCGTGGCAATGAGGCTGGCCCGGCTGTCGGAAATGGCGAAGGTGTGGCCGATGGCCGCCAGCAGCGGCTGATTATAGTAAATATTGGCAACTACCAGCCCGCAGGTGAGCGACATGAGCCACACCAGGGCTTCGTTGAGGAGAGGTTTGGTGGCTTGGGGAGTGGCTAAATCAGGAGTCAGTACGTCAGGCATGGGAGCTAGAACCGGCTACTACCCCCGAAAGTTGCGGTTGTAGCAACCTCTCGGGTTTGTCCGCGTTCAGCCTGGCTATGAGCCGAGGATTTGTAAAAGAGGATGATGCCCAAACGCCACCCATCGTACCGCCCCGCGCCGCGCTGCCGCCGGGCGTGGCCAACTACGTTACGCCCAACGGTCTGGAGCAGCTACGCGACGAGCTAGCCGCCCTGGAAGCGGAGCGCGCCCAGGCCGGAGCCAACCACGACAACGACACCGACCGTACGCACCGGCTTTCGTTGCTAAATGGCCGGCTAGCCCTGCTCACCGAGCGCGTCGCCAGCGCCAAAGTAATCGACCCCGCTACCCAGCCGCCGGGCGAAATCCGCTTTGGTGCCACCGTGACCCTCCGTACGCTGAGCGGCAGCCGGGCGGGCCAAGAGCGCACGTTCACCATCGTGGGCGTAGACGAGGCAGATATAGCCGCTGGTAAAGTGGGTTTTGTGGCGCCCATCGCACGTGCTCTTATTGGGGCGCGGCAAGGACAGTCGCTGACGCTACCGCTAGGCGCCACGCCGGAAACGGTAGAGGTAGCGTTGATAACCTATTGAGCATGCTTCTTATAAGCTCCCGGCGTCAGGCCTTCGTGCTTTTTGAATAAGGCCTGGAAATAAGATAGATTGTTGAACCCGGCGCGCAGGCACACGTCAGCCACCGTCGTAAGTGGTTGGCGCAGCAGGCGTTTAGCCTCGGCCAGCCGCTCGCGCACGATATATTCCACGGGCGTGAGGCCAAACTCACGCTTGAACACCCGGAAGAAGGTGGCCTTGCTCATGCAAGCTAGCGCGCTCAGCTTCTCAACGGATAGGTTATCAGTCAGATGTTCCTTAATATACTGCACCACCGCCGCGAAGCGGTGCGTAGTAAGGTGCCGGGCATAATCCTGAAAAATCAGGCTGCGGGCCTGCGTCTGCATCAGGCGCACCAGCAGCTCTTGCAACGTGAAGCCAGCCAGCACATCCTTGGCCGCGTCGGCGGTGCGTGACACGGCTACGAGGCGCTCTAGGGTGCCGGTCAGTTCGGGGGTGTTGGTGAGGTGTGCGTACTCGGGACCAGCCAGCGCCCAAGGCGTGTGCTTTTCGGCGCGAGGGTATCGTTCATTCAGTAAGTCAATGGTTTGGCGGATGGTGTCGGGCGCGATGGCTACGGCCAGGCACTGCGTAGGCTGGCACAGGCAGGCCTCGGGGAAGTCGATTTCCATAAGTTCGTCTTCGCCCACCACCACGGTTTCGCCGGGCAGGTAGTCGAAAGCCGGGCGGTCGGGCAGGTGCATTACTTTCTTGCCGCGCAGCATGGTAGTAAGGGCCAGCCCATCGAGGCGTAGCGGCACGCGGTGCGCAGCCTGGTGCGTCTCGAAGATGTTCAGCTCGAAGGCGTCGAGGGAGAAGACCGTGCGGTTTTCTACCAAGGAGTGCAGCCGATTGAGAGCCAGTGGCGGCACGGCGGCGGGTAAATGGACGCGAGTAGCCATAGCAGATGAGTAAGGACTTACTAACGCAAGTTGCGACAATTATGGCACATTTTGCGAGAATAACACAAACCCGATAGCCAGCTAACCCGCCACCTTTGTCCTGTTCTCCACCCTCCCTTAATTCCCACGTACTCATGGCAGAAACGCTCGAAGCGCCCACCACTCTGGTGGCCCGTCCCCAGTTCAAGACGCACTACGACAACTTCATCGGCGGCAAGTGGGTGGCCCCGGTAAAAGGCCAGTATTTTGACAATCCGTCGCCCATCGACGGCAAGAACTTCACCAAAGTAGCCCGCTCCAGCAAGGAGGATATCGACCTTGCACTCGATGCGGCCCACGAGGCGTTCAAAACCTGGAGCAAGACCTCGGCCACCGAGCGCAGCAACGTGCTGAATAAAATTGCCAACCGCATCGAAGAAAACCTGGCCTTCCTGGCGGCCGTGGAATGCGTGGAAAACGGTAAGGCCATCCGCGAAACGACCTACGCCGACCTGCCGCTGGTGGTAGACCATTTTCGCTACTTTGCCAGCGTCATTCGGGCCGAAGAAGGTAGCGCCACCGAGCTGAATGCCACCACCGTATCGCTCAATATCGACGAGCCACTGGGCGTTATTGGCCAGATTATTCCTTGGAATTTTCCGCTCTTGATGGCCACCTGGAAGCTGGCCCCAGCAATGGCCGCCGGCTGCACCGTGGTGATGAAGCCCGCCGAGCAAACACCCGCTAGCATCCTAGTGCTGATGGAGCTGCTGCAAGACCTTATCCCGGCCGGCGTGGTCAATGTGGTCAACGGCTTCGGCCTCGAAGCCGGTAAGCCGTTGGCCTCTTCGCCGCGCATCCAGAAGGCCAGCTTCACGGGCGAAACCACCACCGGCCGCCTCATTATGCAGTACGCTGCCGAAAACCTCATCCCGGTGACGATGGAACTGGGCGGCAAGTCGCCCAACATCTTCTTCAAGAGCGTGCTGGATGCCGACGACGACTTCCTCGACAAGGCCATTGAAGGCGCGGTGATGTTTGCGCTTAACCAGGGCGAAATCTGCACCTGCCCCTCGCGGATGCTCGTGCATGAGGACATCTACGACGATTTTATTGCCCGCGTCATCGCCCGCGTGAAAGCCATCAAGCTAGGTAATCCGCTTGATATGAACACCATGATGGGTGCGCAGGCTAGCAACGACCAGTATGAGAAAATTCTGAGTTACCTCGAAATTGGTAAGGCCGAAGGTGCCGAGGTGCTGACTGGCGGCGAGGCTTACTCACAGGCCGATGGCGAGCTGGCCGAGGGCTACTACATCCAGCCCACGATGTTCCGAGGGCACAACAAAATGCGGATTTTCCAAGAGGAAATATTCGGCCCGGTGGTGTCCGTCACGACCTTCAAAACAGTGGAAGAGGCCATCGAAATTGCCAACGACACGCTCTACGGCCTCGGGGCCGGGGTGTGGACACGCGACGCGCACGAGCTGTATCAGGTGCCCCGCGCCATTCAGGCCGGCCGCGTGTGGGTCAATTGCTACCACGACTACCCGGCTGGCGCGCCCTTTGGTGGCTACAAAGCCTCCGGCTTCGGCCGCGAAAACCATAAGATGATGCTGGCACACTATCGCCAAAACAAGAATATGCTCATCAGCTACAGCCAGCAAAAGCTGGGCTTCTTTTAGCGCAGGTTAAATTAAAAGAACGCGTCACCTAAAAAGAACGTCAGGCTGAGCTTACCGAAGCAGCTCGCTCGCGCCGCTGGGAACGATGCGAGCGAGCTGCTTCGGCAAGCTCAGCCTGACATTTTCCTTGTAATGCATAGTTATTAGTAAAGTACTCATTTTTAGCCTCATTTTATGCCCACTCCCCGCGTGCTAGCCACCCAGGCCGCCGAAGCCACCATCGACCTGCTTCGCGACGAGCACGGCCCGCTCATGTTTCACCAGAGCGGTGGCTGTTGCGACGGCTCGTCGCCCATGTGCTTTACCAAGGGCGAGTTTCGGGTGGGGGCCAATGACGTGTGGCTGGGCCAGATTCACGCCTGCGACTTCTTCATGAGCGCCAGCCAGTTTGAATACTGGAAGCACACCCAGCTCACAGTAGATGTGGTGAAGGGCCGGGGTGCCAGCTTCTCGCTAGAAATCCCGCTGGGCGTGCGCTTTCTCATCCGCTCGCGGCTTTTCACCGAAGCCGAGGAGCAGGATATGGCGCCGGTGCTCGATGGCGAAACGGCCCTGGCCAACGGCTAAGGCTACAGTTCCCGCACGAGCACGCGCACATCCACGGTGCGGCCGTGGTCGTCGGCGCAGGAGATTTTAACTTCGCCCGGCGGCGGCCGGAAAAACACGCGGGCCGTGGTCGGAGCAGCTTTTAAGAATTGGTCATTCACGTACCAATACACTTGGCGTACCTCGCCAGCCGCCGCACAGCTAAGTAATAATTGCTGCTTCTCGGCGGCATTGAGCACGTATTCGGCGTGGGCGGCAGGCGAGGTGATGGCTAGCAGCGGCGCCGCATCGGGGCCGGTAGTGCCAGTGGCGTCGGTGCCGCGTACGAGGCGGCAGGCCGGATTGTGCGGCGGCAGGCGGCGCGCCGGCAAGCCCTGACTTTCGCGGAAGGCCAGCACCTCGGGCCGCAGGTTGGCAAATAACTCGCGGCGGTAGCCACTGGCGGGAGCGCAGGCGCGGCAATAGCTGTATTGGCCATCGGCCGAGAGCAGCACCTCGCGCAAGTGCTGGCAGCGCCGGCTACCCGAAGCGCCCGGCAAGTAATAGTCGAGCAGTTGGTTGGGGCAATGCTCACCGGGCACTAGGCCGGTTTCGGCACATACCAGCCGAAAATCGAGGCTGGTCGGCGGGGCAAACCACTCAGACTTGCCATTGTAAGCCAAGGCATTAAATAAGTCAAACAGCAAAGGCGAAGCAATGTCGGCCCCTGTGAGCGCCGGGCTACCTTGGCCGTTGAAGTTGCCCAGCCACACCCCGATGGTGTACTGGCGGTTGTAGCCGATGCTCCAAGCGTCGCGGCGGCCATAGCTGGTGCCGGTTTTCCAGGCAATGCGGGGTAGGTGGCGGCTGGCGGCGGCATCCACGGGCAGGTCGGGCCGCGTGCGCTGGGCCAGGATGTCAGTGAGCAGGTAGGCGGCGGCGGGCGACAGCAGGGCTTTTTTGGGCAGTGGCGGGGCGGGTGTAGTGAGGGCCAGCCGGGCGTATTTCCCTTCATTAGCCAGCGCGCTGTACAAGCCCGTCAGCTCCTCCAGCGTGGCGCCGCAGCCACCCAAAATGGTACTAAGCCCGAGCCTTGGCGCATCGTGCGCCACCTGCCGAAATTCGGCTTGGCGTAGTGTGCCAGTGAAATTAGCTACTCCAACCTCCGATAAAACGCGCACGGCCGGAATGTTGAGCGAGTAGGTGAGCGCCCGTTCCACCGTCACCTCGCCCTGGCAGTGCTTGTCGAAGTTTTCGGGCCGAAAACCCTGGAAATTGGTGGGCACATCGGGTAGCACGGTCTTGGGCGTCACTAGGCCGCGGTCGAAGGCCAGCCCGTAGAGCAGCGGCTTGAGCGTAGAGCCTGGCGAGCGCACCGCCCGCACGCCATCGACCTGCCCCTGCGCGCTGGCATCCTGAAAATCGACGGAGCCCACGTAGGCCTCCACGGCGTGCGTCTTGTTATTAACGACCAGCACGGCGGCCTGTGAAATGCCCAGCGTAGCCAGCCGGTGGGCGTAGTTACGGGCAAGGTCTTCGGCCTTGGCCTGGGTGGCGGGGCGTAGCGTGCTATGAATGAGCGCCGCGCCCGGTTGCGCAAGCACCAGCCGCCGTGCCAAGTGCGGCGCCTGGGTAGGGGCGGGGTGGCGCTGGGCATCGAGCGGCTCCAGCAGGGCATCGGCAATGTCCTGAGCCGGAAAAAGCTTCTCGCGCTGGAAGTAGGCTAGCCAGCGGTTACGCTCCCGTAAAATCTGCGAGTTGTTCTTGCCCAGCACCAGCCCGCCTGGCCGGTTGGGAATAATGGCCAGCGTCACGGTTTGGGCCAGCGAAAGGTAATCGGGTGGCTGCTGGAAATACAGCAGGGCCGCCGACTTCACGCCTTCTATATTAGAGCCATACGGCACCAGATTAAGGTACAGCTGCAAAATCTCCGCCTTGCTCAGGTGTGCTTCCAACTGTATGGCGCGCAGCATTTCGCGCAGCTTATTGCCGATGGTGCGCTCCTTTGGCTCCAGCAACCGCGCCACTTGCATGGTGATGGTACTCGCCCCCGTAGTGCGGCCTCGGCCGAAGATATTGCGGCCAGCCGCCAGCACTATCGCCAGCGGGTTGACCCCAAAGTGATAGTGAAAATACCGGTCCTCCTTCTCAATAATCGCCGTTTGCAGGGCCGGCGTAATTTCGGCCAACTCGGTTTTCATCCGCCACTTCTGAGTGGGGTTGAGGTAAGCGTGCAGCACGGTATTATCGGCGGCCAGCACAAGTGGCGAATATTGCGGCGTAGTCGGCAGCGGCCACAGGCGGTCGGCCCCGAAGGCCAGCAACACTAGGAGAAGTAAGGCCAGCGCCATGCGCTTGAGAACCGTATGGCGCGTGGACGCCGCTGGGTGCGGGCGCGCCGCGGACAGGCGGTGCCACACGATGTCGCGCATCCACTGTCCGCGGCGTGCCCGCACCCAGCGGCGACCACGCGCTACGTTAAACATATTTAATCTCTTGCAGGCCAAAGCGCTGTATCTGGCCAGCTATCTCCACAGCTAGCCGCCCGTCGGGCTCTACGCCCACAATCTGACCGCGCACGCGGCGGCCGGTCACTTCATAGTCGTGCGGCTCCTGGTAGCGGTAAAGGGCGGCCAGGTAGGCGCGGCGAAGGTCGCCGATTTGGCCGGCGCGCAGCTGCAGGTAGCGGCGCTCTAAGCATTCGAGCAGGCGGGCGGCCAAGGCTTCGCGCTGGAAATAACGGCCCGTAAGTACGCCTAATGAAGTGGCCGTGGGCACAGCAAAGTGCCGCTGGTTCACATTTAAGCCGATTCCGACGATGCTGGACTGAATTTTTGCCCCGCTCAGGCTGTTCTCAATAAGAATTCCCCCAAACTTTTGCGTGCCGAAATACAGGTCATTAGGCCATTTTACGCGGAGCTTATCCGAAGGCTGAAGTAGCGTTTCGGCCCAGTCATAGACGCCCAGCGCCACGGCCTGGCTCAGCAAAAACTGCTGGCTAGCGTCCAAAAACGTGGGTAGCCACACGATAGAAAGCGTTAGGTTTTCGCCCGGCGCGGCCAGCCATTGGTTGCCCCGCTGACCCCGGCCCGCAAATTGGTCGTCCGTTATGACGGTACAGCCCTCGCTGGCCCGGTTTTCGCGCAACAGTTGTTGCGCTTCGGAGTTAGTAGAAGGGCAGGCGGGCAGCCAAATGAGTTGCTGGCCGGTAAATAAGGTAGTTGGGCTGATGACCACAGGGGTTGACAGTCGTATATTAGCTAGCAAACAACGTAAACTTACTCTATGAAGAGCACCTTGGTTCGACAGGATTCGGACACATTGGCAGACGTAGCCGTACGCGGCCTCCAAGACCGCAAAGGAATGGACATTGTGGTCCTCAACCTGAAAGAGTTGAAAAACGCAGTGGCCGATTATTTTATCATCTGCTCGGCTTCCTCCGATACCCAGCTCGACGCCCTGGCCCGCTCGGTAGAAGAAGAAGTGGAAAAAGTAACGGGCCAGGCGCCCTGGCAGAGCGAAGGCCGCACCAATCGCGAGTGGGTGTTGTTGGATTATGTGGACGTAGTAGTTCACGTGTTCCTGCGCGACCGCCGGCAGTTCTACGCGCTGGAAGAGTTGTGGGGCGATGCCGAAATTACGCACATCGAAGACACGGCCGACGTAGTTCAACGCTAAAGTATTGGGCTAGCGGTTGCGTCTGCTGGGGGTGTCCTCAACAACGCCGGTCCGGCGCGGTTGCATTCAAGTATATTACAAACTACCCTTTTTTATGTCTGATACGACGCCCACCAAACGCCGCAAGCCGACGCTGCCCAATCCCACGCCCCGGCCGGGAGTGCAGCTGTGGGTGATGGCGGGGCTGCTAGTGCTATTCATCGGCATGTTCTGGTTCAATAACCAGAATGCCGCTATCAAAATCAATCAGCAGCGCTTCGAGCAGATGCTGGCCGCTGGCGACGTGCACGACATCACTGTCGTGAACAAACAGGCGGTCGAAATCGGCCTCACCGAGGCTGCTTTACAAAAGCCGCAGTACAAAAGTGAGCTCACGGCCCGCCGTGGCCCATTTGCTGCCGCTCAAGGCGCGCAGTATTTCTTCCCGATTTTTGATGCCAAAGTTTTTCAGGAGCAGCTTGATAAGCTACAGGCCAACAAGCCAGTAGAACAGCGAGTGCCCATGAATATCGGTGAGCACGTGAGCTTGCTTGATATTGTGAGTAGCTACGGCCTGATTATCCTGAGCATCATCCTCTTCATCTTCCTTATGCGCCGCATGAGCAGCGCTGGTGGCCCTGGTGGCCAGATTTTCAACATCGGTAAGAGCCGCGCTGCGCTCTTCGAAGGTGGTGATAAAGTGAAGATTACGTTTAAGGACGTAGCCGGTTTGGAAGAAGCCAAAGAGGAAGTACAAGAGATTGTGGAGTTTCTCAAGAACCCCAGTAAGTTCACCATTCTTGGTGGTAAAATTCCAAAGGGGGCGCTGCTGGTTGGCCCTCCTGGCACTGGCAAAACCCTGCTGGCCAAGGCAGTAGCTGGTGAGGCCGATGTGCCGTTCTTCTCGCTGTCGGGCTCCGACTTCGTAGAAATGTTTGTAGGTGTGGGTGCCGCCCGTGTGCGTGACTTGTTCAAGCAAGCCAAGGCTAAAGCGCCCTGCATCATCTTTATTGACGAGATTGACGCCGTGGGCCGCTCACGTAGCAAGGGCTCGATGCCCGGCGGTAACGACGAGCGCGAGAACACCCTGAACTCGCTGCTGGTGGAGATGGACGGCTTCGGCACCGATTCCGGCGTTATTATTCTGGCCGCTACCAACCGCCCCGATACCCTTGATTCGGCCTTACTGCGTCCTGGTCGCTTCGACCGTCAGATTAGTATCGATAAGCCGGACATCAACGGCCGCACGCAGATTTTCAACGTACACCTCAAGCCGCTGACGCTTGGCCCCGATGTGGATGCCAAGAAGCTTTCGGCCCAAACGCCGGGCTTTGCGGGCGCTGAAATTGCCAACGTCTGCAACGAGGCTGCTCTTATCGCTGCTCGCCGTGATAAGAAATTCATCACCAATCAGGACTTCACCGATGCCATTGACCGCGTAATTGGTGGCTTGGAGAAGAAAAACAAGATTATCAGCCCCCAGGAAAAGCGCATTGTGGCTTATCACGAAGCTGGCCATGCTATTGTGGGCTGGTTCTTGGAGCACGCCGACCCGTTGGTGAAAGTGAGCATTGTACCCCGCGGTGTGGCCGCGCTGGGCTACGCACAGTACCTGCCCCGCGAACAGTTCCTCTACAACGTGGAGCAGATGACCGACGAAATGTGCATGACCTTGGGCGGGCGCGCTGCGGAAGACATTGTTTTTGGTAAAATCTCAACTGGCGCGCTCAGCGACCTTGAGCGTATTACCAAAACAGCGCAGTCGATGGTGGCCATCTACGGCATGAACTCGAAGCTTGGCAACGTATCGTACTACGACTCGAAAGGCCAAAACGAATACGGTTTCTCGAAGCCCTACTCCGAAGCCACTGCTCAATTGATGGACGAAGAAATTCGCCATATTATTGAGCAGGCTTACATCCGCACGAAGGAACTCCTCATCGAGCGCCGCCACGAGCTGGAAGTAGTAGCCAAGGAGTTGTTGGAGAAAGAAGTCCTGCTGCAAGATGACCTGGAGCGTCTAGTTGGTAAGCGTCCCTTTGCCGAGCAAACTACTTATCAGGCGCACATGGCAGGCACCGACCGTTCTGAAACCCTGAGCGAGTTGAAACAGGAGCACCCTAACCTGCCTCTTGGTCAGGATACGCCCGAGCCGCACCTGCCTGGCCTCAACGAGCCGGAAGCAGTGTAGCCCACCTCCTAAAGCGAGCCGACTGGCCCGCATTACCAAAAAGGCCAGCCATCCGGCTGGCCTTTTTTATGTCCACTACCTTTGCCGCATGGTTTCTTCCCGCGATAAAATGCTCGGCCGCATTCGCACGGCGCTGACTAGCGGCCCCGCGCCGCTGCCAGCCGTGCCCGACTGGGCTGCGCCGGTGCATCCGCCCTTGCCCGCTACTGACCTGACTGTGACGTTTGCCGAGAGCTTTCGGCGCATCGGTGGGGAATTTTTCTACTGTGAAGACGTAGCGCAATTGGGCGCTGAGCTACGCGCCTGGCTAGCCGAGCGCCTGCCCGCTGGCCAGCAATTCTACGCCTGGGAGCCCAATATGCAGGCGCTACTGACAGCGGCTAATGTGCCTTTTCAGGCAAGTGAGGCTGAATTTCGGGCGCAGGCGGCGGCTGGCCTCACCTCCTGCGAAGCGCTGGTGGCTCGTACAGGCAGTATCGTGGTGGCGCCGGCCACAGCCAGCGGCCGGCGGCTCAGCATCTACCCCGACCAACACCTTGTGCTGGCCCGGCCCAGCCAGGTAGTAGCCGAAATCGGTGATGCCCTGCGTGTGGTGCAGGCCCGTTACGGCAACCAACTGCCCTCCCTGCTCTCGCTTACCACCGGTCCTAGCCGCACGGCCGATATTGAAAAGACCCTGGTTTTGGGTGCCCATGGCCCACGCCGGCTCAGCTTGTTTTTATTAGAAGATGACGCCTAAACTCCTGCCTGAGCTGCCCCCGCTGGCCCTGGCGCCGGGCCAGCGCGTGTACTTTGCTTCCGATTTTCACTTGGGCGCACCTGACGCGGCCACTTCGCGCGAACGCGAGCGTCGTATCGTGCGCTGGCTCGATATGGCAGCTCAGGATGCGGCAGCTATCTACTTACTGGGCGATATTTTCGATTTCTGGTTTGAGTACAAGCACGCTATCCCACGTGGGTTCAGTCGCTTGCAGGGCAAACTGGCTGAGCTAACTGATGCGGGACTGCCCATTACGCTCTTTACTGGCAACCACGATATGTGGATGTTTGGGTATTTTACCCAAGAAATGGGTATTCCTATCCTGCGTAACCCCGTAAGCCAGCGCATGGGCGACAAGCTCTTGCACATCGGCCACGGCGACGGGCTGGGGCCGGGCGACTTTGCCTACAAGCGCGTGATGAAGCCCGTATTTAACTCGGGCCTGATGCAGTGGCTGTTTGCCCGCCTGCACCCCAACCTGGGCATTGGCATTGCCAACCGTTGGAGCCGCCACTCGCGTCTGCAAAACGGGGCCGCCGACGCTACATATTTTGGCGAAGACGAATGGCTGCTCGTCTACTGCCGCGAGCTGGAGCAGCGCCAACACCATGATTACTACGTGTTTGGCCACCGACACTTGCCGATTGATGTGGCTGTGGGTTCCGACAGCCGCTACATTAATCTGGGCGAATGGGTCAATTATTGCTCGTACGGCGTGTATGATGGCACGGAGCTGGTTTTGCGCGAGTTTGAAAAATAGCGTGCTGCTGGCCTTATGCCTGCCGCTAGCGGTGGCTGCCCAAAGCACGGTGCCTAGTGCTGCTTCAGTAGCACCGGCTGGCCGCGTGGCCCCAGTTGAGGCCGCGGCCGCTAGTAAGGCCGCTGGCCCTGGCTCATCTGCGCCGGACGCGGCTACTTGGTCGCTCGTCAAAACGCTGCCGCTGCCTAATCCTGGCCCGGCTTCGCTGGACCGGCGCGGCGTACTTTATGTGGCCGACCGCGACAACAACCTACGCCAATTGGGCCGCGACGGACAGCCGCTCAATACGTACTCGCCCACCCAGCCCGGCCACGTGGCCGTTATCGAAGCTTGGAACCAAAACAGCCTGCTAGCCTTCTACGACGACCGGCAGCAGGTGCTGCTGCTCGACCGCTTCTTGGCGCCGCTAGCCGAAATCCGGCTGGCTGATTACTTCGACGGCACCGTACGCACGGCCACGCTGGCCCCCGACGGCCTGCTGTGGCTACTCGATGAAAGCGCTCTCACACTGCGCGAATTTGACCCGCAGGCCCTGCGCGTGGTGCAGAGCACGCCGCTCGACCTCATCATCGGCCGCAGTCGGCCCGATTTCCGTTTCCTGCGTCAGTATCAGAACAACCTGTACTTGGTAGACCACACTAGCGGCATTTTTGTCTTTGATAATCTGGGTAATTATCGCAAGAAGCTACCCTTTACCGGCCTTGACTTCATCACATTTCGAGGCGATGAGCTAGCGTACCTGGCGGGCGGGCAGCTCCATTTTTTTCACCTCTACAACCTCACTGAGCGCACTCAGCCGTTGCCCACCGGCCTCGATGCAACGACTATACGCCAAGTGCTATTTGATGAGCGGCTCACGTACTTCATCACGGCTGCGGGCGTAAGTATTTATCAGCATTAATTTGCCAAGGCTACTAGCTGGCGATAAGAAGTGTGTGCCTAAGTATAGTGCAGGTTTAAAAGGTTTGCGCGTAAGCCAATGGGTTAATTGTAACTCCGTTGCAAGGCAAGGGATGGGGTTTAGTAGAACGCAACCACTCGCCTATAAGGCCGTTAGCGGAGGCAAGTTCTTCTCATCCTATTTTCCCTTTTCCATGAAAGCATTAGTGTTTCACGGTCCCCGCAACGTCAGCGTTGATACCGTAGATGACCCAATTCTGAAAGACTCACGCGATGCCATTATCCGCGTTACAAGTACGGCCATCTGCGGCTCCGACCTGCACATCTACAACGGTAGCCTGCCCACCTCACCCATGGTGCTCGGCCACGAGTTCATGGGTATTGTGGAGGAAGTAGGCCGCGGCGTGGGCAACCTCAAGCGGGGCGACCGCGTGGTGGTGCCCTTCCCAGTAGCCTGCGGCACCTGCTTTTTCTGTAATCATGCCCTGCCTGGGCATTGTGAAAACTCAAATCCCGACCACTACGGTCCCGAAGGTGGCCTGCTTACGCAGAAAGGCGGCGCGCTCTTTGGCTACACCGACCTCTACGGGGGCTACGACGGCGGCCAGGCTGAGTATGTGCGCGTTCCCTACGCAGACTTTGGCCCTCGCAAAGTGCCCGATTTCCTGACCGACGAGCAGGTACTTTTCCTTACCGATATTTTCCCCACTGGCTACTCTGGTATCGATTGGGCCGAAGTGAAGGGTGGCGAGTTCATTGCCATTTTCGGTGCCGGCCCGGTAGGCATTATGGCAGCCAAGAGTGCCTGGCTACGCGGAGCAGCTCGCGTAGTTATTGTTGATACTCAGCAATACCGCCTCGATAAAGCCAAGGAAACGACCCGCTGTGAAACCATCCTGTGGGAAAGCCACGACCAGGTAGTGCAGATTATCCGCGACATGAGCGAGGGCCGGGGCGCCGACGTGTGCGTCGATTGTGTGGGCTTTGAGCCCGACCGCAACCTGCTCGACCGTGCCAAGGCCGTTATTAACCTCGAAAAAGGCTCCCCCAAAATTATCGAAGCCTGCATGAGCGCCGTACGCCGCGGTGGCGTGGTATCGGTGCTGGGTGTGTACGCCACCACCAATGACAACTTCCCGGTAGGTCAGTTCTTTGACAAAGGCATCAAGCTGGTTGGTGGCCAGGCACCCGCTCACAAGCATATTGACAAGCTCCTGCAGCACATCATCAAGGGTGAAGTAGTATTGGACGACATCATTTCGCACCGTCTGCCGCTGAGCCAAGCGGCGCACGGCTACGATATTTTCCGGCATAAAAAAGACAACTGCCTGAAAGTAGTATTGAAGCCCGGCGAATAAATTCGCTTCATGCTCGTAAAAGCCCGGCTGCCAACTCCGTAAATGGGGCTGTGCAGCCGGGCTTTTTTGTCGCTTGCTTACCTTGTTAGTCTGGGCGATTGACTACACCGCAAAGAGTAGATTTTAGTGAGATTAATGTTGAAAAAATACCTTTTTGCTTTGGCCGGCCTGTGGCTGGGTAGTGCCAACTCGCTGCAAGCCCAGCAAGCTGTGCCCCAGTTGGCACCCGCCGTGCGCACGGCGGTGCAGCGTGGCACCAAGCTGCCAGCCGTGCGGCTGCGTGTGCACGATGCGGCAGCTTTTCGGCAGTGGGCCAGCTGGGCACTACCGCAGGCGCAGGTGCGCCCGGTAGCTGGCCAGCCTACTATTCTAGCTATTAGCAAGCTAACAGCCAGTCAGCTAGCTGCGCTTAGTAATTCGCCATTGGTTGAGTTTATGGATGTGCCTGACCGCAAAGCGCACGATGAGCGCCTGCTCAACGGGGCCGACCTCACGGTGAATAACCTGCGCGCCGTGCAGCGGCGCTATCCAACGCTCGCTGGCCAGGGGCTGGTAGTGAGTATCAAAGAAAACCCGTTGGATGCCACTGATATCGACTTTCGCGGGCGGCTGCTTAACACGCCGGCCGGCACGCAGATTGAGTCGGTCCACGCTAGTATCATGGCCACGCTTATCGCGGGCGCGGGCAATTCGGGGCCGGCTGGCGAGGGGGCGGCCCGGCAGGCGGGTATCGCCTCCTCCTCCTACGCCAATCTGCTGCCCGATGCCAACGCCGACCTCACCCGCCTGGGCGTGAGCGTGCAAAACCATTCGTACGGCACGGGCATTGAAAATTATTACGGTCTGGAAGCGGTAGGCTACGACCAGCAAACGCGGCAACTACCCACACTGCTACACGTTTTTTCCTCCGGCAACGTAGGTACCTCGGCCAGCACCGATGGCCCATACAAAGGTCTGGCGGGCTTTGCTAACCTCACCGGCCAATTTAAAATGTCGAAAAACTCGCTGGCGGTGGGAGCCAGCGATGGGCTGGGCCAGGTGGCAGCGCTAAGCTCGCGTGGGCCGGCCTACGACGGCCGCGTAAAGCCCGAGCTGGTAGCCTACGGCGATGCCGGTTCCTCAGATGCCGCCGCACTAGGCTCGGGCGCGGCGCTGCTGGTGCAGCAGGCCTACCGCGACAGCCAGGGTGGCCCGCTGCCCCCCGCCTCCTTGGTAAAGGCCGCGCTCCTCAACGGCGCTCGCGACGTAGGCCGGCCGGAAGTCGATTTTGAGTCTGGCTTCGGCCAGCTGGACGCCTTGAAGGCCGTGCGCACCATGCTGGAGGGCCGTTACCGGGCGGGCTCGGTAGGGCAGGGCCAGGAGCAGGTGTACGCCATTGCGGTGCCCGCTGGCACGCAGCAACTTAAGGTTACCCTGACTTGGACTGACCCCGAGGCCGCTGCCAATGCGTCGCAGGCTCTTATCAACGACCTCGACCTCACGGTGCTAAGTGCCGACGGCGCTACCTGGCTGCCCTGGACTCTTAGTGCTTATCCCAGCCCTGATTCGCTAACTCGCCTGGCCCGCCGCCGCGCCGACCACCTCAACAACGTGGAGCAGGTGACCATTAGCCTGCCCGCCGCTGGCACCTACCAACTGCGGGTGCGCGGCTACGCCGTACCCAGCGGCCCGCAGGCGTTCAGCCTAGCCTATGAAGTAGTAGCCCCTGGCTTTGAGTGGCTAGTGCCGAGCGCTATTCGCAACGTACGGCCTAGCCAGGTGGCTACCTTGCGCTGGGACTACGCTGGCCCCACCGCCACCGCTCGCCTCGAATACCGGCCCATCGGCCGCACGGCCTGGCGCACTATTGCCGCTAACCTCGACCCCACGCAGCGTACCTACTCCTGGGCTGTTCCCGACACTACCACGCTGGCTCAGCTGCGGTGCGTAATAAGTAATCAGACCTGCGTTTCCGATACATTTGCGCTGGCTCGGCCGCCCGCCGTGCGGGTAGGCTACGTCTGCCCCGACGAAACGCTGCTGACTTGGTCAGCCACGCCGGGCGCCTCGCAGTACCAGGTTTATAAGTTGATTGGCAATTACCTGGAGCCATTTCAGCTCGTGGCCGATACGTTACTACGCGTGCTGCCTGCCCAAAACGCCGGTCTGTACTTTGCCGTGGCTCCCATGCTGGGCGGCAAGCTAGCCGAGCGTAGCACCATCGTCAACCAAGCTGAGGCGGGCGTGGCCTGCTACATCCGTTCATTTTTGCCGCAGGCTCCCATCACCGATACCGTGCGGCTGGCCTTGCAGCTGGGTACGCTCTATCGCCTGCAGTCACTTCAGCTTCAGCGCCTCGGGGCCAGCGGCTTCCAAACTATTCAAACGCTCAACCCTGTTACAGACCTGGCTACGCTCTTCACTGACCCCACCGCCACGCTGGGCCTCAACCGCTACCGCCTGCTGGGCCAGGATGTGGCCGGGCGCACCTTTCTAAGCCAGGAAGTAGACGTGCAGCTCGTGGGCCGTGGCGAACTGCTAGTATTCCCCAATCCCGTAGTAATCGGGCAGGAGTTGCAAATAGCCGGCGAGCCCAATGTGCCGTTGCAAATCACGCTCTACGATGCCCTGGGCCGGCTCGTGCGCACTGCCCTCGTGCAAGGTGCTCTCAACCCCTTCGATACCAGCGACCTGCTCCCTGGCGTGTACCTGCTGCGCGCCACGCCCACCACGGGTGGCGGCCCGGCCCGCACCCGCCGGGTACTATTGACTGATTGACTGTTAAGTAAAACGCCCCGGCCTGCAAGCAGACCGGGGGCGTTTGCCGCGGAGAATTTGAGGGCGCTAGTAGAGGTAATTGAGCGCAATCACATCGTTGGCATTAAACGGCCGGTCAACATTATTGCCCATGCAAGCCAGCATCCACGAGTTGGGGTCGGGGGCCGAGGGCGTGCCTGGAATCAGGATGGCGCCTACCCCAGCTGTGCCCTCATTGTTGCCCTGCCCTTTGCGGCCGCAGCTGTAAGCGCGGTTCATGTAGTCGGTGTGGCGGAAGCCGATGCAGTGGCCCATCTCGTGGGCCATGATGGTGGCGATGTAGTTGGTGTTGGAGCTGTTGATGACGCTGGGCACCAGCGTAAAGCCGGGGGCAGGGTTGCCACCG
>Ga0268353_100023_pt1 | contig 24854 bp, 22 predicted proteins | sample G5R2_NF_18SEP201_FD_190168 | JGI IMG/M metagenome (GOLD analysis project Ga0268353, IMG submission 190168) | Phyllosphere microbial comminities from switchgrass, GLBRC, Michigan, United States - G5R2_NF_18SEP2017_LD1 | ecosystem: Host-associated > Plants > Phyllosphere > Phylloplane/Leaf | place... | reverse complement strand
GGGCGCTTGGTAGTAGTTAGGCCCTGCTGCACGTAGGGCATCCTGTACAGTGCGGGCTGTGGCTGCGTCGAAGCCCGCCACGATGTCTTGCAGCTCCACGCCGTGCACCAGGGCCACGGCCGTAGCGATGGTTTCGGCAATGGCGTTGTAGTCGTCGAGCACGATGAGGCGCTCGCTTAACAGCTTCTTCCAGTAGCCCAGAATCTGGGGGTTATTGCGGTAGCTGCCCTCGTTGACGTGGATATGGAAGACGTGGAAGGTGCGCTGTGCTTCTTCCAACAGTTGCTGGTCGGTTAGGTCGCTGGCCTCTTGGTAGCCCAGTAACTGGCGCAGGGCGTCGGCCTGGAGCACATCCCAGGCGGCCTCGTCGCCAATGGTGAACAAAAAGCCCTTCTGCCCGCGCTTCTCGAAGCAGTCGCAGGACGTGTGGCGGGCGGCTACCAGCCAGGCCAGCGAGTATGATTCGCGCTGCTGCCCGCCCCCGTTGCCCTCTATGTACAGCTCGGTCAGCCACTGGTCCAGCTCGGCCGTGCCACTCTCAAACTGCCCCACCTGCAGCGGGTAGCTATCGGAGTGGTGGTCGCCGATGCCGCCGAACAGCACCTGCGGGTCGGCAATGCCGTGGCCTATGAGCGTGTTCATGAGCGCGCCCAGCTTCTCGCGCACCAAGATTTCGGGGATGCGCCCCATACTGCCTGTTTCGTCCAGAAACACGGCCACCGCCAGCGACTCGGGGTGCTCCACAGAGTCGCGGCTTTCGCGGTAGCGCAGGCCCGTGGGTAGCATGCGGGCGCTGGCCTGGCGCGTGCGGTTGTTGGTAAAGATATCATCGGCGCTGGCCCCAGTGCGGGAGCGCTTCAAAAACTTGTATGCGTCATCAGACCATTGCGAGTAGCCCATGGCAGTCAGAGGATTAAAGGGTGAAAAACAGGGACGGGGTAGAGCTGGCGCAGCAGCCGGCGATACTGCTCAAATGCGGCGAAGGCGTCGTGGTGGGGCGTGAGCAGAAAGGTAAGTAGGCGCTCGTCCACGGTGCCGCGCAGGCGCACGCCGTGGCCCGAGGCATCGCCCAGCAGCGCCACGGCCGTGCGCTGCACTAGGGCTAGGTCGAGGCCTGGTGTGGCGCGCTTATCGGCAAACACGGCGTCGGGGTACCAGGGCTTATACTTGCCCGAAATAGTGGTGAGCGGCCCCCCTAGGGTGGTGAGGTGGTAGGCTGAGAGCAGCACCAGCCCGTGCGTGTCGGGCACCAAGGCTAAGGCTTCGGGCACCAGCCCAGCGTGTACGAAGTTGCTTTGGTGCAGCCAGGCCGTTAGCTCCAGCATCCGGCTTAATACCCAAGCTACGTGCTCGGTTGGCAGCATCAAGCCAGCCAGTGGCACCACCCGGGCTGGGGGCGTGAGCAGCAGCGCCGGCCCCTCCCAGGCGAGGCCGGCCGGCAGGTACTGCCGGAAGTGCGCCGAGGTCGGGTCGCGCAGCGATAGTAGGCGCTGAAAATTGGCCGCCGAGCGGCGCAGCAGGGTAGGGTCGCCCTCGAAGCGCACCTGGTGGTCGGGCAGCACGCGCAGCTGCCCGGCATCGTCGGTCGGCGTGTCGAGGGCGGCCAGCTGGGCCACGTAGGCGTTGAGGCGAATGACGGCTTCGGCCGCCCCAGGCAGGGCGCACACGTCGGGGTGCAGCATGCGCACCAGGCGGTGGTACTCGGCTCGGTAGCTGGCGCGGGGCAGCACCTGCCCGGCGTGAGTTGAGGTCAGAATGCGGGCAATGGTAGCAGCGGCGTCCATATACCGGGCAAGTTACGCGCTAGGGTGCTACGCCACACCTGGGCTTAGGAAGGTAGTAATTCTAGCCGGGCTACGACTTAAGTGGCAGTCGGCTGGAAGCCGGGATGCGAGGAGCGCTGATGACTGGCCGAAACTACTTTATGGCGCTCGCAGCTTTGTGTAAAGCAACTCGTTGGTTTGCGCGAGGTGCGCCAGCTGGGTGCCGCTGCCAGCGTACGAAAAAAGCATTGCGCGTAGGGTATTGAGGCCACTCATGTGCAGCTGTACCCAGATGAAGTTGAAGTACTCCCTGGCTAGTACAGCCTCGTGACGTGCCACCCGCGTTAAGCGGTCATAAGACAGGTCGAGGTGAAAAGCAGGCCTGATTACTCATACTGTGCGACTACCTGGTTTGGGCAGTGGAGCATAACTACCTTACCCACTTAAGAAGTAGTATGGCATAGAATACGGGGCAGCCCAACCCGTGGGGCTCCTACCCACCCGACTTGTTCCGTCCCGTGAAGCAACGCCTCAACCTCTTTGTTTTCAACTGCAAACGATAAACAGTAGTAGGTGAAACCAAAGAAAAGGCTGTTCGTTAAAGATTCATTCTATAACAGTATTGAAAAAATCTTATGTTTTCCTCTCTAATAAGTAACGACAATGGCGCTGAAAGTAGCGACCTAACCGGCAAAATTTTGAATGCGTTGGGACCTGCAATTGCCGAACACTGGCCCAAGATTGAGCCGTATGCGGACAAAGCGTTGGCCGCTGCCCAACACGATGAAACTATCGAGATGCTGGCCCGCAACGTTTATCCCTGGCTGCCCATGGTGGTGCGTTTAGCTATTAAAGAGGATAAGTTTGTTGCCTTTACGCTAGAACACAAAGGACCACTCCTGGCCAAGCTGACAGAAGTCAAAAATAAAGAAACCACCTGATTTTGTTTACTGTCATCCGCCACTAGTCCAAAACGTTCAGTTTAAGGTAAGCTTACTGGCGTTGGCCTTGCTTTCTATATCCCTCCTGCGGTTAGGTTACTGCTGCCATTGGAGATGTTCTAGCTTAGCGTATGGCAGTCGCGCCCTCGACTGCTATAGCGGCTGCACCTGTAACTATTTGCCCCCAGCTTGTGTGGTGGCTACTAGCGTAACCGCCACACAGGCTGGGCTTACTGCCCGAGTCGGCGCTGCTGAATGGTTGCGTCCATGCTCAACTAGGGCATTCCCAAGCAGCAGGCCAGTTCCCAGCCAACCTACTAACGCCAACTCGAAGTAGCCTCCCCAAGCCGAACGGTAATTCTACCTTTAACACTTCACTGCTCGCTGTAATAAAACTCACGGTCGTTAAATACGCCCCGCCCCCGCCGGTGGCCTCAACCTGAGAGCGCAGCAAGTGGCCTTGCCCCAGCAACCTCTGCTGCCTTAGCTAGCGCCGCCGCCGAAAATAGCTGCCAACCAGATAATAAACCCCGCGCTTGGTACCAGCGAAGTCAACAGAAGTAAGTAGTGAAGCATACGAGGAAAAGCAATAACGAAAGAACGAAAAGCCGAGCATCCAGCTTAGCTCAACATGGGCTACATCTGCAACGACCACGGGCCCTTATTGGATGCTTTTACTGGGGGCGTTTCCAGCGCGTAGAAGCCCTTTTTTAAGCCGTATTTTACTGACCCTTATTGGAGTACCTTCAGGGCATGACAATCGTCGCTCTTTATGCCCGCGTCTCGACCAAGGATAAAGGTCAGAGCACCGAGAATCAGCTACCCGAATTACGGCGCTACGCCGAGGCGTATGGCTACACTATCTACAAGGAGTACGTGGAGCACGAGTCAGGCGGCACGGGTAAGCGCTCGCAATTTCAGGCGCTGTTTGCGGATGCGCACCAACGACGCTTCGACTTGGTGTTGTTCTGGAGCCTAGACCGCTTCAGCCGCGAGGGCGCATTGCCCACGTTGCAATATTTGAATCAACTGCAAGGCTGGGGCGTGGGCTATAAATCGCTCACTGAGCAATACTTGGATTCGGTGGGCCTCTTTCAGGAAGCTATCATTTCTATCCTAGCTACACTGGCTAAGCAGGAGCGCGTGCGCCTTAGCGAACGTACCAAGGCGGGCATGGCTCGGCGTAGGGCCGAGGGTGCACAAATAGGCCCACCGGCTAAAAGCGCAGCAGTCATTGAGCAAATACGCGCGTTGAAAGCGAGTGGCATGTCCAATTATGCGATTAGTAAGTCGCTGCGCGTATCAGCAAGCACCGTAGCCAAATATACTTTTGGTTAATTAGTTGGCTTAAGAAGCAACTAACTGCTATTAGGTGAGGCAGCAGTTTAATGCCTTTAAGTAGGCGCAGCAAAGATGAACAAGTTTTTACTGCCTACTGGCCCCTATGAACTGCCTAACTAGTCAGAACCAACTTCATCCGCTTTCTTTGTACTGGTCTGACACTGGATTATTCTGGAAGTAGGACTCCCCGGGGCCGCGCAAGCGGCCCCCTTTTTTTGCCTAAAGCATCCGGATGCCGGTTGGCTTCCTGCTAAACCGGGGCCGCCAGTAAGGCGCGAAAGCTAATCGGGTGCAGATGCAGGGCCATTAAATGTGCCATACTTGCATAATGGCTTCTATAGATTGGCCAAGTTGGCCAGGTTGGCCAACTTGGCCAATCTGCGCCCTAACCGCTTTATCACAGCTGGTAAGGTGCTTAAGATATAGAGAGTAGAGGTTGCAGAGTTCAGCACTAGCCATCGAATGAGGCCGCCACCAGCTAAATCAGCTTCGCAGCCCTGTTGGTAGGCTTCATTTTTCAAGTAGCTGCCATGGGCGTGACCTGGTTTCGAGCAAGCCGGTAGTTTCTGCACCAGACACGGTAATTATTAGACTGCTCGGCGAGCTAGTACAAGACTTTATTTAGAAGGGGAAGCGTTGCGTAGAGCCCCTAAATTGTAGTCGATAGGCGTGCTTCCTAATTTGAAAAGTACTGTTATAGTGCTGCCTGATTCGCTGCTATCAGTACCTTTCGGGAGTGGTAGTTTGCTTGCAATAGCAATCAGGAAAGCCTTTTAAGGTCATAGTAGATTATTGTAAATAGCACACTAGTTAATCATTGATAAACACAATTAGTAGGTTGTATGACCAAACGTTTACCTTTTCTATTCCTTCTAGTAGTATTCTCTTTTACGCGCTGCTTCGCCCAGTTAACGCTAATCAATCCTTCTGACCATGCCGTGTCCTTAGCGGTTGGCTTTTATGTGGAGAAAGGCCTCTGGAAAGGCTGGAATACTAAAGGCTGGATTAATGTTGCTCCGCACGATTCCACTATGATGCTGCCCGACGGCATAGCTGGCGGTGCATTTTGTTTCTGCGGTCGCATTGCCGATTGTGACCAAGGCTATACCGGCAACTACCCTCTGTTTGTGCATCCTACCGAGGCTTTCTCCATTGCTAACGCTGCGGCTGAGGTCCCTCTTACGCTGAATAAAGGAGTCCAGAAAGTGGGCTTTGCCAAAGTAGACCTGCCAGCGGGCCAGCGTAAGTACCGTCTGCGGCTATCAGCCACCAATTTCTCTCAAAAGGGAATCCGCACTGGGGACTGGCTCGTGTACCTCGACCGCGACAAGGAAGAGGTGTCCAAGCCAGACCAAGCGGCTTACGTGCGCCGCATCAGCTACCAGCAAGGGGTACCCACTGGTTTGGTGCGCGACTATTACTGGCCTGCCAATACGCTGCAGTGGGATGGCAAGCTCCTGAAATAACACCCTGCTACCAAGCAAGGCACGTGCATCTCCTACGACGAAGCCGGCCACAAGCGCGAAGAAGCGTTTTACCAGGATGGCCGCGTAACGGGAAGCGTCCGGCGCTGGGATGAAACCAACAACGAACTGCTCACGCGCAAGCGTTACCGCACCGTTCACGTGCTCCAGCCTCAGGTTGGCTACCTGGCTCCGTATGTCAGCCTCAACAGTAGCCGCTCCCTAATTCCCGTGCAACTGCCGGCCAATACCGTGTCGTGGTTCTACGAGTTCACTGCCTATCGCGACCAGGCGCAGGTGCGCACAGCGCAGCAAAAGTTTCAGCTTTTAGCCCAGCTCACCCGCCTTGCCGATGATTCCGGCTTCCTGGAGAAAGTGGCCAATGTGCTAACGGCACCCCCCGGTGGTGATATCTGCAATGTGTACCTCATTAGCGACCCCACCCAGTCCGACCTCTTCCAAGCCAAGCAGACGTTCACGTACTTGCGAGACGGTACCCGCAGCAACCTGACTTCGGCGGTCGTGCCCGTTATTAACCCCACCGGCCAGCAGGTATACCTAGGTTTGCACAACCCCGCACAACTCTACGGTATTAACTATGCCCTCGAAGTAGTGGCGGTAGTGGAAGAAGACGTGCCTGCTGGTGCTAATGCGGCCCATTCTGCCACTCGTCCTGCCAGCCGCTCCCACCGATAATTGCTAATCTACTAAGTAGTTACTCACCACTCATGGAAGAATTCGTTACCTCCTCACCCGCTATCGAAGACGAAACGCTTACTGAAGACAGCCAGCCGGAAGTCTTAGATATCAAAACAGATGAGCGCAAAATTATCTGGCAAGCCAAGGATTTCTCCATCCGCGAGTTTGCCAGCATGACCACCGATGGCGAGTTGATACTCCAGCCTGAGTATCAGCGCAATTTTGTAGCCTCCGCTTCTATCTCCAGTCGCCTTATCGAAAGCATCTTAATGGATGTGCCTATTCCGGTCATCTACTTGGCCCAGGAGCGTGACGGCACTTTCTCTGTTATTGATGGCCAGCAGCGCCTAACCTCCTTTCTGTCCTTCGTCAACGGTAAATATCCCAACGGGGAAGAGTTCAAGCTTACCGGCCTCACCGTGCTTACCGAGCTGAACCGCCTAACCTTCGCACAATTATCTAGAGAGCTGCAGACCAAAATCCGCACGACTACTATCCACTCTATCATCATCAAGAAGGAGTCGAACGAGGACATAAAATTCGAAATTTTCGAGCGCCTTAACACGGGCTCGACCAAGCTCAACGAAGATGAGATTCGCAATACCGTGTACCGGGGCGCTTACATCAAGCTCCTATCCGAGCTAGCAGCTAACCCTACCTTCCACGAGCTGGTGCGCAAAGAGAACTTTCGCAACCGGATGGTGTACCGTGGCATGATTCTCCGGTTCCTGGCAGTTTCTGAGAAGTCGTATCTGAATTACAAATCTTCGATGATGCAGTTCTGTAACAAAGAACTGCGCGACAATCAACACCTAGCTCCCGCCAAGGCCAAGGAGTACCGCCAACGGTTCGAGCATTGCCTCGGCTTAGTCAAAGCGGTGTTCGGCGCCAACGCTTTCCGGCGTTATATCCCGGCCACCGCTACTACGCTCGGCCGGTGGGCCGAAGGCCAGATAAACATGGCCCTGTTCGACTTACAGATGATAGGCTTCGTCAACTACTCGCAAAACGAGGTACTACGTAATGCCGACTTCATCCGCGAGGCGTTGCTTGACTTGATGACGAACGACGAAGAGTTCCAACTACTCATCGGCTACAAAACCTCCGATACCGACAACGTGCGCCGCCGCTTCCGGATTTACTTTGACATGCTGGACCGCATCATTGGCGATTCTAACTACAGCCAGCGCACGTTCTCTCCGCAACTCAAAGCCAAGCTTTTCAAAGAAAACCCCATCTGCGCCATTTCTGGCCAGCAAATTCTAGCTATCGAGGATGCCGAAGTCGACCACATCATCCCGTATAGCAAAGGCGGTCCCACCTCACCCGAAAATGCCCAGCTGGTATTGCGTTACTTCAATCGCGCTAAGAAGGACAAAGTAGCTTAGTGGCTTTAATAATACCTGCCAAGCAATAATCTTGGTTGCCTGCGCAGAGAAAGCCGCCACACTTGGCGGCTTTCTCTGTTAATACCTACCCGTAGCTAGCTGTCCAATTTCCTTCATGGGGTCCCTTTTCTGGCATCAAGTCAAGTAGCTGATTCGTCCTTTGTTGATGCCTTCAGAGCGGCAGTAACCGCATCGAGTCGCCGCACGAGTTCTTCGTTGGACGGAAAGAACTGCCGTAGCTCGCTCGGCAAGGTATCAGTGTACGTGTAGGTGGCCACGCCAATCGGCTTGTTTACGTCCCGTAGGGCAAACTCTACCACAGTGCGGTTCTTGCTCTGGCAAATGATGATGCCAATGCTGGGCTGCTCGTGCGGCTTGCGCACGGTCTGATTTAGCACGGAGAGGTAAAAATTCATCTTGCCGGCATATTCTGGCCGAAAGTCATCAATCTTAAGCTCAACGGCGACGAGCGCTTGTAATTCGCGGTGGAAGAGCAGTAGGTCGATGAAGTACTCCTGCCCGGCCAGCTCCAACCGGTATTGATTGCCAATAAAGGTGAAATCGCCGCCCATTTCGCTCAGAAAACGCCGGACGTTGCTTAGCAAGGCCTGCTCCAATTGGTACTCGGAGTGAGGGACGCTAAGCTCCAAAAAGTCAAACAAATATTCATCCTTCAGCGCTAGCACGGCCGACGTTTGCTGAGCAGCCGGTAAAGTCTGCTCGAAATTGTGCTGCGCCGTCAGGGTACGTTGGTACGCCTGCGCTTTCAGCTGTTGGAGCAGGGTAGCCTTCGTCCAATGGTAGCGTTGTGCCTGCGTGAGGTAAAAGAGGCGTTCGTGGGCCGATTGGCTTTTCTCCAGAATGGCCACGTTTAGGCTCCAGCCCAATTCTCGCACCAGTGGTGCGAGAATTTCATCGTGGGCATACGCTAAGTAAAAAGCGCGCATCCGCCACAGGTTGGAGGCGGAAAAGCCGCTGAGCCCAGCAAACTCGGTTTGCAGGTCGCGGGCCAGCGTTTCGACGATGTGCTTGCCCCAACCCGCTTGCTGTTGGCGCTCGGCAATGAGGCAGCCTAAGTCCCAATAAAGTTGAATCTGCTCGCGGTTAACGGCTTGCAGGGCTTGGTACTGTGCCGCTCGCACCCGCTGCTTAATAAGGATAAGGAACTGCGGGTAATCCGCCGGCACGGGAGTCATAGGCAAAAGGAGAAGCCGCAAGTTCGGCCTAGCACGGTAAACTAACCGGCGGCGGGTGTGGCCGCTTACCTCGTTCGGAAATCTATTTACCAGTTATCGCCACGCGACTACCTTCGCACTGCTACCTACCGGCTAGCTTTATCAAGAAGCAAGGCTACTCTGCAAAGACTCATTACGCAACGTGCTCTACACCGACTTTGAAACCCGCTGGCTGAAATCAGGCGGCGCGGAGCGGGCCAACTATGGCCTGTTTCTGACCGACCTCTGCGACTTATTGGGCGTGGCCCGGCCCGATGCTACTACGGACGACCCTGCGCAAGATGCCTACGTGCTGGAGCGGGCCGTGACATTTAGTAACAGTAGTGCGAACGGCAAAAGCAGTACGGGACGCATCGATTTGTACAAACGCGGGTGCTTTGTGCTGGAAACCAAGCAAGGCACCGATACGCCCGACCAGCAGGCTAAGCGGGCGAAAGCCGAGTTAGGGCTGCCCGCGGACAAGCGGCGCAAGGGCCACGCGGTGCGGGGCACGGCCAAGTGGGGGCAGATGATGGAATCGGCCCGCCAGCAGGCCCTGGGCTACGTGCGGGCCTTGCCGGGCACCGAGCCACGGCCGCCATTTGTGGTGGTAGTGGACGTGGGCTATTGCCTGGACCTGTATAGCAACTTCGCGGGAGTAGGGGATAACTACGTGCCTTTCCCAGACTCGCAGAGCTACCGTCTGCGGCTGGGCGACCTAGCCGACGAAAGCGTGCGGGCGCGACTAAGGCAGCTCTTTACCGACCCGCAGCAGCTGGACCCGAGCCGGCGGGCGGCGCAGGTGACGCGGCAGCTGGCTGGGCAACTGGCGGCGCTTTCGGCACAGCTGGAGCGGGCGGGGCACGCCTCGGACGTGGTGGCGCAGTTTCTGATGCGCTGCCTATTTACGATGTTTGCCGAGGACGTGGCGCTGATTCCGAAAGAGTCGTTTTCGGGGCTGCTGACGGCGTATGCGGCCACGGAGGAGCTGCGAAACCTGCTACCCGATGCGCTGCAAAGCCTGTGGCACACGATGGATAAGGGCGGCTTTGCGCCGGACTTGAAAGCGAAGCTGCGCCGCTTTAATGGGCAGCTGTTTCATAATGCGTCGGCGCTGCCGCTCAATGCTGACCAGCTCACTTTGCTGCGCGAGGCGGCTAAGGCTGACTGGGCGGAAGTGGAGCCCGCCATCTTCGGCACCTTGCTGGAACGGGCGCTGGACCCTAGGGAGCGGCACAGCCTGGGGGCGCACTACACGCCGCGTCGCTACGTGGAGCGGCTGGTGGTGCCGGCCGTGGTAGCACCGCTACGCCGGGAGTGGGCGGGGGCGCAGGCGGCCAGTGCCCGGCGCCTGGAGGAAAATAAGCCCAAGGAGGCCCGCGAGGAGCTGGTGACGTTTCTGCGGCGGCTGACGTCAGTGCGGGTGCTGGACCCGGCTTGCGGCTCGGGCAACTTCTTGTACGTGACGCTGGAGCACCTCAAGCGGCTGGAAGGGGAGGTGCTGACCGCTATCAACAGCTACGGGCAAACGGGCCTACTGAACCTGGCCGGGGGCACCACAGTGAGCCCGCGTCAGCTGCTGGGCCTGGAGCTAAACCCACGGGCGGCGGCCATTGCCGACGTGGTGCTGAAAATTGGCTACCTACAATGGCACTTGCGTACCAACGGGGCCAGCGAATTGCGCGAGCCGCTGCTGGACGAGTACCGCAACGTGGAAAACCGTGACGCGGTACTGGCCACCGACGCGGCCGGAAACTACCAGGCGGCGGAGTGGCCAACGGCGGATTTTATTGTGGGTAACCCGCCGTTTGTGGGCGACAAGGCCATGCGCCGGGCGCTGGGCGAGCCGTATGTAAATGCTTTGCGGAAAACCTACTCGGGCAAGGTGCCAGAATCGGCGGACCTAGTAGTGTACTGGTGGTACAAGGCGGCCGAGCTACTGGCCGCGGGCCAAGTAGAGCGATTTGGATTCATTACCACTAATTCTATCACCCAAACCTTCAACCGGCGCGTGGTGCAGGGCTTTCTAGGCGACGCGTCCCGGCCAATGGCCCTCAGCTTTGCTATCCCAGACCACCCCTGGGTAGATGCAGTCGATGGAGCAGCGGTGCGGGTGGCTTTCACCGTAGCCGAGCGTGGTACGGCAGCAGGAAGCCTATTTTTAGTAACGCAGGAGGCGGCAGCGGATGATGATGCACACGAAGTAAGGTTAGTTGAAGAAAGCGGGATTATAAACTCGGATTTGACGGTTGGCGCTGACATAGATAGTGCTCAATCATTACGGTCAAATTTAAGCCTAGTCAATGTGGGTGTTGGTCTATATGGCGCTGGTTTTATGGTGACTGAAGCCAACAGCCTACTGTATCAGTTTAGGCAGTAGACGCTGCACACCCATGGGATGAAAGGCCTTGCCATGCCGGGTGCGATATCCAGACTGATTGAGTTGGTCCGCAATTGCCCGCAACGTTGCCCCAGTGGCCCGCAACAGAGCGGCCAACTGCGCCGCCTGTCGGTTATTTAGATTGACTTGCGCATTCTGACTCATGGCGGCCCATGACTTCTCGCGCGCCGCTTGGGTTAGGTTAGCTGGGGTACCCAGTTGAGCGCCCCGGGCTTTCTTGGCAGCGAGCGCATCGCGGGTGCGGCTGGAAATCGCTGATGCCTCTTTCTGGGCCACGGCCGCCATGATGTGGAGGGTAAACTCATCCGCGGCCGGCAGGTCGACTGCTTGAAAGCGCACCCGACTTTCCATGAGGGTAGCCAGGAAGGCGACATTGCGGGCGAGGCGGTCCAACTTCGCCACCAGTAGCACCGCCCCCTCCTGCCGGGCCCGGGCAATCGCCGCGGTCAACTGAGGTCGCTCGTTTTTCTTGCCCGACTCCACTTCCGTGAAAGTGGCCACTAATTGCGCGTCGCCGCGCAGGAAATTCTGCACCGCGGCTTGCTGCGCTTCGAGGCCGAGGCCGGACTGGCCTTGACGGACGGTGCTCACCCGGAAATAGGCGACAAACTTGGTCATTGGTACAAAACTACACCCATTTTCCATTTTGTCACAAAAGTTAAACGTACGTTTAACAAATGACTATACCCCTACCTTTACCTAAAATCACCCCTAGTTAGGAAGTCGTTCTGTCATGCCTGCCTACTTCGCCTACTACCGCGTCTCGACTAAGCAGCAAGGGGCCTCCGGGCTCGGGCTCGAAGCCCAGCAGGCGGCAGTGGCAAGTTTCCTCAAAGGCGGCCAGTCGCAGGGCGAGTACGTCGAGGTCGAGAGTGGCAAGAAGAACCGGCGGCCCCAACTGCTTGCCGCGATGGCGGCGGCCCGGGCAGCGGGTGGGGTGCTGCTTATTGCCAAGCTTGACCGACTCAGTCGCAATGCGAGTTTCATCCTAACACTCCGCGACTCCGGGGTGGACTTCGTGTGCTGCGACATGCCCGATGCAAACACCCTTACCGTAGGCCTCTTTGCCGTGCTCGCCCAGCACGAGCGCGAAACCATCTCGAAGCGGACCAAGGATGCGCTTGCGGCTAAAAAGGTACGGGGTGCGGTATTGGGCACGCCGGCCAACCTAACGGAAGCGGCCCGGGAACAAAGCCTGCTCGTGCGGCGCGCCCACCTGCAGCAGCACCCAGGCCTGCGACAAACAGCAGCTTTCATTGCTTCCCGTCGGGCGCAGGGGGTGAGCTTTCGCCAACTGGCAGGGGAGTTGAATGCGCTTGGTTTTACCGCCCCGCGCGGGGGGACCTTCAATCAAAAGCAAGTTCAGCGCTTACACGAACGGTCCCCGCTAGCCGCTCAGGGCGCGGATTCCAAGTGACCTATATAATACTGAGTAACGGGTACTACTTAAAAGGAAAGATTGGTGACGCCGCCACTGGCTTAGCACTACTTAGCAGAGCAGAGTGAAACTAGGCAGTCCCTCTACTGAAGAGAGAAGCTGCGCTACTGTCAACTGGCATCTTTTGACGGGGAGCATACAGGTAAACTGTTTGAATTGTGTAAAAAGCTGTTTGATTCTCTTTTTCAGCTGGGAAGTAGCCTAGGGACCTTTGTGGTAAGTATGAGGTGGTCGGGTGAATCAGGAGAGAATTGGGTGGTAATTTCCCAATTCCATGGAAAAAGCCTCTTCCTCCAAACGGCCGCGCTATGATGCCGCTTTTCGCGCCGAAGCCCTACGCCTAGCCAGCGAAAGCCGCTCCACGCTGGCCGCCGCTCGGGCCTTGAACATCAATGCTAAGCTACTGTATCAGTGGCAGAAAGCGGCCCAACAGCCCTTGCCCGCTGACCCGCACGAGGCGGCCGAGGTGCGCGCCTTACGGGCGCAAGTGCGCCGACAGGCCCAGGAGCTGGAGATTTTAAAAAAAGCCATCGCCATCTTTTCGCATCCTCCGACCCCGTGAGCCAGTTGCAGTTTATTGACCAGCAACGGGTTCACTATCCGGTGCAGCTGCTCTGCCAGGTGTTACAGGTCGTACCCAGCCGCTACTACGCCTGGTGCCAGCGCGCCGTGACGAAGGCGGAGCCGGCCTGGGAAACGGCCCTGATCGACGTGTTTGACGACCACCAGCGCCGCTACGGCACGCGCCGGCTGCAGGTCGAGTTGCGCGAGTTGGGTCACCGCGTGGGCCGGCAGGCGCTGCGCACAGCCCTGCGCCGCCACGGGCGTAAGGCCTTACAGCCCAAGGCTTTTACGCCCCGCACGACCGATTCGACCCACGGCAAGCGCTGCGCCCCCAATTTGCTGCTCGACCAGCCCAAGCCCACTCAGGCCAATCGGGTGTGGGTCAGTGACATTACCTACCTGCCCCTGGCCAGCGGCAACTGGGTTTACTGCTGCGCTTTCCAGGATGTGTGCACCAAGCAGGTCGTGGGCTGGCAGGTGCGGGCCGACATGCCCGAAGCCCTGGTGACCAGTGCCTTACAGCGGGCGCTCCTGGCCCAGCGGCCCGCCCCCGGCCTCATCGTCCACTCCGACCGGGGCGGCCAATACGTGGGCAACGCCTACAAAACGCTGCTGCGCGATGCCAAGGCCCACCTCTCGCATAGCCGCCGCGGCGAGTGCTACGACAATGCCCAGGCCGAGAGTCTCTGGTCGCGCCTCAAAACCGAACTGCTCGAACTGCGCGAGTGGCCCGTTTTCCTGGACCTGGCCGATGCGCAAGCCAGCGTGGCCACCTATTTTGACTACTACAATCACAACCGCCGCCACTCCAGCATCGGCTATTTAAAGCCTTATCTCTTTCACCAGCAACAACTTGCCAATATCACCTAATTCTCTCCTGCTCAACTAGACCACCTCAGAGTCCCTCTACAGCATTTACCCCAGCGGCGGTGAGTGGTATGAGCATCAGCCTCGATCCACGTTATGCTATCACCCCAGAAACCACGCTTAAGTTTGATAATGGTAATGTACTAGAGGTGCGCGCGAAGACGGGAATTATTACCTCATACCTTTGGGACTATACTCATACGTTTCCTATCGCCAAGGCGATTGGTGTTGATTACGTGACGTTGCGCATAGCCTACAACAGAGTTGGCAATCTACCTGATCTACGGGCTGTACCCGCCTTGGCTCATTCCCTGCTTACCACCTATGTTCACCAGCCACTGGTGGGCATCACATCCCAAACGGATCCCACTGGCCGCCTGACTACTTATGAATATGATGCGTTAGGTCGCCTTCTTCGTACGCGCGACGAGCAGGGGCGCATCCTCTCTCAGCAACAGTACCACTACGCCGGCAAGTAGGCCGGCCGCTAACCTGCTGCTTATTTATTTCTTTGGCTGCCTTTACCTGTCTCTATGCGCCGGACGTTTACCCTTGTCCCTACCTTTTACCGTAGACTCCGTCCCCTGTTGCTGAGCATAGGGCTACTGCTGACGTTCCGGCAGACTCAGGCCCAGGAGCTGCCCGCCAGCCAAGGGTTGGTGGCCGACTCCACCGAACTGCGGGTACTATGGGGTGGTCTAGTTACGCTGGACAGTTTAGGGCGTTAAGTTGAAGAAGCTGTTGGTGAGTATGATAAGGCGTCTGGTAGCCGATGCTAGAGTGCAGGCGCTCGCGATTGTAGTAGTCAAAATAGTCGGCCACGCTGGCTTGGGCGTCGGCCAGGTCGGTAAAAACGGGCCGCTCGCGTAGTTCGAGTACCTCCGTTTTGAGGCGTGACCAGAGGCTCTCAGCTTGCGCATTGTCGTAGCAGTCACCGCGGCGGCTCTGCGAGCGCAGGGCCTGGTGGTCGTGGAGCAGTTTGCGATAGGCGTTGCCGCAGTACTGCCCGCCGCGGTCGGAGTGGACTAGTAGGATGGGTGTGGGCGGCTGGGCCCAAAAAGCGCGCTGCAAAGCGGTGGTAATCAGCTCCTCGGGCATGGTGGCCATGACGTGCCAGCCCACCACCTGCTTGCTGACCATATCCTGGTACGCGCACAGATAAGCCCAGTCGCCGTTGGCCAGCGGCAGATAGGTGATATCGCTGACCCATACTTGGTTAGCTTGCGTCGGCTTCGGCTGGTTGAGTAGCCGGTTCGGCGCGCAGCGCAGCCCGTGGGTCGAGTCAGTGGTGCGTGGGGTGAAGGCCTTGGGTTGCAGCGCGTGCAGGCCCCGGCGGCGCATGGCCGTGCGCAGACGCTGCCGACCGACGCGGTATCCCTTGCGGCGCAAGGCGACCTGCAGCCGGCGCGTACCGTAGCGGCGCTTGTGTCGACCGAAGACCTTGACCAGCGCCTCTTCCCAAGCAGGCTCCTTCTCGCTACCTGCTTGCGCTTGAGTTTGTTGCCACGCATAATAACCGCTGGCCGGTACCGCCACCACCTGGCACAGCAAGCGCACGGGGTACTGCCTCCGCTGCGCTTCGATAAAGCGATAACGGCTCATGGCTTGTCGGTCACCGAGAAGATGGCAATGGCTTTTTTTAAAATTTCGAGCTCCTGCGCTTGCCGCCGATTGGTGGCCCGCAACTGGCGTAATTCAGCGGCTGTGGCCGGGTCCAACTCCGCACCCCGCGCGGCGGCCACCGGCGTGAGCGCTTCTTTTTGCCACTTGTAGAGTAGCTTGACATCGATGTTCAAGGCCCGGGCGGCGGCTTGGGTCGAGCGGCTTTCACCGGCTAGCCGCAGGGCCTCGGCCCGAAAGGCGGCGTCATAACGCCGGCGTTTAATAGGTTGAGGGCTGTCTTTCATGACGAAGGAAAGATAAGACCCTATTCTGTCCACTTTTACCCGACCACCTCAGAAGAGGCTTTTTCCATGGAATTGGGAAATTACCACCCAATTCTCTCCTGATTCACCCGACCACCTCACTTTTTGAAGGCGCGGTGAAAGTGCTGGGGGTGGGCGTAGCCGAGTTGGTAGGCGATTTCCGTCACGGTTTGGCCGCCGCCCAGTATCAGGTGGCGCGCCCCTTCCAGCCGCTGGGCCTGCACAAACTCGCCGACGCTGTACCCAAACAGCTGCCGGAAGCCGCGCTTCAAACTGAACTCGTTGAACTGGCAGGCGCGGGCCAGCTGCGCCAGGGAGGGTGGCTCGCTGAGCTGCTGCAAAAGTAAGGCCCGCGCGTAGTGCAGCTTATCGCGCTCGGGCGCGCCGAGCGGCAGCCCCGCCGGCCCGCTGGGCAGCCACTGCGCGCCCTGCTGGGCCACCAGCTCCAGCACCACGGCCTCGTAGTGCAGGCGCTTGAGGCCGGGCGGGGCGGGGCTCTGCTAGAGCGTATCGAGCAGGTAGCGCAGGCGCGGGGATAGGCCCGCGGCGGGAGCGTGCTGCACCAGGGGGCGGCCCCGCGCCAGCTGCTCGGCCACGGCCGGCAGCTCGGGCACGTAGTCGGTAAGCAGGCCCAGCAGGCGGGCGGCGGGCACCTGCACCGTCACGAGCCGAAACTGGCCCGTACCCAGCAGCTGGTTGTGCTCCACCGAGTCTGGATTAAACACCCAGTTGTGGTAGCCGGGCACGTAGAGCTGTTCGCGCAGCAAGCCCGTCTGGCTCTGACGCAGCGCGCCCGCCAGCATAAAGCTCAACTCCACCACGGGCCGCTCATTGCGATGCTGCCAGGGGAGCGGGGGCTGCTCGGCCACGAAGTGCGTTTCGTTGAGTACCAGTCCGCCCACGCTCACCAGGCGCACGGTGCCCGGCACGCCCCCCAGGGATAAGGCACCTTGCTGCTCCTGGCCTTCCGGCAGGCAGAAGCCAGCGGCAAACGGGGGCGGCAACGCGGAATCCATGGGGCAAGGGTAAAAAGTGGCTTGGCGGTCGGGTGCCTGGTACGATTCACTCCCGATTGTGCACCCCCGCCCCTGGGGGAGCGGGCACCTTTGTGGGACGTTTGCTCAACCTCTTTTTTGTCTCTAAAGTTATGGCTGCGACCACCTCCCCTTTCCCGCCCCACGTGCCCGTTTTAATTGTGGGCGGGGGCTTTGCGGGCCTCACCGCTGCGCTCTGCCTGCAGCAGCAGGGTGTTGATTATCTGCTCATTGAGCGCCATTCGGGCACCTCCATGCTGCCTAAATCGCGCGGCCTGGACCTGCGTAGTATGGAGATTTTTCGCGAGTTGGGTCTGAGTGAGGCCCTGCGCGCGGCGGGCCGCGACCTGGCCCTGGCCTGGGGAGTGCTGCGCGGCCCCAACCTGGCCCACACGCTGGCCACGCAGCCTCCCGCCAACGCCGCCCGCGTCACCCACCCCAGTCAGCTCGCCGCCTTCGCCGCCCTGGCCGCCCAAAGCCCCGAAAGCGGCGCCCGCTGCACCCAGGACCTGGTCGAGCCCGTGCTGCGCCAGGCGGCCGAGGCGCGCGGCGGCGACCTGCGCTTCGGCCACGAGCTGCTTCACTTTACGCAGGATGAAGCCGGCGTCACGGCCACGGTGCGGCACCGCGCCACCGGGGCCGAGTACACGCTCACGGCCGACTACCTGCTGGCGGCCGATGGCGCCAACAGCCCGGTGCGCCAAGCCCTACAAGCCCCCACCAGCGGCCGGGGCAGCCTCGGGCACTTCCTCAACGTGTACTTCGAGGCCGACCTGGCCGAGCGAGTGCGTGGGCGTGAGTTTAGCATGTTCCTCGTGCAGGAGCCCGGGCTGACGGGCTTTTTGCTGGCTCTCAACAACCGCGACCGCTGGGCCTTGCACCTGCGCTACGACCCGGGCCAGGGGCCGCAGCCGGCCGACTTTACCGAGCCCGTGCTCCAAGAGGTGCTGCACCGGGTGCTGGGTTTGCCCGAGCTACCCCTGCGCATCCTGAGCGTGCAGCCTTGGGAGATGCGCGTCAGTACGGTGGCGCAGTTGCAGTTCGGCCGGGTATTTCTGGCCGGCGACGCGGCCCACACCATGACCCCTTATGCAGGAAAGGGTGCCGCCACCGGCGTGCAGGACGTGCACAACCTGGCCTGGAAGCTGGCGGCCGTGCTGCGCGGGCAGGCCGACCCCGCTTTGCTAGATACGTACAGCCCCGAGCGTCAGCCCATCGGCGCGTACTACGCCCAGCTCTCGGGCGAGATGGCCGCGGCAAGCGGCCTAGTGGACACGGCCGCCATGCAGGCGCAGGCCCCGCAACTGCTCGGCCTACCTGATTACACGTATCGCTCCACTGCCATCCTGGCGCCCGCTGGCGGCCCGACCACTCCCGCCAGTGCCTTGCCCCTAGCGGGCCAGCCCGGTACCCGCCTGCCTCACCTCTGGCTCGACGAAGCCCATACTGTTTCGACGCTCGACTGGTGCCGGGGGCAGTACCTGCTGGTTGCCAGCGGCGACGCCGCTGCCTGGCAAGCCCGCCTGGCTACGCTGGCCGGCGAGTGGCCGCTGGTCGTCCGGGAGCTGCCCACGCCGGCGAGCCGCCAGCAGTGGCAGGCGCTCACGGCCACCCAACAGGCGCAGGCGCTGCTGGTGCGCCCCGATGGGTTTGTGGCCGCCCGCCTGCCCGCCACCACTACCGCTGCCGAGCTAGCGGCCTGCCTGCGGCAGGTGCTTTCCTGAAATTATTTATTGATAATCAGTAATTTGTAAGTGGGTCCCGCCCGCTACCTCTTCGGCTTGTAATAGAACGCATCGCCCCAGCTAGGCTACCAGCCGGGGCGACGCGTTCCATTACAGACTATTTATAGCAACAAGCGTCGGGCTGGAAACAGCCCACCAGCTCGCCGGCAACTCGCGCTTATTCGCTGCGGCCGGGCTGCAAAACGATTTTGCCGCGCGTGCGCCCTTCCTTAGATAGCTGCTGGGCGGCGCGCACCTGCTCCATCGGAAAGACGTGGGCCACGTGCGCGGCTAGCTGGTGGGCGTCCACGAGTTGGCTGATTTCGGCCAGCTCCGCCCGGTTGGGCTGGCAGAACACCCGCACGGCCTTCACCTCGTGCTCGGCCGCTTGCTCGGGGGTAGGAAAGGCCACGGCTGTCACCAGCGTGCCGCCTTTTTTCAGGCAGTGGAAGGCACGCGCAAAAGTGTCGCCCCCCACCACATCGAAGACGACATCCTGCTCCAACACCACGTCTTCAAACGCCTGGGTGGTGTAGTCGACAAAGGCATCGACCCCGAGCCCTCGCACAAACGCTTCGTTAGCGCCGGAGGCCAGGCCTGTCACGATGGCGCCCTTGGCCTTGGCTAGCTGCACGGCCAGCGCGCCCACGTTGCCCGCCGCAGCGGTGATAAACACGCGCTGCCCGGCTTGCAGCTGAGCCAGGTCAAACAGGGCCTGCCAGGCGGTGAGCGCAGCCAGCGGAATGGCGGCTGACTGGGTAAAATCCAGCGCGGCGGGCTTCAGGGCCACCTCCTCTAGCTTGGCCAGGGCGTAGTCGGCATAGCCGCCCGCCTTGACCGTGCCGTACACGGCATCACCCACGCGTAGCGCCGTGATGCCCGCGCCCACTTTGGCTACCACCCCGGCAATTTCGCCACCTAGGAAAATGGGCAGCTGCAACCCAAAGCGCACACCGGCTCCGTCGCGAATCTTCCAATCCATGGGGTTCACGCCGGCCGCGTGCACCTGGATTAACACCTCGTCGGGGGCGGGTTCGGGCGTGGGCACCTCGACCACTTGCAGCACGCGCTCGTCGCCGTACTCGTCAATTTTAACTGCTTTCATGTCGTTGGGGGTGGCTAGGGCCGGCGGGTACAGCCGCCAGACTTGAAAAGAAAAACTAGTGCGACAAAGGTCCGGCTAGTCCGCCGGGTCTATATTTCGCCGCGCAAACCAGTTTCTGTATAATTCAAACCAATCGGCTAAGCTCGAAACTCGCCCGGCGTGTGCTGGGTCTGGCGCTTGAAGAAGGTGCAGAAGTGGGCCGTGTCGGTAAAGCCCAGCCCCTCGGCAATCTGGGTGATGCTCCAGGTGGTTTGGCGCAGCAAAATCTTGGCTTCCTGAGTGAGCCGCCCCGCCAGCAGCGCGCTCGTCGTGTGCCCGGTCGCCTCCTTGAGCGCCCGGTTGAGGTAATTGACGTGCACGGCCAGCCGGTCGGCAAAGTCGGTGGGCGTGCGCAGGCGCAGCGCCTGGCCGGGGCCGGGCAGCGGAAACTGCCGCTCCAGCAGCTCGCCAAACTGCGCGGCCAGGCGCTCGGCGGCGCTGCCGGCGAGTGGTGCACTGGGGGCGGGCTGCAGCTTCTGCACCAGGTGAATCAGCTCCCAGAGGTAGCTGCGCAGCAGGTCGTACTTGTAGGCGTAGTCGGAGGTGATTTCCTGGCTCATCTTCTCAAAAAGCGCCTGCACAGCCTGCGCCTGCGCGGCGTTCACTTCCCAAAGGGGGTAGGCCCCCGGCTGAAAAATGGGCAGCTCCTCCACGGCCCCGCCCCCACGGGGCCCCAGCAAAAACTCTTGGTTGAAGATGCAGAAGTAGCCGCTGGGTGTGGGCGTGCGCGGCACCCAACGGTAGGGCACGCGGGGCGTGGCCAGAAACACAGCTTGCTGGGCGATATCCAGCACCTGGTCGCCGTACTCGACCCGGCTCGGCCCGCTGCACAAACTGATTTTATAGTACAGGCGCTTGTCGAACAGCATGGGCCGCTCGCCCCCGGCGTAGGGTGCCAGGTCGGCAATGTTAAAGACGTTGAAGTGGCCCACCTGGCGCGAGAGGTCGGCCAGGCTCGCGCCCCCGGCTTCCGCGCCAAACTTGGTGTAAAAGGCTTCCAGTGAAGTAGACGACATGAGGCTGATACTTTAATAAATCAAAGGTAATCTAGACCCTATTTTACTCAGCATAGTACTACTTTTGCGCCCACATTCAGACTGAAATCCGCTGCTTGCCTAGCCGCCGCCAGTGGCAAGGCTCCGCTTAATATGCTTCCCGACGCACTCGATTCCGCAGCCCAAACGCAAGCGCAGGCCCGTATAGTAGCCACCGCCCAAGACCTATTTCTGGAGCGGGGCGTCGCACTGGTGTCGCTGGCCGAGGTAGCGCTGGCCCTGCGGCTGCCCGTGGCTGCCATCGAGCGCGCCTTCCCGGCCGGCAAGCCAGCGCTGCTGACTGTCGCCATCGACCGTTACCTGACTGGTTTCCAAGAGCGCCTGACCGAGCACCAGCAGCAAAGCAGCAGCGCGGTCGAGGAAATGCTGCGCGTGCGTCGCACGCTACAATCCCTGCCCGATGAGATGCGCGGCCCCTTCCTCCCGGAGTTAGCCGCTAGCTACCCCGAACACTACCAGCACCTTATTACTACGCGCCTGGCTAGTATTACCAGCTATATGCAGGCTAATCTGCACCGTGGCATGGCGGAAGGCTTCTACCGCGCCAATCTGGAGGTGGCCGCGGAAACCGCGCGCTGGGTGGCGCAGTCCACCACGGCCGTAGAGGCCGCACCCAACACGCAGGTGCTGGCGGAAGCCTTGGCGGCGCAGACCACTGATTTTTTAGCGCGCGTTACCTCGCCAGCCGGCGCGCTGGTGGCCCGGCGCCTGCAAGAGGCGGCGCCCTATTATTGATGGCTATAAACTGCGCCTCAATGTTCAGTAGACTAGCCGATACAGAGAGGGCGCAGGGCTTCTTACCAAAAGGAGACAGCATAAGGCGTGTTTCGGGTCCGGTAAGCTGGGAACACTGCGCTAAGCTCCCGGCCTAGCAGGCGCCGCCCGCCGCAGCGGGACCCATGCCCCAGGCCTTGAACCTGACAAACGTGGTTAGATGATGGCGTCAAGCGCGTGACCTGGGTTGTAGGTGAGTGGCTAGCCCCGCTACCCCCACCGGGCTGGCTGCCCTCTTTAGGCTCGTCAAAGCAGTGCATCATGCAGGAAAGCACTCACTTCATGTAGTGCATTACAGGGTTGCCGAGGCACGGAATCTCTTGTGTCAGTTATTGAGCGTGCTTTAGAATGAGCTAATGTCTTGGTTCACTGACTAGTTTACCAGTTATTCGCCAACTAAAATACAGTTCGCTTATCTTAGAGTCATGAAGCGACCCGCCGGATGGAGAAGTTGGATGCTATGGAGCTGTTTTTTAGTGAGCTACTTGCCAGCATTCACTAGTCAGGCGGCCCCGGCGCCGCACTATGTCATTGGCTTCTCGCAGTGCACCATGAACGATGCCTGGCGGCAAGCCATGCTGGCGGGCATGAAAAAGGAGCTGAGCTTCTATCCCAACGTGGAGTTTCGCCTCAAAGATGCCCACGACAACAGTGCCGTGCAGCAGCAGCAGCTGCGCGATTTCCTGAAGGAAAATCTTGATTTACTGATTGTTTCGGCCAATGAAGCCGAGCCCATTACGCCGCTGGTAGAAGAAGCCTTCAACCGCGGCACGCCGGTCATTATCCTCGACCGGCGCACTACCTCGAAGCTGTACACGGCGTATGTCGGGGGCAACAACCAGGAGGTGGGGCAGGCCGCGGGGCGCTACATCGGCAGCTTGCTGGGCGGCCACGGCGCCCTGCTGGAAGTATTGGGTGCCGCTGGCTCCTCGCCGGCCCGCGACCGGCATGAGGGGTTGATGCAGGCGCTAACGGCCTTTCCGGGCGTGCGCGTGGTGGGCAAGGTGCAGGGCAACTGGCAGCGCCCTTCGGTGCTCGCGGCCCTGCCGGCCGTGCTGAAGGAGCACCCGGAAGCGCGCCTCATTTTTGCGCATAACGACCGCATGGCACTCGGGGCCTATCAGGTATGCAAGCAGCTGGGGCTGGCCCACCAAGTACGCGTGGTGGGCGTGGATGGGCTAGCCGGGCCACAAGGCGGCCTGCAGCTGGTGCAGGATGGCATTATCACGGCCACCATGCTTTACTCGCCCGGCGGCGAGGAAGCCATTCGCACGGCCATGAAAATCTTGCAGCACGAGCCGTACGCGAAGGAAAACCTGCTCAGCACGATGGCGATTGACTCCACCAACGTGCTGACGATGAAGATGCAAACGGAAAAGCTGGCTAGCCAGCAGCTCGACATTCAGCGGCAGCAGGAGCTGCTGCAAACCCAGCGCCACACCTTTGCCAGCCAGCAGCGCGGGCTGTACGTGCTGGGCGCGGCGCTGCTGATGGCCGCCGTATTGGGCCTACTGGTGTGGCGCGCGCTGCGCGCTAACCGCCGCATCACCCGGATGCTGGCCCAGCAAAACGAAGAAATCCGCTCGCAGCGCAACCAGATTGAGGAGCTGGCCGAGCAGGCGCGGGTGGAAACCGAAGCCAAGCTGCGCTTCTTTACCAATTTCTCGCACGAGCTCCGCACGCCCCTTACCCTGATGCTGGGGCCGTTGGAGGAGGTGCTTACCACGGGGCCACCCCTAGCCACCAGCCAGCGCCACGAACTGAGCCTAGTGCGGCGCAACACGCAGCGCCTGCTGCAATTGGTCAATCAGCTTATGGACTTTCGCAAGATTGACATAGGCAAGATGCCGGTGCGCGCCACCGAAGGAGACTTGGTGACTTTCGTGCGCGAAATCATGGATGTGTTTGAGAAAACCTCCCGGCAACGGGGCGTCCGGCTGTGGTTTTTGCCGGCCGAGCCGGAAATCTGGCTGTGGTTCGACGTCAATATTCTCGACAAGGTATTTTTCAACCTACTGGCTAATGCCTTGAAATTCACCCCGGAGCGAGGTCAGATTACGGTAAGTATCGAGCCGCTACCCGCCGAAAACCAGGTGCGGGTAAGCGTGGAGGATACCGGCCCCGGCATCAGTACGCACGACCAGGCGCACATCTTCGAGTGGTTTTACCAGGGGCAGGCCCCGGGCGGCAAGGGCTCGGGTATGGGGCTGGCGCTCTCGCTGGGCCTCACGCGGCTGCACCAGGGGCAGCTCACGTTTCGGAGCCAGTCGGGCCAGGGCACCACCTTCGTGGTGACGCTGCCGCTGACTTTGCCCGAGGCGTTGCGCTCGGTGGTGCCGGTGTCCATGCCCGTCTCGACGGCCTTTACCCTGGATGAGGACCTTGCCGAAATGCTGCCCGAAGCGGCCTTCGCCACCGGCGACAACAGCGCCGCGTTGGTGCTGGTGATTGAGGACAACCCCGAGGTCAACGCTTTTTTGGCCCGCAAGCTGCGGCCCCACTTCCAGGTGCAGACGGCGCTTGATGGCGCGAATGGCTTGCGGCTGGCCGCCGACACCATCCCCGACCTGGTGGTGTGCGACGTGATGCTGCCCGACCTCAGCGGGCTGGAGGTCGTGAACCAGCTAAAGGGCGACTGGCGCACCTCCCATATTCCGGTGGTGCTACTCACGGCGCGCTCGGCTCCCGAGCAGCAGATAGAGGGCGTGCAGGCCGGGGCCGACCTCTACCTCACCAAGCCCTTCAACCCGGCCTTTTTGCTCGAAAGCCTGCGCACGCTGCTCAGCAACCGGCAGCGCCAGCGCGAGCACTTCCGCCGCGAGCTGAGCACCGACACCGCCACGGTGCCGCCCCAGCAGCGGGTCGACCAGAAGTTCATGGCCGACCTCACGGCCATTGTGGAGGCCAACCTGGCGCGCCCCGAGTTGAGTGTGGAGGACATTGCCCACAGCCTGGGCTTGTCGCGGGTGCAGCTCTACCGCAAAGTGAAGGCGGTGCTGGGCACCGGCGTTACCGACTTCATCCAGGGCCTGCGCCTGACCAAAAGCCGCCAGCTGCTGCTCGAAGACGGGCTCACCATCGCGGAAGTGGCCTACCAGCTGGGGTTCTCCTCGCCCGCC
>Ga0268353_100022_pt1 | contig 25381 bp, 21 predicted proteins | sample G5R2_NF_18SEP201_FD_190168 | JGI IMG/M metagenome (GOLD analysis project Ga0268353, IMG submission 190168) | Phyllosphere microbial comminities from switchgrass, GLBRC, Michigan, United States - G5R2_NF_18SEP2017_LD1 | ecosystem: Host-associated > Plants > Phyllosphere > Phylloplane/Leaf | place... | reverse complement strand
CCTTGGCTTGCAAACGCGTTTAGAGTTTCCGTATCTGACTGATTTGCGACAGTTTGGTAATAACCTCACGATAACTAATGCCCAGATTACGGCGTCCGTGCCTTCCAGTACGCTGACGCCCTTCGTGCCAGTGCCGCCTTCACTGGGTATTTACCTGACCGACGCAAATAATCACCCCACTGGCCTTTACCAGTCTGCGGCTGTATCGTACAACACCGGTATTTCAACTACGACTGGTATTGAGCAGGGTACTTATAACTGGTTGGTAACCTCTTACGTGCAAGGCGTGCTCCGCAACGGTATTCCTAACAATGGCTTGCTGCTGGCTTCTGCCACGCCCGATGTACCCAGCCGCGTACTATTGGGCGGGCCCCGCAACATTCAGAATAAATTAGTCCTGCGGGTCTATTTTATCCGCGTACAATAGAGTTGCCCAGCGCTCTGCGCTGGTTTTTTAAAGCCCCGAAGCCTCGCTTCGGGGCTTTTTGCGTAATAGCCCCGGCTGGCCCCAATCAGGTGAGCTTTAAGGATACTTTTTGATGTCATTTCTGTTAAGCTTACGTGTCTGACCAATTTTTACCGCCCACCCCGCGCCCCGACCTACTGCGGGTGTCTTACGATGACTATCGCGCCCTACCTGCCATCGCCAACTCTGACCTGTCGCGGCTGCGCGATGCCCTGGATGGGCGCCCTCCACGCACCGATTCCGGTTCAGGTGCCTTAAGCTTTGGCACCGCTTTTCACACGGCGCTGCTTGAGCCCAGTGAGTATCAACCCGGCCAGCCCGGCCTCAACGATACCCTCGTTTGGTGGCTGGTCGAGGGCGTAAAACTCAACGCGGAACTAGCCCGGCTACTCGAAAACGGGGTAGCGGAGCGAAGCGCCCTTTTTACCGAGCCCACAACTGACACCCTCTGTAAGCTGCGCGCCGACTTGGTGCTCGACCAGCCTGGGCAGCCGTATACAGTTATCGATTTTAAGACCACGATGGCCCGCGATGCCGAGCATTTCCGCTGGCAGTGCTCGGCCTACGACTACGACCGCCAAGCCGCTTTCTATACTGATGCGCTCCAAGCCGAGCGCTTTCTACTGGTAGGAGTGCAAAAAGTCGAGCCATTCGGCGTCTTTCCTCTGGAAGTTCCCGCCGCTATGCTGGCCGAAGGCCGCCGCAAGTACATGCAACTGCTCAAACTGCTGCGGGCGCCCGCTACCGCGCCCGCTTACCGGGCCGAGGCCGTGCAGGCGGCCGTTACCGCACTGGGGCTATAGGCTAGCCACTTCGTTCATCAAATGCCTGACCGCCCGCTGGCTGTCAGTTCGCGCAAGACTTGGCGCAGAGTAGTCGGGTCATGCAACTGGCGCTCCAGATACAGCAAGTAGTCAGTTTCGTCGCGTAGGCTGCGCTTTATCTCGCGCAGCCGTGTACGCTGCTGCTTTTCGGTACCGCTCCAGGGTGCGTCGGCCACAGGGCGGCGGGCAGTTTCGAGCTGTTGCGTTAGTTGCCGCTGCTGTTGGGCCAGCGCCTCGGTGTAACGTTGCAGCAGCAATTCTGCTTCTGCACTGGGCGGGGCTAGAGAATCAGTAGTAGCCAGTAGTGCCAGCAGGCCCGCTAGGTCGCCAGCGGCGTAAGCTGCCGTGATGCGCTGCATCATGGCGGTTTGGGCTTGCTGCGCAGCGGTATCGGCTTGGGCTGCGCGGTCGGGATGGTGCAGGCGGGCTAGCTGGCGGTAGGCAGCTTTGGTGTTTTGGAGCAGCGACTGGCTCTCCGTTTCGGCAGCCTGCGCCTGGGTAGCCCGTACTTGCTGTCGCTGCTGCTGGCGCCGGGCGCGCGCTTGGGCCGCTGCCTGCTCGTGAGGCAGTAGGTCAGGGTTGCTTACGGGCTGGATATTTGGTAGGACTTCGGCTGCTGGCTCTTCGGGCGCCGGTGGCGGCGCGTAGCGGGCCAGTAGGTCGGCCTCGTCCTCACCAAATCGTTCTTGCAGGCTGCGAGCGTTGTGCACTAGCAGCTCCGTTACCTGTCGCTCCTCCGCCCGGCTAAGGTAGTTATCCGTAAGGGCCAGTTCCAGTGGTGCATACAAGGCCCGGCGTGCTGCAATGGCGGTCGTAGCCACCGGGCCTACCTGCTGCCAGTAAGCTTGGCGGGTGGCCGCTTGGCTGGCCCGTAGCTGGCGCAGTTGCTCGCGCAGGTCCTCGACTACCTGCATGGCCTGCCGAAAAGCCTGCTGCACCGGGGAGCCCGCCGGCTGGCCCGCCATCCGCTCGGGCAACGCTTGGCGCTGAGGAAAAAAAGAGTCATTCACAGCCGCAAAAATACGCCTGCTACAAAGCGCAGCTAGAATGTTGAGAAGTGGTAATTGCCACTAATTAGCTAACGGTAACCAAAACGTAAGCGCTAATCAGAGTTAATTATTTGTTGAATTCTGCAGGCTGAAAATTATTTTAAATATTATTTGCGAAATAAGTTGCATAATTGAAATTAATCCTGCACCTTTGTCATACTAAACCCCAACGACCATGTACCGCCTAGCCACAGCCCTCCGTAGTTCGGATAAGATGCAGCCCAGAATGCTGCCTCAGCTCGGTACGTTTGCCTAGTTTTAGCTTTCGCTAAAATAGTCGCCGCCCGAGCCCCTAAGCTCGGGTTTTTTGTTGTTAGCCGGTTATCAGCCGTTTAGTCAACTTGCTCCCGATGCCGTTTACCCGCCCCAGCTACTTGCCTGAGTTATTCCAGCCGTCTGCTAAGGACCGCCGGATGTGGTGCGGCCGTGTTTTTTCTTCTTGGTATAAGCGCCAGTAATCACTGGTAGCTGCTACGCAACAGAAAAGCCCGGCCATCAAAGTCGGGCTTTTTTGTGTCTGTATTTCGCAAATGAAATTAATTTTTATTTGACAAGGATACTTGTGTATTAGCTAAATTAGAATTGCTAAAAACTTGTTTGCTAACAATCCATTTTTTTTATTTGGTCTGCCCTTAATTATGCGTTTCAATTTTACTTTTCGCGCGAAAAATGCCCCGGTTCGCAACCACGAAGGGGGCTCCGCTTATACCCTCACGCCCACCTTGGAACTGTATGCTGCCGTGGCAACGGCGGCCCTCAGCGACCAGTTTTACGAGGCGGCCGACACTCGTCTGGAACGTTTGCGCGAGCTGATTGCCCGTGGCGACCCGCAATTCGTGGCCCGCTTGGCAGTGTATGCCCGCGAGCAGTTGCACTTACGCTCGGTGCCGCTGGTACTGGCGGTTGAGCTGGCTCGCCTGCACCGGGGCGACAGCCTGGTGAGCCGCCTCGTGGCCCGCATTGTGCAGCGCGCCGACGAAATACCGGAGTTGCTGGCTTTCTACGCCCAGGCCAACGGCCGCACCGGTGTTAAAACGCTGGGTCAGCTTTCTAAGCAGGTACAGCGCGGGTTAGCACTGGCTTTCAATCGCTTCGATGCTTACCAACTGGCGAAGTATGACCGCACCGGCCCGGCCGTGCGCCTGCGCGATGCCTTGTTCCTTGTGCATCCTAAAGCCCGCGACGAGGCTCAACAAGCCGTCTTTAATCAGCTGGTAGCGGGTACTTTACCGGTGCCTTATACCTGGGAAACGGAGTTGTCGGCCGCCGGCCAGGTAGCCTATGCGTCACCGGCCGAGCGCCAGGCCGCCCTCACCCGTACCTGGGAAACGCTGGTCGGCAGTGGCCGACTCGGCTACATGGCCTTGCTTCGCAACCTGCGCAACTTGCTGGCCGCCAACGTTAGCAGCGAAACTTTGGCGCTGGCCTGCGCCACGCTGGCCGACCCCGACCAAGTGGCTCGTGCCCGGCAACTGCCTTTTCGTTTTCTGGCTGCCTACCGCGAGGTGTTGGCCCTGGGCTCGGGCGCAGTGGCTCCAGTGCTGGCCGCGCTCGAGCAGGCTATTGTCGGGAGTGCGCGCAACCTGCGCGGGTTTGGCCCCAAAACCCGCGTGGTAGTAGCCTGCGACGTCTCTGGCTCGATGCAGCAGCCCATCTCGCCACGCAGCAAAGTGCTGCTCTACGACGTGGGCCTGGTGCTGGCCATGCTGCTGCAAAGCCGCTGCCAGCACGTCGTCACCGGCTTGTTTGGCGACCGCTGGCTGCGGGTATCCTTACCCCAGGGCCAGGTGCTGCGCAACGTGCAGGAACTGTACCGCCGGGCGGGCGAAGTGGGCTACGCCACCAACGGCCACCGCGTCATTCAGGACTTACGCCAGCGCCGCGAAGCAGTAGATAAAGTGATGATTTTCACTGATTGCCAGCTCTGGAATACGAACGGTAACGGCACGCTGGCCCAGGAGTGGGCCGCGTACCGTGCCAACGTAGCGCCCCAGGCCCGGCTGTATTTATTCGACCTAGCTGGCCTGGGCACCACGCCGCTCGATGTGCGCGCGCAGGATGGCGTGGCCCTCATTGCCGGCTGGTCGGATAAAATATTCGACGTGCTCGCGGCTATTGAAAGCGGAGAAAGCGCCCTGGCCGAAATAGAAAAAATTGATTTGTAACTAAAAAACTGCCCCGGAAGTAGCAAACTAGTAAAGACTAAAGCGGCCGCTACTTCCGGGCCCTCAGTACCTTAGCCATGAACCGCGAATCTCGCCAAAAACTAGCCCAGGAAACGCTCGCCGCCATTGAGCGTGGGTCTTACACAACGCCCGCCGGGTTGGTTGATTTTGCGGCGGCGCAGCAGGCGGCCCAGGCTGGTAGTAAGCTTTACCGCCCCATCTGCGGGCCTGACCTACTCCAGGAATTTGACCCTGCTACGCCTGCTGGTCCGCCGGCCGAAGTGCGCGTATATGCGGCCACTACGCTGGCCGCTGCCACGCAGCTAGCCGCCGAATTTGATAGGGTAGGGGTGCTGAATTTTGCTTCGGCGCGCCACCCCGGCGGCGGTTTCCTGAGCGGTAGCCAGGCCCAGGAAGAAAGCCTGGCCCGCTCCTCCGGCTTGTACCCGTGCCTTACGCAATTTGCTGAGATGTACGCGTATAACAGCAAGCCGACGAGTACCGGGCTCTACAGCGACTACCTCATCTATTCGCCCGGCGTGCCTGTGCTGCGCCACGACGACGGGCAGTGGCTAACCCAGCCGCTGCAACTCGACATCCTTACGGCCCCAGCCGTGAATGCTGGCGCCCTGGCCCGCAACTCTCCCGAGTTGCTGCCGCAACTTGTGCCCACGATGCGGCAGCGCCTGCGGCTGGTGCTGGCCGCGGCCGCCCGCCACCAGGTGGAAGCGCTGGTGCTCGGCGCCTGGGGCTGCGGCGTCTTTGGCAACGAGCCGGCGCAGGTGGCGCAGCTCTTCGCCAAGGCGCTGGCCGACCCCGCCATTCGGGGCCGTTTTAGGCGGCTCGATTTTGCCATCTTCGACCCCAAGCCGCCGCACGCCGTGCTTCGCGCTTTTGAAAAATCCCTGGCTTGAGCACCAGATTGGCCGAATAATTGTTAAACCCTTTACACGCAGCATTGCTATGCGCCACAACTTAGGCAAACGGCTGACCCCTTAATGGCAGCCGCTGGCCGGAACGGTTACCCGCCGGAGCCTCGATGCTTCGGCGGCCCGTTCCACACCGGCCAGGTTTTTACCGATTTTTTTGGGTGCCGTAGGCTGGCGCTACTTCGTGGTAAAGTTTTCGGGTGCAACATGTTACATCTCGCGGGTTCGAATCCCGCCGCTCGCTTCGGCTGGTGGACGAAAGCACTGCGCCAGCCGCTTGTTGCCCCAATTTTTAAACTGGTTTATCGGGTGCCGTAGGGTAGCCATCCATCGCTCATCTTTCGGGCTGGCTGCGGGTTCGACTCCCGAAGTAGCCCTAGCTAGCCAGGGCCGCGTTGCGCTTGGGTAGAGCCAGCCCACTGGCTGCCTGCTTATTGCCCCGCTTACCAGTTGTTTTTTGCCCATCCGGGTGCCGTAGTCAGGCCATACTTCGCGCTTTTAACGCCCAGGTCGCGGGTTTGAATCCCGCCAGCGGCTACTTAACCAGCCGCTGTAGCTCAGTATGATAGAGCAGGATACCGGGCCGGGCGCTTGTTGCCCCAGGTGGGTTTTTAATTGCCAGCCGGTGCCGTAGCACCGCCTTACTTCGTTCAGGTCGATGACATGCAGGTTCGAGTCCTGTCCGCTGGCCCGCCAGCGGTGGCGTAAATGGTAGCGCGCATATAACGGCGGAGCATTTGTTGCCCGGCTAGCTTTTATAAAGTGTTTGTTTTGTAGTAGTTGAAAGCGGATTTGGGTAGGTATTTCGCTAGGCTAATTGCCCCAAAGCCCGCCGTAGCCACTACGTTTTGCTGCTTGCCGGATGCCGTAGGTCCGCGTTCCTTCGACCTGTCACGTCGCCTTTTGGCCCGACGCGGGCCGCTTGTTGCTCCGGCATTTTTTTATGAATGGCCACTAGTAATTGAAAAACCAGCTTGCAAAGCGGTCTGGAGCCAATTACTACCGAGTCATTAATTCCTTCTCTTTACTACTCAATCATCATGGCTTCCATTTTACGGGGCAACGACTTGCGGCAAATCGGTTTTCCCGAAGGCCGCGCCATTGGGCTGGCACTGGCCCAGTTGCAGCGCAAAGCATTCAAGCGGCTGGCGCAAAGCGCCCAACTCGAATTGCTGCAACAAATCCTGGCTAACCCTACTGAATACCTCACTGACCTGGCGTGGAGCCACGTGGCGGGCGCATTGTTGCCCCCGCCCTCGCGCCATATCGAGCTAGTGGCGCGCAAGCCCTACGCCACCTTCGGCGCCGAGCACATCGACGCCAGCGCCGTGCACCAGATGGAAACGGCGATGAAGCTGCCCGTTACCGTGGCTGGCGCGCTCATGCCCGACGCCCACCACGGCTACGGCCTGCCCATCGGCGGGGTGCTGGCTACCGACAATGCTGTTATTCCCTACGCCGTGGGCGTAGATATCGGCTGCCGCATGGTCTTATCGGTCTTCGACCTGCCGGCCAAGTACCTCACCCAGCGCACCCAGGAACTGCGCAAAGTGCTGCTCGACAACACCCGCTTCGGCAGCGGGCGCGGGTGGGAGCGGGGACAGCGCCTCGACCACGCCGTGCTCGACCGCAACGAGTTTCAGGCCGTGCCGTTTCTGAAAAACAAGCTCGCCACGGCCGCTGAGCAGTTGGGTACGTCGGGCTCGGGCAACCACTTCGTGGAATTTGGTCTGGTGGACATCACCGACCCGACCAACGAAATGGGCCTGCCCGTGGGGCAGTACATGGGCGTGCTTTCGCACTCCGGCTCGCGCGGGCTCGGGGCCAGCGTGGCGCAGCACTACACCGGCCTCGCCAAAGACGTGTGCAAGCTGCCCGCCGAAGCCCAGCACCTCGCTTGGCTGGGCCTCGACACCGAGGCCGGCCAGGAGTACTGGGCCGCCATGACCCTGGCCGGCGACTACGCCTCGGCCTGCCACGAGCATATTCACCGCCGGCTGGCCAAAGCACTGGGTGAAAAGCCGTTGGCTAAGGTGGAGAACCACCACAATTTTGCCTGGAAAGAGCGCCTGGCCGATGGCCGTGAGGTTATCACGCACCGCAAGGGTGCTACGCCGGCCGGTGCGGGCGTGTTGGGCATCATCCCCGGCTCCATGACGGCGCCCGGCTTTATCGTGCGCGGGCTGGGCCTGGCAGCGTCGCTGTCGTCGGCCTCGCACGGGGCAGGGCGCCTGATGTCGCGTACGCGGGCCAAGGCCGAGCTGGGCGAAGCGCAGGTGCGGCGCCACCTCGCCGACCACGGCATCGAGCTTATTGGCGGCGGCCTCGACGAGGCGCCGATGGCCTACAAAGACATCCACACCGTGATGGCCAGCCAGCGCGAATTAGTGGACGTGCTTGGTTCTTTTACCCCCAAAATCGTGCGTATGGACGGCGCGTAAAAAAAAGTGTGGTGGTGGTAAATCCATCGCCCGCCGCCGCTTCGTAAAGTTGAGCAGGCTCGTCAGAGCCGTGTTTTCATAGCTCAGGAAAGCCCGCTGCCTTTGGCTGCGGGTTTTTTATTGGCCGTAGCCGAAGCAGCTGGCTCGCTGGGTAGTACGCGCACAGTATCACCCACCCGTAGCTGCCCGCCGCGCACGATATTAGCCGTGAGGCCGCCGTGGCCGCGCATGGCATTGTAGCCGCCCGGCCCCAGCTCTTCTTCCATGCGTGAGCAGGGGTGGCACTCGCCGGTGATGGCTATGATTACTTCTTTGCCCAGCTGAAGTTGGCGGCCCTTCAAAGCCAATAGGTTGAGGCCACTCACCACTAGGTTGCGGCGCAGGCGGCCCGGCGCCACGGGCTCGGGCAAGCCCAGGTAGCCCGCTACCGCCGCCAGGTGCTCGTGCTGAATGAGCGTGACTTGGCGCTTGCCGCCTGCCTTGGGGCTAGCGTGGTCGCCAGCCAAGTGGCGGTCGGTAATTACTTCTGCTTCAGTCACTGATTCTTGCTCTTCGCGGCGGGCGCGGCGCAGGCCTATCCACTCTACCCGACCCGTTTGGGGCAGGGTAGCCAGCAGCTGCGCCACCGTCGATTTATCGTCGCCAAAGAATGGAAAAGCCATGCGCGAAGGAAAATTAGTAAAGAGTATGCCGCCTAGTACTACTAAAAAGCGGCCTTGGTTCCCGCCGCTCGTCCGAAGCCCAGCAGCACCTGCCTATTAAAGCTCGTCGGGTGTGCCGAAGCCCTCACGGATTTCGGGGTGGCTGATTTGCCCGCCCAGATTACCCGCCCGGGCCAGTAGCCCGAAGCTAACTGCCGCCGCCAGCAGCGTGCCCCAGGCCAGCTGTCGCGCCCGCAGTGCCCCCTGCCGGAGCATTGTCAGGCAGAGCAGGGCGAGTGTGCCCGTAGCCACCAGCACCCAGTAACCCAGCCGCGCGGCCTGCGCATGATTTTTAATGAGCGCTTGGCTCACGCGCGGCATATCTTCTACCACCTTGGCTGCACCAGAGCCGGTAAGCTGGGCGGGCAGCCCCACCGCTACGGCCAGCACAAGTGCCCACAGACCGGCCCGCAGCAAAGCATCTTGCCGCCGCAGCAGGCCCGCCGCTAGCAGCAGCGCCCCGCCGAGGGCACCAAAAATAGGGGCATGGTTGAAAAGCAGGTGCCAGTGCGCTTGGTTCATGGGGCTAGAGGAAGGGCGCCCGCTACCCGGGAGGCACGCGGGGCAGTACGCCCGCAAAGGTAGCGGCCACGCCCGCCAGCCCAGCTTTGGCAGTTGGCCGGGCCGCCCGGCTAGGCTAGTCGTTGCGGTGAGCCGCCAGCTTCTCGTGGTGGTTGTCCTCGGCTTCTTCTACTGAGTGCGTTTCGCCCAAGTCGTTGTCAGCGCGTGCTTTATCGGCCAGCAAGCAGTAAAATTGGTGGATGAGCCGGATTTCTTCTTCCGAAAAATCCTGGGCATTGATAAGGCGGTTGCTGGCCCCCTTAGTGGCGGCCAGCAGCTCGTTGAGCTTGAGGTGCAGCACCAGCGAGTCTTTGTTCTGGGCACGCTGAATGAGAAATACCATCAAAAAGGTGATGATGGTCGTGCCCGTATTGATAACGAGCTGCCAGGTTTCGGAGTAATGAAACAACGGCCCCGTGACGGCCCAGAGCAGCACAATGCCCACCGCGCCCACAAACACGGCCGTAGTACCCGAATACTTCGTGGTTTTTTCCGCAAACCGGCCGAAGAAAGAAGCCTTGCTAGCAGGCCGAGACGCATCAGACATAAAAAACGCAAAAAAATCTTGAGCTTTACCAGGAGGCTAATATCCTGCCAAGTAAGTAATAAGCTGATGTGGCGTTGCTGAAGCAGTATTTTTTTAGCGTAAGAGTAGCTGTAGGATTTGCAGAAGTCAATCGGCGTAGTACCTTTGCACCCGCTTCGCACCTCAACGAAGCCGGCTGCTAAAGCCGAAACCAAGTTGCCGATTGCCTTTCTGCGCACGTGGTGAAACTGGTAGACACGCCATCTTGAGGGGGTGGTGCCTTCGGGTGTGGGAGTTCGAATCTCCCCGCGCGCACGTAGAACGAAAAAGCCTGCTTTTCAGCAGGCTTTTTTTGTGCCCAATTGGCTAGCTCAGCTACTTTTCAAACGGATTGCCGGGCACCACCAGCACCACGCGCTCGCGCTCCACAAGCACTTGGCCGGGCAGCGCGCCCTTAGGCTTGCGCACAAACTTCTTGGGCGTCACCGTGATTGGGCACAGCGAGTCGTGCTGGCGCTTGGAATACCAGCCGGCTAGCTGCGCGGCGCGCTCCACCACCGGCTCGGGCACCGTGTGCCCAGCCCGGTGCCGGATGACCACGTGCGAGCCGCTCACGTCCTTAGCATGCAGCCAGAGGTCGTCTTTGTGGGCGTACTTCTGGGTTAGTAAATCGTTGTTTTGCGCATTGCGGCCCACCAGAATGGTAAAGCCATGGTCTTCAAACACCTTGAAAGGTAACTCGGTAGTGGCCTTGGTCGAAGCGGGCACCGGGTCAAGGGCGTGCTGTTTGCGCCAAGTGCGCAGGCCGCGCAGCTCATTCAGCGTGGGCTGAACATCCAGTTCTTCAAGTAGCTCCAGGGCTTGCAGCGCTTCGGCCTCGCGGCTGGTAATGCGAGCCTGGAGTTGGCGCTCTTCAATCTGCTGGTTTTTGGCTTTGCGGTAGAGATTTTCGGCAGTGCGCTGCGGTTTTTCGAGCGGCTTGAGCTTTAGGATTACTGGCTCATTAGTATAAAAATCAACTACTTCCAGCTGGCTGGCACCGGGCGCAATAGTGTGCAGATGCGCCATAATGAGGTCGGCGCGGTGGCGGTAGCCGGCCTCGTGGGCGAGCGCGTGCAGGCGTTGGCTAGCCAGGTGGGCGCTGGTGCTGGCCTCGTCGGCGCGGCGCGTGAGCAACTGGCGCAGCTGGCGGCGCTCGGCTTCGAGGGCGCGGCGAGCCAGAGCTAGTGGCACAAAGCGCCGGAGCGCGCCGATGGAGTCGGCGCCGGGCAGCGTCTCTAACACGTGGCCCAGCGGCACGAGGCTCAGGCGGGTGCGACCGTCGAGATGAATGAGGTAGTAATGGGCAGGATTTTCTAGCTCGACTTGTAGCTCGGTGGCGAGCCGCTGCTTGGTTTCGGCGGGGGCGGGGTCATAGCCGCGCTGCTCGCGCAGGTAGCGGGCCGGCAGGTCGGCAAGGGCGGGAGGAAGCTTACCCGTGGGGCTGATGAGGACGGGATTTGCTGGCAGTACTGCGGGTGCCAGGTCGGCATCGGCGGCGTAGCGCTGGTGAAAAAGCTGGGCTGGCGCTCCTAGCGCGGCGCGGAAAATGGCGTTGGGCCGGGGGCCATAGAGCTTGAATGCCAGTGTGGCCGCGTCTTGTTCAAAGGTGAGTTGCAGCACACGGTCTTGGGGCCAGGCCTCGACGCGGGCCACGGTGCGGCCCAGTAGCTCGGGCAGCAAGTCTACTGAATTTTGGCGGGCGCGGTGAAAGGTTTCGGGCAGGGCCAGCGCCGGGAAAGCCGCCCCCAACTGCGCTTTCAACCAAAACTCGCGGCCGGTTTCGTTGAGCAAGCCGATTACCAGTTCATCTTTTTCCTGCGAAAAACAGCTAGCTACGCGGTAGCCGCGCAACTGCGCGGTGAGGGCCGGGGCCAGCTGGCGCAGGAAATAATAATTAGTGTGCATAAAACGAAAACAAGCTTAGCCAGGAATTTTGCTGAGTGGCCTAGCCTGTTGAAAATAATGTTTCGCGGAGCAGATACTATACCGGGCATTCACGACTCGCAGCAACGCAAAAAAGCCGCTCATTGCGGCCGGAATCATCAGCGCTTCGGTAGTATGGGCACCCTGGCTGGCTGACCACGCAACTCCGATAACTAACGAAGCGAAGAACTCACCCAGCCCAACCTCACCACGCGGCACCCGGATAGCCAAGGTTGTGGTGGGCGGCGAAAGCGGACAGTGACAGCGCCGCTGTAAGGTGAAAGGATACAGGCAGCAGCAAGGCACTTAGTCAATTTCTATCTCCAGCCCATCGTAGGCCAGGCGCACCCAGGGCGGGAGTGTGGCTTCGACCTCGCGGTGGCGCCCTAGCTGGTGGCTAATGTGGGTGAGGTAGGCGCGGCGCGGCTTTAGTTCCTCTAGGATAGCCACGGCCTCGCTCAGCGTAAAATGGGATATGTGCGGTTCGTGGCGCAGCGCGTTGAGCACGATGGTGTCGCAGCCTCGCAGCTGCGCCATCGTACTGTCGGGCAGGTGGTTGGCATCGGTGAGGTAGGCTAGCCCGCCGAGGCGGAAGCCCAGCACGGGTAGCTTGTGGTGCAGGGCGCGTAGTGGCTGCACGGCAAGGCCCAACACGTCCAAAGGCTGCTGGTCATCAGTAATTGGGTGGAGGCCCACTTGCGGTACCCCGGGATATTTATGCTCGGCGAACACGTAGGCATACTCGCGCTTGAGCTGCTCAATAACGCGAGGCTCGGCAAAAACCGGCATCTCCTGCTGCTGTCGGAAATTGAAGGCGCGCACATCATCGAGGCCAGCCGTGTGGTCTTTGTGCTCGTGGGTAAACAGGATGCCGTCGAGCCGGTCGATGTGGGCGCGCAGCATCTGCTGCCGAAAATCGGGGCCAGTATCGATGACCAAGCTACGGCCCGCCACGGCTAGGTGCACCGACACGCGCAGGCGCTGGTCGCGGTGGTCGAGCGAGCGGCACACCGGGCAAGCGCAGCCTATCATCGGCACCCCCGAAGAAGTGCCCGTACCCAGAAAAGTTAGTTTCATGTGGCGTAATTACGCAGTATGAATTAAAAATTATGAATCAGCGAGTTGGTAAGAGCACCGGCCCTCTCTCTCAACGTGCATGACTCATAATTTTTAATTCATAAATACGGAGGCTAGCCCACGTGCTCGCGCACTACGCGCACTAGGGCATCAAAATCGAGGGGTTTGGGCAGGTAAGCGGTAATGCCAGCTTCCCGAAACTGCTCCATTGAGTAATTGTTAGCGTTGCCGGTGATGGCGATAACCGGCAGTTCGCGGATGCGGGCATCGGCGTGGGCACGGATGTCGCGGGTGCAGTCGAGGCCGTTTCTAACCGGAATATTAATGTCCATCAGCACGCCATCAATGGGCTGGCTTTCGAGCTGACGCAGCACTTCGCCGCCGTTTTTGGCGACCACTACGCGGTATTTCTGTTGTTCGAGGATTTTGCGGGTAATGCTTTGAATAACACCGCTATCCTCGGCAATGAGGATGGTTTTGGGGGTAGAGCTGGGAGTCATGTGGAAAAAGGACGGGGGGACTGGGGCAATAAGTGGGAGTGGATGAGCATAATTACTACTTATTAACTGAAAAATCCCATAAGCGTTCCTTTTCTACGAAGTTCCGGCGACGAGCAAGGCCGGATAATGCGCCACAAACTGGCTGAATAATTGGTTGAGCTCGGGCAGGCCGTCGGCCAGGGCTTGCGTATGGTGGTGCTTGATGGCTTTTTCCAAAGCTAAGGCCTGCGCCGCTAGCTTAGTAAGGCCCAAGGTGCCCGCCGTGCCCTTGAGCTGGTGCAAAAGTGGGTGCAGCTTTTCTATATCAGCGGCTTGCCAGCCGGCATTAATTTGCGCTAATAAGTCGGTGGTTTCGGTCATGAACTCGCCGTAGAGCTCCGCCGTGAACTCGTCGCCGCCAAGTTGGAGCAGTTGCTTCAGCACCTCGGGGTCTACTATTTCGGGCTCGGGAGTGGGGGCCGGAGCTATCTCCACGGCTGGTGCGGCCGGCAGTATCCAGCGGGTTAGCGTTTGGGCTAGCTGTTGGTGCTTCACGGGCTTGGCCAGGTAGTCGTCGAGGCCGGCTTCAACGAAGCGAGCGGCATCATCGGGCATGGAGTAGGCCGTCATGGCCACGATGGGCGGACTGGCTGGCCCTAGCTGCGACTTGATAGCGCGGGTGGCGGCAATACCGTCGAGCCCCGGCATTTGGATATCCATTAAAATAAGCTGGTAGGCCGCGCCAGGCGCCGTAGCCCGGGTGATGGCCTCGTAGCCATCGCTGGCAATATCGACCTCACAGTTGAGCTTAGCCAGCAAGCGGGCGGCTACCTTCTGGTTGATGGCGTTGTCATCGACCAGCAGCACGCGGGCGGCGGGGCCGGGCAGGGCGCCCACGGCCGGCGTAGTAACTGGGGCGTCTGCCTCAGGCAAGGCCAGCGCCGTGGCTTGCACCCGGCAACGGATGGTAAACCAGAAAATACTGCCCTCGCCGGCGTCCGATACTACCCCGATGGTGCCGCCCAGCAGCTCGGCCAACTCCTTGCTAATGGCCAGCCCCAGCCCCGTGCCGCCGTAGGCCTTGCTGGGTGTAGTGTCGAGCTGGGTGAAACTGGTAAACAGCCGGGCCGCATCGGTGGCCGAAATGCCGATGCCTGAGTCTTGCACCGCAAAGCGCAGGATGTGGTAGTCACCGTCGGCGCGGGCCGATGACACTACTACACTCACCGTGCCCTGCGCCGTAAATTTGATGGCGTTGGCAATGAGGTTAGCCAGAATCTGGAGCAGGCGCGTTTCGTCGGTGATGACGATGGACGGTGTGCCGGGTGCCAGGTGGCAGGTAAAGCGCAGGTTTTTCTGGTTGGCACGGTACAGAAACAGTGCCCGCAGGCGGTCGAGCAGTGGCTCCAGCGACAAGGGGGCTTCGTTGAGACGCATCTTTCCGGCCTGAATCTTGGACAGGTCCAGGATGTCGTTCAAAATCGTCATCAGCGCCTCGGAGCTGGTGCCCAGGGTATCGACGTAGTCGGCCTGCTCGCTGTTGAGCTGCGTTTGGCTGAGTAGGTCAATCATGCCGATGATGCCATTCATGGGCGTGCGCAGCTCGTGGCTCATATTGGCCAAAAACTGCGTTTTGGCGGCCGAAGCGGCTTCAGCCTCCTCCTTAGCCAGGCGCAGGTCGTCTTGGATACGGCGAATCTCGGTGATGTCGCGGGCAATGCCTTCGGTGCCAAACCGGGTACGGCGGGCATTGATGAGCACACTTACGGGGTGGCCGTCGTGGTGGCGCAGCTGGGTTTCAAAGTTGCGCAGCTCGCCGTGCGTGCGCAGGGTGTGGCGCAGGGCGTCGTGCTGCTCGGGCTGCCAGTAAAAGTCCTCAATGCGGTAGCTTAGGGCTTCTAAAGGGCTGTACCCGAGTACTTCGCGTAGCGACGGGCTCAGGATAGTAAAGCGTCCATCGCGGTCGGTGCGGTAATACACATCCTGGAACGACTCGAAGATGGAGCGGAACTTCTCTTCCTGAGCGGCCAGCACCAGCTGCGAGTTTTTGCTGGCCGTGATGTCCTGAGCCTGCGCCGTAAGCTCCTCAAATGAGCCATCGGGTAGGTAGATAGGGGCTAGGCTGACGCTCAGCCAGACGCTAGCCGCCCGGGAGGCACGCAGTTGCACCTCAAACTGCTGAGCCTCGCCGCGCCCGGCGGCGGCATAGCTGGCGCGAAACAGCTCGCGGGTAGCCTCGTCGGCCAGGGCAAGGTCGGTTTCTACTACGTTGAGCCCCTGCGCGGGGGGCGCGCCGTTGCGCCGCTCGTAGAAGGTGGCGTAGTTGCGGTTGAACGACACGAGGCAGCCGCGGCGGTCCACGTTCCACATGAGCTGGGTGCCGCTCTCAAAAATGGCGTTCAGACGGGCGTTCTGGCGGGCTACGTGCTCTTCCTGCCGCTTGCGGTCGATGGCCAGCGCTACCTGCCCCGAAATGAAGTGCAGGATATCGAGGTCGGCGGGCGTGTAGAGGTCGGCGCGGTCGTACTCCTGCACCGTGAGCACACCAATGGTGCGGTCGCCCACGCTCAGCGGCGAAGCCAGCAGCACGGCGGGCAGCCGCCCGAAGGCCGTCATTTCGCCGCTGCGCATGAGGCGCAGCAGGTCAGCCTGCGTGAAGAACATGGGCTGGCCCTGCTCAATCACGTACTCGGTGATACCCAGCGAAAACGGCCGGCCGTCGCCTTGCTCAAAATAGGCGTGCTGGTCGACGTAGTACACGAATTGCAGCTGCGTGCGGGCGTCGTCGCAGAGGGCAATGAAGATGTTGTTCGTCTCAATAACCTTGCCCAGCTCGCGGTGAATGGCACCGTAGAGGGCCGGCAGGTCGTGGGCCGAAATAGCCAGGTTGGCAATGCTGTAGTAAACCTTTTGCAGGCGCTCGGCCTTGATGCGGTCCGTGATGTCGTGCAGCACGGCGCGGGCGCTGGGTAGGCGGCCCGGCTGCTGTTCGCTGCTCACCGAGCCGATGAGATGCACCGGCCGGCCGGCCTTAGTCAGGAGCACGGTTTCGAGCTTGTTGAGAGCCTGTCCTTCGTAGAGGCGGCGTAGCTGGTAGAGCAGCTTGGCCCGGTAATAGGGGTGCACCACGTCGGTGAGCGGGCGGCCCAGCAGCTCCTCCTCGGTATAGCCCAGCTTTTCCTGCCCGGCGCGGTTCACAAACAGCAGCAGGTTGGTGGCACTCAGGTGCAGGATGAGGTCGTGCGAGCTATCAAAAAACTCCCGCAGGTAAGTAGGCTCGGGGAGCAAGCTAGGCAGCCGGCCTGGGGTGGGGCTGCCCAGTGTGTAGCCCACCGACCACAGGCCCGTAATGTGTCCGTGTGCATCGTGCACCAGCGCCGACTGCCACTGCACCGTGACGGCAATGCCCGTTTTGGTCGTCAGTTCCAACTCGTAGTAGCTGTTGCACGGGGTTTCGCCGGCCAGCACGCTCGCCAGGTACGCCTGCCGTTCGGCTTGCTGGGCCGGCACAGTGACTACCCGGTGGTAGAGGTTGCCCAGCAGCTCGGGGCGGGTGTAGCCGCTAAGGCGAACAAAATGGTCGTTGACCTGCGTGATGCGGCCGACCCGGTCCACTACGACGTAGGCCAGCTGCAATTGGTCGAACATGAGCGCGGTAGCCGGCAGCTGCGGCCCCGGAAAGAGAGCGGGCATAGGGGGGTACAAACGCACCACAGGGGGCGGAAGTTGTGGCCAGCGGAGCGGGCAGAGGTAGTTTTGGGTTGAATTTACGGCTAGCGTGCCGTTTAACCTATTTCGTGTCCGCTTCCGTTCCCCGCCTGGTTTTCGCCGTCACCACCGACCTGAGCTACGACCAGCGCATGCAGCGCATCTGCGCCAGCCTCGCTCGGGCCGGTTACGCGGTGCTGCTCGTGGGCTGGCAGCGGCCGGCCTCGGTGCCGCTGGGCCCGCAGCCCTACGCCCAGCACCGGCTGCGGGGCTGGTTTCAGCACGGCAAATTATTCTACCTCGAATACAATCTGCGCCTGCTGCTGTACCTGTTAGGGCAGCGCGCCGCCGCCTGGGCCTGCGCCGACCTCGACGCCGCGCTGCCCACCTGGCTGCGCGCGCGGCTCGGCGGCCAGCCGTTCGTGTATGATGCCCACGAGCTGTTCACGCAAGTACCCGAGGTGGTTGCCCGCCCCCGCGTGCAGCGCGCCTGGCAGTGGGTCGAAAACTTTATCGTGCCCCGCGCGCGGTTGCGCTATACCGTAGGGCCGGCGCTGGCTAGCCTGTTTGAGGCGCGGCACCCCGGCTGCCCGTTTGCGGTGGTGCGTAACGTGCCGGTTGCTGCCGCGCAATCGCCCGTCGGTGATGAGCCGTTGCCAGCCGCTAATGCCCAGCCGCCAACGTTGCTGTACCAGGGTGCGCTGAACGTGGGCCGGGGCCTGGCCGAACTGCTAGCAGCTATGCCGCAGGTGCCGGCGCGGCTCATCATCTGCGGCGAGGGCGACTGCTCGGCGGCCCTACGCCAGCAGGCGGCGGCGCTGGGCCTGCTGGCCTCGGGGCAAGTCGAGTTTAAGGGCTACGTGCTGCCGGCCGCTTTGCGGGCGCTCACGGCGCAGGCTACGGTAGGTATTATGCTACTCGAAAACACTGGTCTGAGCTATTATTACTCGCTGGCTAATAAGTTTTTCGACTATGTGCAGGCCGGTATTCCGCAGCTCTGCATTGACTTTCCCGAGTACCGCGCCCTCAACGCCCGGCACGAGGTGGCCGAGCTAGTGCCTGACCTTGCCCCGGCCACCTTGGCGGCGGCGCTGGCCCGGCTGCTGCCCGATGGCTACCCCGGCCCCCGCTACCAGCAGCTGGCTGCCAACTGCCGTCGCGCCCGCACCGAATGGAACTGGCAGCAGGAGGAAAAAACGTTGATTCAACTCTACCGCAACCTGCTGGGCAGGTAATACATAGCATGCTTTCTCCCGAACTACTGGCCCGGCTGGCGCCTTCGGCCACCGACCCGCGCCCCGTGCTGCTGGCCGTGGCCGGCCCCACCGCCGTGGGCAAAACCGCTCTCACCGTGCGCTTGGCGCAGCAGTTGAAAACTGAAATTCTTTCGGCCGACTCGCGCCAGTTCTTCCGCGAAATGAGCATTGGCACGGCCAAGCCCACGCCTGCCGAAATGCAGGACGTGCCCCACCACTTCATCGACTCGCACAGCATTCTGGAGGACTACAGCGCCGGCCGCTTTGCCGCCGAGGCGGAGGCGCGGCTGGCCGACTTATTTCAGCGCCACTCGGTGGTCATTGCCACCGGTGGCTCGGGGCTGTACTTGCAGGCTCTCACCGATGGCCTCGATGAGCTGCCCGCCGTAACGCCCGCCGTGCGCGAGCAGCTTCAGCAAGAGCTAGCCCAACAGGGCCTGCCGCCCCTCGTGGCCGAGCTGGCCGCCACCGACCCCGTGGCTCACGCCCGCATCGACCTGCAAAACCACCAGCGCGTGCTGCGTGCCCTCGAAATCACGCGGGGCACGGGCCGGCCGTTTTCCAGCTTTCACCAGGGGCCGGCGGCCGTAGCAGCTAAGGCGGCGGCCCGGCCATTCAGGGTAGAAAAAGTAGCCCTGACCCGTGAGCGCGAGGAGCTGTATCAGCGCATCGACCAGCGCGTGTTGCAAATGCTCGCCCAAGGGCTGGTAGCTGAGGTAGAAAGCCTGCTGCCCTTCCGCGCGCACAACGCGCTGCAAACCGTGGGCTACCAGGAAATCTTCGGCTACCTCGACGGGGCCTACGACTATGCCGAGGCTGTGCGCCTGCTCCAGCGCAACACCCGCCATTACGCCAAGCGCCAACTCACCTGGCTACGCCGCGATGCGGGCTACGCGTGGATAGAGCTGGCAGGCGGTCAATAAAAAACGTCATGCTGAACAAAGTGAAGCATCTCTGCCGCTTCTCCTAAAGAGGCAGAGATGCTTCACTTCGTTCAGGATGACGGGCTTGTTGGTGCTGTATCGGGTTACACCGACAGGATTTCCACCATGCGCATAAAGCTCTGGTTTATCACCTTGCGCTTGTTGATGGTATCGTCAAAGGGGGTGTACATGAGTTTGCGGTCCACAATGCCGGCCATCACGTTTTTCATGCCGTTGAGCAAGCCTTCTACGGCGGCGATGCCGAGCTGCGAGGCCAGCAGGCGGTCGGCGGCAGTCGGCGAGCCACCGCGCTGGATATGGCCCACGATGGTCACGCGGGTATCGAGCTGCGGAATGGCTTCCTTCACGCGCTTGGCTACCTTGTGCACGTTGCCCTCCTCTTCCCCCTCGGCTACGATGACGATGAAGGAGGTCTTATTGCGCTGATAGCTAGTCTGGAGCGTTTCGATAACGGCCTCCACGCTCATGGCCGTTTCGGGCACCATCACGATTTCGGCGCCGCCGCCGATGGCGCACGGAATGGCGATGTAGCCCGAGTCGCGGCCCATCACTTCCACAAAAAAGCAGCGGTCGTGCGAGTCGGCCGTGTCCCGGATTTTATCGATGGCTTCCAGGGCCGTGTTCACGGCCGTGTCGTAGCCGATGGTGTAGTCGGTGCCGTAGAGGTCGTTGTCGATGGTGCCCGGCGCGCCCACCGTGGGGATGCCAAACTCTTTTTCGAAGATGGTAGCGCCCGTAAACGTGCCGTTGCCGCCGATGGCTACCAGGCCCTCAATGCCGTGGTTCACCAGTTGGTCGAAGGCCTCCTGGCGGCCTTCCTTGGTCATGAACTTATGGGAGCGGGCCGACTTGAGGATGGTGCCGCCGCGCTGCACGGTATTCGACACCGAGGCCGAGTCCATGCGCACAAACTCGCCCTTTATCATGCCGCTGTAGCCGCGCATAATGCCATATACCTCAATGCCGTGGTACACGCCCGCCCGCACCACTGCCCGCAGGCAGGCATTCATGCCAGGGGCGTCGCCGCCGCTGGTAAAAACTCCGATTCTCTTCATGTTAAAAGTCAGCTAAAGCGCCTGCTGCCCACTCAGGGTTGGCCGTAAGCCCGCAAAGGTCGGCAGCCGGGGGCACTTGCCGAAGGATGCGGGCCATTTGGGCCACACATTTTTGCGGTAATTACGTACAAGGAACCAAAAAAGCACGACAGGCTATTGGTTATTAGGCGCTTTGTGCCTACTTTTCGTTACCTCATCGCCCACCTCTAACCCGCACTCTTATGTTTGGTTTTTTCGAAAACGAGCAGGCTAAAAAAATAAAAGGTCACCTCTGCAATCTCGCGGCCCTAGCCAAGGCCGACGGCAACGTAGACGACCGCGAGATGAACTTTATCATCACCGTGGGTAAGAAAAACGGCGTGTCGGCCAGCGAGGTACGCAAGCTGGTGGCGGGCCAAACCAACTGCCTGTCGGACTTGCCCGGCAACGATTCTGAGCGCTTTGACCAGATTTTCGACCTCGTGGATATGATGCTGGCCGACGGCATTGTGGATGAAACCGAAATGGACTTCTGCATCATGATGGCCGAGAAGCTGGGCTTTCGCCACGCCATCGTGGGCGTGCTCGTGCGCAAGATTTCGCAGGGCGTGAAAGACGCCGTGCCTCGCGAGCGCATCAAGGAAGAAAGCCTGAGTTTCTTGAATTACAATAACATACCAGCACGATAGGCGAAAAGTACGCTCTTCCGGTTGTCAGGCTGAACGCAGGGAAGCATCTTACCCGCGCCAGTTGAAAGATATTTCAACGAGGCGGGCGAGATGCTTCCCTGCGTTCAGCATGACCGTTCTACGGTAGTGTATCAGCCAATGGCCCGCAGCAGGCCAGCCACCGCCGCGTCAATCTCGGCTTCGGTAATGGTAAGCGGGGGCGCGATGCGCAGGGAGTTGTCGCAGAATAAGAACCAGTCGGTGAGGATGCTTTCGTCAGCCAGCGCACGGTCGATAATGGGCTTGAGCACCTCAAATGACTCGAACTCGACGGCCATCAGCAGGCCGCAGTTGCGCACCTCGCGGATGGCGGGGTGCACCAGTTGCGCCCGTAGGCGCTCCGCTTTGGCGGCCACGCCGGCCAGCAGGTTTTCTTCCTGAATAACCTGGAGCGTGGCCAGCGAGGCCGCGCAGCTTACCGGGTGCCCGCCAAACGTGGTGCAGTGCCCCAGGATGGGGTTGGTCTGGAAGCCAACCATGATGGCGGGCGAGGAAATGAAGGCGCCGATGGGCATGCCGCCGCCCATGCCCTTGGCACACACCAGGATATCGGGCACCACCCCAAACTGCTCGAAGGCCCACTGCGTGCCCGTGCGCCCGAAGCCGCACTGAATTTCATCGAGGATGAGCAGCGCGCCCATTTCGGTGCAGCGTTGGCGCACGGCAGGCAGGTAGCCCGGTAGTGGCGGGCGCACGCCGGCCTCGCCCTGCACGGTTTCGAGGATGACGGCGGCCGTGTGTTCGGTGATGAGGGCCAGGTCGGCCAGCTCGTTGTAGCGCAAGTGCATCACGTCGGGCAGCAGCGGGCGGTAGCTGTTCTTGAAGCCTTCGGAACCCGTGATGGACAATGCGCCGTGCGTGGAGCCGTGGTACGAATTATACGCCGACACCAACCCAGTGCGGCCAGTGTGGCGCTTGGCTAGCTTCAGGGCGCCTTCGATGGCCTCGGCACCCGAGTTAGTGAAGTACACGGTATCAAGCGGGGCGGGCAGGGTGGCGGCCAGCGCGTGGGCCAGCCGGGCGGGCGGCGCCTGCACCAGCTCGCCGTACACCATGAGGTGCAAGTACTTATCGAGCTGCTCGTGGATGGCTTGCAGCACGCGCGGGTGCCGGTGGCCCACGTTGCTGACGCCAATGCCGGATATCAAGTCCAGGATTGGGCGGCCCTCGGGCGTGTACATGTACACACCTTCGGCGCGCTCAATCTCTACTAATAACGGAAACTCGGAGGTCTGGGCCTGGTGGCGCAGAAAAAGCTGGCGGGGGGTTAGCATAACGCCCGCAAAGGTACCGCCGCCGGGGGCGGGGTAGGGGCAACTAGTCGTCGCCGGCGGGTGGCGCGCCCACCTGGCCCGCGCCCGCCACCCGCTGGAGTACTTCTTTGGTAAAGTCGCGCTCAGCCTGGTACAGCTGGGCTAGCTGGCGCAAAGTCAGTACTTTTTGAGCCCGCTCAAAATAGTCTTTCTCCAGGTTGAGCTGCTGCTGGCGGATGGCAAAGTCCTGGGTGAAGTTGTCGCGCAGCTGGGCATCGCTCAAGCCCGCGTTGTTGGCATTGAGACGCAGCAGACGGGCGCTACGGTTCAGCTCGCGGCGCTTGGCCACAAACTCATTATACATGGGCCAGAAACGCTGGGCCTGGTCTTGGCTGAGCGTGAGGCGCGAGGTGATGAACGCGATTTTGGCATTATCGAGCTGGCTGATGCGCGCCCCGGGCTGGCCCAGGCGGCCACGCCCCTGCGCGCCGGCTGGCTGGCTGGTGGCCAGTGCAAGCAGCAGGGCCGTGCTAAAAGTGAGAAGACGTACTGAATTCATACCTAACGAATAGAAAGCTTATAAGAGCGCGGCCTCTTCAGCGGGCTGGGCGTCGAGGGCCTCGGTGAGCTCGCGTGGCGAGGGCTGGAGGTACTGCGTGGCGAGGCGCAGGCGGCGGGTCGGCAGTTCGGCCAGGTCGAGCATATCGACGTGGGTTTCGCCGCTGGTGAGGTAGTCTACAAGTTGCTGGGGTGGCACGGCATCCAAGGTGGTGGTGGCCCGGGTAGGCTGGTGCCGCGAAGTACCGCCCAGCCAAAGCGAGGCCGCAAACGTGCCCAGCAGCACGGTAGAGGCCAGGCCCGTGCGCACGTAGGCCGGCGCGTGCCGCAGCCAAGCCAGCGGCAGCGGGCGGCGGGCCGGCGCGGCTACCCGGGCCATCACCCGGGTGGGCAGCTGCTCGAAGTAGCCGGCGGGCGGGCCGCTCAGCGGCTGGGGCCGGCGGCGCGGGTGCTCATCAAGGCGAAAGGGCGTGTGCATGGCGGTTGGATGAAAGAGCGGGGCGAAAGTTTAACGGGCGTCGGTGGCAAAGGGCGGCGGGTTATCGGCGGCCGTTACATATTCCTCGATTTTGCGGGCGGCGTGGTGGTAGCTGGCCTTGAGCGCTCCCACGCTGGTGCCGGTGACCTCGGCCATCTGCTCGTAGGGCATCTCGTCGTAGTAGCGCAGGTTGAAAACGAGGCGCTGCTTGTCGGGCAGGCGCAGGATGGCACGTTGCAGCTTTAGCTCAATCTCGTTGCCGGCGATGGCGGGGTCGGCCTCCAGCTTGGCGGCTAGCTCGGCCCCCACGTCATTCAGGGGCAGGAAAAACCGCCGTCGCTTGCTTTGCAAAAAGCTCAGGCACTCGTTGGTAGCGATGCGATAAATCCAGGTAAAGAGCTGGGCATCCTGCCGGAAATTCTCCAGGTTTTTCCACACTTTCACGAAGACATCCTGCGTGAGGTCGTCAGCGTCGGCGTGGTCCACCACCATTTTGCGCACATGCCAATACACCTTCTGCTGGTACTTGCGCACCAGTTGATTAAAGGCCAGGTTGCGGCTGGCCGGCTCACAGAATTTGGCGAGGATTTCGGAGTCTTCCAAGCGCGGGGCGGGGGCGAATGTGCGGGTTGGACGATGAGGATGAGCCAGGGTTTAAGTTTACCCCGAAATAGTTGGTTACCGCTCGCCGCCTGCCAGCTTCTTTTTTCTTCTCAACCGCCCGCCGTGTATGCCTAGCAAAACCTACTATCTGGATGCTGCCAAAACCGAAGCCCTCACTGCCAAATGGGGAATGTTTTTTAAAAATGTAGAAATCAGCTACAATGGGCAGTCGCTCGGTACCGTGCCCAGCAAGCAAGCCTTGGAGCAGGGTTACGAGTTTAGACTGCCCGACGGGCGCCGCCTAGTGGCTCAACTCACCCGCAGCGTGTACCAGCAGGAGCTGGAACTGCGGCTAGGTGACCAGCCCGTGCCCGGCAGCACTACCGACCCGCGCGAGCGCCTCAAGCAAGCTTGGTACGCTCTGCTATTTATTGGGGGGCTCAATCTAGTGCTGGGGCTATTTGCGGTGTTTCAGGAGGTAGAACTACTGCAAAGCCTGGGCATAGGGTGGGGGAGCGTGGTCGAAGGGCTGTTATATGTAGGCTTGGGCTGGTGGGGCTATAAGCGGTTGGCTCCGACGACCTTTGCCATTGCCGGGGTTCTGTTCGTGCTCGATGGGGTGCTGATGATTGGCGCTAATGTGAGCACTGGGGGACATCTAGGTACCAGTGGGCTATTCGTGCGGTTTTTTCTCAGCGTCTTGATTTACCGGGGTTTTCAGGCGGCCCGGCACCTGCGCGCACAAGGCCAGCTGGCTCATAGCGATGGCTAGCGCCCAAAAATGCTTAGCGAGGTCGTCTGGGCTGAGCGGATGGTGAAATTGCGCACGTCCGTAAACTTGCTGCCGTTGCTCGTAGCGGTGCGAAAAACCAGCCGGTACACGCCGGGCTGCATGGCCAGGTTGACCTTGCTGCTGGCCTCGGGCAGGTTGTAAATCCAGGTTTGCGACTCGTCGTCGTTGAGCTTATAGATGCTGCCGAAGCCCTTGAGGTCGGTGGTGATGTTGAGTGTGCCAGGCACAGCGTAGGTCACGGTAGTAGCCTGGCCCTGGCGGATGCTGATGCGCTGCACCGTGCGCGGTAGCGTTAGCATCTCCACCTCGTAGTTGCCGGCCAGCAGCTTCTGCTTGCTGCCGAACGGCAGGGCTAGCCCGGTAGCCCCGCTGCCCTGCGCCCGCACCACAGCCTGCACCGCGCCACCGTAGGGATTGGGCGAGATGCTGGCCGGTTGGAGTGCCAACGTGCCCTGCGGCGTTTTGAAAGTCAGTACGTTGGCCTTGCCGCCCTTGATAACTAGGTTGCTTTGGCGCACGGCCGGCACGGTGTTTATCACCAGGTCGTAGCTCTGCAAGGCGTCGATGTCGAGCACGTCGGCCTTGCCCTGGGCGTCGCGGTAATGCACGTAGTTGTATTCCGGCTGCCCGGTCACGTTGTTGACGAACGTCATGTTGACGTTCGATTCTACCGGCCGGCCGGCCTCGTCGGTGAGGTTGATGGCTACCGTGGTCTTGGCCAGCGTTTGGGCAATCACGTCGTTGAGCACCGTCTGGAAGGTCTTCACCTCGGCCGCGTTGTAGTACTGCCCCAGGCAGGCCAGCGCCTGCCCAAAGTCCTTCTGTGCCCCGATGCCAATCACG